>ERZ773210.2146-NODE-2146-length-17031-cov-9.452403_pt1 | contig 17031 bp, 11 predicted proteins | sample MGYA00580528_ERZ773210 | MGnify/ENA primary metagenome ERZ773210 (study PRJEB29015, sample SAMEA2737769) | human gut metagenome | biome: human gut; feature: human-associated habitat; material: faeces | place: China | collected 2012 ...
GTCTATCTGCGGGCGGCGCAGCAGCGCGGCGAGCCGATGGACCACATCCTGCTCTACGGCCCGCCCGGCCTGGGCAAAACCACGCTGGCAGGCATTGTGGCGCAGGAGATGGGCGTGCAGATCCGCATCACCTCCGGCCCGGCCATCGAGAAGCCAGGCGACCTGGCAGCGCTGCTGACCAATTTGCAGGAGGGCGACATCCTCTTTATCGATGAGATCCACCGTCTGTCCCGCCAGGTGGAGGAAGTACTTTACCCGGCGCTGGAAGATTTCGCGCTGGACATCATGATCGGCAAAGGGCCGAGTGCCCAAAGCATCCGCATCAACCTGCCCAAGTTCACGCTGGTGGGCGCGACTACCCGCGCCGGTCAGCTGACAGGCCCCCTGCGTGATCGCTTCGGCATCCTGCTCAAGCTGGAGCTGTACAGCCCCCAGGAGTTGGGGCGCATCATCACCCGCAGTGCGGGTATTTTGGGCGTGCCCATCACCGACGAAGGTGCGCTGGAACTGGCCCGCTGCGCCCGCGGCACACCGCGTATCGCCAACCGCCTGCTGAAACGCGCCCGCGACTTTGCCATGGTGGAGAGCGAGGGCACCATCGACGAAGAGACCGCCATTGCGGCCCGCAAGTGGATGGACATCGACGAGCTGGGTCTGGACGAACTCGATCGCAGCCTGCTGCGCGCCATCATCGAGATGTACAACGGCGGCCCGGTCGGTCTCGAAACGCTGGCCGCTGCATTGGGCGAGGAGAGCGTCACACTGGAAGATATCTGTGAGCCATACCTGATGCAGATGGGCATGCTGACCCGCACCCCCCGCGGCCGCTGCGTGACCCGCCTGGCCTATGAGCATCTGCACATGACTGTACCGCGCCGTTTTGATGAGGATGACGGACAGCAAAGCATGTTCTGACGTGCTTCGTGCGAAAAATCACTGACCCCATGCCGACAAGCGGCATAGAATGATAAATCAACCGAATCAACCAATAGGAAAGGATCTGACGAGAATGGGTAAATTGTTTGGTACTGATGGTGTCCGCGGTGTGGCGGGCAAGGACCTCACCTGCGAACTGGCGCTTCAGATCGGCCGCGGTACCGCTGCCGTGCTTACCAGCCTGGACGGCCACCGCCCCAAAATCCTGATCGGCAAAGATACCCGTGTGTCCGGCGATATGCTGGAATCCACCCTGGCCGCTGGCCTGTGCAGTGTCGGCGCTGACGTAGAGCTGCTGGGCGTTATCCCCACCCCCGGCGTGGCCTACCTGGTCCGCAAATACAATGCCGACGCCGGCATCATGATCTCCGCCTCCCACAACCCGATGGAGTTCAACGGCATCAAGATCTTCAAGGGCGACGGCTACAAACTGCCTGATGAGGTCGAGAACCAGATCGAAGCCCACGTCTTCAACAACTGCACGGACATTCGTCTGGCCGAGGGCGCGGACATCGGCCGCATCAAGATGTGCCGCACCGGCGTAAAGGATTACGTCGACTTCCTGCAGGAGCATATCGACGCCGACCTCACCGGTCTGAAAGTGCTGTTCGACTGCGCCAACGGCGCCTCCGCCAGGGTCGCGCAGGAATTGTTCCCGCGCCTTGGCTGCGAGTGCGGCTTCATCGGCACCCAGCAGGACGGCGTTTCCGTCAACGACGGCTGCGGCTCCACCCATCTGGAAACGCTGGAAGCGGCCGTCAAGCAGGGCGGCTACGATTGCGGCATCGCCTTTGACGGTGACGCGGACCGCTGCCTGGCCTGCGACGAAAACGGCGCCGAGATCGACGGCGACAAGATCATCGCACTGGTCGGCACCGATATGAAGGAGCGCGGCCGCCTGGATGGAAACACCGTCGTCGTCACCGTCATGTCCAACCTGGGCTTCATGAAATACATGCAGTCTTTAGGCATTGAGACCGCCCGCACTGCCGTGGGCGACCGCTACGTGCTGGAAGAGATGCGCGCCCGCGGCTATGCCATCGGCGGCGAGCAGAGCGGTCACGTGATCTTCCTGCATCACTCCACCACCGGCGACGGCGAATTGACCGCCGGCAAGCTGCTGAAGGTGCTGGCCCGCAAGAAGGCCGAGAACGGCGCCAAGATGAGCGACCTGAACGCCGTGTACACCAAGTTCCCCCAGGTGCTCATCAACCTGACTGCCGACAAGGCCCAGAAAGAAGCCTACAAAGAGGATGAGTATATCGCCGGCTTCATCGAGAGCCAGCAGCAGAACCTGATGGGCATGGGCCGCGTCCTCGTCCGCGTTTCCGGCACCGAGCCGAAGATCCGCGTTATGGTCGAGGGCGAGGACCAGGAGGCCATCAAGTCCAGCGCCGACCGCATCGCCGACATGATCAAACAGCGTATCTTGAATAAATAAGACGTTGTACCGTATAGAATAAAAGGAGAATCGCCTATGCGCCCTGCCGACAGCTGGCGGGATTATGAACTGTTGGACGCCACCAACCACAACCGCCTGGAGCGGTGGGGGCAGACTTTGCTGATCCGCCCCGACCCGCAGGTCATCTGGAAAAACGACGAGACCAGCCCCCTGTGGGCCAGGGCCGATGCCGTGTACTACCGCTCGGCCAAGGGCGGCGGGCAGTGGAACTACCACAAGCGGCTGCCCCAGAAATGGCAGATCCACTGGGGCGAGCTGACCCTCATCGTCAGCCCCACCGGCTTTAAGCACACCGGTGTTTTCCCGGAGCAGGCCGTCAACTGGGCCTGGTACCAGGAAAAAATTAAGGCTGCCGGCCGTCCCATCCGGGTCCTGAACCTCTTTGGCTACACCGGCGGCGCTACGCTGGCCTGCCTGGCCGCAGGGGCCAGCGTCACCCATGTGGACGCCAGCAAAGGCATGGTGGCCTGGGCGCGGGAAAATGCCGCCGCCAGTGATCTGGCCGACCGCCCTTGCCGCTGGATCGTGGACGACTGTGTCAAGTTCGTGCAGCGGGAGATCCGCCGCGGCAGCAAGTACGACGCCGTCATCATGGACCCGCCCAGCTATGGCCGCGGCCCCGGCGGTGAGATCTGGAAGCTGGAGGACAACGTCTACGACCTCATCACCCTGACCGAGCAGGTCCTCAGCGACGATCCGCTGTTCTTTGCCATCAACTCCTACACCGAGGGTCTCAGCCCTGCGGTGATGGAATACATCGTTAAAACGACGCTTTGCCCCACTGCGGGCGGGCACACCCACTGCGATGAGATCGGCCTGCCGGTCTCGGCTACCGGCGGTGTGGTGCCCTGCGGCGCCACCGCTATTTGGGAGAAGTAAACTATGCCAAAGGAAGAACCGATGATCCGCGTACAGGACGTCAAGTTCCGCTATGACCCCGAACAACCCACCTACGCTGTGGACGGCGTGAGCCTGAACGTCCGCCGCGGTGAGTTTGTAGCCGTGCTGGGTGCCAACGGCTGCGGAAAAAGCACACTGGCCAAGCATTTCAACGCCATCCTGCTGCCAGAGACTGGCACTGTGCTGGTGGAAAACATGGATACCCGGGGCGAGGATCACCTCTATGACATCCGCCAGAAGGTGGGCATGGTGTTCCAGAACCCGGACAACCAGATCGTGGCGACCATTGTGGAAGAAGATGTGGCCTTTGCGCCGGAAAACCTGGGCGTCCCGGCCGAGGAGATCCGCACCCGCATTGATGAAGCCATGAAGCTGGCGGGCATCTACGAAAAGCGCGAAGCCGCGCCCTATAAGCTTTCCGGCGGCCAGAAGCAGCGTGTGGCCATTGCAGGCGTGATCGCCATGCGGCCGGACTGCCTGGTGCTGGATGAAGCCACCGCCATGCTGGACCCCCACGGCCGCAGCCAGGTCATGCGCACGATTCATCAGCTGCGGGAGGCGGGCATCTCCATCGTCTCCATCACCCATTATATGGAGGAAGCCGCCCAGGCCGACCGCGTGCTGGTCATGAGCCGGGGCCGCATCGTGATGGAAGGCACGCCGGAAGAGGTGTTCAGCCAGACCCAACGGCTGCACAGCTACCACCTGGATGTACCCCAGGCGGCGGAACTGCGGGACGAGTTGGTAAAAATCGGTATTCCAATGCCGGAAAATGTCATCACCCCCGACCGCTGCGCCGAGGAACTGTATAAACTGCTGCAGTAAGCTGCGCAAGGAAAAATCCCATCATAGGCAGAAACGGCACCCATCGCGGGCGGTATTCTGCGGGAAAGGAATAAACAGTGTCAGAGATCATTCGTGTAGAACATCTGAAATACGTCTACAATCCCGGCATGCCGGACGAAACCACCGCGCTGGATGACGTATCGTTCAGCGTGGAGGAGGGCGACTTTGTCGGCATCATCGGCTCCACCGGCAGCGGTAAATCCACCCTCATCAGCCATTTCAATGGCCTGAACCGCCCCACCTCCGGCCGCATCCTGATTGACGGCAAGGATATGTGGGAGCAGGGGGCTGACCTGCGGGCGTTCCGCTTCCAGGTGGGCCTGGTCATGCAGTACCCGGAGTACCAGCTGTTTGAGGAGACCTGCGCCAAGGACATCGCCTACGGCCCGCGCAACATGGGGCTGGACGAAGCCGAGATCGACCGCCGCGTGAAGGAGGCCGCTGCTTTCGTCGGCCTTTCCGACGAGCTGCTGCAGAAAAGCCCGTTTGAACTTTCCGGCGGGCAGAAGCGCCGCGTGGCGATTGCGGGCGTTATGGCCATGCACCCCCGCGTGCTGGTGCTGGATGAACCCGCCGCCGGTCTGGACCCCGAGGGCCGCGACACGATTTTAAGCCAGATCCGAGACTACCACGAAAAGACCGGCATCACGGTACTGCTGGTCAGCCACTCGATGGAGGACATTGCCAAGTACGCCAACCGCGTGCTGGTAATGAGCCACGCCAAGCTGGCTATGTACGACACGGTGGAAAAAGTGTTCGGCCACGCGCAGGAGCTGCTGGAGCTGGGGCTTTCGGTGCCGCAGGTCACGCAGATCTTCCTCAAGCTGCGCCAGATGGGGCTGGACATCCCCACAGATGTTTACACGATGCCCTACGCTGTCAAGACCATCCAGAAGGCGCTGGCGGCCAGGCAGGCAAAGGGGGTGCAGTAAATGCTGCGTGATATTACCATCGGCCAGCATTTCCCGGGCAACTCGGTGCTGCACCGCTGTGACCCGCGCTTAAAGCTGGTGGCCACCATCGCCTACATCGTGGTGCTGTTTGTGGCGCCCAACCCCCTGGGCCTGGCGCTGTCCATTGCCCTGCTGGCGGCGCTGTATAAGGTGGCCAAAATCCCCGGCAAGCTGATTTTGAAGAGCTTAAAGCCTATTGTGCCCATCGTGCTGTTCACGGCGGTGCTCAACCTGTTTTTTGTCACCGGCGAGGGCGAGCCGCTTGTCCACATCTGGGTGTTGAAAATTTACGGGGAGGGCATCCGTTATGCCATCCTGCTGACGGTGCGCGTCTGTGCATTGATCGCAGGTACGAGCCTTTTGACCTACACCACCAGCCCCATCGTGCTGACGGACGCGATTGAGAATCTGCTGCGCCCGCTGGCGAAAATTCATTTCCCGGTGCATGAGCTGGCCATGATGATGACCATTGCGCTGCGGTTCATCCCGACTTTGATCGAAGAGACCGAGAAGATCATGAACGCCCAGAAAGCCCGCGGTGCCATGATCGACAATGGCACTTTCACCCAGCGCATCAAGGCGCTGGTGCCGGTGCTGATCCCGCTGTTCATCTCGGCCTTCCGCCGCGCGGACGAGCTGGCCATGGCCATGGAGTGCCGCTGCTACCACGGCGGCGAGGGCCGCACCCGGTTAAAGCAGCTGAAGTTCACGGCCGAGGATACCCGTTGCGCCGTTATCATCACGGTAGCGCTGCTGGTGATCTGCGCCACCCGCTTCTTTGTGCCGGGGTTGGCGTAATAATTTTTTGAAGAGCCCCTGTAGGGGCGGACATGGTTCGCCCGTGGCCGTTCATCCGGTCAAAAACTTTGCGGGCGAGCAATGCCTGCCCCTACTATGTGTTTTGTAAATGTATGACCTACCTTTTATGGATCGCCTATAAAGGCACGAATTACGGCGGATTTCAGGTGCAGCCCAATGCGCCGACCGTCTGCGCCGCTGTGCAGGACGCCATGCAGCGGGTGCTGGGCTGCCGCCCCGATGTAAAGGGCTGCTCCCGCACCGATGCCGGCGTCCATGCGCGGCGTTTCGCGCTCAGCTTCTGCTATACTGGCAAAGTACCGATGCAGAAAATCGTGCCCGCGCTCAACGCCCACCTGCCGCCGGACATCCGCGCAGTGGACATCCGGTCCGTGCCGGACGGCTTCCACGCGCGTTACGCCGCCCACGCCAAGACCTACCGCTACTACATTTTGAACGCGCGGGTGGATGATCCGTTCACCTACGACACCTGCCACAGGGTAGGGGCCGCGCTCAATCTGGCCGCCATGCAGGCCGCTGCGGCGCAGTTCATAGGCACGCACGATTTTTCCGCCCTCTGCGCGTCCGGGTCCAGCGCCGCCGCCCACGGGGATACCGTGCGGACGATCACGAATTGTACTGTTGTACAGAACGGCGATTTGTTTACAATTTCCGTGACCGCTGACGGCTACCTCTATAATATGGTGCGCATTTTGGCGGGCACGCTCGTGGACGCGGGTCTTGGCAAGCGTACGCCGGAGAGCATCCCCGCCCTGCTGGAAAGCGGGGACCGACGCCGGGCCGGGCCGACGCTGCCCGCAAAGGGGCTGTTTTTGGAGAAAGTAGACTATCCCGGGTTGGATGACGTTTAATGGCGTACCGTAGGGAGGGGTCTTGACCCCTCCGCGGAGCCTGACCACCGCCGCTAACGGCCCGGAGGCGTCAAGACGCCTCCCTACAAACCAACCCATACGCACAAATTTTTTCCGGAAAGGAGGGGGCCCACCTATGAGTAAGGCGGACAGAGATCGGCAGGCATTGCTGCAGCGGCTGGCGCGTGAGCAGAGGCGGGCCCTGAACGCCGCCGCCCGCGACGCAGACCGCGCACGCACGCCGCGCACCGCTCCCACACCGCGGCGCGATGACAGCCCGCCGTCCCGGACGTCCGAGCAGCCGTCCGCGCAGAGCGCCGCGCGGCTCAAATCCCTGACGCCGCTCTACAAGCAGCGCCAGCAGCGGCGGCTCACCGTCCTGATCGTCATTATCATTGCGCTGGCGCTGGCGCTCACCGTTGTGACCGGCACACTGTCGGCCTCGCTGGCGCTGCTGGGTGATGCCGTGGACAGCGCGTCGCTCTACCTGAACCGCGCCGACGGCGGCTGGCCGACCACCACCGGTATCACCGAGCCGCTGCAAATCGAACCGCTGGCGGACGGTTTCGTCGAGCTGGGCAATGAGGATGTGCTCGTCTACTCGGCCTACGGCTCCAAAATTCTGAGCCTGCAGCCGTCCTACGCGCGGCCCGTGCTGGCTGTGGGCGGCACCCACTTTGTGGTCTACAACCGCGCGGGCAGTGAGCTGACCGTATGCAGCCGCACCCGCACGCTCTACACACAGCGCTTTGACGAGGACATTCTGCTCTGCGCCATGTCAAACAACAACTCGCTGGCCGTCGTGACCGACGCGGACCGTTTTGCCGGCTGGGTACACATCTATGACCCTTCGATGCGGGAGCTGTACAGCTGGCGGATGCCCCAGTCGATGGGCACACCGATTGCGCTGGACTTTGCCCCCGACAACCGCAGGTTTGCCTCGGGCATGATTGCCGCGCGGGACGGGCAGCTGAACTGCTCGGTCTACTTTATGAGCCTCGACTCCGACACCGAGGGGCTGCTCTACACCGCCGACGCGGGCAGCATGCTGCTGCGGCTGGACTGGCAGAGCGAGAACCGCGTCATGGCCGTGTTTGACACCTACATTGCGGTCATCGACCCCCGCACCGCCGCCGAGGTCGCACGCTACGACTACGGCGGGGCCGCGTTGCAAAGCGTTGCGCCCGGACGCCGCCAGACCGCGCTGCTTCTGAACGTACACGGCGGCAACAGCCTGGTCACCCTGTCCGAAAGCCTCACCGTTATGTCGGAGATTCCCGCACGGCAGGCGTTTGCGGTCTCGGCCACCGACACCGACATTTATCTGCTCTGCCCCGATGCCGTCGAGTGCTACGGCTACGACGGCGTGCAGAACTGGGTGCAGACCGGCCTGCCGTCCCGCCCGCTGGCGGTCCTGCACGGCAAGCAGACGCTGGTCTTTACCGGCAGTCAGGCGGACGTTTTGGCGAAGCCAGCCGAGTAGTTCCGAAGCCTTCCCTCTTGGGGGAAGGTGGCCCCGCAGGGCCGGATGAGGGGCTGCCTTGCCGCAATAACCAATTTGCGGGCAATAATGGCAAGGTTCGCCCTCATCAGTCAGCGGGCGGGGCCGCTGACAGCTTCCCCCTCGGGGGAAGCCATTCGACCCGCAAGTAATCTAACAGAAAGAAGTACCCATCTATGTCTTTTTCTCCCGCACTTGTCTATGATTTTATTTTTCTGGCCGTATTTTCCTTTGCCGCCGTCAAAAGCTGGCAGAAGGGCTTTCTCGCCGGGCTGACCGAGCTGATCGGCGCGGTGCTGGGCATCGGCATTGCCTCCTGGGGCAGCCGCACGCTGGCCCCGGAAGTCTACCTTAGCTTTTTCAGCGACTCCGTCTCCACCCGGGTCGAGCAGGCCGTCGCACAGTCGGGCGGCGATATTGCCGCTGCGGTGCAGGGGCTGGACTTTCTGCCGGAATCCATCCGTGCCGCGCTGGCCGCGGGTCTGCAGACTGCCGGGGATCAGCTGCCCGAAAAGATCAACGCCCTGCTGGAGCCGCTTTTCCTGCCGCTGGTGCAGGCGTTGCTGTTTGTGCTGCTCTGCATGATCGTGCGCTGGGTGTTCGCCCTGCTGGTGCGGTTGCTGCGCGGCGTCAATCTTATCCCGCTGGTGGGCGGCGCCAACCGGCTGCTGGGTCTGGTGCTGGGCCTTGTGACCGGCGCGTTCGACTGCTGGCTGCTGGCGCTGCTGCTCTGGTTCGCCGCCAGCATCACCACCGGTCAGATCGACTGGCTGACCACCGGCGTTTTGCAGCGCAGCGTCGGGTACAGCCTTTTTGGTGCGTTCAACCCGTTTTTGCTCCATTATTAAACAAATTCTGAACAAGCCCCGCCAAAACTTGCAATTTGGCAGGGTTTGTTTAATAATAGTAGTGTAGCTGCGGTGCGGCGGGCAGGGGACTGCCCACCCTACGTAGGGCGGATTTCCTATCCGCCCGCCGGGCGTCGAGAACGCCGCCCCCTACAACAATTTATCGCAATCCCACGTGCCTCTTATCGGGCACTTTTCATAGAGGTGAAGTAAATGCTTTGTGTTAAATGCCAAAAACGCCCCGCTGTCGTGTTTGTGCAGCGGCTTGAAAACGGCAAGGCCGTGCAGGAGGGCTACTGCCTGACCTGCGCCCGTGCCATGCACATCCAGCCTGTGGATGATCTGATGAAACAGTTCGGCATGTCCGACCAGGATCTGGAAAACATGGAGGAGCGGATGTCCAGCTTTTTGCAGGAGGCCTCCGACTCCGGCATGCTGGCCCCCATGATGAACGGTGACGACACCGACGCCGGTGACGACCCCGCCCCGCAGGACGATTTTGTCCCGGGCGGCAGCCCCGTGTTCCCGTTTGGCTTTGGTGCGCGCCAGAATAAGGACGACGCCAAGCCCAAAAACGGCAAAAAGGAAAAGGCTCCCCGCCGCAAGTTCCTTGAGACCTACTGCGAGAACCTGACCCAGAAGGCCCGCGACGGCAAGACGGACCGCATCATTGGCCGTGACCGCGAAATTTACCGCACGATCCAGATTTTGTGCCGCCGTCAGAAGAACAACCCCTGCCTGATCGGCGAGGCCGGTGTCGGCAAGACTGCGATTGCCGAGGGTATTGCCCAGCGCATTGCCGAGGGCAAGGTCCCCGCGCGTCTGCAGGACAAGGAAATTTACCTGCTCGACATGACGTCCCTCGTCGCAGGCACCCAGTTCCGCGGCCAGTTTGAGCAGCGTGTCAAGGGCCTCATCAGCGAGGTCAAGGCTGCGGGCAACATCATCCTGTTTATTGATGAGATCCACTCCATCGTCGGCGCGGGCGACTCCGACGGCTCTATGAACGCCGCCAACATCATGAAGCCCGCGCTGTCCCGCGGGCAGATGCAGGTCATCGGCGCAACGACGTTTGCCGAGTATCGCAAGTATATCGAGAAGGATTCCGCGTTGGAGCGCCGTTTCCAGCCCGTCAAGGTCGAGGAGCCGTCGCTGCTGGACACCATCGAGGTCATCAAGGGCATCCGCGTCTACTATGAAAAGCACCACTGCGTCCGTGTGTCCGACCCCATCGTGACGAGCATCGTCAAGCTGTCGGAACGCTACATCACGGATCGTTTCCTGCCGGACAAGGCCATTGACCTGCTGGATGAATCCTGCGCCTGCTGCAACCTGCGCCATCCTGAAATTACAGAGCTCATGGAGACCCAGCGCACCGTGGCCGATTTGGAGACCCGCGAGCACGAACTGGAGAACCCCGAGCCGCAGAACGGCCAGGACGCTGCCATCGACTACGAGGCACTGGCCGCGGTCAAGACCGATCTGGCGAAGCAGCGCGAAAAGCTGCCCGCCCTGCAGCTGAAGGTCGCGGAAATTGAAGTGACCATGGACGACGTCGCACAGGTCATTGAGCTTTGGACCGGTGTGCCTGCTGTGAAGATCAAAGAGACCGAGTATGGCCGCCTGCAGGGGCTGGAGGATGCCCTCAAGGCGCACATCATCGGCCAGGACGAGGCTGTCCACGCCGTGGCCGGGGCCATCAAGCGCGCCCGCGCCGACCTGTCTGGCCGTCACCGCCCGGCCAGCTTTATCTTCGTCGGCCCCACCGGCGTCGGCAAGACCGAGCTGGTCAAGCAGCTGGCCAGCCAGCTGTTCGACACCGTTGACCCGCTCATCTCCATCGACATGAGCGAGTACATGGAAAAGTACGCGGTGTCCCGCCTCATCGGCTCGCCCCCGGGCTATGTCGGCTACGACGAGGCCGGGCAGCTGACCGAGAAGGTCCGCCGCCATCCCTACAGCGTCGTGCTGTTCGACGAGATCGAAAAAGCACATCCTGACGTTATGAATATCCTGCTGCAGATTCTGGACGAGGGCAAGATCAACGACGCGCAGGGCCGCACGGTGGACTTTTCGAACACGGTCATCTGCATGACCTCCAACGCGGGCTCCACCGACCAGAGCGGCGCGACGGGCTTTGGCAAAAAGGCCGAGGTCGCCAGCGCGGACCGCAGCATGAAGGCGCTGCAGGAGTTCCTGCGCCCCGAGTTCATCGGCCGTGTGGACGAGATCATTACGTTCAAGCCGCTGAGCGAGGAAGACCTTGAGAAGATCGCCGCGCTCATGCTCGACGAGTACAAGCCCGGCCTGGCCGCGCACGGCATCACGCTGCACTACACGCAGCCCGCGCTGGCGGACATCGTAGCCGAAAGCTCCACCAAATACGGTGCGCGTGAGCTGCGCCGCACGATCCGCAAGACCATTGAGGACCCCGTCTCCGACGCGCTCGTCGATGGCCGCCTGGATGGCCGCGAGGTCACGCTGGAGCTGGCCGACCACGACGGCAGGGCCGTGCTGGAAATTTAAGGGGCGCACCATGTACAGAAAACTGGTTGCCCTGGTGCTGGCCGCGGCGCTGCTGTGCAGCTGCTCGGCCCGCGTCACGGTGCAGCGTTATCCCGCGGAGCTGCCCCGGGCCGAAAGCCCCGCCGCCACCCCGACGCCGGAGCCTGTGCCCACCTTTACCGAGGAGCAGAAGGCCTACGGCAGCGCCGCACTGCTGACCGATGCCACCGTGCTCGTCAACGTGTTTTTGAACGACGCCGCCCACGGGCATACCTGGGACGCCGAGAGCCGCGCTGCCGCCGTGCAGCGCACCCAGCTGGCCATAGACTGGATCACCGAACAGGCCGCGGGCTACGAGGCCGCGGTGAATCTGATCTGTGATCGCAGCGCGGACGGCAGCGATTCAACGCTGACACGCAGTTATCTTGTGCAGTCCGCCATGCAGGGCGGCGAAAATTCCGAGGAAAGCTCCGCTTTTCTCGACGAGATGGATACGCTGTGCGCGTCGCTGGCCGCCGACAGCCGTCTGGCTGCCTACGGAGCCCGGCACATCGCGTTTTTGTTCTTCCTGCCCATCAGCGGGACATCCTTCACGATGGCTCACTACGCCGACGACGGCGACAGCTTTTATTATGAATACAGCTGCCTGTACAAAACCGACGCCTACACCGACGGCGAGGCGGAATCCCCGGCGACCTACGCCCACGAGATTCTGCATTTGTTCGGTGCGCCCGACCTGTATGAGGGCAGCAGCGACCCCTACGTCGACGAGGCACTTGTCAGCTATGTGGCCGACACCTACCCCGGCGATATTATGCTGAGCACCTATGAGGACGACGGCTCAAGCCGGTTTGACGCCATCACAAAGGAGATCAGTCCGCTGACGGCCTACTGTCTGGGGCTGGCCGACACCTGCCCCGAGCTTGCGCAGTTTCCCCTGCTGGCCGACATGACCCCCGGCGTTTTCTCTTACGGAGCCGACGGGGAAGCGGGGAGCGCGGAGGCCGGCGAGAGCTGGCCGGGCGCGGTAGCGGTGTAAATTGTTGTAGGGGAGGGATTTATCTCTCCCGGGAGCTTTGCGCCAGCCGCCCAGTGCACGGGAGGCATAAATGCCTCCCCTACAAGCTACAGCAAGTTTGTTGCGCCAGGTTTTGTAGGGGGCGGCGTCCTCGACGCCCCGCGGAGGGGTCAAGACCCCTCCCTACACGCCTTCGGGCACTCGCCCCAGAAGGGAGGTCACACCCATGCTGAACGATACCTTTCCGCTGCGGGTCGAAGCGATCCCGGCGGCACATGCGTCGGAGTGGCGCGCGGACGACTCATTCCCGCCCAGCGAGACGCAGGCCTGGCAGCTGATCTTTGTGCGCAGCGGCACCATTGAGGAACGCTGCGATGCCCGCCACGTGCTGCTGCGGGCAGGCGGACTGCTGTTCCACCAGCCGGGGGAGGTCTTTGCTATGACCACCGTCGGCGAGGTCCCGCCCGAGACGCTGCGCATCGACTTTTACTGCACCGGCGCGGCCATGGACCGTTTCCGCGGCGCGATGCTGCACACGGAGCCTGCCGAGCAGCATGACCTGAACTGGCTGGCAAATGCCGCCAACGAGCTGTTCGACGCCGCCCCCGTGCCGGGCGGACGGCCTGTCTTAAAGGAGGAACTGCCCTTCGGCGCGATGCAGCAGTTCATCATCCATCTGGAAAATCTGCTGATTTTGCTGGCCCGCCGCTGCCGCCGTACCAAGCGCCCCGTGGCCCGCGTCCGGCGGGAGCGCCGCCAGAACGCGCTGGTCGAGGACGCCCGCGCCTATTTTGCCGAAAATCTTGCGCATGAACTGAAGATCGACGACATCTGCACGGCGCTGGGCTGCACGCGGCCCCAGCTGCAGCAGGCGTTCCGTGCGCGGCTCCACCGCACGGCCATGGAGGAATTTTCCGCCATGCGCATCGAGTACGCGGCCCAGCTGCTGGCCCGCGGGGCATCCCCCGGCGAGGTCGCCGCGCAGATGGGCTACTGCTCCGGCGCATATTTCAGCCAGAAATTCCGCGCTGCCACGGGGCACACGCCGTCCGCCTACCGCCGCATTCAGCAGGGGCTGCCCGCCCGGCGGCAAAACAGGCAACAAAAAGGCAAATCAGAATCAAAAACTCCTATTGCAGAAACTCCGCAGAAAGAGTAGAATACAAGCAAAGAGAGGCGAGCCGCTCGGTTCGCACGCAACAATATCATATAACATAAGGAGACGACTGTTATGGCAATTCTGGTTAGCGGTGGCGCCGGCTACATCGGCAGCCACACCTGTGTGGAACTTCTGGCCGCAGGGTACGACATCGTTGTAGCCGATAACTACTACAACTCCTGCCCCGAGGCCCTGGCCCGCGTCAAGAAGATCGCCGGCAAGGACTTCCGTTTTGTCGAGGCCGACATGACCGACAAGGACGCCGTGGAGAAGATCTTTGCCGAGAACGAGGACATTGACTGTGTCATCCAGTTCGCCGCCTACAAGGCCGTCGGCGAGAGCGTTTCCAAGCCCATCGAGTACTACTCCAACAATCTGGCCTGCACGCTGAACATTCTGGATGTCATGCGCCGCCACAACTGCCACAACATCATCTTCTCCTCCTCCGCCACGGTCTACGGCGACCCCGCCAGCGTGCCCATCCGCGAGGATTTCCCCGTCGGCGGCACCACGAACCCCTACGGCACCACGAAGGTGTTCACCGAGCGCATCCTGACCGACTGCTGCCACGCCGACCCCGAGCTGAACGTTGCGCTGCTGCGTTACTTCAACCCCATCGGTGCGCATCCGTCCGGCCTGATCGGCGAGGACCCCAACGGCATCCCCAACAACCTCGTGCCCTACATCGCCAAGGTCGCTGTCGGCAAGCTGGAGAAGGTCCACGTCTTTGGCAATGACTACCCGACCCCCGACGGCACCGGCGTGCGCGACTACATCCATGTTGTCGACCTGGCCCGCGGCCATGTTGCTGCCATCAAAAAGCTGGAGCAGAAGCCCGGCCTGTTCATCTGCAATCTGGGCACCGGCCACGGCTACAGCGTGCTGGACGTCATCAACGCCTTCAGCAAGGCCTGCGGCAAGGAGATCCCCTATGTCATCGACCCGCGCCGCCCCGGCGACATCGCCGAGTGCTGGTGCGATCCCTCCAAGGCCAAGCGTGAGCTCGGCTGGGAGGCCCAGTACGGCATTGAGGAAATGTGCGCCCACAGCTGGAACTGGCAGAGCCACAACCCGGACGGGTATAAGACTGCGGAATAAAATTGCATAAAGTTAAGAATGCCCGATGCGGTGACGAGCCGTATCGGGCATTTGTTTTGTATGCCTTCCCCCTCGGGGGAAGGTGGCCGAGGCCCCGACCGAGGCCGGATGAGGGACGGGTCTGCCACAGCTGCCCGTAAACGGGTTGCAATGGCAAGGTTGCCCCTCATCAGTCAGCGGGCGGAGCCGCTGACAGCTTCCCCCAAGGGGGAAGCCTTTCTTTTACACATACATCTCCTGACTTCTCGGCGGGAGCTTGGGTACGGCGGGCAGGGGTGCGGCGGCTGTGCGCCAGGCCGCGGGGGATAGGCCCACCTCCCGCTTAAAGACGCGGCACAGATAATTGGCCCCGGAAAACCCCGTCAGGCCCGCGATCATGTCCAGATTGTACTCATCGGTCAGCAGCAGCGTCTTGACTGCCTCGATGCGCACATTCGTCATGTACTTGCCCGGCGGCACCCCCATCTCCTGCTTAAAGACGCGCACCAGATGGCTTTTTGTCACGCCGAGCTGTTCGCTCAGCTCCTCGACGCCGTAGAGCGCCATATAATTCTGGCGGATGGCCGCCACGGCCTCGGCCACAAGCGGCGGCAGGGGACGGGCGGTCTCGTCGGCCTTGGCTGCGGCGCAGAGCAGCGCGTAGGCCATGGGGGCCGTCTGCGCGCCGCACAGCTGTGCGATCAGCTCCGCCGCGCCGGGGCAGGCAGCGCCGTCCGCCCAGCGCGCCGCCCCCAGTTGCAACAGGTAGGCGTCCGTGCAGTGGCCGGTCAGCCGCACGGCCAGCAGGTGGCAGTCGCTCTGCGGCGTCAGCACCAGGGGGGCAGGGCCCAGCAGAATATCGCCGCTTTGGCCTGGGCGGTCAACGCCGTCCAGCAGGCACGACCCGCGGGAAAGCACCCCCACCCACAGGCCGTCTCCGGCCAGAGCCAGCGGCGCTGTGCCGTCCAATTCCGCCGTTTCGGCAGCGGTGCAGTAAATTTCCGGGTCAAATATCAATTTCGACACCTCTATATCAATAAAATGCTATTTTCAAATAGATTATAACCTGTTATTATAATCATGTCAACAGAAACAGCCCCCTCTACACGGGCTGAAACCACTGAATACATTTGGAGGATGAGCATTATGGCTTCCATTAGCTGCCGTCACGTTAAGAAAGTTTACCCCGGCAATGTTACTGCCGTTCCCGATTTCAACCTGGAAATCGCGGATAAGGAATTTATCGTTTTCGTCGGTCCTTCCGGCTGCGGTAAGTCCACCACCCTGCGTATGATCGCCGGTCTGGAGGAGATCTCCGGCGGCGAGATGTACATCGGTGACCGTCTGATCAACGACGTTCCCCCGAAGGATCGCGACATCGCGATGGTCTTCCAGAACTACGCTCTGTACCCGCACATGACCGTTTACAAGAACATGGCCTTCGGTCTGGAGCTGCGCAAGATGCCCAAGGACGAGATCGACAAGCGCGTCCGTGAGGCTGCCAAGATCCTGGAGATCGAGCACCTGCTTGACCGTAAGCCGAAGGCTCTGTCCGGTGGTCAGCGTCAGCGTGTTGCCCTGGGCCGTGCAATGGTCCGTAACCCGGCGGTCTTCCTGCTCGACGAGCCTCTGTCCAACCTGGATGCTAAGCTGCGTACCAGCATGCGTACCGAGATCATCAAGCTGCACAAGAAGCTGGCTACCACCTTCATCTACGTTACCCACGACCAGACCGAGGCTATGACCATGGGCGATCGTATCGTCGTTATGAAGGACGGCATGATCCAGCAGGTCGATACCCCGCAGAACCTGTACGATTATCCCTGCAACATCTTCGTTGCCGGCTTTATCGGCAGCCCGCAGATGAACTTCCTGGACGGCACCCTGAAGAAGGCCGGCGATCAGTTCGTCGTTGATCTGTCCGGCACCGAGGTTCCGCTGCCCAAGGAGAAGACCGCTGACGGCAAGCTGGACGTTTACGTCGGCAAGACCCTGAAGGTCGGCATCCGTCCCGAGGACATCAAGGACGACGAGGAGTTCCTGGAAAAGCATCCCAACAGCCACCTGAGCGCTGAGGTTGAGGTTTCCGAGCTGATGGGCGCTGAGATCTATCTGTACCTGACCTACCAGGGCCAGAACCTGATGGCTCGCGTTGC
>ERZ773210.2178-NODE-2178-length-16855-cov-3.439643_pt1 | contig 16855 bp, 18 predicted proteins | sample MGYA00580528_ERZ773210 | MGnify/ENA primary metagenome ERZ773210 (study PRJEB29015, sample SAMEA2737769) | human gut metagenome | biome: human gut; feature: human-associated habitat; material: faeces | place: China | collected 2012 ...
GATTTTTGATGAAATATCGCATAAAAATGGAAACACACCGTATTTTCGAAAAAAACAGGGGCTCCCCTTTTCAGGAGAGCCCCCGTGACGGAAGAACGATTTTTGCTTACTTATTGCTGCGGCGCCAGATGTGCATCTTCTCCGCGTCGGCGATGAGCTGCTCGCGGAAGTCGGGATGCGCGATGCCGATGAGCGCCTCGGCACGCTGCCAGGTCGAAAGGCCCTTGAGGTTGACCATGCCATACTCGGTGACGATGTAGTGCGTGCAGGAGCGCGGGTCGGTGCAGATGGAGCCGGGCGTCAGCGTGGGGACGATGCGGCTCTTGACCGTGCCGTCCTTGCCCGTGACGGTCGAGGACATGCAGATAAAGCTCTTGCCGCCCTTGGAGAGGTACGCGCCCATCGCAAAGTCGAGCTGGCCGCCCGTGCCGGAGATGTGCTTGATGCCCGCGGACTCGGCATTCACCTGACCGAACAGATCGCAGTCGATGGCGTTGTTGATGGAGATGAAGTTGTCGATCTGGGAGATGACGAACACGTCGTTCGTGTAGTCGACCGGCGCACCCATGACATCGGGATTGCGATCCATGTAGTCATAGAGCTTCTGCGTGCCGGCGGCGAAGGCAAAGACCTGACGGCCCTTGTCGAGCTGCTTGTGCTTGCCGGTGATCTTGCCGGCGAGGGCCATGTCGACAAAGCCGTCGACATACATTTCGGTGTGAACGGACAGGTCCTTGAGGTCAGACTGCGCGATCATCGAGCCGATGGTGTTGGGCATGCCGCCGATGCCGAGCTGGAGGCACGCGCCGTTCGGGATCTCAGGCACGACAAGGTTGGCGACCGCAGTGTCGACCTCGGTGGGGGCGCCGCCCGCGCCGAGCTGCGCAACAGGAGGATTCTCCCCTTCCACAACCATGTCGACGTCCTTGATGTTGATCTCGCAGCCGTTGAGGCCGTAGACCCAGGGAAGGTTCTCGTTGACCTCGACGATGACAGTCTTGGCGGCATCCAGCATGTCGGCTAAGTGAGAGCACGCGAGAGCGTAGCTGAAGTTGCCGTGCTTATCCATCGGCGTGACCTGGATCATCGCAACATCAACCGTGGCGTTGCCGTCGCGGTAGAAGCGCGGCAGCTCGCTGTAGCGCATGGGGATGAAATAGCCCATGCCCTTGGAGATAATCTTGCGGTCGATGCCGCTGCAATGCCAGGAGTTCCAGGTGAAGTGCTCACCGGCGTCCTCGGCCTTGCAGATCTCGGGCATCCACATCGTCACGCCGCCGCGGACCTTGACGTCCTTGAGCTCATTCTGGCGTGCGGCCAGAGCTTTGTCGAGCGTGTAGGGATGGTTGGTGCACCAGCCGTAGTCGACCCAGTCGCCGCTCTTGACGACCTTGACGGCTTCCGCGGCAGAGGTCAGCTTCTTCTGATAAAGCGCTGCGTAATCCATGGATAATTCCTCCTGTATGTATGTGAATTTGATTATCATTTCGGAACTATGTCGAAGCTTTAACAATTATAGCATACCGATCTCCGTTTGCAAAGTCTTTCTTACGTGTCAGCGTAAAAAAGAACGTAAAAAAGAGACAGGCCGGAGCCTGTCTCTTTTCAGTTCGGGAAAATTACTCCTCGACAGGAGCCTCTTCCTCGCCGCTGAGCAGCGCGCGGATGCTGAGGGAGATCTTCTTCTTCTCCTCGTCGATGGCGGTGATCTTCGCGTCGACCATCTGGCCTTCGGACAGGACGTCGGAGGGCTTGTCGATGCGGCGGTCAGCGATCTGGGAGATATGGATCAGGCCGTCCACGCCGGGAACGACCTCAGCGAAAGCGCCGAAGGTCATCAGCTTGACGATGCGGACGTTGGCAACGTCGCCGACCTTGTAGGTGTTCATGAACACATCCCAGGGGTTCTGGGTGCGATCCTTGACGCCGAGGGAAATCTTGCGCTTCTCGGGGTCGAAGGAGATGACGTACACGTCGAGGTGATCGCCAATGGAGACGACCTCGGCGGGGTTCTTGATGCGGCTCCAGCTCAGCTCGGAGATGTGGACCATGCCGTCCACACCGCCGATGTCGACGAACACGCCGTAAGAGGTCATGGACTTGACAACGCCGTCATAGTGCTTGCCGACCTCGATGCCTTCCCAGATGGCGGCCTGAGCAGCCTGACGCTCCTCGTTCAGCACGGACTTGATGGAGCCGACGACGCGGCGGCGGGCACGGTTGACCTCGGTCACGCGGAGCTTGACCTTCTGCTTGACCATCTGGCCAAGGTCGGAGTCCTTGGGCATGCCGCTCTGAGAAGCGGGCACGAACACGCGCACGCCCTTGACAGAAACGACGATGCCGCCCTTGTTCACTTCGGTCACGGTGCCTTCAAGAACGGTCTTGTCCTCAACGGCGGTCTCAATGTCTTCCCAGAGCTTGACAGCGTCGAGACGCTTCTTGGAGAGGGTGGCGTAGCCTTCCACGTCGTTGACGCGGACAACGTAAGCCTCGATCTCGTCGCCGACCTTGACGACGTCCTCGGGCTTGACGTCGGGGTCGCTGCTCAGCTCAGAAACAGGGATATAGCCTGCCTGCTTGCAGCCGACATCGACCTGGATCTCGGTCGTGCCGATGGCGGTCACGATACCGGTCACCTTATCTCCTGTATTTAGAGTCTTGAAAGATTTTTCAAGCAGTTCTTCAAAGGATTCGCTGGTTTCAGGGGCAGTGGTGTTGATGTTTTCTTCCGTCATTGTTGTTAATACCTCCATAATGATACTCGCAGGAGTAGATGCGCCGGCTGTCAGTCCCGCCACACGGCATCCGGAAAAGAATTCCGGTGAGAGCTCGTCTGCGGATTCGATCTGGAGGACTTTTCCGCAGTTCTCTCTGCAAATCTCGGTCAAATGCCTTGTGTTGGCGCTTCTTCGGTCGCCCACAACCACCATCGCGTCTACCTTGGCGGAAAGTTCTGCTGCCTCAGTTTGACGTTTCTGCGTAGCATTGCATATTGTATCATTGATTTTCAGATTTGTACACTGTTTTTTTAGAAATTTCACGCAACTTTCCCAAAGCGCACGAATGCAGGTCGTTTGCGCCAGCATGATACTGGGTAAATGGGCAAAATTGGAGTGTTCCTGCAAGTATTTTTGCGCTTCCTGCACATTTTCAAAAATCAGCGGGTCGCTGCACCATCCTGCGATGCCCTGCACCTCGGGATGATGGCGCTCACCGATCAGGATGACGCGGCGTCCCTCGTGCTCTGCCTCCTGTGCAAGCTTTCGGATGCGCTCGACATGCGGGCACACGGCGCTCACGACCTCTGCCCCGCGCTCCCGCAGCGCATCGAGCGTCGCTCTCGGCTCGCCGTGGGCGCGGATGAGCACGGTCTCCCCCGCATTTGCCTGGTCGGGCGACGTGATGAGGCGCATGCCAAGGTCTTCGATCTCGCGCACGACGCCCGCGTTGTGCACGATGCTGCCGAGCATTGCGCCGCCGCGCGCTTTTGCCGTTTCGCGCGCAAGGTTGACTGCGCGCTCCACGCCATAGCAGAAGCCCGCGGTCTCAGCTAAGATGACCTTCACAGCGGCGCGCCTCCCACCTGCTGGCCGCCGAGCGCGTAGGCCTGACGCAGCATTTCGTCGGCGATGGCCTGCAATTCTTCGGACGTGCCGCGGCGGCCCGTGACCTCAGGCACATACGGCTCGCCGAAGATGATGCGCGTTTTATGGAAGGGCTTTTTCTGCCCGTCACAGAACACCGGCACGAGCGTCGCACCCGTGCGCACGCCGATCATCGCGATGCCCGCGTGCGCGTGCGCGGGGAGTCCGTCGTGATAGCCGACGCCGCCCCGGATCGTCGTCCCCTCGGGGAAAATCAGAAGATTCTCACCCTTGTGGAGCACCTGCATCGCGGTCTTGATGGACTGGATATCCTTGCCGTCGCGCTGGACGGGAAATGCGCCGAGCGTGCGGATGAGCCACGCGAGCGCGCGGTTGTCGAAGAGCTCGGCCTTGGCCATAAAGTGCAGATGGTAGTCGAGCGGCAGGCACAGGCCGATGAGCACGGGGTCTAAGTCCGTTGAATGGTTCGGGCACAGCAGCACGCTGTGCTTGGGCAGATTTTCAAGTCCCTTGACGTCCACGCGGTAGATCCACAAAAGCACCCGACCGATGATCCAGATAAACGCAAAAAAGATACGGTGCATCATTTCAATTTCTCCTGAATGAGATTCAGCAGCGCCCGCTCGCTCTCTTCAAAGTTGAGCTTCGACGTGTCGAAGTGCACGGCATCCTCTGCCTCGCGCAGCGGGGCGATATCGCGGTGCATGTCCTGATAGTCGCGCTCGTTGATCTCGCGTAGCACCTCTTCATACGCCTTGGGCGTGCCGCGCTCAGAGAGCTCGAGACAGCGGCGGCGCGCGCGCTCCTCGGCCGAAGCAGTCAGGTAAATTTTGAGGTCGGCGTCCGGCAAAACGACTGTGCCGATGTCGCGCCCGTCCATGATGACGCTTCTCCTGCGCGCGATATCGCGCTGCATCTCAAGAAGGTATGCGCGCACGCACGGCAGCGCCGAGACGTTCGAGGCGTACATCGAAATTTCCGGCAGGCGGATCTCGGTGCTGACATCTTTACCGTCAAGCAGCATTTTCTGTCCGCTATTCTCGTCAAATGCCATGTCGATCTGAATTTCTTTCAGCAGCGGCGCGATTTGAGATTCGTCCTTTGCGTCCAGTCCGCGGGAAAACGCCGCGTAGCCGATGGTGCGGTAGATCGCGCCCGTGTCGACATGCAGAATGTTCAATTTCTTGGCGACGGCCTTGGCGAGCGTACTCTTGCCCGCGCCGCCGGGGCCGTCAATGGCAATGGAAAAATGCTTTTTCATCTGTTTGATTCTTCCCTCTTACAATAAATATGTGCTTACTGCGTCAGCAGTGCGTCCGCGGCAGCCTCGCCCGCGGCCTTGCCGGTCGCCCAGGCGATTTGCAGATTGTAGCCGCCCGTGTAGGCGTCTACGTCGATGATCTCGCCGGCAAAATAAAGGCCGCCAACCTTTTTCGACGCCATGGTCTTCGGGTCGATCTCCCCCACCTTGACGCCGCCGGAGGTGATGATCGCGTTTTCGACCGGCATCGGCGCGCTGACATTGACCGTCCAGCGCTTTAAGAGCGTGCGGATGGTCTCGCGCTGGGCGCGCGTGATGTCGTGCACCTTTTCGTGCGGCGGGATGCCCGAGCGGTCAATGAATTCGTCGATCATCTTCTGCGGCAGCAGCGCGCCGAGCACGTTGCAGTAGTCGCTGTTTGCGTGCTTTTCAAAATCCGACAGCAGGCGCTTGTCGAGCATTTGCTCGTCGAGCGCGGGCTTGAGGTCGATCTCCAGCCGGTACTGCTTTTTGTCGAAATGCCGCATGTGCGCGCTGGCCGACAGGATGAGCGGCCCGCTCACGCCGAAGTGCGTGAACAGCATTTCACCGAAATCCGAGTGGATCTTTTTGTTGTTTTCATATACCGTCAGCGCGACGTTGCGCAGGCTCAGCCCTTGCAGCACCGCGCATTCGCGCGCCTCAAGCGGCACGAGCGAGCCGCGCAGCGGCGTGACCGTGTGTCCGAGCGCTTCCGCCATGCGGAAGCCGTCGCCCGTCGAGCCCGTCGCGGGATAGGACAGCCCGCCCGTCGCCAGAATGACGGCAGAGGCGGTGTAGTCCCCTTTTTCGCCCTTGACGGCGGCGACATGGCCGTCTTCGACCGAAATACCGAGCGCGCGGTCGCGCACGAGCTTGACGTGCAGACGCTTGAGCTCGCGCTCAAGCGCCGCTGTGATGTCGAATGACCGGTCGGACACGGGAAACACGCGCTTGCCGCGCTCGACCTTGAGCGGCACACCGAGCCCCTCGAAAAAATCGATGGCGTCGTGCCCGTCGAAGCGGGAAAACACGGAGTATAAAAACCGCGGGTTCTGCGGCACGTGGGCGAGCAGCTCTTCGCAAGTGCTGTCGTTCGTCACGTTGCAGCGGCCCTTGCCGGTGATGTTCACCTTTTTGCCGAGGCGCTCGTTTGGATCGAGCAGCGTCACGTGCGCACCCTTGCGCGCGGCGCAGATCGCGGCCATCATGCCGCCCGCGCCGCCGCCGATGACAACGATCGCCTTATTCATCTTCGATCTTGCCGAAAATGTCGAAGCGCTCCCAGATGTGCTCGAGTTCGGAGAACGTCGCGGAGATGTCTGCGCCCTTCTTGTTGGCCACGGCCAGAATGAGTGCGTTGAGCATGCTCATGGGCGCCGCCAGCGAGTCGACGAACGAGATCATCTCGCTGCGCACGAGCAGCGAATTGCTGGACATCTGGTTGATGGGCGACATCTCGCTGTCCGTCACGCCGACGATCGTCGCGCCGCGGTCGCGCGCAAACTGGATGGTCTTGAGCGCAAGCTCACTGTAGCGCGGGAAGCAGATACCAATGACCACATCGTCTTTGGAGACGCGGAAGAGCTGGTCGAACGAGCCGGCCGCACCGCCGTTGACCAGGGTGACGTTGTCGAAGATCAGGCGGAAGTAGAAGTTTAAGTACCCTGCCAGAAACGAGGACGAACGGAAGCCCACGATGTAGATGCGGCGCGCGCCGATGATCGTGTCGACCACGCGCTCAAATTCCGCGCCGTCGGTCTGGTCGATGGCCATGCGGATCTTCTCCATGTCGCGCTGCAGGACGTTCGTCATCAGATCGGACCCTGCGAGCTCGCCGTCCGACGCCTGAATGCGCTGGATGCTCGTGAGCTTGCCGCGAATCATCTCCTGCAATGCACGCTGCATGCTCGGATACCCCTCGTAGCCGAGCTGGGTGGCAAAGCGCACGACGGTCGACTCGCTGACCTGCACGGTCTTGCCGAGCTTGCTGGCCGTCATAAACGCGGCCTTATCGTAGTTTTCCAGAATGAAGCGTGCGATGAGCTTTTGCCCCTTGGAAAAGCTGCTCATGTTCTTTTCGATATTATGTAAGATATTCTTTGTCATAAGATCGTCCTCTGTTACTTTGATTTTGTTGCTTGGAGCTCCTGCTCCGTAAGATCGCGCCACGCGCCGACGGGGAGGCCCCCGAGCCTCATCGTGTGCTCCTGCACGCGCTTTAAGCGCTTGACGTGTAATCCGGCGGCGGCGCACATGCGCCGGATCTGCCGGTTTTTTCCTTCATGGATGGTGATGGAGAGAACAGCGGTGTCCCTCCCCTGCCGCAGCACGCGCACCTGCGCGGGCCGGATGGGCTCGCCGTCGAGCTGTGTCATGGAAGCGAGCGCTTCTGCCGCTCCCCTGACCTCGCCCGCGACGCTGACCTCGTAGACCTTGTTGACCTCGTAGCGCGGGTGCAGAAGATGCTGCATCCATTCGCCGTCGTTCGTCAAAAGCAGCAGTCCCTCGGAGTCGAGGTCGAGCCGACCGACGGGATAGACGCGCTCGCCGCAGTCTTTGACGAGCTCGGCGACGGTCTTTCGCCCTTTTTCGTCAGAGAGCGTGCAGACATAGCCGCGCGGCTTGTTGAGCATCAGGTAGCGCTTCTGCCCCTCCTGTGTGAGCGGCCTGCCGTCGACGGTAATTTCGTCGACTTCGGGGTCGGCCTTCTGCCCGATGAATGAGGTCTCGCCGTTTACGCGCACGCGCCCAGCGGCGATCCACTGCTCGGCAGTGCGCCGGGAGCAGAGCCCCGATTCGGCGATGAGCTTTTGAATTCTTGCTTCGGCCAGGTCGATCCCTCCTTTACTTTGCCGACAGAAATTGCCAGAGCTTTTCCGCCAGCGACTTATTTTTGCTTGTTTCGCTCTTTGTTTCCTGCGCCTGTACGCTGCGCGCGCTGACGAGGTCAACTCGTCCAACCTCGGTCTCGCCGCAGGAGATGACGAGCGTGCCGAACGTTTGTCCCTTCCGCACGGGGGCGGAGACGGTTTGCGGCAGCTCGGCGCGCACGCTCAACGATTCACTTTCCGAGACAGGATAACAGAAGCTCTCCGCTGCGACGGCGGACACGCTCTGTCCGTCGACGCTCACGCTGCCGTAGACCTCGCTCTTTTTCGCGCCGCTTGAGAGCGCATACGCCGAAAATCCATAATCGTAGAGTGCAGCATGATCCGCCCAATCGCTGCCGTCGTGCAGCGTGACGGCGATCAGGCGCATCCCGCCGCGCTCGGCACAGGTGACGAGCGTGCGCCCCGCGTCGCCGGTGTAGCCGGTCTTGAGACCGACGCAGCCGGAGTACGACGCAAGCAGCTTATTGTGGTTCGTCATCGTGCGCGTTCCGACGCTCGCCGTGCGCGTCGAGACGATGCGCGCGAACGTCGGGTTCTGCATGGCGTAGACCGCAAGGCGCGCCATATCGAGGGCACAGGAGCCGTGCCCCGCTTCGTCGAGCCCGCTCGGGTTAGCAAATGACGTGTGCTCCATGCCGAAGGCTTTCGCCTTTTCGTTCATCCATCGGACAAACTGCGCGCTGCCGCCGCTCCCGCCGCAGTGGGCGGCGATGCACTCCGCCGCGTCGTTGCCGGACGGCAGCATCAGACCGTAGAGAAGTTCCTCCATCGTGAGCGTTTCGCCCTCGAGAAGGTACATCGACGAGCCCTCGCGTAAATGCTCGCGTTTGACCGTGACCTGCTCCGTGAGTTCGCTGTGCTCCAGCGCGACCAAGCAGGTCATGATCTTCGTCGTACTCGCGATGCTGCGCTCCTGCGTTTCGTTTCGCGATGCCAGCACCCGCCCGCTGCCCGCCTCCATCAAAACGAACGCGGCGGCGGCAGTCTCCGGCGCGGAAGCCTGACAGGTCAAACTGCTTGTCAGGCAAGAAACAGCAAGGAAAACGGCGAATACGCATCGGGCAAAACGCGGCATGGGATCACTCCTTCATTCGGAATGCCCCTATTATGCCCGGAATCAGTAGATATCTTTCTCTTCTCTCTTCTTGTCCACGAAATTCTGTACGCGGTCGAGCACTTCCGGCACAAGATCAAGCACGCGGTCGACCGTTGCCGCCGCAGGGATGGCCACGGGCATCACACGCGTCAGACCGTCCTTGATGACGAGGAACGCGACGGGGTCGACCTTGACGCCCGCACCCGCGCCGCCGCCGAAGTGTGCGGTGTCGGTCTTGCCGTAGTCGCCGCCGCCCGCGCCGAAGCCAAAGCTCACGCGCGAAACGGGGATGACGGTCACGCCGTCGGGCGTTTGGATCGGCTCTCCGATGATGGTGTTGGAATCGACCATATCACGGATCTTATCCATCGTGGTGTCCATGAGATCGTTGAGCGGGGTCTTCTTTTCGATGTTTTCCATGAGGTTCATCCTTTCTTTTTATGCGGTCAGTTTTTCACTGTGTTCACTGTTTTGCGGAGTGCTCTCCGTTGGTTTTTCCGCGGGAGCGTCGTTTTTATGCGCCTTTTTATAGCGCAGGTACCATTTGAGCATCGGAATGAGCAGTGCAAGTGCGATGTGCAGCCCGTCGCGAATGCGAAGCGACAGGCCAACGGCACCCTCTGCGTGCGTCTTTTCAGAGCTGTAATCCATGCGCAGGTGCAGTGAGGGATCAGGGATATGGAAGAGGTCTTCAAGGTGCGGCATCACACCCCACATCGCGGCGCTCGCATAGCCGTAGGTCTGCGCGATATCCGCGGGGTCCGTGCCGCCGAAGACGATGAGAATTTCCAGCGGGTCGATGCGAAGGCGCTTGCAGGTGCGTTTCGCTGTCTCCTTGAGCGCCGAGAGCGCCGTCGTGATGAGGTCCCTGAGCTCCTCTTTTGTCGGCTTGGGGAGCGAGGGCTTTTTCTTTTGCTTCGCCTCTTCTCCCTCTGACTTTGGTTTCTTCTCCTTTGCCTTTTTTTTCGGCGTTTCTTTCTTTTCCTTTGCTGGCAGCAGCGTGAAGCGGAACGGGCCGACCGAAAGCTGCACGCGCAGCTCGTCGCCGAACTGCATCAACGCGCCCACGCGCAGAAAGCCGATCAAAATAAAAATGAGCAGGATGATGCCAATTACCTTCAGCGCAGTCAATCGACCACCTCCCTCTTTTTACGCTTCACGCGGTTTTTATGCTTTACGCGGTCAGTGTTCCCCGTTTTCGGGAACGCTGCCTTCTTTTTCCGTCATGGCGCTGGGGTCGAGGATCGTGCCGTCCTCCGTCATGCGGAGCTGACCGTCGGCCTCAAGACCCGGCATCTCCGGCAGCTCCTCGAGCGAACCCAAGTGGAAGTCGCGCAAAAACTTTTTCGTCGTGCGGTACAGCCTCGGCCGTCCCGGCACCTGCAAACGTCCGCACTCCTCAATGAGCCCGCGCTCAAGCAGCAGCCCTACGGTGTACGAGCTGTCCACGCCGCGCACCTGATCGATGTAGGCGCGGGTCGTGGGCTGGTAGTACGCGATGATCGTCAGCACCTCCAGCGCGGGCTGAGAGAGCTTGGCGGTCTTGCGGATCTCAAACGCCTTGCGGATGACGTCGGCATAGTCCGGCGACGAGCAGAGCTGATAGCTGTCCTCCATGCGGACGAGCCGGATGCCGCGGCGCTCAAAGGCGTAGTAATCGCCGAGCTTTTGCAATACCTGTTCCGCGGTCGGACGGTCCAAATCGAGCGCAAGGCAGATGCGGTCGATCGGGAGCGGTTCGCCGCTGGCGAACAAAATGCCCTCGATGGCCGACTCGACCTCACGCAGATCCAAAGATTCCAAAGACATAGCGTTCCTCGCTTTTTACAGATTGATACGGTCGGGGGCGTCGTCCCCGCACTCCACGGTGCAGTCCGTGTCAGAACCGGCCAGATGGATGACCTTTTCGCGGCAGAGCTCCAGAACGGCGATGAACGTCGCCACGATCTCGCTGCGGCTGCGGCTGCCGCGGAACAGCAGCTTAAAACGCGTCATGCCGAACTCCTTGAGCCGGTGCAGAATTTCCTCCGCCTTGCCCTTGACGGGATACGGCTCGCGGCGCACGATCTCGCTCAGCGCCGCGCTCGGCGGCGCGGCCAGCTTCTCTCCGCGCTCCATGATCGTCTGCATGGCGAGCACGAGGTCGGCCTTTTCATGACTGTACTCGTAGATTTTGCCGCGCTGCATGGGCTCGGGCTGGCGCGTCATGATGCTGCGGCCAAACTCGCCCATCGGGCCGAGCGTTTCGGTCAGCGTCTTGATGCGAAGGTACGTGTCCTTTTGCTGGCGCTCCTTGAGCGAGGCGATGAGTTCGTCCATCTCGCTCTGCGCCTGCTCGTCTTCGAGCGAGAGCAGCATGCGCGTTTTGATGTACATCAGATGCGCCGCCATCGTGATGAATTCGCTCGCGACCTCGAGATCGAGCTGCTTTCGCTGCTCGAGATACGCAAGGTACTGGTCCAGGATCAGCGCGATGGGAATGTCCTGGATCTCTATTTTATTTTTCGACAGCAGGAAGAGAATGAGGTCGAGCGGCCCTTCAAAGTCCTGCAGCGTCTCCGCGCTGCGCTCATGCACCACGCCCTCCAGCTTGAAAACGGGATTGTCCATGACATTCCTCTCACTTTATCAATATACGATCCAGTTGACCAGAAGCTCGTACATGCGGTAGATGCCCTCACTGAGGATATTGTCTCCCACGCCGAGCCAGACGAGCACAAAAAGAACAAGCATGCCGTATTTTTCATACCGCATCAGCGTCATGTACGCGCGGTCGGGCAGAAAGGCGAAGAGCACCTTCGACCCGTCGAGCGGCGAGATGGGGATGAGGTTGAAAAGCCCCAGACCGACGCTCATGTACGCCGTCATCGCAAGGAAATTCAAAAGGCCGCTGCAAAACGCGGTATCGACATAGTGCGCGATCGTGATGCGCGCGCCGAGCAAGAGCAGTATCGCCAGCAGCAGATTCGACACCGGCCCCGCCAGCGCTGTGATGGCCATACCCTGCTTCGGCTTTTTGAAATACCGCATGTCGACCGGCACGGGCTTTGCCCAGCCGAAGCCGACGAGCAGCATGGCAGCCAAGCCGAACCAGTCGATATGGTGCAGCGGGTTTAAGCTCAAGCGGTGCTCGCGCTTGGCCGTCGGATCGCCGAGGGCATAGGCTGCAAGACCGTGACAGGTCTCGTGCACCGTCAAGCATAAAAAGACGCCGAGCACGCGCAAAAGCGCGTCGGTCAGCGAGCCCCAGTCGATGGACTGGAGCAATTCCTGAAAACTGTTCACGCAATTTCTCCGTAAAAAATATGCAAATCGCGAAGACTTGCATTGCATTCTATTGCTATTATAACAGCCCTTTTCCCACATGACAAGGGATTTTGCAATTTTTGCTGCATTTTGCTTTCAAAAATTGACGCATTTTTCTCTGTCAAATTGCGAAAAATGACAAAAAGCGCCCCACCCGCATGGTTGGGACGCTTTGCAGAATGCAATATGCACTTATTTCTTGAGGCGCTTGTCGCTCTTGGTCGCAAGGTGCGTGCCCAAGGACTGGAAGATCTGCACCAGAATGATAAGCAGCACGACTGCCGCGAACATCACAAGGTACTTGTAGCGATAGTAGCCGTAGTCGATGGCGATTTTGCCGAGGCCGCCGCCGCCGATGATGCCGCTCATCGCCGAGTAGCCGAGGATGGTCGTCAGTGCGATGGTGAAGTTCTGGAGCAGCGAGGGAACGCTCTCGGGGATCATCACCTTGCAGATGATCTGCATGGGCGTTGCGCCCATGCTCTGCGCGGCCTCAATGATGTTGGGGTCGACCTCGCGCAGGCTGCTTTCAACAAGGCGCGCGACGAACGGGAACGCCGCCACGACCAGCGGAACGATGGTCGCGGTGGTGCCGACGGTCGTGCCGATGATAAGGCGCGAGAGCGGGAAGACCATGATCATTAAGATGAGGAACGGGATTGAGCGCAGCAGGTTGATGATGACGTTCAGAATGCTCATCAATGCCTTGGGAAGCGGCAGAACGCCGCCCTTCTCCCCCGCTACGAGCAGCACGCCCAGCGGAAGGCCGATGACGACGGCCAGCGCCGTTGACAGCAGCGTCACATAAAACGTCTCCCAGATCGCCTTGGGGAACTGCGTCTGCATGGCGACGGTGAGCTCCGCGATGGAGTCCGGGGAAAAGAGATTACTGTACATCGACGCTCGCCTCCTCTACCTGAAGATTTTCAATGCTTCTTAAAAAGTCCATGGCCTGCTCGAACTGCGCGTTCGGCACGCCGAGGAGCATGCTGCCGTACACCTCTTCGGAGAGCTTCTGCGTGTTGGCTGAGATGACCGTTGCGCTGATGCCCTCGTCGGTCGCAAGGCGCGCGACGAGCGGAATAGATGTCGTCTTCGCGCTGCGGAAGATGAGGCGGATGCGGCGCTGCTGCTGGGGGTCGGACACGTCGATGTCCGCGCCGCGCGGGAACACGAGGTGGCGCGCCGCCGCGGACTTGGGCGCGGAAAAGACGGTAGAAACAAGGCCCTCTTCCACGACTTCGCCGTCGTCGAGGATCGCAACGTGATTGCAGACCTCCTTCACCACGCTCATCTGGTGTGTGATGATGACGACGGTGATGCCAAGCTTTTTGTTGATGTCGCCGATCAGCTCGAGGATCTGGCGCGTCGTCTTGGGGTCGAGCGCGCTCGTGGCCTCGTCGCAGAGCAGAACTTTGGGGTTCGTGGCGAGCGCGCGGGCGATGGCAACGCGCTGCTGCTGTCCGCCGGAGAGCTGCGCGGGATAGGCCTTGGCCTTATCCTTGAGCCCCACGATATCGAGGAGTTCCAGAGCTCGCTGTTCGCGCCACTTCTTCTCTCCCCGCAAGCCGGAAAGAAAGATTGCATTATCCATCGAGGAAGCAGACGTTATCGAGGCAGTTTCTTTGCATCAGCAGGTTGAAGCGCTGGAAGATCATCGTGATCTCGCGCCGCGCCGCGCGGAGCTGCGCGGGGGTCATTGTGTCGAGACGTTGTCCGTTCACGATGACCTCGCCCTCCGTCGGGCACTCGAGCATATTGATGCAGCGCACGAGCGTGGATTTGCCGGCACCGCTCATGCCGATGATGCCGTAGACGTCGCCGTCTGGAATGGTCAGGGAGACGTCCTTGAGCGCGTCTACCCGTCCGCCGGCCGTTTCAAAGGTTTTGCTTAGATGCTTCAGTTCGATCAAGAATGCTCCCTCCTTTCTTACTTACTTGGCACTCAGCGCATCGAGCGTGGTCTGCTTGCCGCCGTACAGGCCCATGGGCTCGACGTGGATGGCGGCAACGGAGACGATGTGGGTGTTGTTCTCGGCGTTGAAGTCGTCGAGGTAGGGCTTGTGCTGGAAGTAGTTGGCGTCGACAGTGCCGTCTTCGACAACGGTGTTGGGCACGACATAGTCATTGTAGACCTGAATGTCGAGAGTGATGTTCTTTTCAGCAAGAATTTCCTTCACGACCTCGAGGATCTCAGCGTGCGGGGTCGGAGAAGCGGCGATGGAGATGGTCTCGCCAGCGAGAGCGTCGTAGTCGACCGTGGCGTCAAAGCCGTCGGTCGGGTTCTCCACAGTGCTGACAACAGAGCCGTCATACTTCTCGTTGATGTAATCGACGACCTGCTGGCTCTCCAGAGCGGCGATCAGGGCGAGGATCTTGGGAGAGGTCTCGTTGCCTTCCTTCACGGCCAGGATGTTGGCGTAAGCGGAGGAGGAACCTTCGATCACGAGGGAGTCGGCCACGGGGTTCAGGCCCGCGTTGATGGCGTAGTTGGAGTTGATGACGGCGTAGTCAACATCCTGCAGGATGTTGGGGATCTGCGCGGCCTCGGTCTCCACGATCTCGACGTTGTACGGATTCTCGACAATGTCGTTCTTGGTGGCGGTGATGCCGGCGCCGTCAGCGAGCTTGATGATGCCGTTGTCCTGGAGCAGCAGCAGCGCGCGGGCTTCGTTGGTCGTGTCGTTGGGGACGGCGATCTGGATGGTGGTGGCACCGTCGGAGTCATCGCTCTTGGAGCCGCAGCCGGTCAGGGCCAGAGCGGCAGTGAGGACCAGTGCAAGGACAAGGGCGGTCAGCTTAATAGAATGCTTTTTCATCGTTTTGTTCTCCTTACTTATTTTATAATAGCTTCTTTTTGGAACGGACAGACCGCGGGGAGTGTATGCTGTTCGAGCAGTAAAAAACAGCGGGAGGTCATTGACCTTCCGCTGCCGCTTCGCTGTTTTTCTCAGACAGTTTCTGAAAGGAAATGACCATTTTCTCCATGACAAAGCATGCACATGCTGAACATGCGCATCATCGGCATCATCATGCAGTTGGCAGAGTACGAAGTCTTCATGCCAATGGATCCTTTCCTTCGAGCATTCCACACGGGGTGGGTTCCGTTTCAATGTGCGTATCGTAGCACCGACGATTCCGCTTGTCAACACCAAATGCGCACTTTTGTATGATTTTCCACTTTTTTGGCGTTTTCTACGGGAATTTTTATTTATTGCTTTCTCTTTTCGAGCACACGGACGAGGTGAATGAGAAAATCGGTGTCCTCCATGTCGCCCAGCGCTTCGACCGCGCTCTCGCTGTGCGCCTCGATGACGCGCTGGCAGCCGTTGAGACCTAAAATGTCGACAAACGTCGTCTTCCCCTCTTCCCTGTCCGAGCCGATGGGCTTGCCGAACGTCTTTTCATCGCCGATGACATCGAGCATGTCGTCGCGCAGCTGGAACGCGAAGCCGAAGTTGTCGGCGTAGCTGGCCGCGGCCTCCTCCTGCTCCTTCGTGCCGCCCGCCGCGGCCACGCCCATCAGGCACGCCGCGCGGATAAGCGCGCTCGTCTTGCGCAGATAAATTTCCTCGAGCTCCGGCGCGCTGAGGATCTTGCCCTCCCACTCAAGGTCGAGCTGCTGGCCGCCGCAGATGCCCTCGTGTCCCGCAGCATTAGCTAAAATCTGCGCGCATTTGAGCGCGCGCAGCGCGGGCAGGTCTACTTTTAAAATCGTTTCAAACGCCAACGCCTGCAGTGCGTCGCCCGCAAGCGTTGCCGTGCATTCGCCGAAGACCTTGTGGTTCGACGGCTTACCGCGGCGCAGATCGTCGTTGTCCATCACGGGCAGATCGTCGTGGATGAGAGAATACGTGTGCAGCATCTCAACGCCGCAGGCCACGGGCAGCGCCTTTTCGGCGTCTCCCCCGCAGATGCGGCAGAATTCGAGCACTAAGATCGCACGCAGACGCTTGCCGCCCGCGGTCAGACTGTAGTGCATCGAATCGGTCAGCTTGTGATAGCTTGCGCACTGCGTTTCCTCAAGGCAGGCGTCAAGATACTTGTCCACCGCCGGCTTATACTCCGCCATGCGGGCGGAAAACAGCTTTTCGTCCATGGATTACTCCTCCGAAATGAATGGGCTCTCGACCGGCGCACCGTCCGCGCCCTTAGAGAGCTTTGCGACCTTCTGCTCGGCCTTGTCGAGCATCGCGCCGCAGTCGTGCACGAGCTTCGTCCCCTCTTCAAAGAGCTTGAGGGAATCGGCGAGCTTTGCGTCGCCTTTTTCAAGCGCCGTCACGATCTCTTCGAGACGCGCGATATTGTCTTCAAACGTTTTTGCCATTGTCATTTCCTCCCGTATTGCACGCATTCACCGTGCAGCTGAGACTTCCCTGCCCGAGCAGTACCTCGATTTTTTCGCCGGCTGCGGCCTCCTGCGCCGCACGCAGAATTTGTCCCTGTTCATTTCGCGCCACGGCGTAGCCGCGGCCGAGGACCTTGAGCGGACTCAGCGCGTCGAGCTTGGCCGCAAGCGCCGTAAACTGCTGTGTGCGCTGCGCCATCTGATGCTGCGCGAGTGCGGCAAGGTTTTTCTGCGTGTAGTCGAGCAGCATCCGCTTGTCGTCGATAAATGCCATGGGGGCTTGCAGCACACGGCTGCGGGACGTCTTTTCAAACTGCTCGCGCA
>ERZ773210.2186-NODE-2186-length-16802-cov-4.741207_pt1 | contig 16802 bp, 18 predicted proteins | sample MGYA00580528_ERZ773210 | MGnify/ENA primary metagenome ERZ773210 (study PRJEB29015, sample SAMEA2737769) | human gut metagenome | biome: human gut; feature: human-associated habitat; material: faeces | place: China | collected 2012 ...
CTTCTTTCATAGAATCCTGTTTGTGAGAGTCTACCTCTCCATTTTTCCTCATGTAATCATTGAGAAAATCACGGACTGAGTGATCAAAGTTCTCATAGTTCTCTAAATATGCAAAAAAGCGTAGTGCGAATTCTAAACGTTCATCACGTTTTTCTTTTGCTTCAGATAATGGAGCTAAATCTTTAAATAGAGGAATGGCAGAGCAAGGCTTAATAACCTGCGTATAAAGTGAAGTTGAACCAAGTTCTGAGCCTTTTCTGACTTCCATATCCTTAAGAATGTCGCTACCTGAGTTAATTCTTTCAAAAAGGTCTCGGCGTGTCTCCTCGTTGCATTTTGAGCTTAATTCAATCACCCTTACAGGTATGCGCATAAAGCGACGCTGTCTAGATAGTGGCAAGTCTTGGAAAGTAAAACCATTTAGAGAATCTAAAGATTTCAAATCTTGTAAGGTTAACTCATTATGAATGAAAGCATGGATGGTTCTGACACGTTGCGAACCATCTACAATCTCGATCCTACCATCCAGTTCAGGGTCTTCTGAAAGAACATCAGCGGTGAAAATGTACGGAATAGGAAATCCGAGAATTAAGGATTCAATTAAACGTGATTGTCTTTTTTCGCTCCAGACGAAGTCCCTTTGGTAGTCAGGAACAAAAAGTTCGTTAGTATCATCTTCCAAACCGCTGTGATACTTATTTACCAGTAACTCGACGGTAAACTCCTTCGTCTCGAAATCTACGTCTTTTTGCTCAGTGCGTATTTGTTCTTCTGCATTCTGTTTAGAAACTTCTAACTGAGCGAGTAAATCAGCTCTTCTCTTCGCGTCAGCTTCTTTTTCTAGCAGAGCTTTTAGTTCAACGAGTTCCATTTGCAGTCCTTTAACAAGTGTGGGGATTGGGTTTAGGGTAGCATAATGGATCAAGTGTAAAAACATCATTAGCCGCATGAAATCGTGCAAAATCGCATGATCGTTTGATGCTCTCGTTTGCTTAGGACCGCCAGCTATGGCGGGCTTTTTCTTATGTCCTGCAGGTGCATGAAAACCACTACGCAAAGCGGGCAGGCGTGGCGGGGCTACGAGCGCGCGGTTTTGGGGTTAATCGCGGTTTTGGCGCCTCAATGTTGGGCGGGCATGGTCATTTTTTGGGGCTGGTCGTGCGCGCCTGCGTCGTGGTGAGGCGCTGCGTTTCGTCGTGAGCTGCCAGGTGGCGAAATCGCAGGACCGCTCAGCGAGGCGCTGAGGCGCTCTGATGGTGAGGCAGGGCATAAGGGAATAAAAAAACCGCCCGGTGAAGGGCGGTTGATATCAAAGGTTGGCCTGGTGGGCGTCAGTCTTCATCGGTCAGGTAGGGGTCAAAGCGTATCACCTCATCACCCAGCCACTCGTTAACTTCTTTGATGCGGCCCTGCAGGGGGGTAAGTTCGTTGCGAACGAAAACGCGCGCCGCTTTTTCCACATCGCCAACCCCGCCGGTATTCGTTGGAATAATCCCCATCAGCTGCGGGGGTACGCGGTGAGCTGCCAGCATGTCATCACGGCTCACATTCTTGATGTTAAGAAACTCGTCTTTCGCTGCGACTTCTGACAGCGGGATGATCTGAATGCCGTCTTTCTTGCCGTTCGGGCTGTACATAAACAGGTTGCGGAAGTTGCCTGGCCCTTTCGATTTTTTAAGTGCTTCGCGTATGTTGTCCACGTCTTTCTGATCGGCGGCGGGATCGCTCATGTACATGATGAAACCAGCATGGCTACCGTTAAGGTAGTATTTACGGCGAAACAGCGTGGCCGATTCGTTCAGCAGGGCGGAGGGAATGGCGGAGAGGTATTCCGGCATCCCGTAAAGCTCCTGGTTAACGTCGGGTTCCATCAGATGAAACACGCTTCCCTCATCGAACTGATAGGGCTGCGAGTTGTAGCCATACTGTGCAAACCAGTAGGTGTCCTGGTCAATGCCACGACGGGTATATTTGGCAAGCGAGGCGCGCAGCTCCATGATCTGCCCTAACCGGTTCATGCGTTTTTCAAGGTAGGCATTACCGAATACCAGAAAGTCCTGGGCGAACCGGGAAAAGGCTTGTTTGGACAGCCAGCGGTGAGGGATGAAGGTACTGGTAAGAATATTGCGTTTTACCTGAATAGCGCTAGAGTGATGCACGGCGGCGCGGTAAGTTCGCGCCAGGCCATCCATGCTGATCGGTGGTTCGTACCAGCGGTCTACCTGCACGCACTCCAGGTAATCAAATAACTCCCGGCGGTCCATCACGGGGATCGGATCGCCAAACGTAAACGCCTCCGCATGTGCATTACTGACCATGTTGGCCGTATCGGTGGCGGTCTGGCCGCGCGGTGCCTTGCTGCGGTTTTTGCGGTTAGCCATTAAAAAATCTCCACGATGTTGCTGGTACTGGCGGAAGCTCCTGCCAGTGGTTCGTTATAAAGTGCGTGCATGGTTGCCCAGGCTAAATCCGCGTGGCTGGCTTCCTCTGTGCGGGATGCTTCGTAGGTTGGCCGGTTGCCGCTGGCGGTGGTTGAACGTCGAATGGACATAAAGGACTGCGCGATATCCAACATCCCCGCGTCAAATTCCAGACGGCGACCGCTGATGATGTCGTAGGCTTTGAGCACCAGGGCATTTTTAACGGTCGGGTTGTAGACAAACTCTCGCGCGGCAGGGAAGAACTGCTTAACCGTTTTGTAAACGCCATCGCCAACGCCGGTCGAGTCAATGCCGATGTAGGTCACGTTGTAGCGTCTGGTGATTTCCTCAATCGCTGAGGCCTGGGCGCGAAAGTCCATCCCGCGCCACTGGTGACGCTCAAGGATGCGGAATTTACCGCCGGGGACGACGGGAGGCGCAATGACCACGCAACCGGCGCTGTCACCATTCTGCGTACCTTTTGCCGGGTCATAGCCGATCCAGACAGGGTGGTATGCAAACGGACGCAGTAAAAGCGGTTCGAAATCGTCCCACACGTCCCAGCTGTCAACCATGCAGGACTGCAGCAACGCCAGCGGGAACACGGACGCCAGGTCGTCAACAAACTGACACATCAGCAGGTTGTTGTATTCGTCCGGGCTGTACTCCAGGCGCAGCTGGTCCAGGTCGAAAAGGTTACACCCGCCGTTTACGGCATCTTCAATGGTGACTATCTGGCGGTACTGGCCGTCAGGGCATAAAACGCCGTGCGCCAGGCTACTGTGAGAAATGTCAAATTCTACCCTGTCGGCTTTCGGGCGCCCTTTATTGAACAGGGCGCCAGACCAGAACGGGTAGGCGCTGTGCGTCAGGCTGGAAGGTGTTGAGAAATAGGTCTGACGCCATTTTTTGTGCAGCGCCATACCGGAGGCCACCTTGCGCAGCTCCTGGAATTTCGGTATCCAGAAATACTCATCAAGATACAGATTGCCGTGATAGCTCTGCGCGGTACGGGCATTTGTACCGAGGAAGTAAAGACACGCGCCGTTAGGCAGCACCATCGGATCGCCTTTCAGTTCAACGTCCACCTCTTTTGCAAAGTCGATGATGTACTGTTTAAAAACGTGCGCCTGAGCTTTACTCGCTGACAGAAAGATTTGATTTCGCCCCGTGGTGAGCGCGTCTATCAACGCTTCACGGGCGAAATAGTAGGTTGCACCGATCTGGCGTGACTTTAAGAGGTTGCGAATACGGTGCTTAATGCCAGCGTCCCACCAGTGGCGCTGGTACTCGAACATACCGGCGCGGAAAATCTCTTCCAGCTTTTCGATCTGCTCGTCGGTAAACAGGTTTTTTTCCGGCGGCTTGCGCGGGCCTTTATTACGGTTCGCCACGTTCGGATTCAGGTCTGCTTCATTGCCGCCATTGTTAAATTTGCCGATCCTGGCCTGTCGTTCTGACTGACGCGCCAGCAGGTCAATTTCTTTAAAGTCCTTTCCTTCCTTCTGCTCCTTCATGACAAGCTGGCAGTAACGTGCGGCGGTGGTGAGCTGCATCTGATCCAGTGGGCCATATTCGCCCCACTTATCGCGTTTTTTCCAGCTGTGAACGGTTGCAACTTTCTCGCCCAGCATTTCAGCAATGCGGGCTACGCGGTATCCCTGAAAGTACATCAGCATTGCCTGACGACGGGGATCGAGGTCTGCGGGGGTCAGTGTTGTCATGGCACAAACATACGGCCTCAAATCAGCACTTTCCCCGGCTTCGCATTGTGTGGGAGTTCGCACAAGCCCAACGCGTTGTTTACACGCGCCCATCACCGCAAACATAAGGCTCTGAACGTGTTACGAACTAACTAACCGGAGCCGGACCGATGGCAAAAAAATCTAAGCGTTTTCGTATTGGGGTCGAAGGGGCCACTACTGACGGGCGCGTTATTGAGCGTGAATGGCTCACCCAGATGGCAGCGAGCTATAACCCGCAGGTATACACCGCGCTGATCAATATGGAGCACATCAAGGGCTTTACTCCTGATGGGCCCTTCCGTCGTTTTGGCATGGTGGAAAAGCTGGAAGCGGAAGAAATTACCGAAGGGGCATTGTCCGGGAAAATGGCGCTGTATGGCTGGATTGCCCCGACTGACGATCTGGTCACGATGACCAGCAACTGGCAGAAGCTTTTCACCTCAATGGAAGTAAACACCAGCTTTGCCGATACCGGCTCTGCTTATCTGGTTGGCCTGGCGATTACTGACGATCCGGCAAGCCTCGGCACTGAAATGCTGCAGTTCAGCGCCAGCGCAGAACATAACCCCCTGGCGAGCCGCAAGCTGGACAAAGACAACCTGTTTACCGCTGCTGTTGAAACGCTCATCGAGTTTGAGGACGTGCCGGAAAAAACCAGCCTGTTTACCCGCGTGAAAGAGCTGCTGTCCCGCAAAGGCGCCGATGATAACGCCCGCTTTGCTGATGTGAATCAGGCTGTTGAAACCATCGCGCGTGAGCATCAGGCGCTGGCGGAGCAGGTCAGCACCCATCAAACCGATTTCAGCAACAAGCTGAGCGATATGCAGAAGGTTGTTGATGAGACAACCAACGCACTCTCCACCCTGCGTGAGCAGCTTTCCACTCAGGACAGCCGCAGCGAACGCCGCCCTAATGCGACCGGCAATAACGGCGCAGAACAAACCACCGATTGCTGACGGAGCAAAAGCACAATGAAAAAAGAGACACGTTTTAAATTCAACGGCTATCTGACGCAGCTCGCCACACTCAATGGCGTGCCTGTAAGCGGTATCACCTCAAAATATACGGCAGAGCCATCTGTTGCGCAGACGCTGGAAACGAAAATCCAGGAGTCTTCCTCGTTCCTGCAGAAAATCAACATTATCCCGGTTGATGAGCAGTCCGGCGAACGTCTGGGGCTGGGGATTGGCGCCAGTATCGCCGGTAATACTGATACCACCCAGAAAGACCGTGAACCCGTTGATCCGACCTACATCGACGGTGAAGGGTACAAGTGTACCCAGACTAACTCTGATACGGCGCTGCCTTATGCAAAACTGGATTTGTGGGCTAAATTCCAGGACTTCCAGACGCGCATCCGTGACGCCATCATTATTCGCCAGGCGCTTGACCGCATCATGATCGGCTTCAACGGCGTGAAGCGTGAAAAAACGTCAGACCGCAAGACCTATCCGCTGCTGCAGGATGTGAATATCGGCTGGCTGGAGAAAATCCGCCAGGAGAAACCCGTTCAGGTTCTGGACAAAATTGTGTCCGAGGGCGAGGTGGTTTCTCAGACTATCCGTGTCGGTAAAGGCGGCGATTTCCTGAATCTGGACGCGCTGGTTATGGGCGCCGTGAATGAGAAAATCGCGCCGTGGTATCAGGAAGATACAGAGCTTGTGGTTATCGTCGGGCGCCAGTTGCTGGCGGATAAATATTTCCCGATCGTCAACCGCGACCAGCCAAACAGCGAAGCGATGGCGGCCGATCTCATCATCAGCCAGAAGCGTATCGGCAACCTCCCGGCCGTTCGCGCGCCGTTCTTCCCGGCTAACGCCATGCTGATCACCCGTCTGGATAACCTGTCTATTTACTGGCAAGCCGGTACCCGTCGTCGTTCGGTTATCGACAATCCGAAGCGTGACCGCGTGGAGAACTACGAATCCGTTAACGAGGCGTATGTTGTCGAAGATTACGACGGCGTTTGCCTGGTTGAGAACATCGAGATGTTACCAGCGCAGGCAGACGGCAATCCGGGCGCGGCGCTGACGGCTGAAAATATTCAGACCATCGTTGCTGCAGCAGTGCAGGGCGCGCTTGATGCCCAGAATACGGGCGGCACTGGCGCCGAAGCGTGATAAATGAATCCGTTCCGTGCTCACACTCAGTATGTACAGGCACAGGATGCCGCCCGGCAGGGCGGCAGTAATGCCAGCCTGACGGGCTACAACCAGATGCTGTTACAGCTGACAGAACACCGCAGGCGCCTTAAAACCGTCCAGTCAAATGAGCGCAAGGCTCAGCTCAAACGTGAGTTTCTTCCCGCTTATGCCTCATGGATTGCCGGTTTACTGGATGCTGACGCGTCAGGCCAGGACGACGTGGCGATGTACGTCATGATCTGGCGCATTGATGCCGGAGACTATACCGGCGCGCTGGACATTGCCCGCCATGCCATTAAACACAGCTGGGTCCTGCCGCAGCGCTTCAACCGGACCTGCGGGACCGCTGTTGCGGAAGAGTTTGCCGACGCGGCAATGCGCGCTTTTTCTGCCGGTGAATCATTCAGTGCCGCCATTCTTACCCAGGTGCTCAATATCGTTGAAGGTCAGGATATGCCGGATCAGTCCCGCGCCCGACTTCATAAGGCGATGGGCTACGCGCTGCGGGATAACGATCAGGCAGTGGCGGCACTTAACCATCTGAAGCGTGCCCTGCAGCTGGATAACAGTTCTGGCGTCAAAACTGAAATCAACAAGCTTGAAAGCCGATTGCGACAGGCAATGTCGGCTTAACGAATCGTGCCAACGCGCGGGGCGGCACGGGGTGGCGACAGGCTTTATGCCGCGTCAAAACCCCGTCCACCGCCCAACTATTTGGGAGTGCCAGAAATATGCAATTCGTTTCGCCGGAACAGGCCGGGGAAAGTACCCAGGACGTTATTAAAAACACCAGTTTCTGGCCTGATGTCAGGGTTTCAGAGTTCCGCCGTGATATGCGCATGGATGGGAGTGTCACCGATCCGCGCCTGCGTCTGGCGTTGCTGACAGCGATTGCTGAAGTTAACGCCGATCTTTATGAGTTCCGCGAGAAACAACGGGCGCAGGGGTATGCGAGCCTGGCCGACGTTCCTGCTGATGTGATCGACGGCGAAAGCCAGCGGCTCATGCTGTATCGCCGTGCGGTGTTTTGCTGGGCAAAAGCAAACCTGGTTGAGCGCTATCGCGATTTTGACGCAACCGGCGACGGAAGCAAGAAAGCCGAAGATATCGAAACAACCTTAGGCGAGCTGTGGCGCGATGTGCGCTGGGCGGAGTGCCGCCTGCGCGATATGCCACATATGACGGTGGAGCTGATTTGATGAAAGTGCGTGCGCATCAGTATGACACGGTGGACGCACTCTGCTGGCGCCATTACGGGCGCACGCAGGGAGTCACTGAACAGGTGCTGCAGGCGAATCCGGGGCTGGCTGAATATGGCCCCTTTTTACCGCACGGGCTGCAGGTGGAGCTGCCGGACATTACGGCGTCAACCACTGCGCAGACTGTCCAGTTATGGGACTGAACTATGACGCTTGAACGAATCAGCGCCTTTATCACTTACTGCGTTGCCCTGCTTCTGGCATGGCTCGGCGATTTGTCTCTTAAAGATGTATCGACCATTACCGGTCTTGCGCTGGGGATTATTACTGCAGCGGTGACCTGTTATTTACGCTGGAAAGCCTACCAGCTGCTGCGGGACGGCAGAATATCCAGGGGGGAATATGAGTCCTTCAATCGTTAAGCGTTGCCTGGTCGGCGCGGTGCTGGCGATTGCCGCCACGCTGCCAGGCTTTCAGTCGCTTCATACCTCCGTTGAGGGGCTGAAACTGATTGCTGATTTCGAAGGGTGCCGCCTGCAGCCATACCAGTGCAGCGCCGGGGTCTGGACTGACGGGATCGGCAATACGTCCGGGGTAGTGCCGGGCAAAACCATAACGGAGCGACAGGCCGCGCAGGGGCTGATTAATAACGTATTGCTGACGGAAAAAAGGATTGAAGCCTGCCTGCAGGTTAAGCCACCTCAGCATGTTTACGATGCCCTGATCAGTATCGGTTTTAATGTCGGAACGGGGGCAATCTGCCGGTCAACAATGGTTTCTTACATCAATCGTCAGCAATGGTGGCAGGCGTGCAACCAGCTCCCCCGCTGGGTTTATGTAAATGGTCAACGGAATAAAGGGCTGGAAAACAGGCGCGCCCGTGAGCTTGTCTGGTGTCTTAAAGGGGCAGGGGCATGACGCGCGCGCTGGCGGTGATCCTGGCTCTGGTGCTGGCACTGCTGGGCTGGCAGTCATGGCGGCTTAACAATGCCGGTCACACCATCGGGACGCAGGCTGAGGCGCTTAAAAAGAACAAGCAGGAGCTGGCGAAGAAAAACAGCCAGCTCATCAGCCTGTCCATTCTTACCGAAACCAACAGCCGGGCGCAGATGCAACTTTATGCTGCAGCGGAGGAGGCTTCCTCTCTGTTGCGGAGTCGCCAGCGCCGGATCGAGGAGCTAAAACGTGAAAACGAGGATTTACGCCGCTGGGCTGACACTCCTTTGCCTGCTGACATTATCCGGCTGCGGGAGCGCCCGGCCCTCGCCGGAGGTGCAGCTTACCGTGAGTGGTTGTCCAAAAGTGACGCAATGCCGCCTGGACAGGTCAGCGCCGCGCAGTAATGGGGATTTGAACCAGGTGCTGGATGAGACTGAGGCCGCCTGGGCAGTATGTGCCGACAAAGTGGACACGATCATAGCGTGTCAGGAGCGAGACAGTGAACAAGCCGCAGTCCTTGCGCAACGCCCTGAATAAATCGGTGGCGTATGTCCGTGACAACCCGGACAAACTGCACCTTTTTGTTGATAACGGTTCGCTGGTCGCAACCGGCGCCCGTTCAATGTCATGGGAATATCGCTACACCCTGAATGTGGTGATTGAAGACTTTAGCGGCAACCAGAATTTAGTGATGGCGCCCGTGCTGCTCTGGTTAATGACCAATCAACCGGACGCCATCAACAACCCGGAGCTGCGCGAAAAACTTTTTACCTTTGACGTCGATATCCTGAGCAACGATCTGTGTGATCTCAGCCTCAATCTGCAGCTCACGGAGCGCGTGATTGTCAGCACAGACGGCACCGTATCAAGCGTAGAAGCGGTGCCGGAACCCGACGTACCCGACGAAATGTGGACGGTGAAACGTGGATGAGCTGCAACGGGTGGATGACTGGCTGACGGCGCTGCTGGCAAATCTGGAGCCTGCCGCACGCAACCGTATGATGCGGCAACTGGCGCAACAGCTGCGCCGGACGCAGCAGCAGAACATCAGGCTGCAGCGTAATCCTGACGGCAGCGGCTATGAGCCGCGCCGGGTGACAGCCCGCAGCAAGAAGGGGCGCATCAAACGCCAGATGTTTGCAAAGCTTCGCACCACAAAATACCTGAAAACCACCGCCAGTGCGGACTCCGCCAGCGTGCAGTTTGATGGCAAGGTGCAGCGCATTGCCCGTGTTCACCATTACGGCCTGCGGGATCGCGTCAGCCGAAAAGGCCCGGAGGTCCGCTATGCAGAGCGCCGCCTGCTGGGCGTGAATGATGAGGTGGAAACCATCACACGTGACACTCTGCTGCGCTGGCTGGCGGGATGATCTTTGTGCCACCGCTGGCACAAGCGCCCGCGCTGCCTCCCTTTTCCCTCTGATGGCAACCTTTCGTTATGAATGCACAACTGACCGAAATCATGCGCCTTATCACCAACCTGATCCGCACCGGCACCGTGACCGAAGTGGACCGGGAAAACTGGCTGTGCCGGGTGAGAGTGGGCGAGCTTGAAACCAACTGGATTAACTGGCTGACGCTGCGTGCAGGTGGTGCCCGTACATGGTGGTGTCCGTCGCCGGATGAGCAGGTGGTGCTGCTGAGTATGGGCGGCAATCTGGAAACCGCTTTTGTGCTGCCCGCCATCTACTCCAATCAGTTTCCGCCGCCCTCGGATTCCGTGGACGGTTGCGTGACGGAGTACCCGGACGGGGGCTGGTTTGAGTATGAACCCGCCACCGGGCGGTGGCATGTCCGGGGCATCAAATCCATGGTGATCGAGGCGGCGGACAATATCACTCTCAAAACCGGTGAGTTTGTGGTGGAGGCTGACACCACGCGCATTAACAGCGAGATGGTGATCAATGGCGGCGTCACCCAGGGCGGCGGCGCGATGAGTTCCAACGGGATCGTGGTGGATAAACACGGTCACACCGGCGTTAAGTCCGGCGGCGATACGTCAGGAGGACCGGTATGACGCTGTATATCGGCATGAGCCAGGGCAACGGCAAGGCCATTACTGATACTGACCATCTGCGCCAGTCAGTGCGGGATATTCTGCTGACCCCACAGGGCAGCCGGATTGCCCGTCGGGAATATGGTTCCCTGCTGTCCGCCCTGATTGACCAGCCGCAGAACCCGGCGCTACGCCTGCAGGTCATGTCTGCAGTCTATGTGGCGCTGAGTCGCTGGGAGCCACGGCTTACGCTGGATTCCATCACCATCAGCAGTAATTTTGACGGCTCCATGGTGGTTGAGCTTACCGGTCAGCGCAACAACGGCGCGCCCGTTTCCCTTTCGGTATCAACAGGAGCAGACAATGGCAGTGATTGACCTTTCCCAGCTGCCCGCGCCGCAGATAGTGGACGTGCCGGATTTTGAGACGCTGCTGGCTGAGCGTAAGGCCGCTTTTGTGGCCCTTTATCCTGCGGATGAGCAGGACGCCGTACGGCGCACGCTGGCGCTGGAATCTGAACCCGTCACCAAGCTGCTACAGGAAAGCACCTACCGCGAAATCCTGCTGCGCCAGCGTATTAACGAGGCTGTGCAGGCGGTCATGGTGGCGTATGCCATCGGTGGCGATCTCGATCAACTGGCAGCCAACTACAACGTGAAGCGCCTGACGGTAACGCCTGCTGACAACGACGCGGTGCCCCCGGTTGCTGCCGTCATGGAAAGCGATGAGGCGCTGCGCCTGCGTGTTCCGGCTGCGTTTGAGGGATTATCCGTTGCAGGACCGACGGCGGCCTATGAGTTTCACGCCAAAAGCGCGGACGGGCGCGTGGCAGATGCCAGCGCAACCAGTCCGGCACCGGCGGAGGTGGTGCTTACCGTGCTGAGTCGTGAGGGTGACGGTACGGCAGGGGCTGAACTGCTGGCGGTGGTGGAGCAGGCGCTTAACAGCGAGAACGTGCGCCCGGTGGCAGACCGCCTGACAGTGCGCAGCGCCGAAATAATCCCGTACAGCGTGGATGCGACGATTTTTCTTTATCCGGGGCCGGAAGCTGAGCCGGTGATGGCGGCGGCAAAAGCCAGCCTGCAGAAGTACATCGCCAGTCAGACGCGGCTGGGCCGTGATATCCGCCGTAGCGCCATTTATGCCGCGCTGCACGTTGAGGGCGTCCAGCGTGTGGAGCTGGCGTCCCCGCTGGCTGATGTGGTGCTGGATAAGACGCAGGCGGCGTCCTGTACGGAATGGAGCGTAACCAACGGGGGCACGGATGAATAGCCTGCTGCCGCCCGGTTCATCGCCGCTTGAGCGCCGACTGGCGCAGACCTGCAGCGGGATTTCCGATCTGCAGGTGCCGCTGCGCGATTTATGGAACCCGGCAACGTGTCCGGTCAGCTTTCTGCCGTATCTGGCGTGGGCGTTTTCCGTTGACCGCTGGGACGAAAGCTGGACGGAGAGCGTTAAGCGCCGGGTGGTGCAGGATGCTTTCTATATTCATCAGCACAAGGGGACGACCAGTGCAGTGCGGCGCGTGGTGGAGCCGTTCGGTTTCCTGATCCGCATCATTGAGTGGTGGCAGACCGGCGAGCAACCGGGCACGTTTCGCCTGGACATTGGCGTGCAGGACCAGGGCATCACGGAAGAAACCTATCTGGAACTGGAGCGCCTGATCGGTGACGCCAAGCCGTGTAGCCGCCATCTGATCGGCATGTCCATCAACCTGCAGACCAGCGGTCCCTATTTTGTGGGGGCAGCCACCTACACCGGCGAGGAAATCACGATTTACCCGCATATCAACGAAACCATTATTTCTGGCGGCACCGCTTACGAGGGCGGGGCGGTCCATGTTATTGACACAATGAGAGTGAATCCATGAGCGCAAAATTTTATACCCTGCTGACGGATATCGGCGCGGCGAAACTGGCAAGCGCCGCCGCGCTCGGTGTCCCGTTGAAAATTACCAAGATGGCGGTGGGCGACGGTGGCGGCGTGCTGCCGACTCCAAGCGCGCAGCAGACAGCGCTGGTTGCTGAAAAACGCCGCGCTTCCCTCAATATGCTGTACATCGATCCGCAGAACAGCAGTCAGATTATTGCTGAGCAGGTGATCCCCGAAACTGAGGGCGGTTGGTGGATTCGTGAGGTAGGTCTGTTCGATGACACCGGCGCTCTGATTGCCGTCGGTAACTGCCCTGAGAGCTACAAGCCGCAGCTGGCGGAAGGGAGCGGGCGTACTCAGGCCGTGCGCATGGTGCTGATTACCAGCAGCACGGACAATATCACCCTGAAAATCGACCCTGCCGTAGTGCTGGCAACCCGCAAGTATGTGGATGACAAGGTACTGGAGCTGAAGGTGTACGTGGATGATCAGATGGCAAAACATCTTGCCGTACCGGACCCGCATTCACAGTATGCACAGAAAGAAAGTCCGACGTTTACCGGGACACCAAAAGCGCCAACGCCAGAGGCAGGGAATAACACCACGCAGGTTGCGACCACCGCGTTTGTTCAGGCGGCACTGACGGCCCTTATTAATGGTGCTCCAGACACGCTGGACACGCTAAAAGAAATAGCCGCAGCCATTAACAATGATCCGAATTTCAGTACCACCATTAACAATGCGCTGGCACTGAAAGCGCCGTTGTCGAGTCCGACGTTTACCGGGACACCAAAAGCGCCAACGCCAGAGGCAGGGAATAACACCACGCAGGTTGCGACCACCGCGTTTGTTCAGGCGGCACTGACGGCCCTTATTAATGGTGCTCCAGACACGCTGGACACGCTAAAAGAAATAGCCGCAGCCATTAACAATGATCCGAATTTCAGTACCACCATTAACAATGCGCTGGCACTGAAAGCGCCGTTGTCGAGTCCGGCACTCACCGGAACGCCAACAGCACCTACTGCGGCACAGTCGGTCAACAATACACAGATTGCCACTACGGCTTTTGTGAAATCGGCGATTGCGGCAATGGTAGGTTCTGCACCTGCGGCACTGGATACACTGAAAGAACTGGCGGCGGCGCTGGGGAATGACCCGAACTTTGCCACGACAATGCTTAATGCACTGGCAGGTAAACAACCGCTGGACAATACGCTGACTAATTTGAGTGGAAAGGATGTAGCTGGTCTTCTCACATACCTTGGTTTGGGAGAAGGTGCTCCAGCTATTGGCGTTCCGTTCTTCTGGCCGTCCGCTGCAATGCCAAATACTGTAATCGACAGCTGGTCCAGTATGGTGTTTTTGAAGTTCAACGGGGCGAAATTTTCTGCTTCTGATTATCCTGTGCTGGCGAAAGTGTTTCCTTCGCTGGTATTACCTGAAGCCCGCGGTGATTTCATTCGTATCTGGGATGACGGGCGAGGTGTAGACGGTGGTCGCACGTTGTTAAGCGCACAGGACTTTGCTCAGCAGCGTATAACAGGGAATTTCATGGGGGGAGCTATGGGTAGCTCTGGCTCAATAAAAGCGGGTGCACTTGTTAATTCTTACACCAATTACGGTGCTGGATCTCAGGATTTGCAGTATTTCTCTATTGATAGTGCCATTGAAACGAAAACTGCAAGTGAAACACGTCCTCGTAATATCGCGTTTAACTTTCTGGTGAGGGCTAAATAATGAAACCTGTTTTTGATGAAAATGGGCTGGCTACAGTGCCGGGCGATATGCGTTGTTTTTATTATGATGCTGAAACATCTGAGTATACGGGTTGGTCTGATGAATATATTAATACTGGCGTAAGTATGCCCGCCTGTTCCACTGGTATTGACCCTGGCGAAAACATTCCGGGAAAAGTGGCTGTATTTACAGGTAAGGGATGGAGCCATGAAGAGGACCATCGCAATGAGACTGTTTACTCAATCGAAAATGGCGCAGCTGTTACAGTGGATTATATCGGTGCCATCAAAAACGGTTATGTCACGCTTTCACCGTTAACGCCATACGATAAATGGGATGGTGAGAAATGGGTGACGGATACTGAAATACAACATCGCGCCGTAGTAGAAGCGGCAGAAACACAGCGTCGGTCACTGATTGATACTGCAATGGCTTCCGTTAGTTTGGTTCAACTGAAATTACGGGTCGGAAGAAAATTAACTGATGCAGAAACAGTAAAACTTAATGCTGTTCTTGACTACATTGACGCAGTGACGGCAACAGATATCAGCACAGCCCCTGATATTAACTGGCCTGAACCTCCCGAAGATTAATCCCGTCCCCGCACCTGCGGGGATTTTTTTACCCCTTCCGTTGTGCCATTTCCCACACATAGCCCGGCGCGTGCGCCGCGCGCATATCAACCAGAACATAGGCACACCCCCTGTAAACCGGAGAGACTGCCTTATGGCTCAGGATTACCACCACGGGGTGCGCGTTGTTGAAGTCAACGAGGGCACCCGATCCATTACCACGGTGAGCACCGCCATCGTGGGCATGGTCTGCACCGGCGATGATGCTGATGCGTCCATGTTTCCCCTTAACAAGCCGGTACTGCTGACCGATGTGCTCACCGCCAGCGGTAAAGCGGGCGAGTCCGGCACGCTGGCCCGTTCGCTGGATGCGATTGCAGACCAGGCTAAACCCGTGACCGTCGTTGTGCGCGTGGCGCAGGGCGAAACCGAAGCGGAAACCACCTCCAACATTATCGGCGGCGTGACTGCTGGCGGTAAAAAAACGGGCATGAAAGCGCTGCTTTCGGCGCAGTCGCAGTTGGGCGTTAAGCCGCGTATTCTCGGCGTGCCGGGGCATGACACTCAGGCGGTTGCCACTGAGCTGCTGAGCGTGGCGCAGAGTCTGCGCGGGTTTGCTTACCTGTCCGCCTACGGCTGCAAAACGGTGGAAGAAGCGATTGCCTACCGTGACAATTTCAGCCAGCGCGAGGGGATGCTGATCTGGCCTGACTTCATCAACTTTGACACCGTGCTGAATGCAGATGCGACGGCTTACGCCTCCGCCCGTGCGCTCGGCCTGCGTGCCAAAATTGACGAGCAGACCGGCTGGCACAAAACCCTGTCCAACGTGGGCGTGAACGGCGTCACCGGCATTTCCGCCGATGTGTTCTGGGATCTGCAGGACCCGGCAACCGATGCGGGACTGCTGAACCAGAACGACGTCACCACGCTTATCCGCAAAGACGGCTTCCGCTTTTGGGGTTCCCGTTGCCTCAGTGACGATCCGCTGTTTGCCTTTGAGAACTACACCCGCACGGCGCAGGTGCTGGCTGACACCATCGCAGAAGCACACATGTGGGCGGTGGATGGCGTGCTCAACCCGTCGCTGGCCCGTGACATTATCGAAGGTATCCGAGCCAAGCTGCGCAGCCTGAAAACGCAGGGCTACATCATCGGCGCAGACTGCTGGCTGGATGAGTCGGTGAACGATAAAGACTCCCTGAAAGCCGGGAAGCTCACTATCGACTACGACTACACGCCGGTGCCGCCGCTTGAAAACCTGATGCTGCGCCAGCGTATCACCGATCAGTACCTGCTGGATTTCTCCAGCCAGGTCAGCGCGTAAGGGGACACCATGGCTTTACCACGCAAGTTAAAACACCTGAACCTGTTCAACGACGGGAACAACTGGCAGGGGATCGTTGAGTCTCTGACCCTGCCGAAATTCACCCGCAAGTTTGAGAAATATCGCGGCGGCGGTATGCCGGGCGCGGTGGACGTGGATATGGGGCTGGATGACGGCGCACTGGACACGGAATTTTCAATCGGCGGCACCGAACTGCTGTTATTTAAGCAGATGGGCAAGGCCACGGTTGACGGAATCCAGCTGCGTTTCACCGGCTCCATTCAGCGTGACGATACCGGCGAAGTGCAGGCCGTTGAGCTGGTTGTGCGCGGGCGTCATAAAGAGGTGGATTCCGGCGAGTGGAAAACCGGAGAAAGTAGCGCCACCAAAGTCAGCAGCACCAACAGTTACGCGAAGCTGACCATTAACGGCGAGGTGCTCTATGAGGTTGATGTGGTCAACATGATTGAAATCGTTGACGGCGTGGACCTGATGGAAGCGCACCGTAACGCCCTTGGCCTCTGATTTAACTTAACGGCGCGGTGATCCGCGCCAGTATCTGATTAACAGGAAACGAACATGAACGACAAGCTGACTGAAAAAACCGTACAACTGGATACGCCCATCATGCGCGGTAAAACCCAAATCACCGAAATTGTGCTGCGTAAGCCACAGTCCGGCGCGCTGCGTGGCACCCGTCTGCAGGCGATCATGGATATGGACGTCGGCGCGATGATGACGATTATTCCCCGCATCTCCACGCCCGCGCTGACCGCTCAGGAAATGGCTGAAATGGACCCCGCAGATCTCACCGCGCTGTCGGTTGAGGTGGTCACTTTTTTGTTGAA
>ERZ773210.2201-NODE-2201-length-16668-cov-2.740866_pt1 | contig 16668 bp, 15 predicted proteins | sample MGYA00580528_ERZ773210 | MGnify/ENA primary metagenome ERZ773210 (study PRJEB29015, sample SAMEA2737769) | human gut metagenome | biome: human gut; feature: human-associated habitat; material: faeces | place: China | collected 2012 ...
AATATGTGGCAATACGTGGATATACACGGGAATTGGGGAGACGGATGGACAGGGTATCGTCCGCATGGAGAGTGACAATAGCATTGGAAACGGGGTCTTTAGTGTCGGTATCCGTGACAATTACCAGATAGCCGCCCACAACGGCCTCGCCCTTACTGTCCGTAGTGGCCTGATTGTAGATCTTCTCAATGGTTTCTTCCTCTAACTTCTCACCGCAGACCTCGCACTCCTTATGCTTGCTGCCCTCGCTGTCGGTGGTAGGCTCCTTGTCGATGATCCAGTCGCCGGGCTTATGGCCTGCCGCCTCGGTGTAGTCGCCCTTGTAGGCGTCGCCGCAGCGGGTGCAGGTATAGGTGGTGTAGCCCTGCTCGGTGCAGGTGGGAGCGGTGACCACAGGGTGGTAGTCGTGGGTCAGTGCATCGATTTCGGCTTCATCTACGGTGTAATCACAGTGCAGGCACTTCTGCGCAGCGGTATGACCCTGCTCGGTGCAGGTGGGGGCCTTTGCATCGGAGGTGGAGACCATGCTGTGACCAAGGGGTTCCACGATAACCTCGGCTTCCTGCTTGCCGCAGATCAGGCAGGTGTTCTGTTTGGTGCCGGCCTCGGTGCAAGTAGCAGCTTTCAGGGTCTTGGTGACGAAGATATGGGGGTGCTCCTGAATTGTCAGGTCCGCAGTTTGGGTGCTGACGGAGCCTGCGGTGTCGGAGCCGCCTGTGGACTGGTAATAGAAGGTGATCTGAGTGGCGCTGGTCAGGGGGTTGGACACCAGAAATTTGTCCCGAACACGGCCACTGATACTGATGGGGTAATAGGGGATGGAATACTTGTACTCGGTGCCAAGGTTCTTGCGGCCCACGGATTGGTAGACCTTGAAGCCGGAGAAGTTCATGTAAGAACTGGGGGCGTAGGTTAGCTGGGTAGGCGGGGTGACCAAATCCGTGCCATCAATGGAGGTGCGGAAATGGAGCTCCAGAATGTCGTTGTCAGTCTCAAGGAAGGGGGTCATGTTCAGGTTAGCGTCCATGCTGTGCCGTTTATAATACTCTGTAATGACTTTGATAGAAAGGCTGCTTTGGTTCACATCATTGGGAGCGTATTGCCGATTCTTATAAACAAAGAGAGGATAAATGTCGTCATGAATCCGGTGGCCAATACCGTCATTACTATCATGTCCATTCGGACCGGTTACAACAGGATAATCGGCCAGAAGAATCCAGCAGTAGGAGGTCTGGTCTACGCTGGTGGCTTCACTCCAACCGACAAGGCCTCCAGTGGCTGCATAGTTTTTGCTTTCTGCATAGAGCTTGAAGTCTGTGGAGCCAGCTGCTCCCTTGAAATTCTCTGTCTGGTTATAGCTGCAATGGGTGATCGTGCCGCTTCCGGTTAGGGCACCGGCGAGGCCGCCTGCATAGGCACGGCCATATTCGCCGAGGCCTGCCACTGCAGTGGTGACGACATTTACGCTGGTGTCGATGACCACCACGGTATCCAGGCTGCCCTTGTTGCCCACGCAGCCTACGGCGCCGCCTGCAATCAGATTTCGTTTTTCATCTATGCTGCGGTCGCCCTCTTCATTGCGGATTTTTAGTAAAACAGAGGAATTCTTCACTTGGCAGTACTCCACCTTGCCGCCGTCGTGCACATGACCGGCCAGAACGCCCGCATAGCGGGTACTGGTATCTGCTTTGTTCTCTTTTGCCTTAAGATATGCCAAGAAGGTGCACTTTTCCACATTGAGATTCCGGACGGTGCCGGTGAGCTCACCAAAGAGTCCGGTGGAGCGGGTGGTCTGAATCCATGAGTCATCATCACTGGTAATGTTATCGGTGCCAAAGACGAAGTTCTTGATGGTATAGCCGTTTCCGTCAAAGGAACCGCTAAATTTTTCAAGTCCGGCATACTTCTTGCCTTTCATATCCACGTCCTGGCCCAGAACAAAGTGACAATTTGCATATTCGCTGTTGTCTTTGTCAAAACCCAGCTCGGTATCGCCGAAAAGAATTTGAAGCTGGTACAGAATAGAGTTGGTTGTAGTTCCGTCTTTAATCAGGTAGGGGTAGTCCGCAGTGCCGTCACCAGCGTAGAAATCCTGAGACGCCGGGGTAGAGACGGGGATGCTCAACACCGCAGTATTGCCCATTTTGGCCTGAAGTAGGTACCGGGTGGTGAAGTAATCGCTGTCCACCTGAACCGTGGTGCCGTCCAGTGAGGTGACCAGAACAGCACCGTCATTGGCGGTGATGTCCTGATAGAGGGCCAGATCCGTAAATGCCTCGCAGAAGTCCTTGGAGAAGTAGCCGGAGCCGATGGTGCCGAAGTTGGACAGGGCGTCTACGGGATCCTGAAGGGTCAGGGTGGCCCCGCACTCCACATGGAACACGCCGGAGGGCGTGCTGCCGATGAACAGGTCCGTGGAGATATTGCGGTTCAGCAGCTCGCCGGTGGACAGCTGATAGACCACGGGCATGGGGGAATTGGTGGGATAATTCTGGATCAGATCCCGGAGATCGAGGTACTTCATCTGGAAAAAAGCTATGGATTTTTTAAGACACTTTCTGAAAAGGAACAGGAAGAAGTCCGAGAGATGTATGGCAGGCTGTGGAATACGATCCTGGGGAAAATCAGTACAGGGGATTATGATATGCTTGTGATTGATGAATTTATGGCGGCATACCGGTATGGACTGATCCCGAATAAAGAGGCGGTGCAGTTCTTAAAAGACAGACCGGACAATCTGGAAGTGGTTCTGACCGGACGGGATCCGTCAGATGAGTTATTGGAGCTGGCAGATTATATTTCGGAAGTAAAGATGGTACGGCATCCTTTTGAAAAAGGAATCCGGGCAAGGAAAGGCATCGAATACTAAGGAGACGAAATGGAAATGGACAAGATGCAGGTCGTGTGGAAAAATCAAAAAGAACTGCGGTGTGGATACACAACAGGAAGCTGTGCTGCGGCAGCAGCAAAGGCGGCAGCGGCAATGCTCTTTTCCGGGGAGGAAATCCGCCAGGTATCTCTTATGACACCGAAAGGGATCGAACTGTATCTGGAAGTGGAAGAGATCCAGAGAGAAAATGAAGCGGTCAGCTGTGCCATTCAGAAGGATAGCGGAGATGATCCGGATGTGACGAACGGGATCTTCGTTTACGCCAAGGTCACGAAAAAAAAGGAAAAAGGAATGACCTTAGATGGTGGAATCGGAGTCGGGCGCTTTACCCGGAAGGTGCTGGAGCAGGAAGCCGGAGAGGCAGCAATCAACAAAGTGCCACGGCAGATGATCCGGGAAGCGGTGCAAAGCCAGATTGAGAAATACGAATGGGATGGCGGTGCAGACATTGTGATCTATATTCCGGAGGGCGTGGAGATCGCGAAGAAAACGTTTAATCCAAGACTTGGGATTGAAGGCGGGATTTCGGTACTTGGAACCTCCGGGATCGTAGAACCGATGAGCGAACAGGCACTGACGCAGACTATTTTCCTGGAAATGAAGATGCTTCGTGATGAAGGTCACCGGTATTGTTATCTGACACCGGGAAATTATGGAAATGATTTTCTCAGGCAGACGCTTGGATATGACCAGGAGCTTGCGGTGAAGTGCAGTAATTATATCGGGGATGCGATTGATGACGGCGTGCGGCTGAAGATGGACGGACTGCTGCTTGTAGGACATATCGGAAAGCTGGTCAAGATCGCTGCAGGCGTAATGAATACTCATTCCAGACAGGCAGATGTAAGAATGGAAGTGCTTGCCGTCCATGCGGCAATGGCAGGGGCAGACCGGGATACAGTGTGTGCTCTGATGGAGTGTTTTACAACGAAGGAAGCATTGGAAATCCTGAAAGAAAAAGGGCTTTTGGAAGAGACGATGCGGACGGTTATGGAGAAAATCGAGTATCACCTGACAAAGCGTGCCGGCGAGAAGATGAAGGTCGGGGCGCTGATGTTTTCGGATGAACTCGGGGTTCTTGGGAAGACATCTCTTGTGGACAAACTGAGGGAAAAGATCGGATAGGTAGAAAGGTATGACAAAAAATGGCAGGAAGATTTGACCTTGCGGGTGTAGGTCCGGGAGATCCGGAACTGATGACGATAAAGACAATGCGTGCGATTAAGGCGTGTCAGATATTGGTACTTCCAATTGGCAGTCCGGAGTTAAAGAAACCGGAACTGGAAGAGGGGGAAGAAGAGACATTTGCAAAAGAATGTCTGGCATATCGGATTGCGTGTGAGGCAGAGCCGGAGACGAAAAAGAAGCTGCGGCTCTATCTTCCCATGCCAATGATCAAGGAAAAAAAGTTACTGAAAGAGATACACGATGCGGGTGCAAGAAAGGCGTCAGAGCTTCTGGAGAAAGGAAAGAATCTGGTTTTTCTGACGCTTGGAGATCCGACCGTGTATTCGACAGGAATTTATATTTATAAAAGACTGAAAAAGATGGGATATCAGGGGGAGATATTTTCCGGGATTCCGTCTTTTTGTGCTGTGGCAGCAAGGCTGGAGATCCCGCTTGTGGAGAACCGGCACGAGCTGCATGTTCTTCCGGTGTCCTATGGAATTGAAGAAAAGTTGAAGCTTCCGGGGACGAAGGTTCTTATGAAGACCGGGAAAAAAATGGCGCAGGTCAAAGCTGTTCTGAAAGAGGAAGGACAGCAGGCGAAAATGGTCATGAACTGCGGACTGGATGGAGAAAAAATTTACAAATGCACAGAAGAAATACCGGAAGATGCGGGATATTTTTCGATTGTAATAGCAAAGGAGAAAGAAAAATGATTCATTTTGTTGGAGCAGGAAGCGGTGCTGTGGATCTGATCACAGTACGGGGGCAGAAGCTTTTGGAGGAAGCGGATATTGTGGTGTATGCCGGTTCGCTGGTAAATCCGGAACTTCTTACCGTATGTCAGAAGGACTGTCAGATCTACAACAGTGCGAAGATGACGCTGGAAGAAGTGATGGAAGTGATGATTTCCGGAGAGAAGCAGGAGAAAAAAGTTGTCCGGCTGCATACGGGTGATCCGTGTCTGTATGGTGCGATCAAAGAACAGATGGATCTTCTGGAAAAGGAGAATATTTCTTATAAAGTGTGCCCGGGAGTCAGCTCCTTTTGCGGAGCGGCATCTGCACTGAATGCAGAATATACTCTTCCCGGGATTTCACAGTCTGTGGTGATCACACGGATGGCAGGAAGAACACCGGTTCCGGAAAAAGAATCCATTGAAAGTTTCGCTGCGCACCAGGCAACGATGGTCATCTTTTTGAGTACCGGGATGCTGGAAGAATTGTCAAAGCGTCTGATCGAAGGCGGTTATCAGCCGGAGACTCCGGCAGCGATCGTCTACAAGGCAACCTGGGAGGATGAAAAGGTGTGCAGATGTAAGGTGAAAGATCTTGCGGTGACAGCAAAGGAGAATGGAATTACAAAGACAGCACTGATCGTGGTTGGTGAGGTGCTTGGCGGAGAGTATGAACGGTCACTTTTATATCATCCGGAGTTTACAACAGAGTTCAGGCAGGGCAAAGGAAAAGAAGGTGTAGGAAATGTGTAAAATTGGAAAAGTCTATGTAATCGGTCTTGGACCGGGTGCTGAGAAAGAAATGACATACCAGGCGTCCACGGCACTGGAAAAAAGTGAGGTTATTATCGGGTATACCGTATATACGGGACTGATACGGGAAAGGTTTCCGGATAAAAAGTACCTTTCCACACCAATGCGGCAGGAAGTGATCCGCTGTGAGATGGCAATGGATGAGGCGATGAAAGGAAGTACGGTAGCTATGGTATGCAGTGGGGATGCCGGAATTTACGGAATGGCAGGTCTGCTCTATGAGATGGGACAGGGCTACCCGGAGGTGGAGCTGGAGGTCGTGCCGGGAATCACGGCGGCAAATGGCGGAGCGGCAGTTCTTGGTGCACCTCTGATGCATGATTTTGCAGTGATCAGTCTGAGTGATCTTCTGACACCGTGGGAGAAGATTGAAAAGAGGATTCGCGGAGCTGCGATGGCGGATTTTGTGATCTGTCTGTATAATCCGTCCAGCCGGAAACGGGCAGATTACCTGAAAAAGGCATGCGAGTATATTCTGGAGTACCAGAGCCCGGATACAGTCTGCGGTTATGTGCGGAACATCGGACGTGAAGGCGAAGATGCACATATTCTGACACTTTCTGAGCTGAAGGATACGGAGGTCGATATGTTTACAACCGTTTATATCGGCAACAGCCAGACGAGAAATGTGGATGGGAAAATGGTGACACCGAGAGGCTATCGATTGGAGGAATAACTGTGGAAAACCGAAAATGCCGGGTAAATCTTGTCGGAATCGGGATGGGAAGTAAAGGAACGCTTACGGAAGAGGTCAGAAAGATCATTGCGGAAAGTGATGTGCTGATCGGAGCCATGCGGATGCTGGAAGGATTCCGGGAAAAAAAGAAATGCTGCTATGCAGAGTATCTGCCGGAAAAGATCAGAGCGATCCTGGATGAGCAGGAGAAAAAGACCAGATGTACGGTGCTGTTTTCCGGGGATACCGGATTTTACAGCGGGGCAAAAAAGCTGGCGGATATTCTGAAAAAAGACGGATATGAAGTGCAGATTTTTCCGGGAATTTCCTCGGTAATCTATCTTGCGGCAAGGGTCGGAAAGAGCTGGGAGGATGCGAAGATCATCAGCATGCATGGAAGAAGTCAGAATTTTATCTATGCAGTTGCAAACCATGAAAAGACATTTCTGATCCTTGGGAAAAGTGCGGGAAAAGAGATCTGCGAAAAACTGAAATATTACCATCTGGAACAAGTAACTGTTTGGGTTGGAAATCATTTGTCTTATCCGGATGAAGAGATTGTGATCAAAAAAGGAAACGAGCTTCAGGCAGAAGATTTTGGTGATCTTACCACTATTCTGATCGAGAATCCAAAGCCGGAAAAGAGAACAGGAATTCATCTTGCAGATGAGGAGCTGATCCGTGGAAGTGTTCCGATGACGAAGGAGGAAGTGCGGACAGTCAGCATTGCAAAATTGAAGCTTACAAAGAATGCAGTAATATATGATGTGGGGGCCGGAACCGGTTCGGTGTCTATAGAGGCTGCTCTTCAGGGAGAGAATCTCCGCGTTTATGCAATAGAGAAGAATCCGGAGGGTGCAGAGCTGATCAGGAAGAATATGCAGAAATTCCGGACAGACCAGATTCAGGTGATAGAAGGAGTTGCACCGGAAGCACTGGAAGCACTGGAAATGCCGACCCATGCTTTTATCGGAGGCAGTACAGGACAGTTAAAAGAAATTATTCAGTGCATAAAGAAAAAAAATCCGGACGTCCGTATCGTGATTAATGCAATTTCGCTGGAAACCGTGAAGGAAGCGATGGAGGCGATGGAGGAAGGACTGCTTGCAGATCCGGAAATCATACAACTGAATGTGGCAAAGTCAAAGAAACTTGGAAGATATCACATGATGACCGGGTTAAATCCGATTTATATTATTTCAGACGGAGGAGATACAGAATGAAAATTCCCGGAATTGTAATCGCGGCATCTGCCAGTGGGAGTGGAAAGACAGCGGTGACAATGGCAATGATGAAAGCATTTAAAAATGCCGGAAAGAAGGTACGCGCCTGCAAATGCGGACCGGATTATATTGATCCTATGTTTCACCGGGAGGTGCTGGGAATTGATTCCGAGAACCTGGATCTGTATTTTTGTGACCGGGAGCGCTTGAAAGAGCGGTTTATGCATCATGCGGAAGGCGCGGAGCTTGTGGTGACAGAAGGTGTGATGGGGTACTATGACGGGATCAGTCTGGATTCGGATGAGGCAAGTACTTATGACGTTGCGAGAACCCTGGGACTTCCGGTAATCCTGGTTGTTCCGGCAAGAGGTATGGCATCGACAATCCTGGCAGTATTGAAGGGAATGATTGAATACCGGAATGACAGTAATATCCGGGGAATCATTCTGAACCGGATTTCCCCGATGCTGTATCCGAAGATGAAGAAGATGATCGAAGAAGGATTGCAGACAATGGGATTCCAGGTTCAGGTGGTTGGTTATGTGCCGGAGGAGGATGCTTTTCATCTGGAGAGTCGGCATCTGGGACTGATGCTTCCGGAGGAAATAGGGAACCTGGGAAAACAGATTGACCGGGCAGCAGAGATTCTGACAGAGACACTTGATATGGAATTGGTGCTGAAAATTGCCTGGGAAGCAAAAGAAATGGAGTATCATCCGGTGAAGGCAAAACAGGAAGCAGCCGGACGAAAAGTGCGTATCGGCGTAGCGCGTGACTTGGCCTTTTGTTTCTATTACAAGGATAATATGGAGCTTTTAAAAGAGCTTGGATGTGAGATCATTCCGTTTAGTCCTTTGGAGGATACAAGGCTTCCGGAACATTTAGACGGACTTTTATTTGGTGGTGGATATCCGGAACTTTGTGCGAAACATCTGGCAGAAAACAGAGCTATGCGAAAAGATGTAAGAAAGCAGATTGAAAATGGAATTCCATGTATTGCGGAATGTGGAGGATTTCTATATTTGGCAGAAGAGCTGGAAGGGGAAGATGGAAAGCACTATCCGATGGTGGGGGCACTTCCGGGAAAAGGGATCAAAAAAGGGCGACTTACCAGATTCGGATACATTGAGCTGACTGCGGAAATGAACGGAGTGTATATGAAAAAGGGAGAGAAGATCCGGGCGCATGAGTTCCATTATTGGGATTCTACGGAAAACGGAGAGAATACACTTGCCGTAAAGCCGGATGGTGTGAGAAAATGGCAGGCTGTTCATATGAAGGGGAATTTGTTTGCGGGATTTCCGCATTTATACTTTTATTCCAACCCCAAAGTGGCCAAACGCTTTGTAGAAGCGTGTAGAACCTACAGAAGCAAGTAAAAAGCTGACAAAGACAAATCGAAAAGACAGGAGATTAGACTTACAGATGGAAGAGACCAGATGGAAAGAGAAAATAAAACCACTTGATGAAAATGCAAGAGGCGCGGGCTCACTGGATGACGGTAGGGAAGCCACTGTTTAGCCTGGGAAGTCTGGAGGATGCGGTGATCCAGATTGCCGGGATTAAGGGGACTTCAGATTTTGAACTGCGAAAGCGCGGGCTGATCATTATGTGCGCGGACAACGGTGTGGTAGAAGAAGGCGTGACACAGACCGGACAGGAAGTAACGGCAATCGTGGCGGATAACTTTACAAGAGGAGAGACAAGCGTCTGCATCATGGCAGAAGAGGCAAAGGTAGATCTTTTCCCGGTGGATGTAGGGATGGCAACAGATGTGCCGTCTGTGACAAAGAAAAAATACAAAGTGATGTATGGCACACACAATTTTGCAAAAGAAGCGGCGATGACAAGAGAAGAGGCAGTTGCGGCGATAGAAGTTGGGATTCAGATGGTAAAGAAGTGTGCCGAAGCGGGATACGAAATTCTTGCGACAGGTGAAATGGGGATTGGAAATACAACGACCAGCAGTGCGGTTGCCTCTGTATTGCTCGGAGAGGATCCGAAGGTCATGACAGGAAAGGGGGCAGGTCTGACGAAAAAAGGTCTGCGAAAGAAGGTACAGGTCATCCGGGAAGCGGTTGAGCGGATGCAGCCGGATAAAACAGATGCGATCGATGTACTTTCTAAGGTTGGAGGACTTGACATAGCAGGACTTGCAGGTGTATATCTCGGTGGGGCGATCTACCGGATTCCGGTGCTGATAGATGGCTTTATTTCTGCAGTGGCTGCACTTGTGGCGGTACGGATGGTTCCGGAATGTGCAGGATATATTTTACCATCCCATTTGTCTGATGAACCTGCGTCAAGAAAGATTTTAGATGCTTTAGAAAAAAAACCATTTCTTACATGTGGCATGTGTCTGGGGGAAGGAACAGGAGCAGTGGCAGCGATGCCGCTTCTTGAGATGGGACTTCAGGTGTACCGCAAAATGGGAACTTTTGATGATATTCACGTAGAGCAGTATGAAGTACTGGATGGGAAGGAAGAAAGATGAAGTTTTTAGAACCGATGATCATTGCGTTTTCTATGTATTCCAAAATACCGATGCCGCGCATTGAGTGGAACAAGGAAAATATGAAATATACGATGTGTTTTTTTCCGCTGATCGGTGTTGTGACCGGAGCAATCATTTATCTGGCAGGAATGTTTCTTGATGGAAATATTTTTTCAAAAGTACACAGTGGAAGATTGATGTTTGCTGCGGTCATGACATTGATACCAGTTTTTGTAAGTGGAGGAATCCATCTGGATGGATTTATGGATACGATGGATGCACTTGGATCCTGGGGAGATAAAGAAAAGAAACTGGAAATCCTGAAAGATTCGCATAACGGTGCTTTTGCGGTCATCGGAATCTGCTGTTATTTTACCGTAAGCCTTGGTGTATGGAGTGAAATCCGGACGGAGATGCTTCCGGTAGTAGCAGCAGGATATGTAATTTCAAGAGCACTCAGTGGGATTGCTGTAGTGACATTTCCGGCAGCAAGAGGAAGCGGTCTTGTAAAGACTTTCCAGGATGGAGCACAGAAAAAGGCAGTAAGGATCACAATGATCGTATACCTGGTCCTGGCGGCAGTATATTTGTATTTCTGTTCGCCGGTTGGTATGGTGGTACTTCTTATAATTGCAGGAGTAGTATTTGGATATTATTACCGGATGAGCAGGAAACAGTTTGGAGGCGTTACCGGGGATCTGGCGGGATACTTTCTGCAGATTTGTGAGCTGGCATTATTAGTCGGGGGATTGATTGTGCAGGGAATCCAATGAAAAAGCAGAAAAAGGAAGAGGAGACATATAGAAGATGGAAGTCAGACTGATTCGGCATTTTGCGACGGAAGGGAATTTGGAAAAACGGTATATAGGGGTGACGGATGAAGAAATAAAAACAGAGTGCGTTCCGGAGTATATTCTGAAAAAAGAAGAAAACAGACGATACGGGAAGAAAAATGGACGTGCGAAGTGGGAGCCGGAGCTTGTGATTGTCAGTCCGCTCAGGAGGTGCAGGCAGACGGCAGAGATTCTTTTCCCGGGAGCGGAGCAGGTTGTCTGTGAGCAGATGCGGGAATGTGATTTTGGTCTTTTTGAGGGGAAGAATTATCAGGAGCTGACTGGGAATCCAAAGTATCAGAGCTGGATTGATTCTGGAGGTACAAAGGCATTTCCGGGAGGAGAAGATCCGATGGAGTTCCGGAAACGATGTGTTTGCGGATTTGAAGAGATGATGGAAAAGATGATAAAGGGAAAAAGGAAGAAGATTGCCTTTGTGGTTCATGGGGGGACGATCATGTCGGTGATGGAAGCATTTGATCCGGAAAAGAAAGAATTTTATCACTGGCAGGTGAAAAACGGAAAAGGTTTTCATTTTCAAATTGAGGAAGAAAAATGGCAGCAGGGAAAGAGACAGTTTGAGGAGATTGAGGAGATATGAGTTCTTTGATGGCATGTATAGCAGGAATGGCATTGGATGCGGTTTTCGGAGATCCGGTATGGCTTTACCACCCGGTACGGATCATTGGAAACTGGATTTCGATACTGGAAAAGTGGCTGCGCGTATTTTGTAAAAATGATGAGAAAAAAGAAAGAATCGCAGGATGTGTTTTATGGTTTGGTGTGGTGATCGCATCGGTCGGAATTCCGTGGGGACTTTTGTATCTTGCCGGAAAGGTCAGCTTCTGGCTTCAATTTGCACTGGAAACTTTCTGGTGTTATCAGCTTCTTGCCGGAAAATGCCTGAAAGATGAAAGCAGGAAGGTTTATGTACGGCTCGTAAACCACAATCTGGAGGGGGCAAGACATGCGGTATCGATGATCGTGGGGAGAGATACCGGAAATCTTTCTGAGGCCGGAGTGACAAAGGCAGCGGTAGAAACAGTAGCCGAAAATACATCGGACGGAGTGATCGCACCGCTCATTTTTATGCTGATCGGTGGGGCACCACTTGGATTTTTTTATAAGGCTGTTAATACAATGGATTCTATGGTAGGATATAAGAATGAAAAGTATTTACATTTTGGTCGGTTTGCGGCTAAAATGGATGATGTATGGAATTATATTCCGTCCAGGATATCAGCACTTCTGATGATCGCAAGTGCATGGATCTTCCGGATGGATTATAAAAGGGCGTGGGCAGTCTGGAAAAGAGACAGGCGAAAGCATGCCAGCCCGAATTCCGCGCAGACAGAAGCGGTATGTGCAGGTGCACTTCAGGTGCAGCTTGCCGGAGATGCCTATTATTTTGGAAAATTATATCCGAAAGAGACAATTGGAGATGATGTGCGTCCTATCGAGCCGGAAGATATTTTAAGAGCCGGTAATCTGATGGACGGAACAGCACTTCTGACACTTCTTGTCTTTGGATTACTGAAATATTGTATGATACTGATGTAAGGGGAATAAAAGGTTATGGAATATGTACATGGTGGAGATATTTATACACACAAAGGAATGACAGATTTTTCTGTGAATCTGAATCCGTTCGGACCTGGAAGAGCTGTAGTGGAAGCGGCAAGAAAGTCAATGGACCAGATTGGAAATTATCCGGATGCCAGTTGCAGGAAACTGAAAAGTGCTCTGGCGAAAAGACTGGAAGTTCCGGCTGAGCATATTATCTGTGGAAATGGGGCGGCGGATCTGATTTTTACGGCAGTGCTTGCGGACTGCCCAAGGAAGGCGCTGATACCGGTTCCTGCATTTGCGGAATATGAACAGGCACTGCGTGCGACCGGGTGCGAGATCTGTTATTATAAGAAAAGAGAAGCGACTGGGTTTCAGCTGGAAGAAGATTTTCTGGATCTTCTGAATGAAGATATCGATATGGTATTTTTATGTTCACCGGATAATCCGACCGGAAAGCTGATCGACCGGAGCATGCTCTGGAAGATTCTTGCCAGATGTGAGACTTACGGAATCCGGATGGTGCTGGATGAATGTTTTATTGATTTTGCGGAAAATGCAGCTACGGCATCCATTCTTGCGGATACCAAGAGATGGAGAACTTTATTTATCCTCCGTTCACTGACTAAGATGCACGCGATTCCGGGAATCCGTATCGGGTATGCCGTTACTTCGGATATGGAATTTCTGGAGAAGATGGAACAGTCCAGACAGCCATGGAGTGTATCGATACCGGCACAGGTGGCAGGCATGGCATCTTTAAAAGAGGGGATGCGTGTGAAACGGACCTGTGATTTTACGAACCGTGAAAGAATCTGGATGGAAAATGAACTGAACAAGCTGGGAATTACCCATTATCCGTCAGATGCCAATTTCATTCTGATGCGAAGCGGTATAAATTTATATGAGAAACTGAAAAAACAGAAGATCCTGATTCGGGATTGCAGCAATTACAAAGGTCTCGGAGAAGGATATTATCGTGTTTGTATGCGGCAGAGAGGAGACAACCAGAAACTGATCGATGCGCTGGGAGAAATTCTCTATGCAGGTCAGGGAGAATTTTAATATGGCAAAGTCGATTATGATTCAGGGAACCATGTCAAATGTCGGAAAGAGCCTTCTTGCGGGAGGGCTCTGTCGTGTTTTAAAGGAAGATGGAATCAAGGTTGCACCATTTAAGTCACAGAACATGGCACTCAATTCTTTTATCACGGCAGATGGTCTGGAAATGGGACGCGCACAGGTCATGCAGGCAGAAGCTGCCATGATCCCGCCGGAAGTTTATATGAACCCGATTCTTTTGAAACCGACCTCCGATGTAGGAAGTCAGGTAATTGTAAACGGAGAAGTTGCGGGAGTCATGCCGGCGATGGAATATTTCCGTAAAAAGAAAGAATATATTCCGGCTATTTTAGAAGCTTATCATAAACTGGATGAAAAGTATGATGTGATTGTCATAGAAGGCGCGGGAAGTCCGGCAGAAATAAACCTTAAGCAGAATGATATTGTCAACATGGGACTTGCTGAGCTGGTGGATGCACCGGTTCTTCTTGTAGGAGACATTGACCGTGGTGGTGTGTTTGCGCAGATCGTCGGGACGGTTATGCTGTTGGAAGAAAAAGAGCGGGCAAGGATCAAAGGTACGGTGATCAATAAGTTCCGCGGGGATGTGAAAATTCTGGAGCCAGGTATCAGGATGCTGGAGGATCGGACAAAGATACCGGTATGTGGCGTGATGCCATATATTTATGCGGATATTGATGATGAGGATAGTCTGTCAGAAAGGTTTGACCGGAAAGAAAAGGCGGCACTTCTGGATATTGCAGTGATCCGTCTGCCGCGTATTTCCAATTTCACAGATTTTGCGGTACTGGAATGCAGGGAAGAAGTTTCTCTCCGGTATGTGTCAAAGGCAGGAGATTTCGGGAATCCGGATCTGGTAATTTTGCCGGGAAGTAAAAATACGATGGAAGACCTGTTGTGGCTTCGTCAGAGCGGACTGGAAGGGAAAGTGCTGCGCCATGCCTCATCAGGGAAACCGGTATTTGGTATCTGTGGCGGTTACCAGATGCTTGGAGAAGAGATCCTTGATCCGGAAGGGGTAGAACGTGGTGGAACCATAAAAGCGATGGGGTTGCTTCCTGCCGTTACTGTATTTGAAAATACCAAGAGAAGAACCCGTGTTACCGGAAAGTTCGGAGAAGTTACCGGAATCTTAAAAGCAATGTCCGGTGCAAAGCTGGATGGATATGAGATCCATATGGGGGAAACTATTTTTTCAGATAAAGATGCTGCAGATCATAAGATGCTGGTACAGATCTGTGATCAGGTGACAGATGAGAGCCGGTGGGACGGAGCGCAGAAGAAGAATGTGTACGGTTGCTATGTACATGGGATTTTTGATGACCGGGAAGTAGCGGATGCACTGATCGGGGCACTTCTGGAAGAAAAAGGATACGGCGAGGAAGCCATGCACTCCATGGACTACCATGCTTACAAAGAGAAGCAGTATCAGATTCTTGCAAATGCAGTTCGTGAGAATATGGATATGAAGAAAATATATGAGATTATCGAGAAGGGAAATGCAGCAGAATGTTTCATCTGATCACAGGTGGCAGTGGAAGTGGTAAATCCGAATATGCAGAGCAGAAGCTTATGGAATATGCCAGCCATTCAAAAAGAAACAAAAAACGCTACTATATAGCAACTATGATACCTTTCGGGAAGGAAACGGAAGAGAAAATTGCACGTCACAGAAAACTTCGTGCGGGCAAAGGGTTTGAAACAATCGAATGCTATACGGATCTTAAAAAAGCTGCGGAAGTCCTGCAGACAAAAGAGACAGGAAGTGTTCTTCTGGAATGTATGTCCAATCTTGTGGCAAATGAAATGTACGATCCGTCAGGAGCAGGTGAAAATGCAGAAGAGTCCATTCTGGCAGGAATCCATAAGCTGCAAAAGGTCAGTGATGATCTGGTAGTTGTTACAAATGAAGTGTTTTCAGACAGCATGACAGACAATCCGGAGATGGAAAAATATCTGAAGCTTCTCGGAAAGCTAAATCTTCGGATGGGAGAGAGGGCAGATCTGGTGACAGAAGTTGTGTACGGAATTCCGGTTGAAAGGAAAGATATAAAAAAATGAAAATGATAATCGGCGGTGCATACCAGGGGAAGCTTGCGTATGCAAAAAAGCAGAACCCATACATTCATTGGACGGATGGGGAACTATGTGAAGGAGATAATATTTTTGAGGCAGAAGGAGTCTTTCATTTTGAAAAATATATCCAGAGCATGATAAAAAAAGAAAACTGGTCGGAAAAAGAAGCAATTGATTTCGCATCGAAACTAACAAAAAAGTGTCCGGATATTGTAATTGTGACACAGGAGATCGGCTATGGTCTGGTTCCGGTAGACGCATTTGATCGCAGATACAGGGAACTGACCGGAAGGATCTGTACCGTACTTGCGGCAAATTCAGATCAGGTAGACCGGGTAGTATGCGGGATCGGTGTGACGATCAAAGGAGGAGATACCAAGTGAAGATAGAACTGGAAAATGTAAAACCTGCAGAAATAGAAAAACGCAGTTTTGAGATCATAACAGAAGAACTGGGTGATACGCATCTGATCCCCGGAACAGAACCGATCGTCAAACGCTGTATCCATACAAGCGCAGATTTTGATTATGCCAAGAACCTGATGTTTTCAGAAGGTGCAGTAGAAAAAGCGCTGGATGCTATCCGAAATGGTGCAGTCATTGTAACCGATACCCAGATGGGAAAAGCAGGTATCAACAAACGGAAGCTTGCAGAATACGGAAGCGAAGTTCTTTGCTTCATGTCCGATGAAGATGTAGCAGAAACTGCCAAAAAGAACGGAACCACGCGTGCCGTGGCAAGCATGGAAAAAGCAGCCGCCCTTGATAAAAAAATCATCTTTGCCATCGGAAATGCCCCGACAGCCCTTGTAAGACTCTATGAACTGATCCAGGATGGCAAATTAACCCCAGAACTCATCATCGGAGTTCCTGTAGGATTTGTAAATGTTGTCCAGTCTAAAGAGTTAATCCTTTCACTGAAAGACACACCATATATCGTGGCAAGAGGCAGAAAAGGTGGCAGCAATATTGCTGCATGTATCTGCAATGCACTATTGTATATGTTGTAGATAGATAAGATGTTGGAGTCAAAAGGTATTTTGCCCCCTTTGATACCAGATTGCTACGTGCGTTTTGCATCGGTTTTCTGACCTTTTGCCCCTGGTATCTAT
>ERZ773210.2213-NODE-2213-length-16545-cov-4.010734_pt1 | contig 16545 bp, 10 predicted proteins | sample MGYA00580528_ERZ773210 | MGnify/ENA primary metagenome ERZ773210 (study PRJEB29015, sample SAMEA2737769) | human gut metagenome | biome: human gut; feature: human-associated habitat; material: faeces | place: China | collected 2012 ...
GGACTATGCCAAACGGAAAGAAGCATAAGCGTCACAAGATGGCTACCCACAAGCGGAAAAAACGTCTTCGTAAGAACCGTCACAAGAAAAAGTAGGGTAGCACCTTTGTGCTAACGATAGATAAAGCTAAAGGGGCCAAAGGGTTCTTTTAGCTTTACCTATTTTCGGGTTTCCGATTTTTCGGGCGGTTTTTCCGCCTTTTTCGCGGGTTTTCCGGACGCCGGGCCCCGCGTTCCGCCGGACGTTTCCGGCATCCATTTTTCCCTTTGGAGTTCGCCGCCACTTCACAGCAAAACGCGGCTTCAGTACTAATTTCAGCCATACCGCGCCCGGTTTCCCGGAGCGCGACACACGATAGATGAACAGAGAATTAATCGTAAACGTAACCCCGACCGAGATATCAATCGCCATGTGCGAGGACAAGGTGCTCGTCGAACTGAACAAGGAGCAGTGCCAGACGGGCTTCGCCGTGGGGGACATCTACCTCGGGAAGGTGCGCAAGATCATGCCGGGACTGAACGCGGCATTCGTCAACATCGGACACGAAAAGGACGCCTTTATCCACTACCTCGACCTGGGGCCGCAGTTCCCCTCGTTGCAGAAACTCGTCGCCTCGCAGCAGCCCGGAAAACGCGGGTTCCGCGTCGAGAGCATGAAACTCGAACCGCCCGTCGAGAAGACCGGGAAGATCGGCGAATACCTCCAGGTGGGGCAGCAGATCATGGTCCAGGTGGCCAAGGAGGCCATTTCGACCAAAGGTCCGCGCCTGACGGCCGACATTTCGCTGGCCGGCCGCAACGTGGTGCTGGTTCCCTTCACCTCGAAGGTTTTCCTTTCGCAGAAAATCCGCTCGGCGGACGAGAAGAAGCGTCTCAAGCGCATTGCCGCGGCGGTGCTGCCGAAGAATTTCGGCGTCATCATCCGCACGGCGGCCATGGAGGCCAAGGACGAGGACATCGAGCACGACATCCAGACCCAGATCGACCGCTGGCGCAAGACCTGCGCGGCGATCAAGAAGAACGCGGCGTCGGCCCCGGCGCAGCTGATGAGCGAGATGAACCGCGCCAACACGATCATCCGCGACTCGCTGAACGGCTCCTTCTCGCAGATCGCCGTCGACGACGAGGCGATGTACAACGAAATCCGCGGCTACATCCGCCAGATCGAACCCGAGAAGGAGAAGATCGTCAAACTCTACAAGGGCAACGTGCCCATTTTCGACAACTTCGACATCTCGAAGCAGATCAAGTCGCTCTTCGCCAAGTACGTGTCGCTCAAACGCGGCGCCTACCTCATCATCGAGCGCACGGAGGCCATGAACGTCATCGACGTCAATTCGGGTAATCGCACCAAGGCCGAGGACAACCAGGAGCAGACCGCCATGGACGTGAACCTCGCCGCGGCGAAGGAGATCGCCCGCCAGCTGCGGCTGCGTGATTTGGGCGGTATCGTCATCATCGACTTCATCGACCTGCACAAGGCGCAGAACAAGCAGGCGCTGTTCGACGAGATGGTGAAGCTGATGGCCACCGACAAGGCCAAGCACACGGTGCTGCCGCTCACGAAATTCGGCCTGATGCAGATCACCCGCCAGCGGGTGCGTCCCGTGGCCGTCGAGAGCGTTTCGGACGTCTGCCCGACGTGCAACGGTTCGGGCAAGATCGAACCTACGGTGCTGCTGGACAAGAAGATCGAGAACCAGATTTCGTTCCTCACGCAGGACCGCGGACACAAATTCATCAAGCTGGTCGTCAGTCCTTACGTGGCGGCGTTCCTCCGAAAGGGCCTCTGGTCGCTGCGCCGCCGCTGGGAGTGGAAGTACAAGGTGCGCCTTGAGATCGCTGAGGACCAGAGCATCGGGATCGTCGAGATCCACTACCATGACAAAAAGGATAACGACCTTATAACCAAATAAGGCATGGCAACCGCCCGCGAGCAGCTGGCGCAGTTCGCCGCCGGGTCGAAAGCCCTCGGCAGACTGTGCCGCGAATATAAAAACAGGAGTGCTACCGTCCACCTCGAAGAGCTGGTCGGCGGCGCTCTTTCGTTTTATGCCGCGGCGGCCGTGGCCGAATCCGGGCGCGTGCATGTCTTTGTCGCCGAGGACCGTGACGCCGCAGCCTACCTCCTGAACGACTTCTACAACCTGCTGGACGAACGGCAGGTTTACTTCTTTCCCTCGTCGTGGAAGCGTTCGGCGGCCTATGGCGCCGAGGATGCGCAGGGCGTGGTGCAGCGCACGGCGACGATGCACGCCGTGCGGAATTTCACGGGGAAGGGCTACCTGGTGGTCTGCACCTGCCCCGAGGCGCTGGCCGAGCGGGTCGCCGACGCCGAAGCCCTGCAACGGGAGACGATCACCGTGAGGGTCGGCGACCGGATTTCGATCGAGGTGCTGGAGCAGGCGCTTGTCGATGCTTCGTTTACGCGCGTGGATTTCGTCTACGAGCCCGGCCAGTACTCGGTGCGCGGCGGTATCGTCGACGTCTTCTCCTATTCGGAGAGCAAACCCTACCGACTGGATTTCTTCGGCGACGAGGTCGACTCGATCCGGCGGTTCAACATTTCGAGCCAGCTGTCGTCGGACAGGCTGGAGCGCGTGGAGATCATCCCCGACCTGAACGCCGGGACGCCCGCCGCGGCGAAGGTCTCCTTCGCGCGGTTTGCGGGCGCGGAGGCTTCCTGGTGGTTCTACGACGCCGATTTCGTGTTGCGGAGGGTCAACGACATCCGCCGCAGGACGCTCTCGGACATGGAGCATCCCGATGAGATCGACTCGCTGCTGACGAGCCGCAACTCGCTCGTGGCCGACCTTTCCGGAAGCCGGATTTTCCTGCTGCGCGACAATCTTCCCGAGCGGCCCGCGGCCGCAACGGTGAAGTTCGCGACGTCGCCCCAGCCGAAATTCAATAAAAATTTCGAGATGCTGGCCGACGACATGATCCGGGGTGCGCTGCGGGGTTACGATACCTATATACTTTCGGAGAACAAGGCGCAGGTCGAGCGTCTCGAAAATATTTTCCACCAGATCGGCCGCGGACAGGCCGTCGTGCGGTCGCTGTCGACGACCCTGCACGAGGGGTTCGTGGACAACGACCTGAAACTGTGCCTCTACACCGACCACCAGATTTTCGACCGCTACCAGCGTTACCGCATCAACGGCGAGATCCGGCGCGACGAGCAGATGACCGTCGCCGAGCTGAACCAGCTGCGCCCGGGCGACTACGTGGTGCATATCGACCACGGCGTGGGCCGTTTCGACGGGCTGGTGAAGATCGCCGCGGGCGACGGACGCATGCAGGAGGCGATCAAGCTGGTCTACAAGGACGGCGACGTGCTGTTCGTCAACGTGCACTCGCTCCACCGCATTTCGCGCTACAAGTCGGGCGACGGCGAGCCGCCGAAGGTCTACAAACTGGGCAACGGCGCCTGGCAGAAGCTGAAGAACGCCACCAAGAAGGCCGTCAAGGACATTTCGCGCGAACTGATCGCCCTCTACGCCAAACGCAAGGCCTCGAAGGGCTACGCCTTCTCGCACGACAGCTATTTGCAGCACGAGCTGGAGGCGTCGTTCCGCTGGGAGGACACCCCCGACCAGCAGTCGGCCACGGCGGCCATCAAGAAGGACATGGAGTCGGACCAGCCGATGGACCGGCTGGTGTGCGGCGACGTGGGCTTCGGAAAGACCGAGGTGGCGATCCGCGCGGCGTTCAAGGCCGCCGTCGACGGCAAGCAGGTCGCCGTGCTGGTTCCGACGACGATCCTTGCCTTGCAGCACTACCGCTCGTTCACCGAGCGTCTGCGCGATTTCCCGGTGAGGGTGGAGTACATCAACCGCACCAAATCCACGAAGGAGGTCAGCCAGATCCGCGAGGATCTCGCCTCGGGGAAGATCGACATCCTGATCGGCACGCACAAGATGCTGGGCAAGCAGATCGTGTTCCGCGACCTGGGGCTGCTGATCATCGACGAGGAGCAGAAATTCGGCGTCGCCGCCAAGGAAAAGCTCACCGAGATGAGCGTTTCGGTCGATACGCTGACGCTCACCGCCACGCCGATTCCGCGCACGCTGCAATTCTCGCTGATGGGTTCGCGGGACTTGTCCGTCATTTCGACCCCGCCGCCCAACCGCCAGCCGATCCTCACCGAGTCGCACGTATTCTCGGAGGAGATCATCCGCGACGCCGTCGAGGCGGAACTCGCCCGCGGCGGCCAGGTCTATTTCGTCCACAACCGCGTCGAGGACCTGCCGGCCCTCCAGGGGCTGATCACGCGCCTCTGCCCGAAGGCCCGCGTGGCCGTCGGGCACGGCAAGATGCCGGCCGAGCAGCTGGAGAAACTCATCATGGACTTCATCTACGGGGAATTCGACGTGCTGGTGTCGACGACCATCGTCGAGAACGGCATCGACATTCCCAACGCCAATACGATCATCGTCGACAACGCCCAGAACTTCGGTTTGAGCGACCTGCACCAGCTGCGCGGCCGCGTGGGGCGTTCGAACCAGAAGGGCTACTGCTACCTGCTTTCGCCGCCCGACGAGCTGCTGTCGTCCGACGCGCGGCGGCGTCTGCGGGCCATCGAGGAGTTCTCCGACCTGGGTTCGGGGTTCAACATCGCCATGCAGGACCTCGACATCCGCGGCGCGGGCAACCTGCTGGGCGCCGAGCAGAGCGGGTTCATCGCCGACATCGGTTTCGAGACCTACCAGAAGATTATGAACGAGGCGGTGGCCGAACTGCGTGCCGAGGGGCTTCATGTCCCGGGCTTGAGCGACGGGGAGCAGGAGGTCGTGGAGCAGATGCGTTTCATCGACGATGCGCACATCGACATCGAGGTCGAGGCCGCGCTGCCCGACGCCTACGTTTCGCAGCAGGCCGAACGCCTGAAACTCTACCGCGAACTCGACTCGACGAAGGACGAGGAGGCTTTGCAGGCCTTCGAGAGCCGTCTTGCGGACCGTTTCGGTCCCCTGCCGCGCGCCGCGAAGGAGCTGTTGAACGTCGTGCGCCTGCGCTGGGAGGCCATTCGTCTGGGCATGGAGCGCGTGAAGGTCAAGAACGGGCTGATGATCGTGCATTTCGTGGGCGAGGAGAACTCGCCTTTCTACAAGAGCGAGGCCTTTATGACCCTGTTGCAGCGGGTTACGCAGCGGCCCGACCGATTTGTGCTCAAACAGCACAATAATCGGTTGGCGATGACCGTTAGGAATGTCAAAGACGTGGAAGACGCATACAAAACGCTGCAGCAGCTTTGAATCTGATCGTAGACATAGGCAACACCCTTGTCAAGTTGGCCGTTTTTGACGGCGGACGGATCGTCGCCCAGCGCTGTGTGGAGCGGCTGCATCCGTCGATGCTCGGCGAGTTGCTGGAGGGCCGCAGGGTCGCGAAGGCCGTCGTCGCCTCGACGCGCGGCGAAGCGGACGACGTGATCGAAACGGTCAGACCCTATGCGGATTACCTGCTGGAATTCACCTCGCAGACCCCCGTGCCGGTTGCCAACGCCTACCATACGCCCGAGACGCTGGGCCGCGACCGGCTGGCCGCCGCCGTGGGCGCCACGGTGCTTTACCCGGGGCGCAACGTGCTGATCGTCGATTTCGGCACGGCCGTCACGATCGCCCTGGTGACGGCCGACAACACGTTCCGCGGCGGGTGCATTTCGCCGGGGATGAAAACCCGTTTTCGGGCGCTCCACGACTACACGGCCTGCCTGCCGCTGTGCGGTCCGACCGAAAGCGGGGAGTTGCAGGGGCTCACCACCGAAGAGGCCATCCGCCTGGGGGTGATGAACTCGCTGACCTTCGAAATTGAGGGCTATATGGCCCGGATGGAGAAAAAAATCGACGATTTATGCGTAATTTTTACCGGCGGGGACGCGAAATACTTTGCGAAAAGAATTAAAAACACGATATTTGCAAATTGTAATCTGGTCTTTTGCGGATTGGATCGAATTTTAGAGTACAATGCAAGTGAAGAACACCTTGATTAAGCTGGTTGTCGCGGCTGCAGCGATGTTTCCTTTTGCCGTTTCGGCCCAGACAAGCAGTATTAACGCATTCTCGCCCTATACGATGTACGGCATCGGCGAACAGAATACCCCCGGTACGTTGCAGATGCGCTCGATGGGCGGTGCGGGTGTGGCCATGCGTTCGGTGAGTACGGTCAACCTGCTCAACCCCGCGGCTTACAGCGCGGCTCCGCAGAAGACTTTCCTTTTCAACTTCGGGTTGGAGGGGCAGAACTACTACAACGCCCAGACGGTCGGAGGCGTCGGGAAACGGACGGCCTACAACACGTTCAACTTTCACGACATCGCTTTCCAGATGCCGGTGGCGAAGCGGCTGGGACTCGGTTTCAGCCTCACGCCTTACAGTTCGGTGGGTTACAGGACCAAGTATTATCACGAATACGATCCCGAAGACCCCATTTACGCCAACGTCGGCAATATTCAGTACAACTACCAGGGCGAGGGCGACGTGACGGAGGTCAAGGTCGGCCTGGGCTGGGAGCCGTTCAAGAATTTTTCGGTGGGTATCGCCGCACAGTATTACTGGGGCGACATCGACCGTACGTTCGTGATGACCCCGACCGCCATTACGGGCGAGGGAACCTTCACCTCGACGGTGGGGCAGGACAATTACAGCATTTCGAGCATCAAGGGGCAGGTCGGCGTGCAGTGGAACGCGATTCTGAACGCGAAGCGCATCCTGACCTTCGGCGCGACGTACGACTTCGGCGGCGACCTGAACCCGGAGGTGACGAAAAAACTCTATATCGGCGACCTGTACAACACGGTCGTCAAGGGCGATACGACGCACCTGAAGCTGGTGCTGCCCCGGCAGCTGGCCGTGGGGGCCTATTACCAGACCGGCAGGTGGGCCGTCGGCGTGGATTATGTGTTCCAGAACTGGGGCGGCCGCAACTCGGGCTACGAGATGACGGGAACCAGCGGCAGCGGGGAGAACAAGACGGAATACAAGGTGGCCTACACCAATACGAGCACGATCAAGATGGGTGTGGAATACACCCCGAACCGTTACGATGCGCGTCACTTCCTCAAACGCTGGTCCTACCGTGCGGGTTTCCGCTACGGAGCCTACAACCAGACGTTCAACGGGGACAAGCTCGCGCAGTACGCCGTGACGGCGGGCATCGGCATTCCGGTGAGGCGCGGCGCCTTCTCGGCCATCGACATCGGCGTCGAGTACGGTCGCCGCGGTTACAACATCGCCGACCGCCTGGGGCTGGTCCGGCAGCAGTATTTCAAGTTTGCGATCGGCTTCACGCTCTTCGCGGGACAGATGGAGAACGGCGAATATTGGTTCATGCGCTCCAAGTTCGATTGATGTGACAGGCAAGCAAAAATAAAAGATAGAAACACAAAAATTAATCTGACCGATGAAAAACGTTAAATTCCTGCTTTCTGCTGCGTGTGCGCTTTTTGCAGTCGCAGCGATGGCACAGCAAGATTTCAGTGATCCGAAGTACGCGGTCTGGGGTGACACTCCTCAGGAGCGGGAGCAGAACATTCTGAACAGCAACTTCCTCAAGGAGTCGCTCGACAACAAGGATTACAACGCTGCCGCGCATTACCTCAAGGAGCTGCTCGACAAATGTCCGAAGGCTTCGCAGAATACCTTCGTGCGCGGCATCACGCTTTATAAGAACAAGATCGCGCGCGCCAAGAGCATCGCCGAGAAAAACACCTATACCGACTCGCTGATGATCGTTTACGACCTGCGCAACGAGTATTTCGGCGACCATCCCAAGTACGGCACGCCCTATATCCTCGACCGCAAGGCCCGTGAGTATCTGATGTACAAACCCGCCGACCGCAAGGGTATCCGCGAAGCGTTCCGCGCAGCCATCGAGGCCGGCGGCGACAACACCGATCCCGAGACCGTCGTGGCCTATTTCTCGAACCTCTGCGACGATTACAGGAATACCGACGAGGTGATGCCCGACGAGATCATCGCCGAGTACGACCGTCTGACGCCGTTCTTCGAGAAGAACCCCGCTGCCGCCGAGTACAAGAGCCAGTTCGACGCTGCGTTCGGATTGAGCGGCGCCGCAAGCTGCGAGAATCTCGAAAGACTCTTCAAGGGCAAGCTGGCCGCCGCTCCCGACGACGAGGCGCTGCTTTCGCAGGCCGTGGCTCTGATGTCGCGCGCCAAGTGCGACGGTGATTTCTACTTCTCGATCGCCGAGAAATACTATCAGGTGAAGCCTTCGTCGGAGACGGCCATGTTCCTGGCCCAGGCTTTCCAGAACAAGAAGGACTATGCAAAGGCGAAGACCTACCTGAACGAGGCGCTGGATGTCGAGAAAGACCCCGCCGAGCGTCAGAAACTGCTCGTGCGCATCGCGCTGGTGGGTCTCGTGTCCAACGACATTCCGGGCGCTGCCGCCGCTGCGCGCCAGGCCCGCGACCTGGACCCCGAGGACGGCGTTCCGTACTTCATCCTGGCGCAGTGCTATGCTTCGTCGGCAGGTTCGTGCGGCGGTTTCGCCGGTCTGGCGACCTATTGGGCCGCTTACGATACGATGGCCAAGGCGGTCGAACTGCTCCCGGCCGATTCGGAGTACATGGAGCACGCCAAGAGTTCCCTCGGCAAGTTCCGTTCGGTTTTCCCCAGCTCGGAGGAGTGCTTCTTCAACGAGTTGCAGGAGGGTGCGCGCTATACGGTAACCTGCGGAACGGCCGCCGGTATCACCACCACCGTCCGTGCCCGCTAAAAAACACGCTCCCGACAGGCTTCGATGGGAAAACGCATGACAAGAACGATCAGGGTAGCACTCTCCGTGACGGGGAGTGCTATCTTGCTATTCTCGTGTGCGGACAAGGATGCGGGCCGCGCTTCGGCTTCCGAGGAGACGATGATGACCGAATACAGCGAGGACCTTTCGGTCGTGATGTCGCAGAACGGCCGCCGGTCGTACCATTTCGTCACGCCGCTGCTCGAAGGTTATTCGCTGGCCCGCGAACCTTACCGCGAATTCCGCAAGGGCGTGAAGATCACTACCTACCAGAACGATTCGCTGACCACGGTGGACGCCGTGCTGACGGCCAACTACGCCATCTATTACGAGAACCGCGAACTGTGGGAGGCCAAGGGCAACGTCGTCGTCGAGAAATCCGACGGCAAGACCCTCTACACCCAGCAGTTGTTCTGGAATGCGCGGACCAAGAAAATCTATTCGAACGTCGATTCGAAGATCGTGCAGAACAACGGCCGCGATGTCTTCATCGGCGAAGGTTTCGAATCGGACGAGGAGTTCAAGGACTGGCGTTTTCGCCGCATGAAGGGCCGTATGGAGGTCGAGATGAAGCAGAGCGCCGACTCTGCGGCCACGGATTCCACGTCCGTGCGCCCGGTTCCGAAACCCTCCGACAGCCGGCCCTCCGACAGCCGGTCCGCCGTCCGGACGTCCGAATCCGGGAGGGCCGCTGATGGGCCTGCGGCCGTTCCGGCCCGGGAGATTCCCGCCGGGCCGGCTGAAAGGCAGGTCGGAAGACCCGAGGCGGAGGTTGAGCGCCGGCCGCTGAAAATGCGGGACGGCTCCCGGGAGGAGGCGCGTCCGGTCCTGCGGGAGGAGCAGGTTTCCGTCGAACCCAAACTCAAAAACTGAAAGCGATGCTCACCACCGTCGTCCTGATCGTCGTAATGCTGTTGCTGTCGGCTTTTTTCTCGGGGATGGAGATTGCCTTTACGAGCAAGAACCGTCTCAAGCTGGAGATCGACCGCAAGCAGAACCGCATGTTCGACCAGATTGCCGAGGTTTTCGCCCGCCATCCGGGGCAGTATATCACCACGATCCTCGTGGGCAACAACATCGCGCTGGTCGTCTATTCGCTGTCGATGTCGCTGCTTCTGCGCAGCATTTACGCCTCGCTGGGGTGGGTGCAGCTCGCCCGGAGCGGCTCGGTCGCCGTGGACACCGCCGTTTCGACGGTCATCATCATCTTCTTCGCCGAGTTTCTCCCCAAGTCGATTTTCAGGAACAATCCCAATTTCTATTACCGCGCGCTGGCGCCGGTGATCTATTTTTTCTACATCGTCCTCTATCCGGTGGCGCGTTTCACGACGCTGCTTTCCCACGGCATTCTGCACCTTCTGGGCCGCCGCGTCGAGGAGCGGAACATCACTCCGAGTTTCGACCGCGAGGACCTCGCGGCGCTGCTCGACTCGAACAGCCCGGAGCAGCATTCGGAACCGGACAACGAGCTGAAACTCTTCCAGAACGCGCTGGATTTCGCCGACCTACGCGTCAGGGACTGCATGGTTCCGCGTGTGGACGTCGAGGCCGTGGACATCGACGACACCTCGATCGAACAGCTCACGGCGCGTTTCGTCGACTCGAAATATTCGCGTATCTTCGTCTGGCGCAAGTCGATCGACAACATCGTGGGCTACGTCAATTCGAAAAGCCTTTTCACGCGGCCCCGGCAGATCGCCGACGTGATGATGGAGGTCAATTTCGTGCCCGAGACCATGCCTTTGCAGCTGATGCTGGAGAATTTCATCAAGCACCGTTCGAACATCGCCGTCGTGATCGACGAATTCGGCGGCACGGCGGGCGTCATTTCGCTCGAAGACGTGCTGGAGCAGATTTTCGGCGAGATCGAGGACGAGCACGACATTCCGGACCTCACCGAAAAGCAGGTCGGCCCCGACGAGTATGTTCTCTCGTGCCGCCTGGAGGTGAAATACCTGAATGAAAAATACAACCTCGGCATCGAGGAGAGCAAGGAATACGACACGCTGGCCGGTTTCATCATCTTCAATTACGAGGGTATTCCCACCGCCGGGGAGACGGTTTTCATCGGCGGCCTGCAATTGCGGATTCTCCGTACGACGCGTTCGCGCATCGAACTGGCGCGGGTGAAGAAATTGTAGCGTGGGCCGGATTTCGCCGCCTTTCCGGTAAATTCCCGCCCCGGCGGGGATTACGGGGGCGAAGCGTGCGTATATTTTTATTTTTATTCTGTTCTTTTTACAATTAATTTTACTACCTTTGGCTGATAATTCGAAACAATACGAATAATTAACAATTTATATGGCAAGTTTAAACACTTTACGAACCAAGTTCGGCATCGTGCTTTCGATCATCATCGCACTGGCCCTCTTGGCATTCATCCTCTCTCTGAAGACTGAAATGGGCTTCTCGGGCAACGACCCGCGTGTCGGTGTGATCGACGGCGAGAAGATCAACTATTCGGAGTACTACGACCAGTACGAGACGATCAAGTCGCAGAACAACATGCCGGAGAGCGACGAGCAGCAGTCGGCCATGCTGGCCAATGCCGCCTGGCAGGCGCTGATCGCCAAGCACGTGCTGACGCCCGGTTTCGACCGGATGGGACTTCGCGTCACCGAGCCGGAGCGTCTGGCGATGGTCAGCGGACAGCATCCTTCGCAGGCTTTCTACAATGCTTTCGCCGATCCCCGCACGGGCGAGTACAGCGTGGCTGCCATCAGCCAGTTCCTCGCGCAGGCCGAGACCAACCCCGAGGCGGCCAATGCCTGGGCGCAGCTCAACGAGCAGGCCCGTCTGGAGCGCGAGGTGCAGAAGTACTTCGGACTGGTGAAGGGCGGCGTTTACGTCAATTCGCTGGAGGTCGCCCGCGGTGTCGAGGCTGCCAACAAGTCTTTCTCGGGCAAGTGGGCCGGCAAGAAGTTCTCGGCCGTTCCCGATTCGCTCGTCAAGGTGTCGTCGGGTGATGTGAAGGCTTACTACAACAGCCATAAGAACCAGTTCAAGCAGACCCCGTCGCGTACGATTTCGTATGTCGTATTCGAGGTCTCCCCCACGGACGACGATCTGCTGGCGCTTGAGAAGAGCGTGACGGAGGTGGGCCGGGAGTTCGCCGCCGCCGAGGAGGTGAAGACCTTCGTCCGCGCCAACCGCAACGGCAAGATCGCCGACAGCTACGTTTCCGCCGCACAGCTCTCCGACGAGGAGGCCAAGGCGCTGATGGCGGGCGAGATGTACGGTCCCGTGCTGAAGAACAACGAGTGGACGATGTCCCGCGCGCTCGATTCGAAGATGGTTCCCGACTCGGTGGGCGTACGTCATATCGTGCTGCCCTATACGCAGGAGGCGCTTGCCGACAGCCTGCTGACGGTGCTGAAGAAGGGGGGCGATTTCGCGCAGACCGCTGCCCGTTATTCGGTTTACGACGCTACGGCCGCCAACGGCGGTGAAGTGGGAGTGCTGCCTTTCTCGGCCTTCACGGGCGAGTTCGCCGCCGCTTTGGCCAATGCCAGACAGGGCGACATCGTGAAGATCGCTTCGGGCGACGCCATCCAGCTGATGCAGGTATACCGTGCCGACAAACCTTCGAAACACGTGCAGGTGGCTACGATCACCTATCCCGTGGAGGCTTCGGCCGCCACGCGCCGCGACGTGCACAACCAGGCCGGTTCGTTCATGGTCAACGCCAAGGGTTCGGCCGCCGCATTCGCAGATGCCGCTTCGACGGCTGCCGTGACGCCCCGTGTGGCTGCGATCGCCCAGGGCGACCGTACGATCCGCGGCCTTGAGGATTCGCGCGAGGTGGCCCGCTGGGCCTACGGAGCGAAGGAGGGCGACCTTTCGGCGATCTTCAACGTAGGCAAGGACTACGTGATTGCCACGCTGACCGAGATCGACGACAACGAGTACGCACCGCTGAATAAGGTTTCGGCCCAGATCCGTTCGCAGCTTCTTCGCGACAAAAAATACGATTATATCGTCAAGAGCCTTTCGGGTTCGACCCTCGCCGAGCAGGCTGCAAGTCTCGGCTCGGAGGTGGAGGACTTCTCCGATGTGACTTTCGGTTCGTTCTACGTGAACGGCGTGGGCATGGAGCCTCGTCTGGTGGGCGCCATCGCATCGGCCGAGAAGGGTGCCCTGTCGGCTCCCGTAAAGGGACTTTCGGGCGTCTATGTCTTCGAGGTCGGGGATGTCAAGACCGACGACAAGCAGACCGCCGAAGGCGAGAAAGTTCGTGCCCAGGCCATGGCCGAGGGCATGGCCCAGCAGTTCGCCATCCCGGCTATCCAGCAGATGGCCAAGATTCAGGACCTGCGCGGCAAGTACTTCTAAACGATTGATTTTACGGTGCATCTTTGCACTTGCTCCCGCAGGGCGCGAATGGGACGTACTCCGGTACACCCATTCGCGCTCTGCTTCGTTTAAGCACAAACCGGCAGCTCTCACCGCAAAGATTGAAAATTAGCGGAGAATTCTCTGCGCAGTCCGGCTTTTTTCGTATCTTTAGAGGCGTAACGGCTCTTTTAACAGCCGGAGGCCCTGTCAAACCAGGTGCAATCCGGTTTCGGAGCCGTCCGGTCATTCATTGTCTTCGTAATAGGATAAATAAATATTCGCCATGAACAACTTCATCTATCACAATCCTACCAAACTGGTTTTCGGCAAGGGCCAGATCGCCCGTCTGCCGAAGCTCATTCCCGCCGGAAAACGCATCATGCTGACCTTCGGCGGCGGAAGCGTCAAGCGTAACGGCGTCTACGATCAGGTCGTCGCCGCACTCGAAGGCCGCGACCTGGTCGAGTTCTGGGGCATCGAGGCGAATCCGTCGGTCGAGACCCTGCGCGAAGCCATTGCGCTGGGCAAAGAGCGGAAGGTGGACTTCCTGCTGGCTGTCGGCGGCGGGTCGGTCATCGACGGTACGAAACTCATCGCTGCGGGCCTTCTCTACGACGGCGATGCATGGGACATCGTGCTCAAGGGGCAGGCCGGCAAGACCGTGCCGCTGGCTACGGTCCTCACCATGTCGGCCACGGGTTCCGAGATGAACTCCGGGGCGGTCATTTCGCGCTACGAGACCAAGGAAAAATATGCTTTCTACGGCGATTATCCGGTCTTCTCGATCCTCGATCCCGAGACGCTCTATTCGCTGCCGAAGCGTCAGGTAGCCTGCGGACTTGCGGATACTTTCGTGCATGTGCTGGAGCAGTATATGACTACGCCCCATCAGTCGCGGCTGATGGACCGCTGGGCCGAAGGCATCCTGCATACGGTGGTCGAAATCGCTCCCAAAGCGCTGGCGGACGAGCGCGATTACGACACGATGTCGGAATACATGCTTTCGGCGACGCTGGCCCTGAACGACATGATCCGTATGGGCGTGACGCAGGACTGGGCGACGCACATGATCGGCCACGAGCTGACGGCGCTGCACGGCTTGACGCACGGCGCGACGCTGGCCATTGTCATCAACGGTACGCTGCGCGTGCTGCGCGGGCAGAAACGCGGCAAACTGCTGCAATACGGCGAGCGTATCTGGGGCATTGCCGGCGGTTCGGAGGAGGAGCGCATCGACCGCACGATTGCGGCCAACGAGGCGTTCTTCCGTTCGCTGGGCCTCTCGACACGCCTTTCGGAGGAGGGTATCGGCGAAGAGACCATCGCCGAGATCGAACGCCGTTTCACGGCTGCGGGCGATCGGTTCGGCGAGGCGCAGAACGTCGACGGCGCCATGGCCCGCCGGATTCTGGAGGCCTGCCTCTGATCCCATTGCCGGCAGCCGAAAGAACAATCCCCGCAACCGAGGTTGCGGGGATTGTTTGTCATGGAACGCGGGTTTATTCGTCCACCCCGAATGTCGAAACGTTGAGACTGCCCAGCGCATCGACCGTGATGCCGTATTCTCCGGTCTCGACGCCTTTCAGGATGATGAGGTAGGAGCTGCTTCCGAACCGGCGCGAGGTGAAGGGCTGCCGTTCCAGCGTGTTGCGCTGCTGGTCGCCGAAGGTTCCGACCGACGCGTATTCGGCGATCCGCATCTTCTTCTTGACCTTGAACCGGAAGACGCTGATCACCGACATCGGGTCGATCAGGTTGTCCGGAACGCGGATGATAAAGGCGATGCCGTCGCTCTTCCGGAACCGGACGGGGGACTGCGCGCCTTTCAGCGTCATTTCGTCGATGTGGTCCTTTCCGATGCCGAACAGTTTCTGCCCGGTGGACGAGCGGTGGCGGGGAGCCAGGCTCTCTTGGACGAGCTGCTCGGTTCTATTGTCGGGCCGGATAGCCAGTGCCTGGCCGATGAATTCAGGTTCGGGGAATGTCAGGGCGCTGTCGGTCCGGGTTACGGAGGGTTCCGGTGCGGCGGCCGCCTCCGGAGTCTGCGCCTGCGACCGGATGCAGGCACAGCAGGCAAGCAACAGAATGAGGGTTTTCTTCATGCGAATGGAACGTTGGAATGAATTTGTGTATTTCAGTCGTAAAGATAATGCAAAAACTCCCGTTCCGGTCTTTGGCGGGTGAAAAAAGTCCCTCCCGAAGTGCTCCGGAACAAAAAACGCCCCGGTCTTGCGACCGCGGCGTTTCTCTTGTCGGAGCCGGGAATTTACTCGGCGAGCAGGATTTCGAGGATCTTGATGGCTGCCGTGGCGATCGGCGTACCGGGGCCGAAGATGGCGGCGGCGCCGTCGCGGTAGAGTTCATCGTAGTCCTGCGCGGGGATCACGCCGCCGACGATGACGATGATGTCCTCGCGGCCCAGCTTCTTCAACTCGGCGATGATCTGCGGCACGAGCGTCAGGTGGCCGGCGGCCAGCGACGATACGCCGACTACGTGCACGTCGTTTTCGACGGCCTGCTTGGCGGCCTCCTCCGGAGTCTGGAACAGCGGACCCATGTCGACGTCGAAGCCGATGTCGGCATAACCCGTAGCGACCACCTTGGCGCCGCGGTCGTGTCCGTCCTGGCCGAGCTTGGCGATCATCACGCGCGGCTGACGGCCCTCTTTCTTGGCGAATTCGGCGCACAGCTCCTTGGCGCGCTCGAAGGATTTGTCGTTTTTCACTTCTGAAGAGTAAACACCTGAAATGGAACGGATAACAGCTTTGTAGCGGCCTACGACCACTTCGCAGGCATCGGAGATTTCGCCCAGCGAGGCGCGGACCTTGGCGGCCTCGACGGCCAGTTCGAGCAGGTTGCCCTGCTTGGTCTTCACGCACTCGGTGATGGCGGCCAGCGCCTTCTTCACGGCAGCCTCGTCGCGAGAAGCGCGCAGCTCCTTGAGTCGCTTGATCTGGCTCTCGCGCACGGCCGTGTTGTCCACGGCGAGAATGTCGATCGGGGCCTCCTTCTCCAGACGGTATTCGTTGATGCCGATGATCTTCTCCTCGCCGGAGTCGATGCGGGCCTGCTTGCGGGCCGACGCCTCCTCGATGCGCATCTTCGGAATGCCGGTCTCGATGGCCTTGGCCATACCGCCCAGCTTCTCGACCTCCTCGATGCGCTCCCAGGCTTTGTGGGCGATCTCGTTGGTCAGCGTCTCGATGTAGTAGGAACCTGCCCACGGGTCGACCTCGCGGCAGATGTTGGTCTCCTCCTGAATGTAGATCTGCGTGTTACGCGCAATACGCGCCGAGAAGTCGGTCGGCAGGGCGATCGCCTCGTCCAGGGCGTTGGTGTGCAGCGACTGGGTGTGTCCCAGCGCGGCGCCCATGGCCTCGATGGCCGTGCGGGCCACGTTGTTGAACGGGTCCTGCTCGGTCAGCGACCAGCCCGAGGTCTGCGAGTG
>ERZ773210.2215-NODE-2215-length-16521-cov-3.747480_pt1 | contig 16521 bp, 16 predicted proteins | sample MGYA00580528_ERZ773210 | MGnify/ENA primary metagenome ERZ773210 (study PRJEB29015, sample SAMEA2737769) | human gut metagenome | biome: human gut; feature: human-associated habitat; material: faeces | place: China | collected 2012 ...
TTTCGCAAGAAATCAGCGGTTTTTCCTTGTTTTCCGAATTTTTTGAGGGTGCTTTTTCAGGGGCGGTTTGGGCTGACCCAAACGGTGACCCATACGGGAGTGAAAGCAGATTAAGAAACTCAAAACCGGGCTTTCAAAATTCTGAAAACCCGGTTCTGGTAAAAATAATTTTCTGCTATCCCGCCAGCACGACCCCCATGGTCTCTGCTGCTTTCTTCTGCGCCGCTGTGGTGACGTGGGCGTAAGTATCCAATGTGAACCCTGCCGAGAAGTGGCCCAGCATTCCAGACACGGTTTTCACATCCACGCCATTCTGGAGGGCCAGCGTGGCGAACGTATGGCGCAGATCATGGAACCGAATCTCCGGCAGGCCCGCCCGATCCAGCACCCGATGGAGCATATGGAGGACGCTGTCCGGGGCGATAGGGCCGCCAGTGGGGCCGGGGAACACATAGGCACTGCTGGGCTGTTTCTCCCGTTGCTGCTTCAAAATGCCTACCGCATCCGTCCCCAGAGAGATGGTGCGGTAGGCATTCTTTGTTTTCAACGGAGCCTCCCGCACCTCGCCGTTGATCCGCCCAACTTGGCGGCGCACCCGGAGCGTCTGGGTGGAGAAATCAATGTCCTCCCATTTGAGGCCCAGCAGTTCACCCCGGCGCAGCCCAGTTGCCAGCTCGATGTAGTACATCTCGAAAACGCCGGAATGTTTGGCCTCCAGCAGAAATGCAGTGAGCTGGTCGGCACTCAAGGTCTGCATTTCCCGGTGCTCGGTTTTAGGGAGGGCGCAGCCGTCCGTGGGATCCTGTGCGATCAAATGCTGCTGGATGGCCAGATGCATGGCGGAAGAGATTACTTGATTGATGTTGCGGACGGTTTTCGGGCTGAGGCCCTTCGCCTGCTTTTCGGATTCTTTACGCTCCACTCGGCCTTTTGTCAGCAGCTTTTGGTAGAGCTTTTGAAGATCCAGCGTGGTCAGCTTCGTCAGCGGGATAGAGCCGATGGTTGGTTTGATATGGTTGCGGATGTAGCCCTCGTAGGTCTTGTGAGAAGAGGGGCGTACCTTGATTTGCGCATAGTACTCATACCAGACATCCATCCACTGGCCCACTGTGTATTTCTGCCCCTTTGCCACATCTAAGCCCTTGCACTGCTCAATGGCGATTTTCAGCTTTTCCTTCGCCTGTGCCTGTGTTTTGGCCAGCACATTCTTGATGATGGGCTTTCCGGTCAATGGGTCATGGCCCGCGGTGTAGCGGCCCTCCCAGCGACCATCCTTCCGCTTTCGGATGTTGCCTTCACCGTTGGCCCTGCGTTTTGCCATAATGTTCACTCCCTTCGCAGCCACAACATATACCACAGGAGTGGCGGGATATCAAGCTAATTCGCCAGACAGTTTTCATTGATCCAGTCCTGTAATTTATCTTTTGGAACCACGATCCGGCTGCCAATTTTCAAAGCTGGGAACCCCTCTGACCGAACCAGAGCATAAGCGCCGGAACGGGAGATCCCCAAGGCGGCGGCCAACTGCGGAACGGATAACATAATGGGGAGCTCGTCATAGGACGTATAGATTTTGCTCATAGCATTCTCCTTTCGAGGGTAAATTTTCCCCACGCTGCGGGAACGTGGGGCGGATGTATTTTCGGTATAACTTGTGGTATGGAGCATGAAAAGCCCGCAAACGGCCAACGTGGGCCTCACGTTCGGTCTATGTGCCGGGACTGTCGCTGGCGTTCTGGGGCTTCGATTTCCCGGATGTTTTCCTGCATTGCGGCTGTCTGTCTTCGGATTTCCTCACACATTTTAATCTGCTTCCGCACTTGCCGAAGCTCTCGGTTCAAGTCCGCCAGCTTGGTATAGAGTTCTGTCTGCTGCCGGGACAATTCCTCACGGGATTCTCCGCAGTTATCCAGCAGCTTCACTGCTTCCATGTACCGCTGTGCTTCCTGTTCCATTCCGCTGTGGCCCTGATCGTAGAGCCGCTTGGCGGGGGCCAGCGCTTCTTCATCCGTCAGTGCCTGGAATAGGAGCTGGCGCTTTTTCTTTTGCACGTTGAGGATGGTGCGCTGTTTGGTGAGCGTTTTGATCTGGACTTCCGCCGTTTCCACAAAGGCGGTCATGTCTGCTTCGGTGGAAATACCATGCTCGTTGAGAAACTGAAACTGCGCCCGGAGCTGCTCAAACCGCATGACCTCCTTACGCATCTGGCCTGTAACCCTTGGCGGGTACTGTTGTTTTTCGATCTTGCCGAGAATGTAGAGATAGTGGTAGTACAGAGCCAGAAAACCGGTATGCTTCGGGTGCTTTTTATAGGGCTTGTACGGCTGCCGATGAACAACGACAAGCTGCTTCCCTGTAAAGATAGCGTCCATATTTCCGTCAATAGCTGCCCGGATTCCATCCTCGGAATACTGCGGGTTCTTTCGTTCCGGGTACATGAAGTGGGCCTGTCCTCGGAGCTTGAAGCCGAGACAATTTCCGTGCCTGATCTCGTGACCCTTCCGTTCCATGAGCCGGAAGAAGTCTCCGATAGAGTTAGCGTCCTCAATAGATGTTTTGAGGTCGGCCTCCAGCATGGAGCGGTAGGTGGGCTGGCCTTTACTCTGGCGAAGCCATTCGATATAGCTCATAGATTTCTGACCATCGCCGTGTATAATCACAGACAAGCCGTGCTCTCGGCACAGGCGGTCCGACACCGCTCGAATCTGTTGGAAATACTCTGACTTTGAACAGTGATACTTCTCTCCGGTGGCATCATTGACAGAGTTGAACAGAATGTGCGAATGGATATGGTGACGATCTGTGTGCGTTCCGATGACCACCTGATAGCCCGCCAGATACTCCGCTGCAAACTCGGTGGCAATTTGCAGCGCCAGCTCCGGTGTGATTTCGCCTGGCACAAAGGACTGGATGATGTGGTAGCACTGCCGTCCGTTCAGCTTGCCCAGCTCCCGCTTGGTGTCTATCATTTGCTGGTACTCAAAGCCGGGATCGCAGTTTAGATGGGCCGTGAGCACCTGCTCCTGGGTTTTATCACCGTTTAGCACATACTCGATTGCCTGTTTCAGCCCGCCGTTTCGTGCCAGGATTTTCGTGACCGCCATCAACTCCGCCCCATGTCATAGAGCCGTTCGTACACCCGGCCCAGCAGCTCTACGGCTTCTCTGGCATCCTTCGGAGCGGCGATCCCAGCGTTGACACTTCTGGCGATTTGGTTGATGTTGTTGCCGATAGCATGAATTTCTCGGCGCAGAGCCTTCATTTCGTCATCATTCCGAACCCTAGGCGAGTGGCTTTGAATCAGGCGGATCAGGTACCCCCGCTTACTGAGCCCACAAGCCTTGGCGTTTTCGGACAACTGCCGATATTGATCTGGTGTCATTTCAAAGTGCATATGGTGTTTTGCTTCGATAGCAATCCCTCCTTTGAGATAATTGGTATTTCGGCAATGTTGCCGAGAGTCCACTTGAGCGGCGGTGACAATGTTGTCATCGTCGCTCATCCTTCCGCCCGATGGCGGCATATGGGGTTCGGGCACGCCCGAAAGCAGTAAAAATGTACATTTTTGCGATGCTTGCAGTCAAAATTCCAACTTTTTATATCCGCTATGGTGAAAATTGTGGGATTGAGCACTTTCGGCAATGTTGCCGGAAGCGCTCCTGTTTCATTGACCGTTGCGTGCACAGTGTGTGGAGCTTCGAGCAAATCGTCCATGTTGATGTGTATAGTGATACGCATTTTACTGAATTTGGGGCGAAATTCGCTGATTTTATACGCACAGGGATACACATTCTGGGAAATTCGCCCAAGGCAATACGCACTATGGTACGCATTGGGGTTCCTTCTAGAGCTTCTTATGATGTGACCGATTTTGACGAATTCGCCGAGAGCGGGGTGGTAGGGAACCTATGGCAATGTTGCCTACCCTTCCTACGCAATAGACCATTATGGTAAACCAAATGTGCAGGCACATACTTCCCGGCAATGTTGCCGAAACGTGCTTCCCTGTGCAGGAAAGAAACGAAGGAAATTTTTTCTACAATTGTTCATGCTGCCGTTCTGCCCAACCACGTTCCTGGCCCAGCCTTTCTGCGCCGTATTTCAGCTCCTTGGAGGCTCGCACATCCGCTGTGTGGTCGTGGCCTGCTTTACCGAAGCTGTATCAAATTGGACGGTCATTCAGTTTTCAAATTGACATTCTGGAAAAACAAAAGAAGGATTACGATATGATTCGGCCTATCACAAGAGATGTCCTGCGTGGGCGTTCAAATCGTAATCCTTCAAATAAAATGACTATTCTTGATTTTCTAAATGTTAGGATGCAGTGTAACATCCGTGGAGCGGAAAGTCAATGCTCTACTGGAGATGGAACGCAGAGTTTACGGTGTATTCATGTTTTGCGTTTAAGCGGTGCTCCGGTTGACTGTAATTATACTTATATGATATGATAAGAAAAACATATTGGCATAAAACGATAGCGAAGATAGATAAAATGCCCGCCAGCGTAGAGGAAACGGTTTCTTGTGTATCTGCAACCGGGGAAATCTGCAGGGCGCTTTCATAATAGAACGTAGAAATCATGTGGGAGGGAGTGTCGAGCGGCCTGCTCGGCGGAACATTATGAATCATACTCAGGTTGCGTGTTTTCTCGCTGCAGCAAAGGCCGAGAGCTTTGCTGTGGCGGCAGACAGCGTCTATATGACGCCCCCGACCTTTAGCCGCCAGATTGCTTCGCTGGAACAGGAATTGGGCTTTTCGCTATTTCAGCGGGGCTGGAAGAATAATCAGCTGACGCCAGCGGGGCAGATTATGTTTGAAGGACTCTCTGCCATATCCATGGAATACAATCTCCTGCTCAGCCGGGCGCTGAATGCTGCGTCGAATGTTGCCGGCACGCTGGTGCTTGGGCTGCTGGAGGGTCAGCTGGTAGATCCGGATCTGCGAAGTGTATTGCAGAGCTTCCGTTCACGGTTTCCGGGCGTTACGGTAGAACTTAGACGATATTCCTTTCACGATATGCTCAAGGCGCTGAAAAGCGCAGAGCTCGATGCCGGAATCACCTTGTCCGTGGAGCTTATGAACCATCCGGATATGAATGCAATTCCGCTCTATTCTGTGGGAAATGATATGGTTTTCGCAACGGATACCTTTTCGGACAGCGTGTATGCTGCAAGCCTACGGGACTTTGCAGATCAGACATTCATAGAAATTGAGCAATCTGATTCCCCTATCATCTCCGGCTTAATGTTGGACAGCTGCAAGCGCGTAGGATTTATCCCCCATATCTGCAAGGTAAAGAATTTAAAGGAACAGATCACCGCAATCGAACTGGGACAGGGGGTTGCAGCGTTTAACCAGTTTCACCAGACCTGCAATCATCCGGGGCTGACCCATATTTCACTGCCGGAGCTTCCGGCGGTAGAGTTCTCTTTTGCGTGGATGAAGACATCTGGCAATCATGCTTTGCCGTTTCTGGTATCTGAAATGCAGCGGTATTTTCAGAAGGAAGAATTCTCTGACGTGCCCTTGTGCAATGAATGAGCTCGTTTTGACTGCCTTGTAATGCAGAAAGCAAGGGCTTGTTCCATTTTCGGAAACAAGTCCTTGCAGAAGTCAACTTGTGATCCGGTTCCCCACCGTCTACAATAGAATCAGCAATTCTGTAGTTCTATGATAAAGAAGGGACGCTGATCGTATGAAAATTTGTAAAGCAAAGGATACCAAGCTCGTGGTGCAGCCAGTCATCGGCATTATGGTCCATGAATATGTATTTGAAGGACCTTGCCGGTTTGGAGGAGGAGATGCGCTGACTCTGGAATTTGACCGCATGGTGGGTGCGGATGGGTTCCAGGCGTTTCGGAAAAATCTGGCTCAGTATATCGCTCCGGTAGAGGAATTTGAAATGCTGGAGCCTGTCAGCTATGAGATCACGGAAGCCTTTGAGGTCACTGAGGCGATGATGGCTGAGCTTACAAAGAATGATGCCAAGACGGACGTTTACCTGTTTACCTCCATTGGACGCACCTATCCGATGGTGTTGGAACTGGTTTCCCGCACCAACAAGCCGTTTATCTGTCTTCAGGAATGTTGTGACAAAACACAGGTGCCTGCCATGCTCCGTTCCAGAGGCTACGAATGCGTCTCAGAAATGACCTGGGAGGAAACCGTGGAGAAGATGAGGGCATACTGGCTGCGGAAGGTGCTGAAAAACAGCAAACTCCTGCTGGTTACGCGCGGGTTTACAAACTCTGCAATGGTCTCTGCCTGTGATGGCTTTATCAACATCGATGATGCTGCAAAAAAGCTGGGCTTTCGGTACCAGTGCGTAGATGTCCATGAATTTATTGACCAGTCCCATATGGAGGGGACGCCCTGTCCCACGCTGCCCACTCGGACGCCCATGGCCTTTACTGCAGCGGATCAGGCGGAATGGGAGCAAAAGGCGGATGAACTTATCGCCGGGGCTGGCTATTGCAATGTAGCGAAAGAGGAAGTAGTAAACGGTCTAAGGTTCTATGCCACTGCCAAAAAGTTCATGGAGCATTATGAGTGCAACGCCTTCTCCGTCCCTTGTCCCGAAATGTGCGCAACCACCCGGCTCAATCAGGAACATATGACCCCCTGTTTCTCGCACAGCCTGCTGAATGCAGAGGGAATCTCCTCGGCGTGTGAATATGACATTCCCGGACTGGTTGCGCAGATTATGCTGTCCGCTGCCGCAAAGGCCGGCGCCTATATTGGCAACTGCGTTCCGCTCTACTATGAGAAGGACAGAAAAACCGTTGCAACCTTTATGGGACCCCCCAATGACTTACAGGAAAAGATTAATGCCATGACTCAGGAGGAGCGGGACAACCTCATTATTACGTATCACTCCTCCATCAATCTGCAAATGCATGGGTACGACAAGCCGGCGCTAAACTACGATATTCGGAATTACACTGCCTCCGGCTGGGGTCCCACCATGCGGCACGACTTTCGGCAGGAAAAAGGACAGGTGCTGACCATGGCGAGAATTTCTCCGGATGCGGGCACTTTGTTTGTGGCAAGAGGTACAGTTGTTGCCGGTACAGGCGAAACCATGAGCGGCTGCACCCAGGGTGTACTGTTTTCCGTGAAGGACAGCAAGGACTTCTTCCAGAAGCAATGCAACGTCGGAAACCATGTGCCGATGGTCATGGCGGACTGCTTTGATGAAATTGTGGAGCTCGGAAAGCTTTTGGGACTGAACGTGGTCACGGCATGACGCAGGCTGAGTTCAATCAGGCGCTGGCAGAGAAGAAGGCAAGAGAGGAAGCGATTGCTTCCTCCTTTGCCGGTGCTCCGGATGAAGAGATACCGGGTCTTTTATTGGAGTTCCTCTGTTGTAAGTATCTGCTCCATCCAGAAGAAATTCGCTCGGAGAACCTGATCCAGCTTGGAGAGCAGAGTACAGCCAAAATCGCGGGGATCCAAAGCTCGGGGATAGAGTTTCGCGAAAAATCCGCTGGGTGTACCACAGCTTCTTCCGGTGTTATCAAAAAGATACTGTTGGCAATGGCGGTTGGAAAGTGTATCGGCGTGAAATTGGATCCGGATCAGGTCGCTGCGGCGGAGACTGTGTCACAATTAGCTGATTTGATGATCAAAACACGAAGAAACAGGTGATGTACCATGCTGGATGTGAAGCAGATTCGTGAGGATTTTCCTATTCTCAACACGCGGCAGCACGGCTGCCCCCTGATTTACCTGGACAACGCCGCTACTATGCAGATGCCGCAGCCGGTATTGGAGCAGCTGGTATCTCATTATCATAGCCAGAATGGCAATGTGCATCGCGGCGTTCACAGCCTCAGTCAGAAATCCACCTCTGCCACGGAACGGGCAAGAGAACGGATCGCGGCGTACATTGGCGCGAAGGCGGAGGAGATCATTTTTACTGCTGGCACCACAGATTCGCTCAACATGCTCTCGCAAATGCTGGAGCCAACCATTCGCCCCGGCCAACAGATTATTGTTTCAGCCATGGAGCACCACTCCAATCTGATTCCATGGCAGGAACTATGCCAGCGCACCGGCGCAGTTCTCACGATTCTGCACATGGATCGGAATTGTGATCTGGATTTAACGCAGCTTGGTCAGCTGCTGGAGCGGGATACCGCATTGGTTGCAGTTACTTGGGTATCCAACGTGCTTGGAACAGTGAATCCAGTCGGTGAGATCACCATGATGAGCCATGCGGCAGGGGCAATGACGGTCCTAGACGGAGCGCAGGCGATGAAGCTCCCGGAGATTGATGTGACCGCCGTGGACTGTGACTTTCTGGCGTTCTCTGGGCATAAGCTGGGGGCGCTGACCGGGATCGGTGTCCTTTATGGGAAGAACAATATATTGAGCCAGCTGCCGCCGGTTCGTTTTGGCGGCGGGATGATTCGGGAGAGCCAATATTCCGCCAGCAGCTATGGAGGCGTTCCGCAGCGCTTTGAGGCCGGAACGCCGAATTATGTAGGAGCGATTAGCTTGGGCTGTGCCATGGAATATTTACAGTCTGTGGGCAGAATAGAGCTTGCACAGCAGGAGCAGATTTTGACGGTTCTGCTCCGGAAGGAACTGGATACGATACCCGAGGTGACGGTAATCGGAACGCCGAACCGGCGCTGCGGCGTTGTGAGCTTCGTTGTGCCTGGCATCCATCCCTTTGACCTTGGAGCTATGCTGGACAGCCAGGGGATTGCAGTTCGAACCGGCCATTTGTGTGCCCAGCCACTGGTGAATCAGCTGGGATATGACAGCGTGATCCGTGTATCGCCCGCCTTTTATAACACGGAGCAGGAATGCCTGGAGCTTATATCAGCACTAAAACGTACCATTCCGCTGCTGAAAGGGGAATGGACATGACGCTTTCCGAGAAGCAGAATGCGATGATCGCAGAGATCAATAGGTTGGGGGACTGCTTTGAACAGTACAGCTATTTGCTTGTGAAATCGCAGGAGCTTCCCAGTATGCCAGAGAATCTGCACATTGGTGAAACGCTTGTTCCTGGTTGCCAATCTAAAGTGTGGCTTTCTGTCCGAACCGTACATGGGCGAGTCTATTTTGATGCAGATTCTGATACGCTGATCCTAAAAGGGGTGTTGCAGCTTTTGCGCGAGCTGCTGTGGGGAGAAGAAATCAGCGAAGTGTCAGCCCTACACATCACCCTCTTTACAGAAACCGAGCTCGCTGCCACATTTACCAGTGACCGAAATACCGGTGTGAGGGAGATCATTCGGCGGATTGCAAGTTGTAAAGACTGACTGGCAGAAGCAGGTCATATTGGTCGGAAGCAATCCACTTAGACGACGTCCCCTATGCAGTGTTTTCCTGCATAGGGGACGTTTTGCGGGGTTACTGGTTATATCAGAAACCCGATTCTGCTAAAGTCAGGCGTGCATTACAGCAATCCGGCCAGCGGCGCCACTGCATAAAACAGGGGCACAAGAAGGAGAGTCCAAATAATCGTAATCAGAATATTGGGCAGAGCAAAATCTTTGACTTGCATATATCCAGCGGTATTGCCTTTGACAACCAGATACTGTGGCTGAACGGGCATCAGCTGCGACCATGCAACGACAAATACCATCATCAGACCGACATAGGCGGTGTTAATACCGCACATGGCGGAGACAGCCATAACCGCGGGCATAACCACCAGACCGGCACCGCCGCCGGGAACCAGAATGTTGACTACATGACCAAGGCAGGTGATAACAACCAACAGAACAAAGGGACTGGAAATGTTCATCTTTCCAAACAGAACCGTAGCCAGCCATTCACCTAGACCGGTATTTGCGATAGCACCGGCAAAGCCTACGAACATACCAATCTGGAACAGCATACCCCAGTTCTGTGCCCGCAGGGCATCCTCGGCTCTAACCACACCAATTTTCGGACAGATTACCAGTGCGGCAAATACCAGACCGATGGTTGGGGGCATGATGCCATAGTTGCCTCCAAGGAAAAAGCATGCAACCATAGCAATCAGATATACGGCATAGCGGATTTCTGTCCCATCCATCCTGGGCAGCTTTGCGTGCTCAGGTTGAATTGCTTCCATATCAATAGAGACAGAATCTTTGCGAAACAGTCCAAACCAAATGGACAGGAATATCCAGCCGGATAGCAGCATGACAATACCAGTGGGAATACCGATGGTGGCGAACTGTGAAAAGGTGACAGTGATTGCTCCCTCTGTGGCAGAGGCGATTGCGCCTACACCGGCTGCATTTGTTGCAGCGGAGGAGATGAAGCATAGACCGCCCGCTCCACCGGCCCAAATCAGCCCGATAAACATGGCCTTGCCAAGACGGCTGGTTCCGGGCTCCTCATGAAGTGCCTTCAATACGGAAATGATGATGGGACAAACAGCCAGTAGCGCAGGAAGGTTGGCAATAAAGGCGGAGAGCAGACCGCCGGTAAGCATAATCGCCAACAGCATTAAAGCGGGAGTCCGGCCAATTGTACGCATCAGACCGTAAGCGACGCGGGCCCCCAGATTCGTCTTGCTCATGCCTTGGGCGACAATGGTCAGACCAAGCACCAGCAGGAAGGGAGAGGTGCCGAAAGCGGCGAATAAAGCGCCTTGGGGCATTACGCCTGTGAGGATGATTAATGCAGCAAAAATCAATGTGGAGAGCATCGTGGAAAGGCAGTTACCGATCAGGATTACAACCATCCACGCCAGGGCTGCCAGTGCCTTCTGACCTGTTGGTTCCAGACCGTTTAGCGGCAGCAGACGTACCACGATGTACAATAGGCAGGCTACTATTAAGCCAATTACTTGCTTACTCGAAATTGAGTCTGTGATTTGTTTTTTCTTTTCCATTCCATTCCACTTCCATTCCGTTTAATAATAGATCGATGGGAGATTTGTCTTGTCTGCTTTATGCTTCAGTTTTGGCAGATAATCCAGCCGTTGCTGTATGTGACGGCTGACGGTTCGGATATGCTGTGCGACCAGAGCCTGATTTTTGGTAAGCGGCTCCGCAGAGGAAAAGGCGAGGTACATTGTTGCAGGAATCACGCCATCAGCAATTGGAACGACATTGACAAGACCAGTCTCGATATAGACGTTATCAATTGCCATCATACCAGGCAGAACAGCATAGCCCATGCCCTTTGAAACGGCTTTGATCACACTGTCGCGCTCTGCACAGGTGTAAAAATATCCACCTTTGTGATTGGCAATGTGCGCATTTTTGTCCGCTTCCTTCAGTACGATAATACCGTCTTCCTGCAATCGTGCCAGCGGGATGCTTTCTTCAAAGGCCAGCATGTGACGTTTGGGAATATATAGATACATCCGGTCGTGAATCAGCGGCTCAATCATTACGTGACACTGCTGGGCGTTCTGATATAGCTGCTTCTCCTCGTAATCAATACAAATACCGATACCAAGATCCGCTTGGTGCTCCACAACTGCATCCAGTACGCTGGCGCGCGTACATTCGTTAATACTCAGCTGGATTTCCTGGGACTCTCCCCGCACGCTGGATATAAGTTGGAGCATAGCTGCATTACAGAATACAGGTGCTGCATTCAAATGCACCTCAGCCGGATTTTCTTCCGGCGCAACCAAGTGGTCAACTCGGTCCAGCTCCGCCTTTATCCGCTTCGCGATCTGATAGAATTCCCGGCCCTTTTCTGTAAGCACCATTCCCTTGTGTGAACGCTCAAACACCTGAAAGCCCAATTCGTTTTCCAGATTTTGAAGACTGACGCTTAAAGAGGGCTGCGTAATATATAGATTACGAGCTGCTTTTGAGAGAGAGCGGTGCTCTGCAATCTCAACCACATATAGAAAATGTTCCAGCCGCATGCAGATAGCCTCCTTTCGTAGGTTGCAAGCAGCTTAGAGCTTTTCTACACAGTACGCCGCACGGGTGTCCTGCTTGACGGTGCCGGCAACCTTCACCTCTGCTTCGGACGTGATTGCTGGGTCTGCTGCACCGGGCAGGCGGAAGTCTTTATTCTCCACTCTGCGCATAGCGATTTCCTCCGGTTTGGTGAGCTGCGGCACCCAATCGTAGGGAATCCGATAGCAACGGTAGAGGTTGCCGGGGGTAGAATTGGTCACATAGGGACTGACATAACTCCAAACGACTTCTCCCTGTGCGGTTACTTCCAGAAATTCGCCGTCACAGCCCATGTCGATCAGGGTATTACCGTTGGGCAGTCGCTGTGCATTGGAAATAAGGGGACTGTAGAAATAATGCTGGGCGAACAACTGTGGGAACCCCAACGTCTTGGCGTCAAACTGCCAGACAATTTTCATGGTGGTAGGATTGATCTCAAGAATGCGTGTGCTGTCACGATGCATGGTCTTTAGACCAATCTTACTGGTTTGCCCGGGTGCTCCATAGCCACCCCAGCCGCCGTTGTCGAAAATCAGAATATTGCCTTCTCCTGGCATCCCACTTGGAACCATGTGTGTCCCATGCGGCCCGATAATGGGGCCGATAATCCGAGCTTCTTTTGTCGAGGTATAATCCGGTCCCAGCTGCCAAACAATTTTTCCGGTTTGATGACTGATAATAAACAGGAAGCAGCCTTCACGGGAATCCATAATAATGTTGTCTGGATGGAAGCGCACGTCCCCTTGGTCGTACCACTTGTTTGGACCTAGGTAAGAAGCGCAGTTGATGTGTAGCCAGTCGCCCTGACCTTCCGGACCGGTAGGCTGGGTGTTCGGGTCACGGAACATTGCGTTGCGTGCAGTTTCGTCAAAGCCAATTTCGTTGAAGTGATCCACCGCATGCCATTCCCATAAGATATTATTGTTGTTGTCCACTTCTATCAGAACATCGTCAACCAAGAGTTGATGGGAAATTTTCTTTTTGCGAACGTCCTGATGGGTCAAAATCAACGTTTTGACAGGCTGATTGCCGTATGTTGCGCCTGGAACATAATAAAGCGGCTCTCCATAGCGCTGGTAATCGTGGTGCTCTCGTGCCATAAAGCGGGGCTCGATTCCTTCGTCTTCGCAGAACTCTTTATGATCGAATTCCCACTCCACGGTACCGTCCCACCGGCAAGTCACCAAATCCATTTGATCCTGATAAGAGATTGTTGGATTACGGATGCCGCGGCTGGCAGTCACTCTCCCTCCAGGGAGCATTTTGGCGGGGAAGCCATCCAGTCCCCGCCAGACGTGGACTGGCTTTCCGTTCATATCAATGAGGATGACGCCCTCCTGCTTGTGTGAAAAAACTGTATAGCCGCTAAAGCACTTTTCCGGATCGTAAATGGTTGTTCCTGTTGGAAATGAGAGCGGTCTGCCCATGCAAAATCCCTCCTGTAAGTTGTTTTGAGTAGTTGTTGGTTTGTAATCACTTACAAAATGTCTTCGATCTGTTCGATGTAGTCGTCTTCATCATGCGGACCGGCCAGTCGCTTGACAATTTCTCCGCCTTGAAACGAGATTACCTGAGGGACACCCTTGCCGCCATATTTCTGAAACAAGGCTGGTTCTTCTTCAACGTCAACCTGATAGAACGGAATGGAACCATAATCCGATTCCAGATCCTCCAGCATTGGGTGAACCGCTTGGCAGACATGACAGTCTTTGCGGGAAAACAGCACAATACAATGCTGCTCTTCTTCTATGACATTTTCGTCAAATTCTGCCTGAGATAATTTTTCCACAAAAGCACCTCCGTTTTTTTAACGCATTCTTGTAAACAATTACAATGATAATATAGCACAATCTGTTCTGCTATGGAATATTGAAACTGCTTATAGCAGATAGTTATATTTTATTATTAAAACAGTCGTATTTTTTGTATAATGTAACTATCTCAACTGAATTACAGGAGGTCAAAGACATGGTAGAGTATTTTGACTTAATTGTTCTGGGCGGCGGCCCTACCGGGCTTGCAGCTGCAGTCTATGGCGGACGAGCGAAACTAAAAACCCTTGTTTTAGAAAAAGGAAACACCGGAGGACGTGCATACACCACCCGTGAAATTGTGAATTACCCCGGTATCCCCGCTTCCAGTGGACCGGTCCTTGCCGAGCAAATGGCGGAGCATGCAAAAAAGTTTGGCGCTGAAATTCGACGTGAGCAGGTGAAGCGAGTTGAATTGACTGGCGACACGAAAAAGGTGTTTACCCGCCGCCATGAATACGAGGCAAAGGCTGTGATTATTGCCACTGGCACCACGGCTAGGGTATTGGGAATCCCCGGCGAGAAAGAACTGACCGGTATGGGCGTAGCCTACTGCGCAACTTGTGATGCGGAATTCTTTCAGGATCAGACGGTTGTGGTGGTTGGCAGCGGCGATCAAGGTATCGAGGAAGGTATGTACATTACAAAATTCGCCAGAAAGGTAATTGTTGTGGTACTCCATGAAGAAGGGGTCTTGGACTGCAACAAGCAGTCTGCCGAAAAGGCGTTGCATCACCCGAAGATGGAGTTTATCTGGAACAGCGTATTGGCGGGCATTGATGGTGAAAGCGCTGTCACAGGGGTCAAGGTGCGCAATGTTAAGACAAATGAAATCACGGAGCTTTCCTGCAACGGCGTGTTCTTTTTTGTTGGCACAGTACCGGTGACAGAGCTGTTCCAGAACCAGGTGGCATTGGATACACATGGATGGATTCCAACCACGGATAAAATGGAAACCAATTTGCCCGGGGTGTACGCTGCGGGGGATGTTCGGGATAAATACTTACGGCAGATATGTACCGGTGTGGCTGATGGTGCGATTGCCGCTACCGCTGCTGAGCGGTATATTGAAGAAATGGAAGATTTTAAGCGTGAGGTGTTGGAAAGTCCAAAGCCAGTACTGCTTACATTTTGGAATCCGGAATATCAGGATGGTCTAAATTTGCTCTCGGCTATTTCTGCGGCCAATCAGGATGCCAATTTTCCCTGTAAGGTCATAGAACTGGATGTGACACGCAAGCAAAGCCTTGCTATGCGTTATCAGGTGGCGTTAAGCGACCAGCAGCCGGTTGTTTGTCTTAAGCTGGAGCATGGCTCCATTGTGCATCGCTTGGATTTGTCTGCTGATCTCCGGCGACAGCTGTAACATCAAACGAAATAGGAGAAAGAGAATTATTATGCTGATTGGTATTATTGTCTGTTTTGTGATGGCACTGGCAGCCACTTGGCTGGCAGGAATCCAACATATCATCGGGGCGCCTCTACTGGGGCTGTTCTTAGGTATCATACTTGCCAATTGTATGCCGCAGAAGTTCTTGGATCAATCTAAAATGGGCGCGGGTTTCTGCTCCAAGCGAATTCTTCGGGTGGGCATTATTTTGGCCGGCGGCACACTGAACTTCAACGCAATTATGAAGGTGGGGGCAAAAGCGCTTCCGCTGGTCATCGGCGCAATCTGCATCTCCTTTCTTGCAGCGTGGCTGTGGGGCAAGTTGATGCGTGTTCCTGGCAACACGCGTTTGCTGGTGGGCGGCGGAACCTCCATCTGCGGCGGTACGGCGGTGGCTACTTTGTCTGCCGTAATTGACGCGAAGGAAGACGAAACGGCTTACGCCATGACTTCAATATTTCTGTGGGATATCCTGGCCTGCATCATTTGGCCATATGTGGCTGTTGCACTTCATTTTACGCCGGATCAGTATGGGCTGCTTGGCGGAGTTGCCATAAACGATGTATCTTCTGTCACTGCTGCGGCACAGTCTTTCAATACGCTGATGGGAGATGCAGCGTTCAATGCTGCGGGGGTTTCCGGCGGCGATCTCGCTATGATTGTAAAGCTGACACGGGTCGCAATGCTGGTTGTCGTGGCGGTTGTTATGACAATTGGGCACCAATTCAAACTCCAGCGGGAGAGCAGGACGTCACGTACCAACGCTTCCGGCAAGTCCATTGCTCAGAACATTGTGGGGGCATTTCCGTTTTATGTACTGGGATTTCTGGTGCTGGCCATTATCAACACGTTGGTAAACTTCAAAGGTATGGCACTGGGTACAACCAATCTGAGCAGCCTACTGTCTACACTGTACAAGTTCTGCTTTGCAATGGCACTGGTGGGCGTGGGCTATAAGATCAAAATTAAGGATCTTTTTACGAAAGGGGCAAAGCCTATTGTGTTGGGTGGTTTGACTTGGGCTACGGTTGCAGTTGTCACACTGGGATATGCAGTAGTGCTGGGCTGACTCCACAGTAAGAGCGTCTGATGATGGATTTTTCGTTAGGAAAAGATGTAAAACAGCAGAAATACTCTGCATATTTCAAGTTTTGCAAATGAGTTCCTGACAAAAGGATTCATCGTAATCCGTAGACGCAATTGTGCGGAGTTGTCCTAACATCTGCCCTGTCTGGCGCTATGTTGTTGACAAGGCGGTATCGGATTGAGCCGATGCCACCTTGCAGAATATGTCCCTATTTTGCTGTGGGTTAGAGGTTTACACAGAATTTGGGGGAGACCCGAAAATGACATCAATCAGGACGTATCGTGCCACGTGGAGACGGTATGTCTTCTCTCCAAGGAGGAACCATGACCCCCTACATCAAACGATTTCTTAACAATCGCT
>ERZ773210.2243-NODE-2243-length-16343-cov-19.216970_pt1 | contig 16343 bp, 10 predicted proteins | sample MGYA00580528_ERZ773210 | MGnify/ENA primary metagenome ERZ773210 (study PRJEB29015, sample SAMEA2737769) | human gut metagenome | biome: human gut; feature: human-associated habitat; material: faeces | place: China | collected 2012 ...
ATCCACAGTATCCGTTACAAGGTCTCCGCCAAGCAGGATCAGATCCGGTGAAAGATTTTCTATATCCTCTACAAGATCGCCGTTATCCTTTCCGTATTCCCGCAAATGCACATCTGTCAGAAAAGCTACCCGAATACTGTGTGTCAGCTTTCGGGAGCTGACCTGATAAAATTCCGCCGTATAATTCGTCCGGTTATCGGAAATATTTTTGGCAAGTCCGCCTGCCACAAGCAGGATCAAAAAAAGAACCTTCGCCAGAAACTTCATTCCTTTTTTTAATCTGTTTTTTCCGGCTTTCTTTTCCGTATGTTTTATGTTTTTTGCAGGTTCTCTCTCTATGAGCAAAGCTTTACTGCTGCTTCTTCTCTGATGTACCTTGCGTACCAGCGCCTGTTCCCGCATCCGGTTTGCATAACGGTTCGGCGCAAGAGCAAAGACAAGAGCCTTTGCTCTGCGTCTGGCTTTATATGCACATTTTAAAACGACAAGTCTCTTTACGCCAAGCTTTTTTCTGCTTTTTGGTTCACTGGCACAATAGCAATCAATATATTTCCAGGACAAATCATCTTCCAGAAGCCTGCGCAGCTTCCGGGGCTTTACTGTTTTATAAAGCTTCCTCAGTCCATCGTAGATCTTCACCCTGTCCGTAATTTTTTTTGCGTTTAAGGCTGTGGAATTCATAATGGAATCGCTTCTGGAATTATCATAATGATAATAGACATAATCTGTCAACACAACCCGTTCCGCTTTTAACAATGCTCTCGGTGTAAATTCTTCATCTTCATGTAAAATACCGTACTCAAAATACAGGTCATTTCTGACAAGAAAATCCCGTCGAAACATGGTTCGGATCACTTCTACCCGAAGGGCACCGCCCTCCAGACATCCCATCAGATATGCCGGGCCGCTATAGATACGATGATACTGAAAACGCTCCTCTGCAACCTTTTCAAATCGCGCCATTCCTTCAGAGGGTTTCTCCAGTGCCATTTTGGAGATGATTATATCTGCAAAGCCTGCCTTTGCTTCCTTCCATAAGCTGGAACAGGCCTGGGACTCCAGATAGTCATCGCTGTCTACAAATAAGACATATTCCCCATGGGCCCGCTCCAGTCCGTAGTTGCGGGCATCCGACAAGCCGCCGTTCGGTTTATGGTAAGCGGTAATCCGTGTATCTTTTTTTGCATAATTGTCACAAATTTCTCCGCACCGGTCAGGGCTGCCGTCATCTATAAGAATAATTTCCAACGACGAAAAATCCTGCGCCATCAGTGATTCTACACACCGGACAAGATACTTTTCCACCTTATAAATTGGTACAATTATTGAAATCTGCACATCCTGTTTCTTCATCAGCAATTTTGCTCCCAACGCTTCTCATTTTTTCTGTTCAGAGCACATTTGTAAACATCTTCATGCCATTCGATCACTGCATCATAATCAAAATTTTCTTTGACATATTCCATTTCCTGCTTCAGCAACTCTTCGTCCTTTGTAGTTGTCAATTCCTTCGAAAGCGCAGCCGCCAGCGAATCAATATTCTCTGCCTCAAACTCTGCCCCGTATTGTTTGGTGATCACCGTATTTGCCGGAATATCACCGACCAAACATCTTCCGCCGCAGGACATTGCCTCCAGAAGGGCAAGGGAAAGTCCCTCGGTATGACTCGGAAGGACAAACAGTCTGCAGTTGGAAAACAGCTCGGCGAGCTCTTGTCCCTGCACCAGTCCGGTACGGATCACCCTCGGGTCTGCATCAATCCTTTTGGTCATTTCTTTTCCAAATTCTGTTTCCGGGATCGGACCTGCCAGAACCAATCGTTCCTGCAGCCGGAGCTTCTGATACGCCTCCAGCAGATCCTGGGGTCCTTTTTCCGGAGAAATCCGTCCGACATACAGAATATAGCTGTCTTTTTCCAGGCCATATTTTTCCCGGATGACATTACAGGGAGCCGGCGTAATCCGTTCCACTGCATTATGGATCAGAATAGAGTCCCGATTATACTTCTGCAGAAAATATTGTTTCTCCTCTTCGGAAAGAACGATTACTTCATCTGCAAAACGGGCGGCAACTTTTTCTCCCAGACGGAGATAGAAGGAAGCAAAACCGCCCCACTTATCACTTCTCCAGTTCAGGCCATGCACCGTGCATACCGTATGCTTGCCAAACAGCTTTGCAAGGAACAATGGAACGGAGGGGCCGATCGCATGATAATGGATGACATCAAAATCATGGAATATTGTATCAAATGTCGCCAGAAAAGAATAGACCATGGCATTCAAAATCTGCTTTTTAAATGTAAAAACCCGCTTGACCCTGACGCCCTGTTCCAGATAAGCATTATGCCCATTTTGCCTGCCTCTGTTGTACACGGTTACCTCATGCCCTCTGGCAGCAAGTCTGGTGGAAAGCTCATAAACTACCACCTCTACGCCTCCGGAGCGAGAAGGGAAATCTTTATGTCCTATCATTGCAATTTTCATCTGTGTCTTCCCTTTCATTTGTATTTTTTTAGAAGAAGAATGTCCCCTTTGTGATATCGTTCTCACTTTTCCTTAACAGAATCTTAACATGCATTCCCCAACTACCTCGCATCCTCTGATTCTGCTGCATCTCTTCCCCTGAGACGCATATTTCTTCTTCTGTTCCCCGCTATTTTAGATTTCTCCCCATTATTTTAGATCAATCTTCACTATCTGTAAAGATTTTCAGAAATTTTCCAGCTCCTTCAGCACGGTTACTGTGGTTTCGTACACTTCTGCCACTTTCTGATACAACTCCTCGCTGCCCTCGGTCTGACGTCCGCGCAGCTTTTCGGTCAGCTCGCTGTCTGCTTCGTATAATCTGTCCAGCCCAAGATTGGCGCAGACGCCCTTTAAGGTGTGTGCGGCGCGGAATGCGCACTCTCCGTCCTTTTCTTTCAGGGACTCGGTCAGCTCCTCAAAGCTTTTATCCTCCAGGAATTTTATTGCAAACCGTTTTACCAGTGCTTCGCTGCCCATACGTTCCAGCACTTTGTCAAAATCAGATCCGATTTTTTCATAGCATTCTCTGACTGTCATCTTCTTTTCTCCTTTTCCCTTATCTTTTTCCCTTATCCTCTATCCTTCCGTCTTCAAACTCGTCATGAGGGCATTACCCCCCCACACATCCAGAGGTGTCCAGCTATTTCTGTACTCCGCATTCATCAGCTGAATCGGGATATCCTCCTTTATCTCCAGCAGACATTCTATCAGTATCGGATTGAACTGTCCGCATTCTCCTGCGACGATCATTTCGATGGCCTTTTCATGTGGAATTGCCTTTTTGTATACACGCTCGTTGGTCAGTGCATCATATACATCTGCAAGGGAAACCACCTGTGCGGAAATCGGGATCTCGTCCCCCTTTAAGCCGTCCGGATAGCCTTTTCCGTCGTAGCGCTCGTGATGCCAGCGACAGATCTGTTCTGCCATCCGTACCAGCGGTTCCTCCTGATACTGTTTCAGATTTTTCAGCATTGACCACCCGATTACGGTATGCTTTTTCATTTCTTCGTATTCTTCCTGCGTCAGCTTTCCGGGCTTATTTAAGATTGCTTCCTCAATGCCGATTTTGCCGATATCATGAAGTGCCGACGCCAGGGCGATCCGGTTTAAGTCTCCCCATGTCATCTGGTATCGATTCGTTTTCTGCATCAGCTTTTTCAAAAGAAGCTTCGTCAGTATTCCGATATTCCGGACATGCTGTCCGCTCTCTCCGTTTCGGCATTCTACGATATGACTCAGGATATTGACCATAATCTGGTTGTTTTTCTCTTTTTCCTGCATCTGGCCTGCAACCAGATCGATCAGCTTGCGCTGCTTTGCATACAACTTGATGGTATTATATACCCGTTGGCGGACGACGTTTGTATCAAAGGGTCTGCTGATATAGTCTGATACGCCCATTTCGTATGCCTGGCGGATATGCAGAGCCGAGTCTTCGCTGGAAATCATGATGACCGGAATATCTTCGATGAGATGTTCTTTATTCATCACATTCAAAACACCGAGTCCGTCTATTCCCGACATGATGAAATCCAGTAAAACGATCGATATTTCTGTCCCGTATTGATGCAGCAGCTCCAGACACTCTTCGCCGCTGGATGCTTCTATAATGTCAAACCTATCCTTGAGCATTTCGAAGAGAATCTCCCGGTTGATCTCGGCATCATCCACAATGAGAACAAGCTCTCTGCTGCGGTCCCGTTCCAGCCTTTCTCCGACCTCCTGACGGATTCCCTCCGTACTGCTTTCTGTCACAACCTGATTTCTATGCTTCTTTGCCTGATACATCAGCCGATCCGCACGCTCCAAAGCAGTCCCCACAGTTTCTTCTACCGTCGTTACTCCTCCGATGCTTACAGAAAGGGAGATACCCGGATAGCCCTCCACCGTGGTCTGATGAAGCTGTTTCTGGATCTGGTTGAGCTTTTTGTCAAAGGCGTCCTTCCGGATTCCGGGCAGTATCAGCAAAAATTCGTCTCCGCCGTAGCGGATCAGAACATCTGTTTTTCGGATATTGGATAAGATCACTTTCACAGCGCTATTGAGTGCAAGATCCCCCACATTGTGTCCGTAGGAATCGTTATAATATTTAAAATTATCCAGATCCATCATGGCAATGCCCACAGGACCCCGCATATTTTTGATTTTTTCTTCGTAATAACGGCGGTTGAGTACACCTGTCAGCACGTCTCGATAGAGCTTCTCGTTATAGCCTGTCAGCTGATCAATCAGGTATTGCTTTTCCTCCAGATCCGTCAGCGCATCCTCATCCAGACGGTGCACCAGCTCCATCACGTAAGGCTTTCCATCTATTTCCAGATATCTTGCGATCACCTGATAGATGTCGTTCTCCATAATCTCCAGCTTGCACTTTTCTTTTCTGCTTCTGACTGCCTCCAGTGCAATGCAATACTTACAGGGAGCCGAGTGTTTCCACAGATCATAACAATGGCAGACTTCCGGTGCATCGGTCTCCAACGGTTCTGCTTCCATGCCATCGTTTCTTCGCAACAGCTTTTCCCCGTCCAGGAGCCTCACGATCGGAAAAAGCCTGCGGAAACATTTCATTTCTTCCTGAACCTGTTCTTTTGTTATGCTGATTTTCTGATCCATTCTTTTTTCCTCGCTGCGATCTATGATGCCAGGGTCACAAGGTCTAAGCCCACATGAGCTTGCTCATAGGTGGGTGAAAGACCTTGTGACCCGCCCCGATAGGAGCATAAAAGTGGGATGATAATCCCACGATATGCGACTATCGGGCAGGATTGTGGGAGTGCGCAGCACGGAACAATCCGTAGGCATCAAGGTCGGGGGCTTTTGACCCCGACATCAATCTATTACATTTCGTAACTGTTCCATACCCTCACAGTTACTGCATTTCATTCATTATATTGCGTTTTTTTCGACTTGTCCATCCCCGCGTGCTCTATTCTCACAATAAACGCAACCGCCTGGCGATCTGCTCCGCAGGATTTTTACGTCTGTAGAGGGTTGCATAAGCGACCGCCTTCCTCTCCACCGCTTATGGTTCTCGCGGAGCGTTTTTGTGTCATAGGACGAAGTTTCCTATGACACAAAAAAGGCGGAAGCGACAGACACCTGACAGCTTCCACCCGATTTTTTCTATATTCTGATTGACCTTCCGGACAACCTTTCCCGCCTGCGAAGGGTAATTTTTATTTGCGTCCCTGCAGCGCCTGTGCGATATCTTCTCTCATATCGATAACCGCCTGTCTGGATGCGTCTGCATAGTTAGCCGCACCAAACTGTGCATATTTTTCCTGCTGATATGCTGCAATGATGCCGCGGGAAGAGTTGACAATCGCGCCAAGTCCGTCTTCATTGAAAAAGTGGACCAGATCAGCGCCCTTGCCGCCCTGTGCGCCGTAGCCGGGCACGAGAATGTAGGACTTCGGCATCACCTTGCGCAGCGCCTTGCCCATTTCAGGATAGGTTGCGCCAACAACCGCACCAACATTGCTATATTCGCTGCCCATGCACTCGCTGCCCCATTCGGCAACCTTTTCACCGACGATTTCATACAACGGTCTGCCGTCCACCAGACGATCCTGGAACTCACCACTGCTGGGGTTGGAAGTTTTTACCAGCACAAAAATGCCCTTATTTTCTTCTTTGCAGACCTTTATGAACGGATTGATGCCGTCGGAACCCAGATACGGATTCACCGTTGCAAAATCCTCGTCAAAGGGTGCATAGCTCTTTTCTCCCACTACTACTTTTCCGAGATGGGCAACCGCATAAGCCTCAGAAGTGGAACCGATATCGCCGCGTTTTACATCGCCGATGACAACCAGACCTTTCTCTTTGCAGTATGCGACGGTCTTCTGGAATGCGATCAGACCTGCTACGCCGAACTGCTCATACATGGCGATCTGCGGCTTTACTGCCGGAATCAGATCCGCTACTGCATCCACGATGCCCTTATTGTACTGCCAGATCGCTTCTGCAGCGCCCTTTAACGTCTCGCCGTATTCCGCAAAAGCAGCTTTCTGAATCTGCTCCGGAATAAATTTCATCATCGGGTCCAGTCCGACAACGATTGGAGCATTTGTCTTTTTGATATTTGCAATTAACTGGTCAATCATATCTTTTTCTCCTTTTTGTTTTCCTGGCTTGCGTCAGTTTTTCCAAGCTTCTGCTATGGTATCACATTCTGCTTCGGGCAACAAGTCCGGCGATGGGATCTTCGATCAGTTTTTTGGAAAGTACCGCACCTGCGCCGGTCAGAAGCAGTGCCAGAATCAGAAACGCTGCGTTCGGCAGTCCGATCTGTACCCGCACCATACCGAGCCCTTCTAAAATGACGGCATGCACCAGATAAATCTCATACGAATACCGATCCGTCCACAGCACAGCGTCCGAAATCCTACCGCCGATTCCTTTCCTGCAGAACCGAAAGCCGCTGCCTGCAAGCAGTAACATGCCAAAGCACCACGACCACCAAATAAACGAATCCGTCTGCGCCCTGCCAAGGACCAAAACTGCACCTGCTGCCGCAAGCATGCCGATATAGACAAGCAACTGCGCGCCGATACGCCTTCCCACCTGATGGATCTCCCAGACCAGCATACCGAGCAGAAAATAATGCAGGTAGTAAAAAATCATCATGTAATCACCGTATCCGGTTTTTACCCACAAATACCGCAAAATCAATGCCAGTACATAGCAGAAAAACGCGCTCGTACAGCCGCGGATCAGGCGCACAAAGACCGGCACAAGCAGATAAAATGCCATAAACAGGCTGATCGTCCACGTTGCGCTCAGGTTTCCCCAAAAATCATTCGGCGCAGGGATCACGCTGTTTGTCAGGAAAAAATACCGAAGCCAGTACAGGCCCTGCGGGTCTGCCGGAATATCCTTTAAAATCAGCCCGTGCAGCAGGATGTTATAAAGGATCACCCCATAATACAGCGGAAGAATCCGCACCAGACGTTTTTTATAATAGGTCAGCAGTTCTTTTTTCCCAGCCGTCGGGAGCTTTCTGTCACAGCAGGCGAGATAGCCGCTGAGGACAAAAAAGAGATACACGCCCGCCGCTCCCTGATTGGCAAGCCACGCGGCTTTTCCCGTCGCTCCCAGCCTCGGTGCAAGGTGGGTGATAAACACTCCGATACAGGCAAGCGCCCTCAGAAGCTGAATGTGTTCGTATTTTTGTTTCATATTCTTCCAATGCTCTGCATCAAAAACCGGAACATCGCTGCGTAGGTTGCACCATCATAATGCAGTCCGTCTGCCTGCGTGGTATATCCGCTGCCCGTCAGAAACACATACAGATTCAGTCGTCCGATTCTGGCATCCAGCCGGTTGTTTAACTGGTTGTTAAAATATTCTACCGCCCAGTTGCGTTTTCCGTATTCGTTTTCCCCGACCGGACCGACCGAGGCGAAGTACACCGTCGCACCTTTCGAAATCCAATCCTGTGCATATCGGTTAATCGTCGTAATATAATCGTTGTGTCGTGATAAATCATTGACGCCGTAATTGAGAATAATCACTGAGCCGGGCGTCACATACTGGTCGACGTCCTTTTTCGCCTGGGCGGTGGAAAGCCAGTCCACGCCACCTCCAAAGCATGCTACAAAGGCCGTACCGGGCCATGCTGCCGTTCCACCGACTGCATTCGCCATCTGTCCCGTGCGGGAGTCCCCGACGAAGATGACGTTGCCGCTGCCCGCCGGAATGGAGGCCGCCTGGGCCTGTGCCAGTGCCGCCTGCTGTGCTGCTGCCTGCTGTACTGCTGCCTGCTGCATTGCTGCCTGCTGCGCCAGTGCCGCCGCTGCTTGGGCCTGTGCCACCTGCTGTTTCACCGCTTCCGCCTGTGCAGCAAGGGCTGCCGTCATCGCCGCATCCACGCTGATCGACTGACAGGCTGCCTGTGTGATATAGCCGATCGCATTTCCATACACAATCTGGTACATGCCATTTTCTCCGCTGCCGGTCTGCCCGCATACGTTGACCGTCGTGCCCGCCGGTAACATACCAAGTGCTGCAGAGGTTTTATCCGCCTGCTGCGTCACCGTTTTTTCCTCCCCGACGACTGCTGCCATCGTAACCGGCGTCACTTTTTTCCCGGATGCTGCCTGTGCCGTCATCGATATCGACAATCCGAGACAAAGGCACAACGCCAGACAGCAGATACGGGCGATCGCGCCGCCAAAAACCGTTTTTCTGATTTTTACACGTTTCTCCATAGTCATTCCCTACATTTCTTTCTAAGCAGCCATGCGACTATACTGTCCTGTCCGTGTGTGGGGCTACCGCGTCTGCAGAAATACCGCTTCCCGCTGTGCCTTTTCATCGTCCGGATACAAAGCAAGGTACTGATCCATCGCAAGCTTCGCCTTGTCGTACTGCCCAAGGTATTCATACGCTACCAGTTCGTTGAACATCAGCGACTGCGTCGCCGTATTGCCCTCTACTTCCAGACCCGCCTGGAACGCTGCAAGCGCCGCTTCATAATCGCCGCCCTTTAATTTGCAAAGCCCGAGCTGATTATACAAAGACGCGTCCGGCGTTTTGTTCTGCAGGTAGGTGTTATAGACACTCGCCGCATAATTGTAGTCACCGAGCGCCTCATAGGTCTGACCGAGCAGGGACGCTGCTTCCGCACCGCCGTTTTCCTGCGCCTTTTCCAAAGAGGTACGGGCCTGCTCATAATCACCCAGGTAGTAGCTGATTCTGCCGAGATCGAAATCCGAAATCCGCTTCCCGTCGCCGTCCAGAACATTTTCCAGATAGGATTTTCCAAGATCGTCCTGTCCGTATTTGCTGCAGCTGCAGAAAATATCAATCCGGATGTCGTAATCGTTCGGCGCAGCCTCAACCGCCTTGTCAAAATCGGCTTTCGCAGCGTCCGTACTGCCCTGCTCCAGCTCCATGGTCCCTTTTAAGTACCAGGCAGTCTTTTCCCCGGGCTTCAGATCCGTGATTGCCTGATAAACATGGATCGCTTTGTCGACCTGTCCGTTCCGATAATAGGCAGTCGCCAGATAATAGTTGATGTCATAATCCATCGCATCCGGACGCGGGCTGCTCTGCCCCAGCGCCTTTTCAAAGCTCGCCGCTGCATTCTCATAATCCGTCATGCCCATGTAAGCCAGCCCCTGCCCTCTGTAAACCTGACGCAGATCCTCTTTATTCAGGGCTGCCGCCTCGAAGCAGGTCAGCGCGCCCTCATAGTCCATCTGCTCCACCAGCGCAATTCCCTGCGAAAGATTGTCCTCCTTCGCAGCACCGCAGCCGGTAAGGAGCGCGCACGCCAGAAGCGCCGTCGCGAACACAATGCAGATCTGTCTATCCTCTCTGTCTTTTTGTTTCTCTTTCTTCACGTTTCCTCCAGTCCGTACGCAAAGCCCTTGTATGCCGTTTTATTCCTGCACCAGAAGGATTTCATCCATGCGAACCCCGCTCTCGCCAAAGAACAGTGTCAGCTGGTTTTCCCCGCTTTCCGGGAAGCTTATCGTTACCGCACGCTCTATGATCTTGTTGTCGGTTCCGTTAAAGGTCGTCGTCTGCTGAAGGACGCCGTTGACAAAGATGGAAACCGGCAGCTGCGCAAATGGATTTTCCCCGGAATGCATTTTAAAAATCATCTGATAGCTGCCTGCTTTGGAGACGTCCAGCAGATACCCGGCGCGCACGCCCTTCTGGGTGCTCAGCTTTGTCAGATCAAGCTTTGCCTCTTTTTCTACTTTCTGGCTTGCGATCAAATTTCCTGCCATCGCATCTTTTGCCGGATTGTTAATTTCTTCACATACATCAAATTCCCGATCACAGAAACGGTTCATCACCGGAGAACGCATCAGAAAATGACAGATATTCTTTGCATTTCTGACCAGCTGCCCCCTTGTGAGCCGTCCATCTGCCAGGCCCTCCATCGTGTTGTCATTTGCAGAGTTCGAAGCAGAATCCGAAACAACCATGTAAACGTCGTTCTGGGCGCGCACCATCGGAATCGTATTGCTCTGGGAGCCTTCCTCGCCTTCCTCGTTCATCTTCGCCCACCAGTCGGTCATTACCACGCCCTGGTAGCCCCAGTCTTTCCGCAAAATCGTCGTCAGCAGGTCGTAGCTGCCTGCTGTCCAGATTCCGTTGATCGGTCCGTAGGTAGACATAATGCTGTAGGCATGTCCTTCTTTTACTGCGATTTCAAAGCCTTTTAAATAGATCTCGCGCAGCGCACGTTCGGAAACAACGCCGTTTGCATCGTGCCGCTTAAATTCCTGGTTATTTCCCGCAAAGTGTTTAATCGTTCCGGTCACACCGTATTTTCCCATGCCCTTTAACTGAGCTGCAGCCATCGTACCTGCCACACAGGGGTCTTCCGAAAAATATTCAAAGTTTCTGCCGTTTAACGGATTGCGATGAATGTTCATGCCGGGTCCCAGCAGCGTGTCAATCTGATTCTTGCGCAGCTCCATTCCTTCCATCTCATAAAGCTGTTCCACCAGCTCCGGATTAAAGGTGCAGGCAAGCAGTGTGCCGTTTGGCAGGGAAAAGGCGATGGTTCCGCAGTCCATACGGATTCCGGATGGTCCATCCGAGCAGCCCGCAACCGGGATGCCAAATGCCTTTAAGGAATCCGTCACACCGCCGAATGCAGATGCAATGCCAGGTGTCGCCTTCGGAGAGCACATGCCCTCTCCCCGGACCAGGCATGCCAGATCTTCGTCCGATAACTGGGATAAAAACTGTTCCAGCGTCACCTTTTTATCACAGACATCCGCTAACTTCCAGCCCTGATCGCCGATGCAGGCCTCTGCCTCCGGGCGTTCAGTCCGGATTCTTTCTGCCAGATCGACACTCCGCAGAGGCGCTGCCTGTTTTCCGATTTCCAGAACCGGCTCTCCGTCTGTGCCCTTTTTGCCTGTTTCGACCGGAACCAGACGCTCATATGGCTGTACCGGTGCAAGCGCCTCTTCCAGTCTGGAAATGACGCACAGCTCGTCTAACTGCACCTCGCAAACCTTTTTCGCGCTGCGGACATCTGTTCCGACATAGATGCCATAAGCGCCTGCTTCCAGCACCCAACAGGATTTCTCCCCGGTTACGCCGCTGTCATCATAGGATGCACTCTTTTCCAGGGAAACGACGAGATTTATCTCCTCCCCCTCTCCCGGTGTCAGCAGCTGCGTCTTATAAAAGCTGTTCAGATTCCGGACAGGCTTGCCAAGCTTTCCCTGAGGCGGGCAGACATACACCTGCACGACTTCTTTTCCGGCAGTCTTTCCGATGTTTTTAACCAAAACGGTAAGTTTTGCTTTCATACCGTCCGTTCTTGTATTCAAAACCTCCACGGAAAAATCCGTATAAGACAGACCAAAGCCGAAGGGATAGCTTACTTTTTCCTTTGCAAAGGTTTCAAAATAACGGTAGCCAACGTAAATATCCTCTGCATACACATTGCATACAGCATCTCCAAAATGATCCGTAGACGGGTAATCCGAAATATCTGCTGCGATCGTATCGCTCAGCTTACCACACGGATTCACTGCACCGGTCAGGATATCTGCCGCCGCGTGTCCGCCCTCCTGACCGCCCTGCCATACATACAAAACTGCCTGGGGCTGGTAGCGGTCCACCCATTTCATATCGATGATATTGCCGACGTTTAACACAACGGCAGTCCGTTTGAATGCGCTACAGACGGTTTTGATCAGCGCCTCCTCCTCTGCTGTCAGCAGATAGCTTCCCGGCTCTGCGCTGTTGTCCATGTCCTCGCCTGCTGTCCTGCCCAGCACAACAACAGCAAGGTCAGAGGATGCCGCAGCTTTCTGTGCAAGCGCCTCGCTGACCGGCATTTCCTTCTGGCTCCAGGGCTCCTGCGCCCAGCCTTCTCCCATATCAAAGGGATTTTCCCGGATCCAGTCCTGATAAACCGCTTCCAGCTCTTCGTTGACAGAAATATCCTTGCATTCCTTTAAGCTATCCAGGATATTTGTCACATAGGGAGCATTTACCATACCGCCCGATCCGGTTCCGCTTTTATAATAGGTAAAGGCAATCCGTCCAAACACGGAAACTGTCTCTCCTTTTCGGATCGGAAGTGCCTCCTTCTCATTTTTTAAAAGAACACATCCCTCTGCTGCCGTCTGCCTTGCCAGGGCAACGTACTGATCGTAATCCAGTGTAAATCTCATAATGTTTTCCTCCATTTTTGGGGTTCCTGCATATGTAAAACAGAGTCCTGCTCCGCCTGCGGCGGTTTGCACAGACAGCACGTCTGTCACATTGTTTTGCGCAGCCCTTTGGGATAATGATTTTTTAAAATCCCGCCTGCCAGCTTTCCCCAGCCGAGGCTGTATCCATCTACGCAGACCAGCTGCCAGCCCTTTTCCCCGTCTTTGGAAAGCGTCATGCCGTTGATCCACTGCCTTGCCTCCCGGCTGTCACCGGAAAGGTTGCAGCAATGCACTGCATCTTTGGGCGAAAGCGAAAGTGCCAGCGCATGTGCCGGTTCAAACCGCCCTTTTTTCATCGTGCCAAGATGCAGTCCCGGACGCAGCACCTTTAAGCCTTTTAAAGCCGGCATGTCCTTTGGTGCAAGATAAAGCTGGTCACCGAACAATAAAAAGATTCCATCAAACTGCTTCTTCAGGCTTTCTCGTTCAAATTCTTTCCATGCAGCAAAATCCCTGGGCGCAATTCCTTTCTGGATTCCATACAGGCTGCGCGCCCTGTATCCCTCCGGCACTTCCCCTGTTTTTTCAAGCACCGCCAGAAAATGTCCTTCCCCATGCAGCTTATGGGGCCAGAGACGAATGGTCTTTTCCATTCCGTCCGGGACGGGCTCGGTTCCCGCCCAGTCCGGTCTGCCCGGCTCCATACCGTCATAACGGTGCGTCTCTTTTATGGAAAATTCCGGATGCCGCAAAAGGAATCGTGCAACACTGCCTTCATCCTCCTGCATCGCAAACGTACAGGTCGAATATACCAGCCTGCCGCCTTTTTTCAGCATTGCGGCAGCTTCGTCCAGCACGCTGTCCTGCCGCTTTGCACACAGCTCCACGTTTTCGGGACTCCATTCGCTGCAGGCTTCCTCGTGCTTTCGGAACATCCCCTCACCGGAGCATGGGGCGTCCACCAAAATTTTATCGAAATATTCCGGGAAATAAGCGGACAGTCGCTCCGGGCTTTCGTTCGTCACAACTGCATTGGTCAGTCCCATCCGCTCCACATTTTCCGAAAGAATTTTTGCCCGCGCCGGATGGATCTCATTGCAGACTAAAATACCTTTTCCCTGCATCGCAGCACCGATCTGGGTGCTTTTCCCGCCGGGGGCAGCGCACAGATCCAGCACATAATCCCCCGGCTGTACGTCCAGATATCCGACAGGCGCCATCGCGCTCGCTTCCTGAATATAATAAACACCAGCCTCGTGATACGGGTGCTTGCCCGGTGTATCCTCTTCGCTGTAATAAAAGCCGTTTTTCTCCCATGCGACCGGCGTCAGATGAAACGGCGATTTTTCTGTAAATTCCTCCCGGTCCGTTTTGCGCGGATTGAGCCGCAGCGACTGATAATGACCGGATTCATAGCTCTGCAGAAATGCTTCGTATTCCTCTCCCAGCATTTCCTGCATGCGCGTCAAAAACGCGGACGGCAGATTCATAATATTCCTCACTTTAATTCATGATTTATCCTTATCATAAACCAGGCGCGTAAACTGCGCAAGATTATTGTTTCCGTTCACCCGCTTCCTCTGTCTCCAAACCCGGTTCGTCCTCCGGCACTTCTTTCACCATGAACCGGATCATGTTTTCCTGAATTTTGCCCATCAGCTTTTCCATCCGCTTCTGTTCCTCGTCCGAAATACCTTCCATGCAGACGCTGTAGAGGTCTTTTTCCACGCGCAGCAGCTCTCCGGAAAGCTTCCTGCCTTCCTCTGTCAGGAGCAAGCGGTTCTTTTCTTTCTTTTCGCTGCTTTTTTCCTTTTTGTCCGCCGTGCGCTCTTTTTTCTCCGCTGTGCTTTCTATCCTGTCGGCGGGCTTTTCCTTTGCACTCTTTTCCTTAACCGGCTTTTCCGGCGCGATCAGCTTTTTGCGTTCCAGCTTCTGCATCGCAAGAAACAGCCTCGGCTGTCCGACTCCGGCGATTTCCCCGAGCTTGCGTGCGCTGTAGCAGGCGCTGCACTGGGCGAGGGCACACAGCAAAAGCGCCTCATCCAACGTCAGCATATTTTTCTGCGCCGCCAGATCCAGCTCATATTCATACAGCCTGCGGAACCGGTACTGCCCGATCACTGCGCCGTTTCCTTCCACTTCTTCCCGGGTAATCCGCCTGCGCTCTTCCCCCAGCTTCTTGCTTCCCGCAAGCACGCTGCCGTCCTTTGCCGCAGCCCATAAAAAGCTGTAGACCTGCAGCCGGATATCGGCATAATCTTTATCCTCGTAAACGTCTTTATAAAACTCGTTATAATACTCGAAAATGTTGCTCTTCATCCGCACCGTATTCGTGATGCTCGCTCCCTGGCTGACCAGGCTGCCGCGGCGCTTCAGATAATAATAAATCGGTACCTGCAGGGCAAAAAAGCTCTCCGCATGGCGGATATATTCCAGATTAAACAAAAAGTCCTCACACCAGCTGATGGAGGTATCCATCCGGATATGATATTCTTCGATGATGCTCCTGCGGTACATTTTGTTCCAGAGTACGCCGTAATAAAAATCCGCCGGATTTTCAATCATATAGGAAGCAAACTCCTGACGGCTCATCACCTTGTCCTCTTCGATGTCGCCCTTCTGCGCCAGCCTTTCCCCGGAAACCCGGTAAAAGTCGGAAATGACCATGTCGCAGTTATATTCCTCCATCGAACGCACCAGAAGCCTTGTCGCCTCCGGCACGATCCAGTCGTCACTGTCCAAAAACTGAAGAAACGTTCCCCGCGCCAGCTCCAGTGCCTGATTTCTCGTATCCGACACGCCGGAATTTTCTTTATGGATTACGCGCACGCGGCCATCCTGCTGTGCATAGGCGTCGCAGATTTCGCCGGATGCATCCTTACTGCCGTCATCCATCAAAAGCAGCTCAAAGTCGCGGTAATCCTGACTTAAAATGCTGTCCACACAGCGTTTCAAATATTCCTGTGCATTGTATACAGGAACAATAATGCTTACCTTCGGTTCCATACTTTCCTCTCATTTCTACGCACGCTTTTTACGCATGTCGAGTTTGTGTCAAGTGCGCGCAGACACAAATCTCGCGATTGAAAAATTTTATTTATCAATCTTTCCTCCTGTGCGTGAATTATCCGTCTGCGGCGCGGTTCATGCAGATTTTGCGGTACTCCCGCGGGGATACCTGCATCCGCCGCTTAAAAATCTGGTTAAAAAATTTAATATCCTCATAACCGACTCTGCGGGCGATTTCCACCACCCTCAGATCACTGTCCTCCAGCAGCTCGCAGCTTTTTTCGATGCGGATTTTCTGGACATATTCCCGCAACGTCACCCCGGTTTCCTGCTTAAACCGCCTGCTGATATAGGCAACGCTGTAATGCTTCTGCTCACAGAATGTTCCCAGCGTCAGGCTGTCCTGATAGTTCCCGTTTACATATTCCAGCACCTCCTGCACAGACGTACTGTAGGGGCGTTCGTTTTCCGGTTCGATCAGCCCGCGCAGCGTCAGAAGCAGGATTTCCAGAAGCTTGAACCGAAGCAGCGGATAACATCCGACTTTTTGCTCCTGATATTCCAGAAGCATTTCCTGCATCAGCTGCCCTACCTGTCCATCCCGGTCGTGAAACACTCTGGCAAACTTCGCCTGCCCAAGTGACATCCGGTAATATTTTAACAG
>ERZ773210.2262-NODE-2262-length-16191-cov-4.286750_pt1 | contig 16191 bp, 19 predicted proteins | sample MGYA00580528_ERZ773210 | MGnify/ENA primary metagenome ERZ773210 (study PRJEB29015, sample SAMEA2737769) | human gut metagenome | biome: human gut; feature: human-associated habitat; material: faeces | place: China | collected 2012 ...
TACCGGAATTCGCCAACCGTCAAGGAACTGGTGATCCTCATCGGCGCGGTGGACAACAACAAGAGCCGAAAGCTCTGCCACGAAGTCTTTTACAAGCTGGATGATCTTATCTACATCGACAGCGGCAACGGCAGCTATACCGGCCAGGTGGTCTGTGGCGTGCGGAAAAACGGGCGTACCGTGCGAAGACCCATCGGCGGCGTCCACCCGGAAATGTTGAAGATCATAGACCGTTTTCCTTCGGAACTGAGCTGTGCCGAAGCGGCGCAGGCAGATCCCCAGAGCATCGTTGCCAATGTCACGGCGGCTACTGCTGTCCTGACGATGGTTTACAACATCTTGATGCACGGAGAAAATATCGCGCTTCAGACGGACTTCTCCACACGGACGATCCGAATGCAGACGGTACTGGAAAAACAACCGAGGAGGAAGGCAGCATGAAAAGAGCAACAGTAGATGCTAGAGCATTTGCGGATGCCATGAACAAGGTCAGTAAGGTTCTGCGGAAAAGCCCGCTCCCCATTCTGGAGGAGATCGCCGTGCATGTAGAGAATGGACTCTGTACGCTGACGGCAACAGACCTTGATACATGGCTCGTAGCGGAGCTTCCCGCTCGCGGTGACGATGTATCTTTCGTTTTTTCCAGAACAAAGGACGTGATGAAAGCCTGTGCCCATTTTGAGGGAGAGCTGGCGCTTACCTTTGTTCCAAAGGACGAAAAGGAAGGGAAGATAGAGGCACTCTGCGGACAGAGAGCCGCGGAATTTTCTGTTACCTCCCATGAAAATTATCCGGAGTGCGGGATCATAGAGGGCGGTACATCCCTGCGTGTGAACGCCGCCGCGCTTTATCGCAGAATCGAGCGCGTGCGCTATGCCGCGGAAAAGGGATGCCTCGACCGCCGGCCGCAGAGCGCCTGTGTCCAGTTTCGGGAAGACCACATTTTTTCTCTGGATGGACGCCGCATGGCCTGTGATACGCAGCCGGGTACGGTTTTTCCGGCCTCCTGTTTGCTGCGGGGCGATGCGCTCACACATCTAAGGGCATTTGGAGAAAATGAAGTTACGGTACAGATTGGTGCTCACAAGGTATGCTTCTCGGACGAGACGCTGAAATTGTATGTCCGCAGGTATGGTGTGGACACCTATGATCCCGATGCCGCGATCCCCAGGGCCTACCGGGAAGTCATTACGGTGCAGACGGATGAACTGCTGCGTGAACTCACCTATCTCAAAGAATGCATTGGCAGCTGCATGTTTCCGTATGTGCGCTTTGCCGGGCAGGAATTATCCATGAATGTGCCCTCCGGACATTTTATGACCCGCGTATCTATGGCTGGCCGCGGTGATCTTGCCATTGGTTTTAATCTGCGCTATATGCTGGACGCTCTGAAGCAGTTTAGAAAAGAACCAACGGTGCGGATCAAACTCAGCGGTCCCTATACGCCCATCGTGGTCGAGGCAGAGGGGCGCAGCGATTTTGCGCTGGTGCTGCCGGTTCGGCTCCGTGATGAAATGGCCGCCTGAGACTAAAAAGGAAATGGGCGATGCGCCCTCAAAAAATGAAAAGGAGACAGCAATATGAAAACTATCTACATTCCCAAGGGAGAAACTATCCGTTACGAATCTCTTGCGACGGAGCATCTGGTTGTTCACGGATGCCTTCAAGTGACCTGCGGCATCACGGCCAAAACGATCACAGGGTACGGAACAGTCCATGCCGGAACCGTGAATGCCGATGTGATCCGGGTCGATGATATGGACGCTGGCAGCATCGTCTGTAAGCGCCTGCTCGCTAAGCGTGTGCAGTCGCCGGAGGTCTTTGCCTCGGAGAGCGCCGCGGTATCCTGCTTTCTATCCGCCGCCTATGTGGAGACAGGAAAGCTGACGGTAACGCTTAGTGAGATCGACACAGTAAATGCCGCAGAGATCGTTAACCTGGCACCGAAAAAGCGTACACTTTTCGGTACGCTTCTTGCTTCCGCGTTCCGCTCAATCTGGACGGTATTGACGGTTCCCGGTCAAAAGGAACTGAAAGCCACGGCAGACGTCGATGATAATGTGCGAGAGGCTGTTGTTGAACCGGTGCAGGAAGAAAAGCAAGAATCTGTGGCAGCACAAGCTGCACCATGCGCGACAGAAGATACCGCCGAGCCTGAACCTGTGGATGAAGAACTCAATCGAATCGTTGGCATTTTCAAGCTGGCGCGTGAGCAGGGCTACACTCTCAAGCTCATCCCCGGTACGCCGGAGGAAAATGCACCCGTGTTCGATTTTGAACATGAGCGTATCCTCCGCAACGCTGCGTAAGAGCCTATGCGGGAGATCAATGTGGTGAGCAGGGTACGGATCAGCGAGAATGGGAAAGCCGTCCTCTATGAAAAGCGCTATCACGGTATCCTGACAGAAAACGGCTGTGTGCGGTTAAAAGCATACTGTGCCAAGCGCGTCCCGCTGGGGGCGGCAGGCACGGCTAAATCTTCACTGCAAGCCGAAGAGAATATGAAGGGCGCGGCATGAGCCGTGCGACAAGAAGGCAAGGAACTGTATCTGTTCCTTGCCCTCTTTTATATCAATGATCGGAGGAATTGCCATGTCTATAAAATCACAGACGAACAATATGCGGCGGCTGGCCGTGCTGCTTAATTTCAATCTTTGCAATATCCATGGAAAAAAGGAGTGTGGCCCCAACGGGAGCAAGCAGGTCTTCCTCAATGTGGGAAAGGTTTTCCTGCGCGCCCTCGCAAGAGACCTCGGGCTTCACGATGTGACCGTCAGCAGCAACGCCGGCGGCATTGGTGTATCGGGAGAGTGCAGCTTGATCGGAATGTGGGAGAACGGCGGCCTTTATGTCTCCATTTCCCAGCCTGCCTGCGGCAGCGGTAAAGTGCTGCTCTACCGCACGGTGCGCCATAGCAGAGACTATAAAGGCGGCTATAACCACTTTATCACCCGGCACGAACTTGAAAAATGGTCTTATGCCCATCTCTTAGATGCCCTTTGTGCATTGAGAAAGGACTGGGAATTTGATGAGCAAGCCGCTTGATTTAGAAACACAAAGGCCCTATGCCCTAGATCAGCTTACCCAACTTCAATCACAGATCATGCAATCAGCGCAGGGCATGGTCGTGCAGCGAGCAAGGATTGAAAAATACCGGCAGAGCGACTTGGTGGCGGCGCGGGATACCTACACAGAGCTAGAGCAGATCCGCAGAAACCTGACAGAGCAAATCACTGCCGCCCAGCTATTTCTGCTGGAAATGGAAGAGTACAAACTGGCATCTATGGCAGGACAGCTTTGCCGGGGAATGAGCGGCTTCAATCTCATGAGTACAGGCTACAAGCCAATCTATGAGGTGCTGAGCAGGTTCGCGGCTGCGTTCCCCACGGGACAAAAGACCAATGCCGCCGTGGTAGGCCGCCTGATGAACAACATCAAGCTGGGCTATTACCCTACCGATCCTGACAACATCTCTTTGATGCTGCGAGGTATCCGGTTCCCGGATGGTGTCACCACGAACCTCCTTGATCCATGCTGCGGCTGCGGTAAGGCTCTGCGCCAGTTGGCTCAGGGAAATAACTGCTATGCCTACGGCGTGGAGCTGGATGAGAGCCGTGCGGAAGAAGCGCAGACACGGCTCCACCGCGTCGGATTTGGCAGCTTCTTTTACAGCCGTATCAGCCATGAAGCATTTCATCTGCTCTTTTTGAATCCGCCGTACCTGTCTGTCATCAATGAAAACGGCGGCCGGTCCCGGCGTGAAAAGCGGTTTTTGATCGAGAGTCTACCCACCTTGATGTATGGCGGACTGCTGATCTATGTCATTCCCTATTACCGCCTGACAGCGGACATCTGCCGTATTCTCGTTGATAATTTCGACGACCTCTCCGTCTGGCGCTTTACAGACAGCGAGTTTAAGCAGTTCAAACAGGTTGCTATATTCGGCGTCCGAAAGCACAGAGATACGGAATTGAAGGATACGCTCTGGCTGGAGCAGTTTGCGTGCAGCCCCGCCTCGATACCGCCTCTTGAGAAGATTGAGGAGGGACGCTATGCGCTTCCGGCACAGCCTTTGCAGGTCAACACCTTCAAGGGCGAGCGGTTCAACCAAAAGGAATTGGAGCAGCAGCTTCGCAAGTCTAACAGCTTCGCGCAGATGATGCGCCGCAGCGAGCTGGACAGCGGTGCCAAACGCCCACTTCTTCCACTCTCCATCGGCCAGATTGGGCTGATCGGAGGCTCCGGCATGATAAACGGCCTTATTGAATGCGACAGCCCTCACATCATCAAGGGCCGCATCGTCAAGGTTGTGCGCACGGAGAGCGAGGAGAAATTCAGTGCCAGCGGAAACCACCTTGGCAGCGAGGTAAAAGAAACCATCACAAATAAAATGATCTTCAATGTCCTGACGCCAAACGGCTTTAAGGCATTGACATAAAGAAAGGGGACCCACCTATTATGCAGTACAGACCGGTCCGGTTTCCCACCGGAGAAGTCCGCGCCACAACGGCTGCTTTGGCGAATGTCTCAAAAGAAAAGCTGATCCGTCTTGTGAATCGGCATATCCGCGGTGACTGGGGCGATACCTGTATGGCGGATCAAAAAGCCAATGAGCAGGCGATCCGCGATGAGGACCGTATCTTATCTTGGTATCAAATCAGCGGCAAGATCCGCATTCTGATCATCACGGAGGCAGACCGCTCGGCCACTACGATTATTCTGGCTAGGCCGTCTTGAGGAAAGAGGAAATGAAAATGAAATCTTTAGATATGGTGATTGTCGTTTCTATAAGCGGCCTCACCGGAACGGATGAATCCCTACGTTTACAGGCGTGGGGAACGGTAACAAACCTGTTGCGTCCGGAGCTCGGAAAGCTGTACCGACAGTTCAACCCATCGAATGGCGTGTGGGAGAATAAGATCTCCCGTCCCTTTGGAGTTGTACTCGGGAAACAGGAACCCGAGGTGTTTCGCCAGCTACTTGTGGCCGGCGAGGAGGCGCAGCGGGAGGCGGTTGCCTTCCATACTGCGGGAATGCTCCGTAAAGCGGATCTCGGTGGCGCGCAGAAGATCGGTGATATGCTGCTTTGCTCTACGGTTGTGGATGGCAGCGATCCCGAGCTGCTGGCGCACACGGTCTGGAACATTCTGATTCAAGAAGGAGCGCCTATCCCTGATTGCGGCATTTACTATGCCTCGCTCGGCCGGGCATCTGCATCTGAACAGGAACGCAGTGAGATTATGCAGAATTTGGACCAGTACGCCCTGTGCATGGTCAGCTTTGGGCAGGAGGCGATCAAGGATGCTTGAGTTTCATAGAGATCGCTTTGTGCAGTTACTCCATGAGGTACCTGCGAAAGAAACTATACTTTCCGAACCAAAGTACAGCCCTTACCTCCAGACGGTGATGGACACGGTAAAGAAAGATAGCGTATTGAACCTGGCTATGATCAACTGGTCGGCCTTTGAAATGGAGGAGGTCACGCCTGAAGGCTTGAATGATATTTGTCGGCGCACTGAAAGCGGCTGGATCGCAGCCTTGACTGGCAATAGTAAAAAAGCGCAGACCTTCCGGCTGCTGCATCGGACCTTCTTTTGAGGTGCGCCCATGTATGACAACGAATATGAATGGGATATCCTGCTTTTCTTGCGGATCTTAAAATATCTTCACACCAGCGATACCGATATGGTTAACGCGATCATTCGAGATTACCCGGAGGTGGACGTGGAAGATCCTGACATGATCATGTACGATTTGCTGTGGGCTTTTTTCGATGAAGAACCGGAAGAAACAGACGATGAATTTTACACCGTGCGCTTTAGCGACCAGAGCATTGACCGTTTATACCAGTTGGGCTGCCAAGATGGAGATATCTTTTCATCGAAGTTTAGAATGTGGCAGGAAAAGATCAAGGATATATTTTTGTTTTATGTCGTTGGCGCATCCCACTCTGTCTTCGATGTTGCCTATCATTTTACCGGAGACGGCGTCAAGATCGACATTACACTTTCACCGGATTGCTATGAGCCGATTCTCTTCTTAAATTCGATTATCAATATGATCCTCTACTGTCAAAAGGAAGTCAGACGGCTGGAGGCTGAAAGAAATGAACAGCATCTTATTTTCAACGGAAAGGAGGCTGCGTAATGCCGCTTGTGAGAAAGGAATCGCCGGAGGAGGTAATCGTTCGGATCTCACCGAGCCGAAACACCATCATTGTTCAGGAACGAAGTCCCGGCGGAGTCCTGAGTTACCGGGAGATCGACCCGGTCGAATTTTATTACGCCCTCAACGGCAGCTGCGTCGGGAATGAATACATTAGCAGCGGATTTCTGCCGGAGCATTGTCTTCATGTCTCCATGAATGCCGAAGAACGCCGCTTCGTGATCTGGAACCCTGATCTGCGGGCGGATGTGATCTACCGAGATACAGAATATTTGGACTTTCCGCTGCCGCGGTTGGTCTTTGGCCTTCGTGTCTTGGCTGACGGAAGGGTAGCAGATTGTTCTATGGGAGTGGTCGCGGATGAGCCTCCAACGGAGGATACGCCCATGTTTTATTATCCTTTTTCCAACGTTTACGAAGACGAAAGGGTATGCACAGGTAATAACATCCTACCGCGATACAAAAAGCTTTCAGCGATGAAAAATTTTCCCCGGTATTTGTTGGGGCTACCTGACAACGATGATATGTTTAACTCCACGCATAATCAAAAGGGCCTTGACCACAAGGCTCTGCTGGAGCATCTCAAGGACAAGGACCCAGCCTACTACTATACGGACATTCTTGTTCCCAATGGCCGTACATTGAGCGATTTTATTCTTAGGAGGTAAAAAATTGACAGAAAAAGATGCCAGAAATATGCAAGCGTCGCTTGCAAAGCCCTTTGCTCCGGAGGATCTGGAATGGCGCCTGCAAAATACGATTGAGGAATCAATGCGGGGCATGGCGGTTCCCTATGTGACCAACCGCGCCATCCAGAATCGGCTGGACGAGGTCTGTGGCCCGGAAAACTGGTACAACGAGTTCAAGCCGTGGCACTCCAATGGAAAAAAGGACGCACAGCTCTGCGGCATTGCCATTTACTTTGAAGGCAAGGGCTTCATTACCAAATGGGACGGCGCTGAGGATTCGGACATTGAGCCCATCAAAGGCGGCCTCTCCGACAGCATGAAGCGAGCTGCCTACCAATGGGGCATCGGACGTGTCCTCTACAGTCTCGACACCGTATGGGTGGACATCGAGCGCCGGGGACGCAGCTACATTATTAAGGCTAGTGAGCGGAAAAAGCTGGATGACGCTTATTTGAACGCGCTTAAAAAGCTGGGCCTTGAGCCTGCCGCAGCGAGCGGTATTCAATCTCTGTTGATGCCTAAAACCGCGCCGGAGCAGAAGGCCGCAGGCAATCAAAAGCTGGCCTCCACACCCGCACAGGATCAGCGCAGCGGCGGCACAGCGCAGCAATCTGCTGAGCCCCAGAATCGCTCGGCACAGCAGAAACCGCAGGCGGGCCCCAAAAAGCAGGAACATACCGCTGAACCCACCGGAAAGACCGTTCCGTTCCGCAATACCGCGCAGGCTATGCCCGAGGAGGACATCTACACAGTTCTGGCCGCGAAGGTACAGGGTGGCATGAGCGGCAGCAATACGCTGGTCAATCTGGAAACGCCGGAGAAAAAGCAGACCTATGCCTATGTCCGGGGGGGACGTCCCGAGCTGACGCCGGGCACACAGCTTTCTCATGTGAAGCTCACAACCCGCAAGCAGGATACCGTGGTGTTCTGCGTGCTGGAGTCCTATGAGGTCTATCAGCAGGGCCAGCAGGCAGCATAAAAAAGCTGCCCTGAGCAAACGAAAGGAGCAGACAGTTGAAAAAGATCGAACAGTTTCAGATCACCAGCATGAGCATTTCCGGTTTCAAGTCCTATGAAAAGCCTACGGAGCTGATTTTCGGTGATCCTACCGTTATCACCGGGGGAAATGGCCGGGGGAAAACCAGCATTGCGGACGCCATTGCATTTGCCGTGACCGGACTCCCATTTTTTGGAGAGCGTGGCCTTGACCGGCTTCACAACGAGAAAAATCCTGATGTGGCCATCCAGATGCGCTTTGTGGATGAGAATGGGATCACCCATGAATTGACCCGTATCCGCCAAAATAACGATATGTCCATCTATTACGACGGTCATACTATCCGTCAGTTTGACCTGACCGATCTCTTCGGGGAGCGGGACGTGTTTCTCTCTATCCTAAACCCCCTGTATTTTATCGAGGAGTTGGGGACAAGCGGTAAGAATCTTCTGGAACGGTATCTACCGTTCATTCCGCAGGAGACAATTCTCGCACAGATCCCCGGTGCGGTGCAGGCATCCCTGAAAGATGAGGTGATCCTTTCGCCTGACGCCTATCTCAAGGGACGGCGTGCGGAGATCCGCGAGTTGGAGGAGCGTATCACCTATCTCGGCGGGCAAAAGGATCTGGCGGCAACCCAAAAGAAGCAGTACGAAACGATGCGGGTGGAGATTTCGGAGGGCATTACGTCTCTTCAAAATGAGATCGCGGCATTGTCGGAAAAACAGTTTGCTGGCCTCGATACTGCCAAAATGCAGGAACAGCTCGTCGAACTAAGTCAGCGATACGATGAGATGGCCCACGATGAACGCGGCGATACGATGCAACAGCAAAAAGAGCTTCACGCGCTGCGTGAAAAGATCGTTCGCAGACAGGCCGAGCAGTATCAGTCCAAGTTTACCGAGGCGCTGGCGGAGATTACGGCCAAGGTCAATGATCTGGGCGTGCGGTATAAGCGGGAGACCGTGGCATACAAGGCATTTCATGCCGGTATGGACTGCCCCACCTGTCATCGCCGCGTGACGGAAGAAACGCTGCCAGAGGTACAGGCTGCGCTCAAAAAAACCATTTCTGAACTGTATGCTGCCGGAACAGAGCAAAAGGGGCAGCTTACAGAGCTTCAGGAACTGGACAAAAAGGCCAGAGATACCTTCGATGCCTTCAAAGAAGCGGATCTTCGCAAATGGTCGGAAGACGCTGCCGAACTGGAGCGGCGCTGCGCGGAACAGTCGGAAACCGGCTCGCAGGCTGCTGAGGCACTGCGCAGTGAGATCCAGAATCTGACAGCGGAGCTGGAATATGGCAATTTGACGCAGGCAGAGTATGACCGCCTGCGTGAGTGCCGGGAACAGTGCCGTGAGTTGGAGTCCAAACTCTCTGCGCTGAATGAGATGGCATCTGCACAGACGCCTGACTTTGACCGTGAGATTCGTGAGGCGCAGGAGGCCATCAGCAAAATCAAGCGCACGATGACGAATGTGATTTCGTATGTCAGCAAGCGGGCCGAGCTTACTTTTTCACAACTTAAAATGAACCGCGTGGAAATTTCCCTCTACGATGTGGTGAAGTCCACGGGCGAGGTCAAAGATACCTTCAAGTTTACCTACAGCGGCCGCCGTTATGACCGGCTCTCTCTTTCCGAGAAGATCCGGGCAGGCATGGAGGTGTCGGAGCTGATAAAGCGTCTCACAGGGCGCAATTACCCCGTCTTCGTAGACAACATGGAGTCCGTGGATGACCTTGCCAATGTCCGTCCGACAGGACAGATCATCATGGCAAAATGCGTGAGCAATGCGCCGCTGCAGGTGAGGCCTATCAAACCTATTGTTTTCGCGGAGCAGCGTGCCGCCTGATAGGGGGTGATCCCGTTTGGCCGTCCGACAATATGATAAGATCCCTATCGTGGAAACGGCCAGACGGTGTGGGCTTGTCCTCGACTCCCGAACGCTGCGGCGAACGGAGGTCGAGGCAAGCTGCCCCTTCTGCCATGACCACGGACCGGGAAAATACCATCTGAGCCTCAATACCGACACAGATCAGTACCGCTGTAACCTTTGCGGGGCCCACGGCAACAGCGTGAGCTTGTATGCAAGACTTAAAGGGATCAGCAATAAAGAGGCCTATTTGGAGTTGGTGCGGGGGACAAAGGTATATCCTTTGCCCCAGGCGCCCGCTCCCCAAAGGAAAGAGCGGCAGCCTGTTTCGCTGGAGCAGCGCCACGCCGCATATACGGATATGCTGGAGCACTTGACTCTTCTTGACCGGCACGGTGAAAACCTGCTGGGAAGAGGCTTATCCGAAGATCGCATCCGAGAAAACGGATACAGAAGTATGCCCGAGACTGAGCGGGGCCGCCAGCTTTTGACCGACCTGATCCGCTCCCACGGGCATGACCTGCACGGTGTTCCCGGCTTTCGCACCTACTACGGCGAATGGACGCTCTCCGGCCCAAGTGGGTTCCTTATTCCGGTTCGGAATAAGGACGGGCTCATACAGGGGCTTAAAATCCGGCTCGACGAAGCGGACCATCCCAACCGGAAGTACCGCTGGCTCTCCAGCCGGAACCTGCCAAACGGCACCCGCAGCTATTCCTGGGTTCATGTGACGGGAGATAGGACAAGAAAGCGTGCGTTTTTAACAGAGGGCCCGCTCAAGGGCGACGTGGCCAGCTTTCTCGCAAAAGATGCATTATTTATCTGCATCGGCGGAGTCAACGCACTTCACGGGCTGACCGATACCATCCGAGAGCTTGGCGTCCATGAGGTCGTGGAGGCAATGGACATGGATCAGATGACAAATTCCAATGTCCGCAATGCCATCCTTGCTATGAGAAAAGAAGTGCAGAAGATACCGGGTATCCGCTATGCAAAATACACATGGAATCCCGCCTACAAGGGCGTGGATGACTACCTTTTAAGCCGAACTGCAACGATGTAAAGGAGAAACGATGTTAACAGAACAAGAAAAAGTACGAATCCAAGCGATAATTCGAAAAAGGCAGTATGGCATTACGCTCAGCCAGATGAAGCAGTTTTTCAAGAAGCATCAGCACGCACGGGAAATTGGTGACAAAAAAACGATGGAAAAAATCGAGTACTATCTGACCGACATCAATTTTCATTACGAGTGCGGGCTGCTCATATCCGGGCAGTATGATAAGCTGTCGGAAGTAATTAAAAACTGGTGAGAGAACTTACTGTGAAGAAAGGATGATCTATAATATGGATAAAGTCATAAACATGAATGAACTTATCGGTGCGGCTGCTGGTGATCAGCAGCACATGCTAGGAAAGTTTCTGTATTTTTCTTTGGCAAATCTTCTGGTGGATAAAGACGAGTTATCTCACCTGTGTGAGAGCCTGGGAATCCCGTACAGCGGCAGCAACCGGCTTTCCGTGTCAGATGCCTTTCGCTCTGCCACAGGTGATATCCGAGAGCGCATCCCTGTTACGGAGAATAGTGAGACGAACATCTACCTTGCCTACTGCCGGGATAATAAGCACACCCCTGGTGTTCTCTCCCGCGAACTGATAAAGGAAACGCTGAATCGACAGACGAATCAATACGAAAAGTTGGCAAATATCAGCTACGACAAGGCAGACGGCATTTTCCGCAGCGACAATATGGTCTACGATTCTGCGGTGGATGTGCCTGCGTGCTGCCGGCATGCAGAAGAACTTTTTGAACTCTATCAGCGCTGTGCCAACCGCAAGCAGATTGAAACAATCTGCCTCAATTACTTACGGGGCCTTGAGGCCACCAAACTGAGTGTCAATGGTCACATGTATTTTGTTCCCCGTACCCATATGGACCAAGTGGACATTTTTGAGGATTTTATCACGCTCCTCAGTGGTCTCAACAAAAGAACGACACCTTTGATTGTCAACAGCTTTTATATCATTGACGATGCGAAGCAGCGTGAAAAGATGACAGAAGAATTTTATAATGCAGTCAAAAAAGAGATTGCAGTGTATCAGGAAAAGTGTGATTATCTTATCAAAAGCAACAGCCAAAGCCCTGCGATCATGGATCGCTGGATTTTGAAGGTGCAGGCTCTGGAGGAGAAGAAACGGCACTATGAGGGTGTACTGCAAAGAGAACTGGATGGGCTGGATGACGAATTTTCCGTCCTGAAGCTCCTCTCGCAGGAACTCCAGGTCAGGGCAAACGGCATCCGCGACTTGCGATTTCGGCAAAAGGCAGCATAAATAAATGTCAGCGGAGGTATCGATACGTGATGTCGATACCTCCGCATGTTTTTTTAAATGGCTTTTACCTGTTCATAAATGAATGCCATGAAATCATTGTTACAGTTGAAAGGCAAGAAGCTAATTAAAATTGGGAAATAAAAAAGTTATGGAAGGTTGACATATTAGCCACTTGATTCTCTTTAATAACTATCCTAAGCAAACTACCCGGTTTCATCTGGTTGGATATCCAGTTGGCATCGTTATATCCAAATGGTAATTTGCTTTGGAAATATATTTTAAAAGGAGATATCCAAGCATGGCAACTTATACGATCAGTCCACTGTCCGCACCTACACGCTCTCTTAATATTGCAAGCAGCGCAAATATTGCCAATGGTACGCAGGTCAACATTTATGCAACTTCTGGCAGTAATGATCAGAATTGGGTTGTTGATTCCCTCACCTCTACGAGCAAGCAGTACATTAAGCACTTTTCCAACCAGGCCTATGCCCTGAACGCATATCGTTCTGGTACCAACTGGAATTGCACTTTGTATAAGGCTTCTGGTAACATTGATGGTTATGTAATTCTTACCAAGGTCGCAAACAAAACCAATGTTTACACCATCAGACTGTCTGAGTACTCTAACCGCTATCTGACTGCTGATGGTACGGGGAACAGTTCTAAATGTTCTTGGCGAGCTGCTACCGGAGGTACTGAACAGCAGTGGAAATTTACTAAAGTGAGCACTGGCGGCTCTGGTGGTAGTGGAACCACTGATGCTACTGATGCAACGAAGCTTCAAGCTGAATTTCAGAAAGTTGGGGATTATGACGGTGTAAATGGACTGCAGTGTGTAGACATCGTAAGATGGTATATTGATACATATACCACTCTGAAGTCTACATCTGGTAATGGCAAGGATTTGGTAGAAAGGCTTGCAAGTAACTATGGCCTTTCGATTGATAGCGTTCCGAAGGCACCAGGAATTTTTAGCGTAGCTGGTTCACATAAAACGTGGGGCTGTTCTGGCTCTGCGTATGGACATACCGGTATTGTAGTTTCTGTAGATACTACGAAAGTAACCGTCAAACCACCCTGCGCATGGACAGGCATGAGACAATAGTAGCGGAACGTTGCGAAACGTTCCGCTACTATTGTATTGTGGGGGTGTTAGGATGACAAGCGCAGAGTTGAAACACCGAGCGAAGCTGCAGGAGTGGTCGGCGCGGATACAGGATTGCCGCAGCAGCGGGCTACCAGTGCGGGCGTGGTGCAGACAAGAAAGAATCAACGCAACAACCTATTACCGTTGGGAACGGGAATTTCTGGCTTTGGCTGAAACAGAGCCGTGCTCCGCTGTGCCGGCCGTGACCTTTGCGGAGCTGCCGGAACCGAAGAAAATGTCTCGCAACGTTGTGGAACGTTGCGCCACACTGCATATTGGAAACGCCAGTCTGGACATTTACCCCGGTTGTGACGCGGAACAGCTGAGACTGCTGGTGGAGCTCCTGCGCCTATGCTGAACGATTTCACCGGTGCAGATCAAGTCTATATCGCCTGCGGCTACACGGATCTGCGCAAGGGCATAGATGGTCTGGCGCGGCTCGTCCAGCAGCAGTTTGAACTGGATCCGTTTACCAACACGCTGTTCCTGTTCTGCGGACGGCGGCGGGACCGTATCAAGGGCTTGTACTGGGAAAAAGATGGCTTTATCCTGCTGTACAAGCGACTGGAACAGGGCGCGTACCAATGGCCGCGCTCAGAATCTGAGGTGAAGACTTTAACGCCGCAGCAGTACCGCTGGCTCATGGAGGGACTGCAAATCGAACAGCCGAAAGCCCACCGTCCGGTGACAGGATTGAGCACAGTCTGAGCAAGGAAGAATGTCCAAAACCATTGAAAATACTGGCTTTTCTCTCTGCCTTGTGGTATAATTTCCTCATGGAAAACAGAGAAATGCAGACAAGCAACACGGAAGAAATGGTGACCATTTCCCGTGCGGAATATGAGCGCTTGCAGCAGGAAAAAGCACGGAACGCAAAGCTGGAAGCAAAGCTTGCTGCCCGTGAACAGGAACAGGCTCAAGTCATTACCAGCCTGACGCTGCAAAATGAGTGGCTGCTGGAGCAGCTGAAGCTGTCCAAAAAGAAGTTGTTTGGCCGTTCTTCAGAGCAGGCGGAGCAGATGGTCATGGACCAGCTGAGCCTGACCATGAACGAGGTGGAGGCTTACATCTTCGGCATGAATTCCGCTGGGAAAGCTCCCGTCGCCGTGAAGGCGCACGAGCGCAAACGGCAATCCGGCAATGTGCTGGATGTTGTTCCGGAGGGTACTCCCACCGAGGTGGTGGAGCACCGCCTGCCGGGGAACGAACTGACTTGTTCTGCCTGTGGCAGCAAATTGGTGGAGATTGGCAAGGAAGTCCGCCGCAGCTTAATGATGAAGCCGGCAGAGTTCTGGGTGCGCGAGGACGTGTACTACACCTACGCCTGCAAGAATTGTGAGCAGGAGACCGGTGAAGCCAACATTGTGAAGGCGGCGAAGGAGCCTGCGCTGCTGCCTGGCAGCTTTGCCTCTGCGGAGGCAGTGGCGTATCTGGCAGCACAGAAATTCGTCATGTACTCGCCGCTGTACCGTCTGGAGCAGGAGTTTAACCGCCAGGGCTTGAGGCTATCCCGGCAGACGATGGCCAACTGGCTGCTGAACATCTCAGAGAAATGGCTGCGGCCGGTCTACGATACGCTGCGCGAGCAGCTTTGCAGGGAGTCAGTGCTGCACGCGGACGAGACGACGCTGCAGGTGCTGAAAGAGCTGGGACGTTCCTCCACCAGCAAGTCCTACATGTGGCTGTACCGCACCAGTGGCTGTGCGAAACAGGCGGTTGTGCTGTATGAGTACCAGCCCACCCGAAAAGCGGAGCATGCGGAGGCCTTCCTGAAAGGCTTCTCGGGCTGGCTGCACGCGGATGGGTACCAGGGCTACCACAAGCTTCCTGAGAATATCCGTGTGGTTGGGTGCTGGGCACATGCGAGGCGAAAATTTGATGAGGCGTTGCAAACGCTGCCCAAGGAGATGCAAAAGGACTCGCCGGCAGCGATTGGCGAATGCTATTGCTCCCGGCTTTTCAAGCTGGAGCAGGCGTTTGCAGAGCTGACACCGGAGGAGCGATATGAAAAGCGGCTGGAGCAGGCAAAGCCTGTTTTAGACGCGTTGTTGTCATGGGCAAATGAGATGCAGGCGAAAACCGCGCCGAAATCTGCGTTGGGCAGGGCCATCCACTACCTGCTGGAGCAGTGGCCGTACCTGGCAAGGTATCTGGAGGATGGCCGTCTGGAGCTGAGCAACAATCGTGCCGAGCGCAGCATTAAGCCCTTTGTGATGGGCAGGAAGAACTGGCTCTTTGCCAATACGCCCGGTGGCGCGCAGGCCAGCGCCATGATCTACAGTCTGATTGAAACGGCGAAGGAAAACGGCTTGGATTTTATTCCACTGGCAAAAGAGGTTTATTACCTAGCCGCTGATGAAAAATTTTTAGAGACGGCAAAAGCAAAGAAATTCATCCAATTTCTCCGCAGCTATGATTGGGCAGAATTTAAGGACCAGCTCGAGGGGTACGACTTTACGGGGACCGGGGAAGTTTTCAAGGTCTCTGACGTTTTCACTGCAGACGCAAGCTGAGAATTCAAAGAGAAGCCTTTCTTCTCCGATTACATGAAAACCTAATTTCGATTAGAATTTCGTGCGTCGGCCCCATAGTTGAATGGATACAACGCGGTCCTCCTAAGACTGAGGTACAGGTTCGATTCCTGTTGGGGCCGCCACTCATCTTCTAATCAATGTCCTAAACCCCGCTACAACTTAAATTCTTCTCATTGTTTATTTGGGATAATTTGTCGTTATTCTGAATTGAACTAAAAACAAAACTCGATTTGAGATCTTTTTTCTCCTTCTTTTTTGAATATAGTTCGGCGACGAACTATAATTTCGTCCATGGAAAATTATGAGATTGTTTATCTTTCATCGCTTTTGAACGAGAAGGCCGGCGACTTCATTCAGGAGGAACTGAAGAAGTATGGCTATGCAGAGCTGAAAATGGCGCACGGAGATATTTTTCATACGCTGTTTGAAGCAGGGGAGCTGAGTGCAA
>ERZ773210.2269-NODE-2269-length-16165-cov-4.142831_pt1 | contig 16165 bp, 12 predicted proteins | sample MGYA00580528_ERZ773210 | MGnify/ENA primary metagenome ERZ773210 (study PRJEB29015, sample SAMEA2737769) | human gut metagenome | biome: human gut; feature: human-associated habitat; material: faeces | place: China | collected 2012 ...
CGCTTGCGCGCGGCAATAAAAAAAGGAGCCTCTTTCGAGGCTCCTTTTTCAGTGGCATCAGCCATTATATCCAAAGAAATTATTGAAGAAATCCCAGGGATTGGAGTAGTAGCCGTTGCCGCCATTGCCGTACCCGCCGTTGCCGTAACCGCCGTTACCATTGTAGCTGTTGTCGGTGCTCTGGTCGGAATTGTTCGTTTCCGCCGATTCGGGCACAGCGTCGAAGGTGAGGGAGACTTCAATCGTTTCGCCGCCGCGGTACACGGTCAGCGTCACGGTGTCGCCCGCGCTGTAGGCCTTCTTGGCGGCGACGAGGTCTTCGTAGGAGGAGATCGTTTTGTCGTCCATCTTCGTGATGACGTCGCCCAGCTTGAGCCCCGCCTTGTCGGCGGCGCTGTCCGGGTCAACGGAGCAGACGAACACGCCCTCGGTCACGTCGTAGCGATACTGCTGCGCCATCTGCGCGTTCATCGTCTGCGGGGTGATGCCCATGTAGGCCTTGTTGGTCACATAGCCGTTGGTCATGATGTCCTTGACGAGAGAGACCACGTCGTTGATGGGAATGGCAAAGCCGATGCCCTCCACGGTGGTGTTCGAGTAGCTCGAATACTTGGCCGACACGATGCCGATGACCTCGCCGTAGCTGTTGAAGAGCGGGCCGCCGGAGTTGCCGGGGTTGATGGAGCAGTCGACCTGGATCATGTTGAACGGCGTGCCGTCCACATTGATGGCGCGGTTGACGCAGGAGACGATGCCCTCGCTCATCGAGAACGTCAGTTCGCCGAGCGGGTTGCCGACAGCGGCGACGGATTCGCCGATGGCAAGCTTGCTCGAGTCGCCCAGCACCACGGGCGTCGCGCCCGTCACGTCGATCTTGATGACGGCGATATCGTAATCCTCATCGCTGCCGATGACGGTCGCGTCATACGTTTCGCCGTTGTAGAGCGTCACCTTCACGCTGCTCGCACCGGAGATGACGTGGTGGTTCGTCAGGATGTAGCCGTCCTGCGTGATGAAAAAGCCCGTGCCGCTCGCCGCGGTCTCCACGGTCTGGCCGAAGTAGTTTGTCGTGGCGGAAACGTTGATGGACACCACGCTGTTGACGTTCGAGGCGTAAACCTCCGACATCGACATCTGCGTCTTGCCGTCGACCTTGACGGTCTGCACCTGCGCGACCTCGCGGTCGCTGACCTGAACGCTCGTCTTGTTCACCTTGGTCGTCGCGCCGCTCACGCCTGCGCCGATGAAGCCGCCGACGAGCGCGCACACCAGCGCCAGCGCCACGATCTTGCCGGAAAGACCGCTGCCGCCCTTCTTCTTCGGGCTGCCGCCGTTCGGGGACTTATCCCACGGGTCCTCGGCGTAGTTCTTCGTGTCGATCGGGGCATTGGGGTTCTGTTCGTCGCCCTTGCGATAGCTGTAATGATACAGGTTGTTTTCGTCTTCGTACATAATGATGACCTCCTATGGAATGAGCCCCTTGTTTGCGGCCTCTTGACTTTCGATGGTGCTATCATAGGGCATATTTATGTATATTTCTTGAACGCTATTTGACGATTTCTTAAATTCCCGATGACTTTTTTAAGAATCTGTGATAATCGCGCGATTCCCCTTGCGCTTTCCTTTCCGTCATAATAAAATGAAACGCGACTTGAGAAAAAGGAGGCGGCGCACATGCTTCGCATCGACAATCTGAAGCTCCCCGTGGGGGTAAAGGAAGACAAGCTGCGCGCGGCCTGCGCGCACGCGCTGCGCGTGAGCGAGGAGGCGCTTGTTTCCGTTCATCTCCTGCGCCGCTCCATCGACGCGCGCGAGGGCGTGAAGCTCGTCTGCTCTGCCGCGGTCGAGGTCAAAAACGAATCCGGCGTTTGGAAGCGCTGCAAAAACAAGAATGTGCAGCCCTACGCGCCGAAGAAATACTCGCCGCCCGCGCCCATTTCCGCGCCGGAGGTCTCCCCTGTCGTTATCGGCGCGGGGCCCGCGGGCCTTTTCTGCGCGCTGCTGCTGGCCCGCTGCGGCGCAAGACCCATTTTATTAGAGCGCGGGCGCGCGGTCGAGCAGCGAAAGCGCGATGTCGAGCACTTCTGGCGCACGGGCGAGCTTGATCTGACCTCGAACGTGCAATTTGGCGAAGGCGGCGCGGGCGCATTTTCCGACGGCAAGCTCAACACCGGCACAAAGGACCTGCGCCACGGCTATATTTTAGAGGAGTTCGTCCGCTTCGGCGCGAGCGAGGATATTTTAGTCGACGCCAAGCCTCATGTCGGCACCGACAAATTATATGTGGTGCTGCAAAACCTCCGCCGCGAGATCATCGACCGCGGCGGTGAGGTGAGGTTTTCCCACAAGGTTGTGGATATCGAGCAGAACAGCGGCAGCGTCACGGCGCTGCGCGTGAGCGCCCCCGAGGGGGAGTACACGCTGCCCACAAAGCACGTCGTGCTCGCGCCCGGCCACAGCGCGCGCGATACGTTCGAAATGCTGCAAAAGCGCGGCGTGCCGATGGAGCCCAAGCCCTTTGCCGTCGGCGTGCGCATCGAGCACCGCCAGCGCGACATGGACTTAGCGCAATATAAGGAGGCGGCGGGCCGCTACGGCCTCCCGCCCACGTCGTACAAGCTCTCCTGCCACACGGAAAAGGGGCGCGGCGTGTTCTCGTTCTGCGTCTGCCCCGGCGGCGAGGTCGTCGCCGCCGCGTCGGAGGAAAAGCGCGTCGTGACAAACGGCATGAGCGAATTTGCGCGCGACGGAGAGAACATCAACGGCGGACTTTTGGTCTCTGTCACGCCGGATGATTTCCCGTCCGGCGATACCCTCGCGGGCGTCCAGTTCCAGCGGGAGCTGGAGGACGCGGCCTATCGCCTTGGCGGTGGAAATTACGCCGCCCCCGCCCAGCGGGTCGAAGATTTTCTTGCCCACCGTCCGTCAACGGGCGCGGGAAAGGTTGTGCCGACCTATCTTCCCTCCGTCCGCTGGTGCGACCTGCACAGCTGCCTCCCGCCCTTTGTGTGCGAGGCGCTCGAGGAGGGCCTTCCGATGCTGGGGCGGAAATTAAGGGGCTTCGATGCGCCCGACGCCGTTTTGACGGCGGTGGAGACGCGCTCTTCGTCGCCTGTGCGCATCGTGCGCGACAGCGTGAGTTTTCAATCCGCCCTGCGCGGTTTATATCCCTGCGGCGAGGGCGCGGGCTACGCCGGCGGCATCATGAGTGCCGCGGCCGACGGCCTGCGCGTCGCAGAAATGATTTTGGAGGAATTGAACCATGAATGAAAAAATCGGCGTCATCATCGACTTCCTGACTCCGGCATACGAAAAGACGCTGCGCGACACCGCCGCACGCTGCGGCTACGACATCGTCTTCTTCCCCTCGTCCAGGGCGGCGGAGGGCAATGTGGACGACTGCACGATCCTCTACGGCCATCCGTCCCAGCGCGTCATCGCGGGCGCACGCAATCTCAAGTGGTACGCGAGCTGCTGGGCGGGCGTGGACCACTTCTGCCGCGACGACCTGTATCAGAATCCCGACTGCCTGCTCACGAACGCCTCGGGCGCTTACGGCACGACGATCGCCGAGCATTCCGTCATGGTCTCGCTGATGCTGCTGCGCCGCCAGATGGAATACACCGAGATCATCCGCGAGGGCGGCTGGCGCGTGCTCCCGGGCGGCATCCACTCGCTCCACGGCGCGCGCGTCACGTGCCTCGGCACGGGCGACATCGGCACGGAATTTGCCCGCCGCGTGCGCGCGTTCCATCCCGCGAGCCTGACCGGCGTCAGCCGCAGCGGCCGCGCGAACGCGGACTTTGACGCCGTTCATCCCGTCACAGAGCTCGATCAGCTCCTGCCGGAGACCGATCTTCTCTTCATGTCCCTCCCCTCGGTGAGCGACACGGTGAACATCCTGAACGCAGACCGCATGGCGCTGCTCCCGAAGGGCGCTTATGTCGTCAACGTCGGCCGCGGCACGGCCATCGATCAGGACGCGCTGATCAAAGCGCTGGATTCCGGGCACCTCGCCGGTGCGGCGCTCGATGTCGTCGTGCCCGAACCGCTGCCTGCGGATCATCCGCTGCGCAAGGCCAAGAACCTCCTGCTCACGCCGCATGTCGCGGGCAACATGACGCTCGGCTACACCTGCGAGCGCAACGTGCAGCTCTTCTGCGAAAATCTGGAAAATTACGCCGCGGGCCGCCCGATGCATCACCTCGTCGACCGCAGAAAGGGCTATTAAACCGCGTCGCGTTCCGCCGCTTTGCGGTGGGCGCAGCACATAAAAAGGCAGCAATATGAAAAATTCCCGCATCAAAAACGGTATCATGCGCATTGTGCAGGGTATCATCATCGGCGCGGGCGCGATTTTGCCGGGCATCTCCGGCGGCGTGCTCGCAGTCGTATTCGGCATCTACCGCCCCGCGATGGAGCTGCTCACGCACCCCAGGCGCGCGCTTCAACGCTACTGGCGGATGCTGCTCGCCGTCGGCATCGGCTGGGCGATCGGCTTTTTGGGCGGCGGCAGCGTGATCCTTGCGCTGTTTCACCAGTCGGAAACCGTCGCCACGTGCCTCTTCATCGGGCTCATCCTCGGCACGCTGCCCGACCTCTGGCACGAGGCGGGTACGCAGGGGCGCGGCAACGGTTCGTACATCTCGCTGATCGTCAGCTTCCTCGCCCTGTTCGGCGCGCTGATGGCCGTCAAGTTCAGCTCGTTTTCCGAGATGCCCGCAAACTTCTGGGGCTTTCTCTTCTGCGGCGTGCTGTGGGGCTTCAGCTTCATCATCCCGGGGATGACGTCGTCGTCCATCCTGATGGCGGTCGGCCTTCTCACGCCGCTGATCGACGGCATTGCGCAGCTTGATTTCACCGTGCTCGTCCCCTGGGGGCTTGGCATGGTCGGCGTGATGGCGCTGTTTGCCCGCATTGTGAGCAGGCTTTTCGACACGCACTACTCCATCGCTTATCACGCTGTCATCGGCATCGTGCTTGCCTCCACGCTCATCATCATTCCGACGGACTTTGCCTCGACAGCGGAGATGGTCTGGAGCGTCGCGTGCGCCATCCTCGGCGCGGTGCTCGCGTATTTTGGCAGCAAGCTCCAGCCGCAGGAAGACGCGGAGATCGAGGCGAAATAAAAGCAGATACAAAAAGCTGACGGTCAAAAGATCGTCAGCTTTTTACGGTATCATCATTTGTGAGCGCTTCGCTTTTGAGCTTGCGCTTGTAGTGGTACATCATCCGGTCGGCGCGTTTGATCGCATCCTCTACGCTGCCGAGCACCGGATTGAAGCACGCATAGCCGACCGACACGTGCGGCAGGTGCTCGTTTTTCACTCGCCGTGCCGTCAGCTCGCGCAGGAATTCCGAAAGATACTTTTCCGCCGCCGTGTCGGAGATTTGCGCGATGACGCAGAATTCGTCGCCGCCGATGCGGTAGCAGTAGCCGACCTTGGAGAACACGGCGTAGATCGTGCTGCCGACCTCGGCAAGCACCGCGTCGCCCACGCCATGGCCAAAGGTGTCGTTGACGGACTTGAACTCGTCCACGTCGAAATAGTAGATGACTGCGTGCCCGCGCAACGAGGCGAGACGGCTCTCATAGCTGCGGCGGTTCAGAAGATGAGTCAGCGTGTCGATTTTCTGCGTGAGCTCGGAATACAGGATGTAAACCATCAGAACATCGACCGCTGAGCACGCCCACATGATGCGCACTTCGGCGCCGTACTGGAGGAACAGCCCACAGAAGAAAAAGACCGGCAGGATGATAACGAGCGCTCGATACAGGCCATAATGGTGCGAACTCTCGCTCAGCAGCTGACCAATGAACAGCAGAACGCCGCTGGCATAGGCCAGCACGTAGACCCAGTAAAACGTTTCGTGATGATAAACGTTTTGTGCGTCGACCGAGAAGATGAAGCCGAAGAAAGCCGACAGCACCTCGAGCCCCGCGTGGACGCCGATGAGGGAATAAATGAGCTTTTTATGCTTGAGCGGCGTCATCAGGTCGCTGCAGAGCACCGTGATGATCGGCGCTGTGGATAACTCGATGGTCTTAACGAGGATGTGCAGCGTCCGCAGCGACGGATCGGCTCCGTCCATCCAAACGCCGAACCATTCCGATACCATGCATGCGATCACCAGTACGGAGATCGTGTAAACCGTCTGCTTTTTGTCATGCTCCATCAGATCATTGCCGCTCACGAGCATGTCCATGATAATCATAATAAAGACCGAAAGGAAGATGGTAGCTGAGTAGAAATCAAACATGGCGCGAACCTTCCTTTCTGATAGTTATATTCTTACTATATCACAGTTGAGAAAAACTGCAACTAAAAAACGTCGAATCCTGTCGCTTTTCCAAAATTCACACAGAATCTGCCAGCAATTCGCTGTACTGCGCAAGGCTCTGCGTGGCGAGTTGCTGCATCGTCGACCAGTCCGCCGCGCCCGCACTTCCCTGCACCGCCACGGTGCGAAAACCCGCGTCCTTCGCGTTTTGGATCGCCGCAAGCGAGCCGGAAAAGACGATCGTATCGTCCTTTTGCGAGTGCAGGCGCTTCATCGCGCGCTCGAACATCGTGCCGCTGTCCGCCTTGCAGAGCGCGACGGATTCTGTCAGCACGAAGCGGAAATAAGAGTGAAGCCCCGCCTTTTCGAGCGCTTTTTGCGCGTCCTCCGCGCTGAGCGCCGTCACCGCGCCGAGCCACACGCCCTCCATCTTAAAAAGTGAAAGCGCCTTGTCGAGTCCCTCGCGCGCCGCGCCGTCGGGGGTGAAGAGGGTATCATCGAGTGTAAAAATCGCGCTTTGCAGCCGCATATTCGGTTCCTCCTGCGTTTGAATGATGATTGCCTCTTATTATAATGCGCCCCGCCGTCATTTGCAATCGCGGCGAAGAAGAATATCCTATGCAGCACGATTCTGTATAAATTTACGGATACATTCACAAAAGGATCTGAAAGACGGGGGCTTGACGCACTGCTTTGTGAAAAATGATGAACAAAAATACAGATTCAATGCTGAAATTTGGCGTGATTGGGTATGAATATTCTCTTGACTATGTATTTTTATTGAGTTACACTAAACCCATCAACTTTCCGCCGCTGTGTGTGGCGACATAAGATCACTCTGGAGGACGAAAACCATGAAACATTATCCAAACTCTGTCAGCAAAGCGCTCGCGCTGCTGATGGCCCTGGTAATGACGCTCTCGCTCGCGGTCACGTCCGCGTTTGCCGTCAGCTACCAGGACATGAACCCCAAGGACGATGCGCTGCTGGGAACGAAATTCCCGGTCGACGCGACCATCACCCTTGTCACCGATGAAAACGGCAAGGACGTGTCCCTCTCCATCCCCGTGTCCGGCATGACGAAGGATGCGCTCGCCGCGGCCGTCAGCGCCGGTACCGTTTCGCTCTCGCTCGAGCGCGACGATTCCCGCCCCTATGTCAACGAGGAGCTGTTCCCCTACGCTTACGCGGGCGGGGATCTTGACAGCTGGATGACCGAGGGCAAGGACGAGCACCAGTTCACGGACATCAAGCTCTCCGCAAGCGAGAAAAACGGCAAGACCGTCCTCGACGTGAGCTTCCACGTGAATAACTACTTCTACTCCACCAACCGCAGAACCGGCGTGACCAGCGTCGACTACAGCGTGCCCCATGTGAACGGCGGCTACTACATCGACCTGTGCGGCTACTTTGACCTCGTCGCCAAAAACAGCGGCAAGGATCTCGGCTCCGTGAGCGTCAAAGTTGCGCCGTATGAAAACTTCAACACCATGTGGGAGATCTACAAGGAGCTCGATACGATCGCGGCAAACGGCACGAAAAACGGTCTCTACGTGGAAGAATTCTCCATGGGCCAGTCCACCGCGGGCCGTGATATGCCCTACCTGATCGTGGCCGACTCCAAGGCGAGCGTGAGTAAGTGGCTCGCCCTGACCGAGCAGGCCGAGACCGATCCCGATGCCGTGCTCGCCCAGATCAAGTCCGGCGCGCTCGACGATATCCGCGTGCCCGTGATGTATTCCAACATCCACTCCAACGAGGTCGCCGCCACCGACGGCGTACTCGACTTCGCCAAGATGATCACGAGCGAAAAGACCATCGACTACAAGACGCTCACCGGCTTCACCGCCGCGGGCGAAAAAGAACTCAAGGAAGAGATGGGTCCTGTCGGAGCGGAGGGCAGCGTTGCCGTTCCCGACCTCGTCAAGGACAAGGCCAGCTACTTAGGTTACCTGACGGTCGATAACAACGGCAAGTCCGGCAAGGTCGACCTTGAAGAGTATTACACCGTGAAGAGCAACACTGTGAACGTCAAGGACGAGCTGCTGTCCGACGTGTTCTTCATCCTCGTCCCCGAGGAGAATGTCGACGGACGTACTTACCTGACGAGACATTCCACCAACGGCTATGACCTCAACCGCGACAACTCCTTCCAGACTACGAGCGAGACGGCCAACATGCAGCAGCTCATCGGCACGTTCAACCCCATGTCGCTTGCCGAGTTCCACGGCCGTGTGCAGGCCTTCCAGTGCGAGCCCTGCGATCCCCCGCACGAGCCGAACTTCGAGTATGACCTGCTCGCCAACCACCTCATCACCGGCGGCGAGGCGCTCGGCATCGCGGCGGTCGCCAACAACGATGGCTACAACAGCTATGTGATCCCTCAGCGCGATTACCTGAGCTATACCGGCAGCGGCACGGAGACCTACTGGGAAGACCCGTGGGACGATATGTCCACGAGCTACACCCCTCAGTTCGCCATGCTGCAGGGCACCGTTGCCTACACCGTTGAGCTGCCCGCCTACAACGACGATACCGCTCAGGCGGCGCAGTACGGTATCCTCGGCAACGCCGCCTATGTTGCCGCCGAAAAGCTCTCCTATCTTGAATCCCAGGTCACCATCTATCAGCGCGGCGTGCACAACCTGAACTCCGACGCTTACAGCATGGTCGGCCAGTGGTTGTGCGACCAGAACGACGTCGAGGGCGCGGAGATGGACGTCTTCCGTCCTGAGTACAACGGCACGGGCCAGAACGGCAACTTCTATCCCGAGTGCTATATCATCCCGCTCGACGGCAAGAACCAGACCAACCTCCAGGCCGCGGCCGACATGATGGAGTGGCTCACGAGAAACGATGTCAAGGTCAACGTGACTGAAAAGGAATTCACCTATGACGGCGTTACCTACCCCGCCGGTACGATGATCGTCTCGATGTATCAGGCCAAGCGCTCTGTCGCCAACGGCGCGCTGTATGACGGCACGCTCATCAACGGCTGGACGATCCTCTACTCCGAGGGCATCACCTCCTTCAATGAAACGCGCGGCTTCGACATGGTCACCGTGGCCGAGCCCGCCGCCTACAAGAGCATCTCCGCCGTCTGCGGCAGCCCCATGGATCACGATGACGCCCTCGCCTATACGAAGGGTCTGACCTCTTACTTCGCGGGCGACAAGAATAAGGACGTCATCCTCTCCAACGCCTCTGAAGACTCCACCGCCGCCGTCAACGAACTTCTCAAGGCCGGCAAGACCGTCGGCATGGTCACGAGCGGCGACCACATGGGCGATTTCATCTGCTCCTACGCCGACTATCAGACCGTCGCGGGCAAGTATCTGCTCTCTGCCATGGGCGTCGACAAGACGAGCGTGAAGGCGAAGATCATCACCAAGTCCCCGACCGTCTACATCTCCGGCACGCCCGCTGAGAGCGGCACAGGATTTGTCTACACGCCGCAGATCAGCCAGAGCGCCGGCTGGAACTATGATACCGCCGCGATGAACCTCATGGGCTTCACCACGACCTCCGACGTGACCAAGGCGGACGCCGCCGCAGGTGCGACGAAGCTCGACGCCGCCGCAAAGACCGCCGTGAAAAACGGCCTGCCGTACATCGGTTACAGCTATTCCGCAGCGTCCTCCGCCTCTGACCTCATCGCCGGCGTGGAATACACCGAGCTGGACGGCGCGATGGACTGCCTGACCCCCGTTGTCTATCCCAATAAGACCCTTGTGAACGCGAGCTACATTCTCGACGGCGACGATATCCTCTACGCCTACGGCCTCGGATACTTCTCCAAGGTCCCCGCCTCCGCGACGGTCCTCGTCAAGAGCGATAAGACCAAGACGCCCACCGAGGGCTTCATCCCCACGAACACCGCCGAGCGCGCCGCGGGCTTCAAGGCCTACTTAAACGGCGGCGTGCAGGGCTTTGCCTACAAGGAAAACGGCATAAACGTGGTTCTCTTCGCCAACTCCCTGACCAACAAGGTCCACCAGAGAGACGAGTATGCGTACATCAGCAACTTCCTCTTCTCCTCCGTCCTGAGCGACAAAAACTATGACGGCTCTGCGTCCCTGCCCTTTACCGACGTCGCCGACGACGCCTATTACGCCGACTCCGTTGCCTGGGCCGTTGCCAACAACGTCACCTCCGGCGTGAGCGCCACGAGCTTTGCTCCCAACGCGAGCTGCACGCGCGGCCAGATGGTCACCTTCCTGTGGAGAGCCAACGGCAGCCCCGAGCCGAAGTCCATGACCACGTCCTTCACCGACGTGAAGAGCGGCGCGTACTATGAAAAGGCCGTTGCCTGGGCCGTCGAGAACAACGTGACCACCGGCACGAGCAGCACGACCTTCTCCCCGGATGCTTCCGTCACGCGCGGCCAGAGCGTCACGTTCCTGTGGAGAGCGAACGCCAGCCCGGCTGCGGCTTCCGCGAGCGCGTTTACTGACATCGCCGCGAGCGCCTACTATGCCTCCGCCGTCAACTGGGCGGTCGAGAACAATGTGACCAACGGCACGAGCACGGCCACGTTCTCCCCGAACGCCGACTGCACGCGCGCCCAGATCGTCACGTTCCTCTATCGCGCGATGGCGAAGTAAGACCTTTCCCAAAATGAAAAAATACGCTGTGGATGATTCCACAGCGTATTTTTTGCTGTTTGGATTGCGATTCGTTGTCAATTTTCGCGCAGGACCTCGCACAGCGCCGCGTGCAGGGCGGTCAAGTCGATGGGCTTTGATAAATGCCGCGACACGCCGCAGGCGCGCTCGCGCTCTCTAAAAACGAGCGCGCGATGGCGAGGTTGATCGCGTTGTCCTCCACGAGCAGGACGCGCCTGCCGCGCAGCGGTGTCACGGTATTTTTCACTCTCCATCCCTCCGAAACGTTGTTGGTCTGCCGTTCCTACGGGTCCTCTCAAGGTTTTATTGTAACAGATATCTCCAAAATATCAACTAATATGTATAATAAATATTTCTAATGGAAAACTTGCGCCGTGTAAACTATATAGGGCAAAGGAGGCGCGCGGCGTATGTTGGATTTCTCGCAAAGGCTGAAACAGCTCCGCAGGGACAGGCACCTGACGCAGGCGCAGGTGGCAAAGCGCATCGGCGTGACCGCGGCGATGGTCTCGTCGTATGAGACGGATATCCGCCTGCCGTCCTACGAGGTCATGGTGCGTCTGGCGGACCTGTTCGGCGTCACAGTGGACTACCTGCTCTGCCGCCAGGACAAGCGCTTTCTCGACATCTCCGATTTGAGCGAGGAGGAGGCCGCGCTCGTGTGCGGCATGGTGGAGCTGCTGAGGAAAAAAGACGGAAAGAAGTGAAGAGACGCTTTTGCAGTGAGCGTCTCTTTTTTGCTGCCATCAAAGCTCTTGCCGCCGCTTCCCCGTTGCAATATCGGGGGAAAACCGGTATAATGGCGGCGAGAAATAGCCGACACGGTCGGCAGTATGAGGAGGACGAGACCATGTTCAGACCTGTTCGCAAAAAGGCAAACGAGATCAGCGTGGAGGAGGCAAAGAAACTCCTGCGCGAGTCCCGCCGTGGCGTGCTGGCCGTCAGCGGCGACGACGGCTATCCTTACGCGGTGCCCATCAACTACCTGTACGACGAGAGCGCGCAGGAGATCATTTTCCACGGCTCCAAGGTCGGCCACAAGGTGGACGCGCTCAAGAGGAGCGACAAGGTCTGCTTCACTGTGTACGGCGACGAGACCGTCGAAACGGACGAGGCCTGGGCCCCGTTTTTGAAGAGCGCCGTCGTCTTCGGCCGCTGCCGCCTCGTCGCGGACCGCGGCGAGAGCGACGCGCTGTGCAAAAAGTTCGCGATGAAATACTACCCCACCGAGAAAATGGTCGACGACGAAGTCGCCGCCTCCGGCAAAGCCGTCCAGATGTTCCGCATCAGCATCGACCACATCAGCGGCAAAAAGGTGCAGGAGAGGTAATGAAAAAAGAGACGCGAAAGCGTCTCTTTTTCATTGCGATAAAATACTATCAATTTGCTGAGAAAATATAAGGAAAGCACTGTAAAGTAAAAAACTATCATTTTTTGATAAAAGAAAAAACCCTTGAAATCATTGAGATTCCAAGGGTTTGGTGGAGACTGCTGGACTCGAACCAGTGACCTCCTGCGTGTGAAGCAGGCGCTCTAACCAGCTGAGCTAAGCCTCCCTATTCGGCAACCCTTACGAGTTGCCTTGTGGTGACCCGTACGGGACTCGAACCCATGTTACAGCCGTGAAAGGGCCGTGTAACCACTTGACCAACGGGCCGTTTATTGGATCCATGAAGCGCCGACAGGCGCTTCATGGAAATGGTAGCGGCACCTGGATTTGAACCGGGGACACTGCGGGTATGAACCGCATGCTCTAGCCAGCTGAGCTATGCCGCCAAATATTCCTGCTCGACAGGACAGAAGCTACTATACCAAATAAGGAGGCCTTTTGTCAATAGTTTGTCCAAAAATTTTTGTGATTTTCCAAAATCGGGGAGAGGGGCGCGCCCTCTCCCCCACTTTTCATCAGCAAACGACGTTTTTTCCCTCCGACCAGACGGAGACGATGTTGTGCCGGTGCATCATGTAGATCGCGCGCTCGAAGCGCTCGCGCACCGTGAGCGGGTGCGCGGCTTCGGTGAAGTCGGAGTCGTCGACGACAATGGCGTGGAACTTGTCGCCGGGGACAAAGCCGCCGTGCCCGCCGAAGTACTCATGCCCCGCGCTGGAGCCGAGGTAGTAGCCCTCCTCGACGGTCAGAAATTCGTCCTTCCCGTCGGTCTGCATGTGGCGGAACTTCGACGCGCGGATGGACATGGTGATGACCTTGTTCATCGCCAGCAGCGCGCCGCCTGCGATATCCGACCCGAGCGTGACGAGGTTGCCCTCGCGCAGCAGCGTCCGCACGGGCGCGACGCCCGAGCAGATGTTGATGTTCGACCCCGCGCAGTGCGCCGTGACGACGCCGTGCTCGCGCATGGCCTCGCGCTCGCGCTCGTCGGAGTGGACGCAGTGCGCCATGACGGTGTGGTCCTTCCACAGCCCCGCACGGTCGTAGCTCTCCCAATACTGCGCACAGTCGGGGCAGAGCTCTTTGACCCACGCGATCTCGCCCTTGTTTTCAGACAGGTGCGACTGGACGTACAGCCCGCGCTCCGCGGCGAGCTTGCCGAGCCAGCTCATCAGCTCGTCGGTGCACGATGGGGTGAAGCGCGGCGTCAGGATGGGCTTGACGGTCTTAAAGCGCCCGCACGCGTCCAGCCAGCGCAGCGTTTCGCGCTTGGACTGCTCGGTCGTCTCCTGAAGCTCGGGGCTGCCGTTGCGGTCCATGTTGACCTTGCCGGCATAGCCCGTGACGCCCGCCTTTTCGAGCTCTTCCATCAAAATGAGCGTCGCGTCCGTGTGGAGGGAGGAAAACATGCAAACGCGCGTCGTGCCGCTCGTGATGAGGTCGCTCGCGAGCTTTTTGTAAATGCGGCGGGCGTAGTCGTTGTCTTCAAAGCGCGCCTCGGTCTTGAACGTGTAGGTGTTGAGCCAGTCGATCAGCGGCAGATCCATGCCCATGCCGAGCATGGGGTACTGCGGCGCGTGCAGGTGCATGTCGACAAAAGACGGCATGATGAGGCTATCACCGTAGTCGATGACTTCCGCGTCGGCGTTCTGCGGCACGGCCTTTTCAACGCTTTGGATGCTGCCGTCGTCATGCAGGACGAGGCAGCCGTGCTCGACGATCTCGAGCTTGCCGAGCGCCGGTGCGGAAACGAGATTGCCCTTGAGGATCTTCATATCAGTCACTCCTGTTTTAGCTTTGTGCAAAAGAAAAAGCGCCCCGCCCGGGGACTTCTCCCCCGGCTGAGCACCCATAGCAGAGCCTTTCGGCGGCTCCGTAGAAACTTTCGCGCCATGTCAGCGAAACTATATGAGTTTTTCTCCGCTGCCATCACCATACCACGCGAACGCGGAAAATGCAAGCGGAAAGCGGCGGGCGCGCTATGTCATATCGGCGCGGGTGCGCACATAGGATTGTCCCAAGAGGTGAATCACGATGCAAAAGAAACGGACAGGACGGATGCTGTGTTCGCTCGCGCTCTCGGCGGTGACGCTCTGGGGCGTGAGCGTCACGGCACCGGCGAAGGACGCGCGCGACGCGCTCCGCTCGCTCAAGGACGAAACGCTGGGCGTGATGCTGCTGAGATATGAGCGCGGCGACGGCGGGGAGGACTTTCTCAGCCTGCGAACGTCGCTCGCGCTGCACGCGACGCCGCTTCTGCGCGAGGGCGAGGAGAACATCGCGCAGGCGTGGTCGGCAGAGCTTGAGCAAAAACCCGACGACAGCAGCGGCGAAACGGGCGACGCGCAGGACAGCGAGGGCACGGTGCTCACGCAGGAGGAGACACCGGACGAGATCGCTGTGACGGAAAACGGCTCGCCCGCCCGCACGCTCAAGGCGTCCGACCCCTCGGGCTATACGGTATTCGGCAATGTGTACATCAACAACGGCTCGGATGCCGCGCTCGACGCCTCGATGCTCTCGGGCGATTATGCAGCAAAGCTCGGTGCGGAGGGGCCGCAGGTGCTCATCATCCACACCCACGGCTCGGAGAGCTACACCATGCCGCCGGGGCAGGAATACGACGTGTCCGACACGTTCCGCACGCTGGACACGAACTGCAACATGATCCGCATCGGCGACGAAATGGCGCAGGTGATGACCGACGCGGGCATTAGCGTCGTGCACGACCGCTCGCTCTACGACTATCCGAGCTATTCGGGCGCGTACAACCGCTCGCTCGCGTCGATCGAGAGCTATCTGCAAAAGTACCCCTCGATCTCGTTCGTGCTCGATGTGCACCGCGACGCGGTGCAGGACGCGAACGGCCAGCAGTTCAAGCTGCTGTGCGGCGAAGATAAAAACGCCGCACAGCTCGAATTCGTCATCGGGTCGAACGGCGGAGGCCTGAGTCACGATCTCTGGCGCGAGAACTTAAAGCTCGCCTGCGCCGTGCAGGAAACCCTGTACAAAGACTATCCGACCCTCATGCGCCCCGTCACCGTGCGCAACTCCCGTTACAACCAGCACATGACGACGGGCTCGCTTCTCGTCGAGGTCGGCACGGCGGGCAATTCGCTCGAAGAAGCCGTCAACGCCGCGCGGCTTTTTGCCGCGGGCTTTGCCAAAACGATACAAAATGGGACGTAACGGCGCTCCCGCCGCCAAAATAGACGGAAAGAGGCAAAAAAAGCACAAATTCTTGTCAAAGTTGCCGTGTTGCATTCTGCACAAAAATCCTGTTAAATGGAAGTTACCATTTCAATCGAAAAATTTCGTCAGAAATTATTTTTTCAGGAGGGGTAATTCCATGGAGCTTCTTCAGGAGCGCATCCGCCGCGAGGGCAGAGTCCTGCCCGGCAACATCGTCAAGGTCGACGGTTTCCTCAACCACCGCGTCGACACCCGTCTGCTCGAGGACATTGCGGACGAGTTCGCCAAGTATTTCGACACCAGCAAGATCACTGTCGTTCTGACGGCGGAGGCCAGCGGCATCGCGCTTGCGACCATCTGCGCGCAGAAGTACGGCGTCCCGATGCTCTTCGCCAAGAAGGCCAAGAGCGACAACATCGAAAGCGGCCTGTACCAGAGCGAGGTCTTCTCCTACACCTACAAGAAGAGAGTCACGTTGCTCGTCTCTCAGGAGTGGCTGAACGCGGACGACCACGTGCTCATCATCGACGATTTCATGGCCAACGGCTTCGCCGTGCAGGGCCTTGTCGATATCGTCAACGAGGCGGGCGCGAAGCTCGAAGGCATCGGCATCGCCGTGGAAAAGGGCTTCCAGCAGGGCGGCGAGCTCATCCGCAGCAAGGGCATCCAGCTGGAG
>ERZ773210.2281-NODE-2281-length-16072-cov-3.426921_pt1 | contig 16072 bp, 17 predicted proteins | sample MGYA00580528_ERZ773210 | MGnify/ENA primary metagenome ERZ773210 (study PRJEB29015, sample SAMEA2737769) | human gut metagenome | biome: human gut; feature: human-associated habitat; material: faeces | place: China | collected 2012 ...
TAAACTAAAAAATGATTTCTCTGAGTCAATAGTTAAAAGTTCTCCAACTATACTAATAGTGATTATCTCACTATCTGAAAGTTTGCTATCCTTAATATTACGTCTATTCCTTATACCAATAGGTATAATTTCATTGTATATATCATCTATAATTACAAAAATATTTGTAAACAAATCTGTTAAATTTTCTAACTCCTGGATATAATAATTATTAAGCTCCAACATTGTAGTAACCCTCCTTTAGATTGGTGATAATCTTAGGGTACTATATTTGTTGGAGTTTTATTATTGTAAAAATTAACTAGCACAACGAGTTATAATAATATATTTTTAAGTTTATCTTAATAAAAAAGGCGTAAATAAATTTATTTACACCTTTTATAATCGGTGCTTCCGTAATACCGTTTATTATCATATACACCGCCATAAGTATAAGACGTATTATGATAAACAGTGCCACGCAGGCGATAACCGTCAGGCAAAGATTTGTAAGCCACATTACGGTTTTTTCGTTTATCGAATTAACCGCATTGTTGGTGCTGTCAATTTGATTTGTCATATCACTTTGAATAAATTCCGGCAAATTCAGCGTTTCGGCAATATCAACACCTCCGCCCTGCGGAATATTGACATTTTCCGCAATCTTTGTGCTTATGTTATTTGCCAAAGCCGAACCTGCAAGAAAGTTTACCGTAGGCGCTTTAAGTGCAAGAACAAGCACTATCGTTACAACCAATGCGACTATTTTCCAAACCGATTTTACAAATCCTTTTTTATAACCGATAACAAACGATATGACAAGCACTGCCAATAAAATAATATCAAGAGTTATATTCATGCCATACCCCCTTTATACGGTTACAACTTCAAGGCTGTTTGAATAAATCACCACAAAGGTTGTATCCGATACTATAATCAGATTTTTTATATCCATTGCGGCAGTATATTTTGACATTACTTTTGAATTTGTTTTTCCAAAGTAAATATCTCTGCCTATGTTATAAAGTATATATTTTTTATTTATGTCTATAAAGTCAGTAACGCCTATAAGGGTTGTACTGTTCTTTAAAAAACCGTTTTTGCTGTACAAATTCAGCATAGGTATATTACCGTCGTCAAATGCCAACAGTTTATTGCCGTTTGAGTCTATTGCCGAATGTGTAAGCTGTACATTTGAAAAATCGTTGTCATAAACAATTTTTCCGCTTGATGAAATTCCCGTAACCCTGTTGTCGCCAAACGCATTAACCTTATCACCCACGAACTGAAGTTCATATACAACGGTATCGGGCATTTCGATTTTTGCATAGCTTTCTGTTTCATTTACGTTAAAAAGCTGTACGGTTATTTTTGCGGTTACATCGGAATTTAAAAGTGCCACTGCGACACTTCTCGACGCCGCCGAAATATCGGCACATATAACCGCGTCACTTCCCGACGCCCATGAGAATATTTGTTCGCCTGATTTATTATATACAGATATACCGCCTCTGTATGACGATTTATCCGTAACCACCACTACATCACCGTTTGAAGAAAGTTCCGCCGACATAACAGTATCGGGATCGTCTACGTCATATTGAAGTTTATTGTCAATGTACAAACAAATTTTATTTCTGCCTTTTTCGGCAAGTAAAATATAATTGCCGTCCACTTTCAATATCGGATCTACTATTGCCGTATCTGTTTCCCATACAACCGTTCCGGTTGAATCAATATACGACATATGATTCATTTTTGCACATACAACACCGTTTTTGTACGGTACAAATTCAGTTTCATTCGCACCCTCAAAAGAAACAATTTCATTTGACTTTATTTCTGTGTTGTATTGTTCGTCAGGTTTTTGTGTTGGGTCAGGTAATTGATTTTTGTCTGTTTTACTCGTTTTAAATACTTTAGATATATTGTTTGAAAAATTATTTTTGTAATTTCCGATTATTCCGGTATCTATCGTTATAAAAGCGATTACAACAATTATACCTATTATCACACCTATGATTATACCTTTGTGGTCTCCGATTTTTAAATCGTCAAAAAATCCGACATCCGTTTCATAATCGGGATAATCTGTATCATCATCGTAATTTACATTATTACTTAAAGTTTTTTCTTCTTCGGAACTATTTTCTTCATCTGCTTCTTCTAAAGCAAGCTCGTCTTCCGGTTCTTCATCTGCTTCTTCCGAAATAGTTTCTTCTTCGTTTTTTTTGGTTTCCTCACTTACTTCTTCCGAAACAGGTTCTTCCTTATCCGATACAGTTTCATCATCTGTTTCCGTTATTTCATCATCTGTTTCGGGTTCATCGTCAAATGTATTACGTTTTTCGTCCTCCGCATAATGTATGAGGTCACTTATTGAACTTTCATTTATTTCATCATCGTTTTTCATCAGTAATACACCTCCTTCAGACAAAGGCCTTGCGGCGGAGCGGTTATACCTGCTCTTTCTCTGTCTTTTGAATTTATTATGTCTGTCATATCGTTCGGATTAATCTTTCCGCCGCCGACAAAAACAAGCGTTCCCGCAATAATTCTTACCATATTGTAAAGAAATCCGTTTCCGACAACATCAATCGTTATTATATCCCCGTTTTTATCAACATCAAGCGAATAAATTTCTCTTACAGTTGTTTTAACCGAAAATCCGCTTGACGCAAAACCTATAAAATCATGTTCACCGATAAATGCCTTTGCGGCAATCCGCATTTTTTCTATATCCAAAGGATATTTATAATGCCACGAATATCTGTTCATAACCGCGTCGGGAAATTCACGGTTTAAAATTTTATAAACATATCTCTTTTTCACCGCACTGCTGTTTGAATGAAAATTTTCGTCAGTATCTTCCGCCTCAAAACAAACAATGTCATTTGGTAAATATGTGTTTAACGCATACGGCAGTTTTTCAGACGGTATTCTTGAATTTGTGAAAAAGTTGCATACATAGTTTTCGGCGTGAACGCCTGTATCTGTTCGTCCGCAGCCTGTCAAATGTACATCTTCATTCACAATTTTCTGAACGGCTTTTTTTACTGTTTCCTGTACTGTTATGTCATTTTTCTGTATTTGCCAGCCGTGATAATCAGTACCGTCATATTGAATTTTCAGTTTAATATTTCTCATTATACCATTTCCATTACTAAATTTCAATTAAAAATTCTACCGCCATAATAAGAGCAGCCGCCAAAACAAATACGATACTTGCTCCCAAATCGACTTTAGTCATATGCGTTTCTTTCATTTTTGTACGGTTATTGCCGCCGTTGTAGCACCTTGCCTCCATAGCCGTTGCAAGTTCATCGGCGCGTCTGAACGCATTTACGAAAAGCGGTACCAAAAGCGGTATCATAGCCTTTGCGCGTCTTATTATATTTCCTGTTTCAAAGTCCGCACCTCTTGCCATTTGTGCTTTCATAATCTTGTCCGTTTCTTCGGCAAGCGTCGGAATAAATCTTATTGCAATAGTCATCATCATTGCAATTTCGTGTGACGGAACTTTTATTTAAATCTAAGGTATTGAAAGGTTTTAACAGTTTTTCTATTCCGTCCGTAAGCTGTAAAGGTGACGTTGTAAGCGTAAGAAGTGACGTTCCCATTACAAGATACAAAAGCCTTATAACCATAAGTGAACCGGATTCGATACCCTCTTTTGTAATCTTTAAAGTAAACTTAAATATCTTCAGTGCCCACACCGTATCACCCGGCGTCATAAACACATTAAGTACCGCCGTAAAAATAAATATCCAAAGCATTGGCTTTAAGCCTTTTAATATCATTTTAAAAGGTACACCGCTTATAAGAATTAATGTTATTGTGTAAATCGTAAATACGACATATGAAATCGGATTTTTTACAATACTATGTAAAGTATCGTCATTATTATTTTTACGGGCGGATTCATTTTATGAAGCGGTGAATTACCCGGAACGTACTGTCCTATTATTATATCTTTAAACATTGCCGCCACCTCCGATTAATTTTTTAATTGCGTCCGCGGCATATTTTACCGTATAAATATGCTCGGGCAAATCATAACCGGCAAGTCGCAGTTTATCGGTAAGCAATGTTACTTGCGGTACATTAAGACCGATTTTCTGCAAATGCTCCGCTTGTGCGAACACCTCCGCAACCGTTCCCTGCATTTCAACGTGTCCGTCATTCATAACGATTACACGTTCGGCGGTTTTTGCAACGTCCTCCATTGAATGTGAAACGAATATAATTATCATTTCTTTGTTTTCTTCGTGAAGTTTTTTTATCGTTGCAAGTATTTCATCTCTACCTTTCGGATCAAGTCCCGCGGTCGGCTCGTCAAGTATAAGCACTTTCGGATTCATTGCAAGCACACCGGCTATTGCAACCCGTCTTTTTTGACCGCCCGACAGGTCGAACGGTGAACGCGTTAAATGCTTTTCTTTAAGTCCGACAAGTGCGGCACTTTCTCTTACCCTTTTATCAATTTCTTCATCACTGAATCCCATATTTTTAGGACCGAATGCAATATCTTTATATACAGTTTCTTCAAAAAGCTGATGTTCGGGATATTGAAACACAAGTCCGACTGTTTTTCTGACAAGTCTTAAATCCGCTTTTGGAGCGGTAACGTCAATGCCGTTAATAATAATTTTGCCCGAAGTCGGTTTTACAAGTGCGTTGAAGTGCTGAATAAGCGTTGATTTTCCGCTGCCTGTATGACCGATAAGTGCAACAAGCGAACCGTCCTCAATTTCAATATTTACATCATAAAGTGCTTGACGTTCAAAAGGCATTCCCTGCTGATATATATAATTAACGTTTTCTGCTTTTATCATCTTTTTGTTTCTCCCAAAATTCTTATAATTTCATCAAAACACTCATCAACCGTCAGCACATCATCTGAAATTTCTATCCCCATTTTACGAAGTTCATACGCAAGTTCCGTAACCTGCGGAACATCAAGACCGAGTGACTTTAATTTTTCAACATTTTTAAATACCTCTTTCGGCGTACCGTCAAGCACAATTTCACCGTCATCAATAACAACGGTTCTGTCCGCCTGTGCCGCTTCGTCCATATAATGAGTTATAAGCACAACTGTGATGTCTTTTTCTTCGTTAAGCATTTTTATCGTCTTTATAACTTCACTTCTGCCTTTTGGGTCAAGCATTGCTGTCGGCTCGTCAAGTATAAGTATTTCGGGATTCATTGCAAGCACCGACGCAATCGCCACTCTCTGTTTTTGACCGCCCGAAAGCTTTGACGGTGAACTCTGGGCATACTTTGTCATATTGACTATTTCAAGACACTCGTCAACACGTCTGCGTATCTCTTTAGGCTCAACACCGAGATTTTCGGGTGCAAACGCCACCTCATCTTCAACCAGTGCCGCAACCATTTGGTTATCGGGATTTTGGAAAACCATACCTGCCGACTGACGTATATTAAATATGTTATTTTCGTCAGCCGTATCCATACCCTTTACATATACCTTACCGCCCGACGGCAAAAGTATAGCATTAAAATGTTTTGCAAGAGTTGATTTTCCGCTGCCGTTGTGACCGAGTACGGCGGTAAAAGAGCCTTTTTTTATTTCAATGTTAATATCCTTTAAAACTTTTTCCTCTTTTATCTCTCCGCTTTCCATATCTTCTTCACGGTAAATAAAAGAAAGATTTTTTGTTTCTATCATTTAATTTGTTCCTTTAAATTTATTTTGTACTGTGTTCCTGCCAGCGTCCACTAATTCCACACGGCAAAACAAGATTATTTGATTTCATCGTAAGTCCAATCTCATCGGCAGTGATTTTACCGCCGTATTTTCTGCCTACGGTCATAGAAAGTACATTTATAAGCACTTGTGCGCTAAGACCTGTCGTATATGAATTTATAAGGAAAAATAACGGTTTATCCGAAAGAATTTTCATACATTCTTCAATTAACGGATAAAGTTCATTTTCAATCTTCCAAACCTCACCCGACGGACCTCTGCCGTATGACGGCGGGTCCATAATTATTGCGTCATACTGACGACCGCGTCTGTTTTCACGCTGCACGAATTTAACAACGTCATCGACAATATATCTTACGGGTCTGTCGCCAAGTCCCGACGACACAACATTTTCTTTTGCCCAAGTTACCATACCCTTTGACGCGTCAACGTGTACAACTTCCGCACCTGCTTCAAGTGCCGCAACTGTTGCACCGCCTGTATATGCAAAAAGGTTAAGTACTCTTATAGGTCTGTCCGCCTTTTTTATAAGCTCCGAAAACCAATCCCAATTTACAGCTTGTTCGGGGAAAAGTCCCGTATGCTTAAATCCCATAGGCTTTATATTAAAAGTCAAATTGCGATAATTAACAGTCCAACGCTCGGGAAGTTTCTTATTCAAGTACTCCCACTTTCCGCCGCCCGATTTTGAACGGTGATACCAAGCGTCAGCCTTATTCCAAAGTTTTTTATCAGATTTTAAACTCCAGACTGCCTGTGGGTCGGGACGTCTTAAAAGATAATCTCCCCAATATTCAAGTTTTTCTCCGTCAGCACTGTCTATAAGTCTGTACTGCTCCCATTTATCTGCACTCCACATACTAATCTCCTATTTCAAATTATAAGTATTCAATTTAATATTTTATCATTTCAACATATATATCGTCAATAGCCGACAGGTAAAAATATAAAATTTTAATATATATATTCACAATTTGCGAATTTTGTGATAAAATATAGTTTGAATTATGGTAGAACGGAGTGAAAATAAATGAAAGTAGCAATAATTGGTTTGGGTTTAATCGGCGGTTCAATCGCACGCAGACTTCGCGGTTTTCACAACTGCACAATTTCCGCATACAACCGAACAGCCGAAACTGTCTTACTTGCAAAGCAGGACGGTGCAATAGACGAAGGAAGTTCGGACGTAGGCGAAGTAATGGATAACGCTGATTTAATAATACTTTGTCTTTATCCGCAGCTTAATGTCGATATGGTTAAAAACAACTTGTCGCACATCAAACCGGGTGCGGTTATAACAGACGTTTCCGGTGTTAAGGGTTTTATGATTGATGAAATGTCTAAAATACTTCCCGACAATGTGGACTTTATCGGCGCACATCCTATGGCAGGACGTGAAGTCGGCGGTTATCAAAGTTCGACCGACACACTTTTCAACAAAGCGTCATTTCTGATTACGCCGACAAAGAAAAACAAACCCGAAAATATTGCTCTTATTCGTGAGCTTGCCGAATATATCGGCTGTAAGCACGTTGTCACAACAACACCGGAAGAACATGATGCGGTAATCGCATACACAAGTCAGCTTATGCACGTTGTAGCCGTTGCTCTTTGCGACAATCCTATGATTGAACGTTCAACGTTTTTCAGTGCGGGAAGTTTGCGTGACTGTACAAGAGTTGCGATTATAAACGCTCAAATGTGGAGCGAACTTTTCGTTGAAAACAAGGAACAGCTTGTAAACAGAATACACGAAATGCAGGCAAGTCTCGGAAAGATTGCCGAAGCGGTCGAAAACAGTGACAGAGAAAAGCTTGAAGAAATTATGACTCACGCAACCTCTCAAAAAATGAAATGGTTAATGGAATAAAAGGAGTTTATTATGCCGAGAAACAAAGAAGAAACAGAGGGTTTATCACTTTTAGGTAACAAAAAAACAGTCTACAAGGACACATACGCACCGGAGGTACTTGAAACATTCGTAAACAAGCACCAAGGCAACGATTATATGGTAACGTTTGACTGTCCCGAATTTACGTCGCTTTGCCCAATCACAGGTCAGCCGGATTTTGCAAAAATCACTATCAACTATATTCCAAACGTGAAAATGGTTGAATCAAAATCATTAAAGCTGTATCTTTTCAGTTTCAGAAATCAAGGTGATTTTCACGAGGACTGTATCAATATTATAATGAAAGACCTTGTTAAACTTATGGAGCCGAAATATCTTGAAGTTAAAGGTATTTTCACGCCGCGCGGCGGCATATCTATTTATCCGTTTGCGAACTACGGTCAACCGGGTACCAAATATGAAAAAATCGCTGAAAACAGATTGTTTGATAGTTTGAAATAAATGGAGGATTAAGATGAAAAACAGAAAAGCACTTGTTGTTTTATCGGGCGGTCAGGACAGTACAACTTGTCTGTTCTGGGCAATAGACAAATTTGGTAAAGAAAATGTATCTGCAATAGGTTTTGACTACGGTCAGCGTCACAAGCTTGAGCTTGAATGTGCAGACAAAATTTGTAAAAAAGTCGGTATTCCTTATGAAATCGTTCCGACGCCTATTATAAATCAGCTTTCCGCAAATTCACTTACGCGTGAAGATATTCCCGTTGAGGAAACAAAGCCGGAAGGTGCACCGCCGAATACATTTGTAGAAGGCAGAAACTTATTGTTTTTAAGCTATGCCGCTATATATGCAAAAACTCACGGCATAACAGACCTTGTAACAGGCGTATGCGAAACAGATTTTTCGGGTTATCCGGATTGTCGTGATATTTTCGTTAAATCTCTTAATGTTACAATCAATCTTGCTATGGATTACAATTTTGTTATCCACACACCGCTTATGTGGCTGAACAAGGCTGAAACTTGGAAAATGGCTGACGATTTGGACGTACTTGACACTATTTACAACGAAACACTTACTTGTTATAACGGCGTACTCGGCGAAGGCTGCGGACACTGTCCGTCATGCACGCTCAGAAGACGCGGTTACGAACAATATATGGAGATGAAAAAATGTACGAAGTAAAGAAAAGATTTGAAATAAGTGCGGCACACAAGTTAGACCTTGACTACGACTCAAAATGCACGAATTTTCACGGTCATAACTGGATAATTGACGTATATCTTCAAAGTGAAACTCTTGACAAAAACGGTATGGTTCTTGATTTTACACACATCAAACGCAAAATTCAAGACAAGTTTGACCATAAGGTTATAAATGAAGTTGTACCGTTCAATCCTACTGCCGAAAACTTGGCGAAATATATTTGTGATGAGCTTGCACCGTTCTGTTATCGTGTTGACGTACAGGAAAGTCAGGACAACATAGCAAGCTACATCAAAGATGATGTTAAAATAAAATTGTTATAAGGAAAATCAAAATGAAAGTAATCGAAATTTTTGACAGTATTGACGGCGAGGGCATACGAACAGGACAATGTGCAACATTTATACGTCTTGCAGGATGTAACCTACGCTGTTCGTACTGCGATACGGTTTATTCACTGTTCGGTGAAGAAACACCATGTGAATATACTGAAATGACTGTTGATGAAATTATTTCAAAGGTTAATATGACTTACAAGCGTGTTACGCTTACAGGCGGTGAGCCTCTTGTTCATACCGACAGTGCGGAGCTTGTTTTAAAGCTGACAGACATCGGCTGTGATGTTAATATTGAAACGAACGGTGCAGTTGATATAGTTGATTTTCTCGGCAAAGTGCCGAAGTCGGATAATTTGTTTTTTACTATCGACTACAAACTTCCGTCAAGCGGTATGACCGACAAAATGATTTGGAATAATTTTATTAATCTACGGCCTTGCGATGTTATCAAATTCGTTATAGGCTCTGACGAAGATATGAACTTGACTATTGATATAGTCAAGAAGTTAAAACAAGTTTATACCGAAATGCCGCATATTTATCTCGGTGCGGTTTACGGAATGTATGACGCACAAAAACTTGTCAATATAATGCTTAAAGAGCCTGTGCTTTGTGACGCAACATTTCAAATTCAACTTCACAAGGTTATCTGGGATCCGGAAGAAAGAGGTGTTTAAATGAAAAAAGAATTTAATCACGAAAAGATAAAAGAGGCTATACGCACAATTCTTACAGAACTTGGCGACGACCCCGACCGTGAGGGATTAAAGGATACTCCCGACCGCGTTGCGCGTATGTATGACGAAATTTTTGAGGGTATGCGATACACCAATGACGAAATCGCTGAAATGTTTAACAAGTGCTTTGAGGTTGACTCAAACGACCTTGTAATCGTTAAAGATATTGAAGTTTTCAGTCACTGTGAACATCACCTTGCACTTATGTACAATATGCATTGCCACGTCGGATATATTCCGAACGGCAAGGTTATCGGTCTTTCAAAGATTGCCCGCATATGCGATATGGTTTCAAAAAGACTTCAGCTTCAAGAACGTATCTGCTCTGATATTGCCGAAGTTATTCAAAAGGTTTGCGATACTGAGGACGTAATCGTTGTTGTTGAGGGTGAGCATAGCTGTATGACAGCTCGCGGTATCAAGGCTCGCGGTGCTAAAACACGCACAAGTGCTATACGCGGTCTTTTTGACACCGACCACGAATTGCGTAATGAATTTTATCAATTAATAAAAGACTAAAAATTAAAATACCGCTAATATCTAAAGATTAGCGGTATTTTTTATAATCTTCTTCATTTTCTTTAGTTCCTGTTTATCTGCCAAATTTACAACAGAAGTAAACAGTTTTACGGGTGAATTATCAAAATATTTTTTCATCAATTCTTTCAATTCATCATTTTTTACTTCATCTTTCGTTATAACAGGTGTACAAAGAAATTTATCCTCGCCACGCGATATATAACCCTTTTTTATGCACTTATTTATCACCGTATATGTAGTGTTTCTGTTCCAGCCAATATCAATATTAAGTATTTTTGCAATTTCACCTGCGGTTATACTGCCCTCACGCCATAAAACATCCATAACCTTACGTTCAGATTCAAACAAATTCATAATTTTTCTCCCTATCTTTTCAATCTCAAATATTTAGGAAAATGATTTTTCAGTATTCCGTTTGACGCTTTTCCCCAACCTATCGGATAACCGTTTACAGTTACGGCACACCAACCTTTTTTATCACATTCGACTGTATTACCCATAAGATACTTTTTAAGTTTTTCACTGTCACATTCAAAATCAACGGTATTCTTAAAATCTTCTTTTTTAAGTGCCAAACACAACGCATATGACGGCTCAAATCTGTTTTTACGATATATTCCGAGATTAAGACCGTTTCTGACAACCTTAATTTTATCAACGTCAATACATTTCGGTTTCAAGTAAAGCTGTTCTCCGAACAGACAAAATTCACCGTCAAGTTCTGTATTCAAAAACTCTTTTTCAAATTGTCTGTACACCTTTTCGGCATCCGTCATACTTGTTTTTTTAGGCTTACTTACTTCACTTTCGTAATTGTCCAAACTGTGAAACAGTGCCACAAAATGTCCCTCACCGTTATTTTTATGTGGAAAAATTCTTCGCGTTTTGCTCATATCACATTCGGAATTTAACCACTCTCCTCTGCCTTTAGACAGCATATCAAGATTATTCGGTTCTACAAGTTCCACATTATAATTTTCAAGCATATACGCACACACCTGCTCATTTTCCTCCGGTGCAAACGTGCACGTTGAATACACAATATATCCGCCGCCTTTAAGCATTTTCATTGCACAATCAAGTATATGTTTCTGTCTTATGCCGCACGAAACCGTATGTTCAACACTCCATTCGTCCACTGCCTGCGGCTCTTTTCTGAACATTCCCTCACCGCTGCACGGTGCGTCAACTATAATCTTGTCAAAAAAATGCACATATTTTTCAGCCAGCTTTTGAGGTGTTTCATTTGTGACTACTGCATTAGTCAAACCAAATCTGTCTATATTGTCAGACAATATATTTGCACGATTTTTTACAATTTCATTTGCTACAAGCAACCCGTTTTTGCCGATAAAAGCACCTGCCTGAGTAGCCTTACCGCCGGGTGCGGCACACAAATCAAGTACATAATCGTCACTTTCTATATTCAAAGCCGATACGGTTGACATTGCGGACGGCTCCTGAAAATAAAAAAGTCCCGCAAGGTGATAAGGGTGATTACCGGAAATTTTCGACTTATCCGCATAAAATCCGTCGCTGCACCAAGGTACATTCTGAAGTTCAGCAAATTCTTTGATTACTGCGTCTTTTGCACCGACTTTTGATGTATTTATGCGTATTCCCGTAAATATCGGAGTTTCGTCCATTGATTTTATAAAATCATCATACTCATCTCCGAGCATTTTTTTCATTCTGTCCTCAAATTTTTCAGGCAATCTCATACTTATCCCCTTTTTCTTTTTTACTATAACAATAGTATAAATTAAATTTTAATCCGTGTCAACAAAAACAACACAAAAAAAACAACTGCCATAAAGGCAGTTGTTTAAAAAAGTTCAAATTGTGATTAGCAATTTTCTGAGAAATACTTAATTGTTCTAACCATCTGTGATGTGTATGAGTTTTCGTTATCATACCATGAAACAACTTGTACTTCGTAAAGACCGTCACCGATTTCAGCAACCATTGTTTGTGTTGAATCGAATAGTGAACCGTATCTCATACCAACGATATCTGATGAAACGATTTCATCTGTGTTGTAACCGAATGATTCGTTTGAAGCAGCCTTCATAGCAGCGTTGATACCGTCAACTGTAACGTCACCCTTAACAACAGCTGTAAGGATTGTTGTTGAACCTGTTGGAGTTGGAACTCTCTGAGCTGAGCCGATAAGCTTACCATTTAGTTCAGGAATAACAAGACCGATAGCCTTTGCAGCACCTGTTGAGTTAGGAACGATATTTACAGCAGCAGCTCTTGATCTTCTTAGGTCACCCTTTCTTTGAGGACCGTCAAGAGTCATTTGGTCACCTGTGTAAGCGTGAATTGTGCACATGATACCTGACTGAATTGGAGCGTACTTGTTAAGTGCGTCTGCCATAGGAGCCAAGCAGTTTGTTGTACAAGAAGCAGCTGAAATGATGTTGTCGCCCTTCTTTAGTGTTTCGTGGTTTACGTTGTAAACGATTGTTGGTAGGTCGTTGCCTGCAGGAGCTGAAATAACAACTTTCTTAGCACCGGCATTGATATGAGCCTGAGCCTTTTCCTTTGATGTATAGAAACCTGAGCATTCAAGAACTACGTCTACGTCAAGTTCGCCCCATGGACAATTATTTGCATCAGGGAAAGCGTAGATTTTGATTTCCTTACCATCAACTGTGATTGAATCTTCACCTGCTGAAACTGTATCAGCCTTTTCATACTTACCTTGTGATGAATCATACTTTAGTAGATGAGCAAGCATCTTTGGGCTTGTAAGGTCGTTGATAGCAACAACTTCATAACCCTCTGCGCCAAACATCTGTCTGAATGCAAGACGTCCAATACGTCCGAATCCGTTAATCGCAACTTTAACTGCCATTTTAAATTCCTCCTAAAAAATATATATATTTTTTTATCTTTGAGTGAGCATAGTATATGCCCATTTATATATATTTTACATCAAATTTATAAAATATACAAGCCTATATGTTAAATTTATATCATTTTAATGATTAATTCTTCCTTTTGCACAAAAAGCAGCCTATTTATATCAGTTTTATATATAATTTTTTTAAACAAAATGAACTGCTGTGAAAATTCACAGCAGTTCATAATTATCTTATTCTATTTCTTCGTTGTCAACTTCTTCGCCGTCGATAGTAATATTAATATCTTTATACATACTCATACCTGTACCGGCAGGAATAAGTTTACCGATGATAACATTTTCCTTTAGACCAAGAAGCGGGTCAACCTTACCCTTAATAGCTGCATCTGTAAGAACCTTTGTAGTTTCCTGGAATGATGCGGCTGAAAGGAATGATTCGGTTGCAAGAGAAGCCTTAGTAATACCAAGAAGTACAGGAGATGCAGTTGCAAATTCAGTACCGCCCTTTTCCTTAACTCTCTCGTTTGCCTCTTCAAGTTCAAACTTATCAACAAGTGAACCGATAAGAAGATCAGTTTCGCCTGCCTCTTCAACTCTAACCTTACGCAACATTTGACGTGTGATAACTTCGACGTGCTTATCGTTGATGTCAACACCCTGCATACGATATGTTCTCTGAACTTCACGCGCGATATAAACCTGAACGGCATGAGGACCTCTGATATGAAGAATATCATTAGGGTTTACAGAACCCATTGTAAGTTCGTCACCCGCCTCAATAACGTCACCGTCATGAACTTTAATACTTGAACCGTATGGAATTGTGTAAGTCTTAGCATCGCCTGTCTGGTCATTGGCAACTGTAACTTCTCTCTTACGCTTTGATTCTGTTACAGTAATTGTACCGCCGATTTCTGAGATTATAGCAAGACCCTTCGGACGTCTTGCCTCAAAAAGTTCCTCGACACGAGGAAGACCCTGTGTAATATCGCTGCCTGACGCAACACCGCCGGCGTGGAAAGTACGCATTGTAAGCTGTGTACCCGGTTCACCGATTGACTGTGCGGCAATAATACCAACTGCCTCACCGACATTAACAAGTTCACCTGTAGCAAGGTTTGTACCGTAACATTTAGCACAAACACCGATTTTTGACTTACAAGTAAGTACGCTTCTGATATATACTTTTTCGATACCGGCATTAACAATATTATTAGCCTGTACGTCTGTTATAAGTTCGCCGTTCTTTGCAAGAACTTCACCTGTTTCAGGGTGAATAACATCCTGCATAGCTGTACGGCCGACGATACGGTCATATAGCGGTTCTATACTTTCTTTACCATCAGTAATTTCAGTTACCCATTCACCTTCATCAGTACCGCAGTCGATTTCACGAACGATAACGTCCTGTGATACGTCAACAAGACGACGAGTAAGGTAACCTGAGTCGGCTGTTCTAAGAGCTGTATCTGTAAGACCTTTACGCGCGCCGTGTGATGAAATGAAGTATTCAAGTACGTTAAGACCTTCTCGGAAGTTAGCACGGATAGGAATTTCGACTGTTCTACCCTGTGTATCCGCCATAAGTCCACGCATAGCTGCAAGCTGACGAATTTGGTTAACGCTACCACGGGCACCTGAGTCAGCCATCATAAAGATTGGGTTGAATTCACCAAGGTGTTCCATCATGGCGTCTGTGACATCAGATGAAGCCTTTGCCCAAATTTTAATTGTCTGTTGATAACGTTCTTCATTTGTAAGAAGACCCATCTGATACTTCTGCATAATTCCTTCGACTTGCTTTTCAGCATCGGCAAGGATAACTTGTTTCTTTTCAGGAACTTCGATATCTGATACGGCAACAGTTATAGCACCTCTTGTAGAATACTTATAACCTGTAGCCTTAATCTTATCAAGCACTTCGGCTGTTTCTGAAGTACCGCAAACTCTGATACACTTATCAATAATTTTACCAAGCTGTTTCTTACCTACAACAAAGTCGATTTCAAGGTCAAATTCATTTTCAGGATTTGATCTGTCAATATAACCGATATGCTGAGGAATATTATTATTGAATATAATTCTACCAACAGTTGTACCGATAAGTTTTGACTTTTCTACTCCGTTAATCTTCTTTGTAACTTCAACAAGAATTCTTTCGTGCAGAGTTACTTCGTGGTTATAATAAGCAAGAAGTGCCTCATCAAATGTAGTATACTTCTTTATTACAAGTTTCTTAGCCTCACTTATTAATTTCTTTAGTGAAATTTGAAGTGATTTATTAGGTAATACCAAAGTTACAGGATTTGCGTGAATTTCTGTTTCATTCATTGCAACTTCCGGCAACTCTCTCATATATTTAAGAGCCTCTCTTACATCAGTAAAGCTCTTGATTGGTTCTTCTTCATTGTATATAACAACGTTTTCTTCCTGTTCCATATCAGAAAGTCTTTCGATTAATACATTGATTTTAGGTTCATCATCAAGAATTGTATCAATAATTCTGTCATAATGTTCCTTTTGAATTGTCAGGTAGTAAGAACCCAAAATCATATCCTGTGTAGGAACCGTTACAGGGTGTCCGTCCTGCGGTTTAAGCAAGTTATTTGCTGAAAGCATTAGGAAACGTGCCTCGGCCTGTGCCTCCGGTGAAAGAGGAACGTGGATAGCCATCTGGTCACCGTCGAAGTCGGCGTTATAAGCCGTACATACAAGCGGATGAAGTTTTAGAGCACGTCCTTCAACAAGTTTTGGCTCAAATGCTTGAATACCAAGTCTGTGAAGTGTAGGCGCACGGTTAAGCCTAACCGGGTGCTCCT
>ERZ773210.2290-NODE-2290-length-16039-cov-2.552427_pt1 | contig 16039 bp, 15 predicted proteins | sample MGYA00580528_ERZ773210 | MGnify/ENA primary metagenome ERZ773210 (study PRJEB29015, sample SAMEA2737769) | human gut metagenome | biome: human gut; feature: human-associated habitat; material: faeces | place: China | collected 2012 ...
ACATCTATTTTTTCATTCTCATTTTTCTGAAGTTCGCAAAAAATCATTATTTTATCAGCAGATTCTGAATTGCTAGAATAGAAATCGTTCTCTGTTATGTTATTATATTTAGCATATGTTGGAGAGCTCTCCCCTAAGACTATGTCTATTGCTTTTATAATATTGCTTTTACCCGAATTATTTTTTCCAACTATAACATTTTTTCCTGAATTAAATCCTAATGTTAAATCTTTTATTGAACGATAATTTTTTATTATAACTCTACTAATATACATATTCTTCTCCTTTTTACTTATTAAATGATTCTTTTATTGCTTTATCTAGTTGTTCTTGTACACTTGCTTTATTAAAAATGCTTTCAAATATTTGACTTGTTGCAGTATTTATTGATTCATTATTAGCAATCTCTGTAGTTCTTTTTATTTCATTTTCGTTTTCTAGTTTTAGTATTTCTAATTTATATTTTTGTTCAACTTCTTTTAATTCAAGTTCTAATTTATGTTTTTCCTTCATTGCTTCAATATCTATTTTATGTTGATTCATTAACTTTTCCATATCAGCTGTATTTTGAATTTTTAGGATTTCGATATCCTTCTTATTTCCATTCCTAGCTACTAGATATGTTATAATACCACTTATTAATGCAGTTATGATTGAAAAAATATGTGTTTCCATCCCTTATTACCTCTTTTCCATAATTTCATTTACAAGTACTCGTTATACTTATTATAAATTTTTTGAATTAATAATTCTATATAAAATTTGACTAGAAAATTATAATTATTTAAAATTTTTGGGTCATATCGTATCATTATATAATTTCTTTGGCTTCTCTTTCACTTTTAAAATAAAGCATTTTTTTTAAAGTTTCTTTCTTTTCATCTAATGATATTTTATCGTTATTAAAGTATCGTTTTACTATTTGTAATACTTGTTCTGAATTTAAAGCTTTTTTATTAAATAGATTATCCATACTAACTTCAAAATAATCACTAATTACTATAGCATCATATAGACTCATTTCTCTTCTACCTGTTTCCCAGCTTGACACCTTAGATCGACTTATGTTTAAATCTTCAGCCATTTTTTCTTGAGACACTCCCTTTAGTATCCTCAACACTTTTAAATCAATTCCTAATCTTTCATTCATTTACTTACTCCTATTTTTTCATATATATATCATATTTGTTGTAAATATTTTGTCGAAATTTGTCATTTATTATCAAAAAAGCAAAATATTTTTGTAACTCTCAATTACTTTAATATTTTACTTTTCTTCTGTAATATTTTATTCTAAATATTCTTTCAATCCCTCTACCACCTTATAAACTTGTGTCATAGGATTTCTTTGTGATGCTTGTCCGTTTTCATTAATTTTCTCCATTAATTTGCAATTGTCTATTGCCATATGTATTTTTCCATCACTTGTAACTTTCTCAAAAATCTTTTCATCATTTTTCTTATATTCTCCAAGTCCATTTTTTTGAAATTCTTTATTCAATTCTTTTAAAATATCATCTTTTGATATATATTTAGTTACTCTTTTTAAATGAGATAATATCCAAAGTTCAAAATTTGGATTAGACCAAGCAACATTATAATCACAAGTTCTAATAGCTTTATCAAATTGATCATTTGAATAATCATCTTTATCAAATACAACCCAAACTTGTCCATATCTTTTATTTGAATAGTTTACAAATTTATCTGTATGATTTACTAAATCTGTTGTATTCTTTCCTGTTCCTTTTACTTCAATACTAGGAATCAAAACATCAACTTTATTGCCATATTTTTCATTTATCTTTTTCTTTAACCCATTAAAATAGTTAGGTTCTGTTTGTTTTCCTTCGCATACAATTAAGTAATTGGCTGGTGCAAGCTTCTTACTTTTTAATTTGCTTTTTCTGGAATATTCTTTATCTCTCATACTATATCAAATTCCTCTAATACTGGAATAGCACCGTATCTTCCAGTTAAATAATCTTTATTGTATGTTGCATCATTTCTAACTTTCTTAGCATTTCCATTTTCATCTTCTATAATATAATCGGATAAAGAATACAATTCTGAAACTCCATTCTTATCCTTTTCAACAAACCATATTTCATCTCTTCTAAATGTTTCTTTATTTAAATTTACTGTATCATGTGTTGAATATATTAACTGACCATTACCTATATTTTTTTCACTATTGTGGAATAAATTAATAATATATCTTGTTAATAATGGATGTAATTTTGCATCTAATTCATCAATAAACAATACCCTTCCATTTCTTAATGTATCCATTAAAAAGTCAAATAAATGAAACATTTTCATAGTACCATTTGATTCTAATACAAGTGGTAGTGCTTTTTTATTACCATCTTCTCCATTATGAACTAATTCAACTTTTACTACTCCATTTGTATTTTTTAATTCTTCCAGTGAATTTGGAGATATATTTATTGAGTCAATTGTTGCATCAAATGTTTTTATAAACTTTAATAATTCTTCTTTATATTTTTTATCTTCAATTATTTTTAAAGATATTCTATTGTTTAATGCGTTTTCAAAATTTGGATCTCCTAAATCTAAATAATTTGCATCTATAAACCAATTATATACATTATTAAAGTCCTCATTATTTTTATCTATTTTAGCAAATACATTTAAAAATAAAGTTTTTTCATCTACAACAATTTATTTTTATTGTCTTTTACTTCTATGTTATTATTTGTTCTGTCAAATATTTCGTAGAATTTATTAACTCTTTTTTCATACAACCATTCAGAAATAATTGCATTATTTAATACTTCAAATCCATATTTATATATTTTATTGTTTTCAGCTAGTATTTCTACTTCTAGACTGATTGGTTCGTTGTTTATCATAAATGTAAAAATGTTTTCTTCACTTAAGTTATTGTTTATTCTTGAATCGTCACTTACTAAAACTTTCTTTTTCATATAGCTAAATGCTTGTAATACATTAGTTTTTCCACTTGCATTTGCACCATAAATAGCTGCTATTTTTAAATAGTCTCCATTTTCTGTTTTTGCAATGTTGTATTCATGTTCTTTTAATGATGTTGCTTCCATGTCTAGGCAGTTTTCATTTTTAAATGATTTGAAATTTTTAAAACTAAATCTTATTAACATTTATGATTCCTCCTTTACTTTATATATTATATGCTAAATTTAAAAAAATATCAATATTTTTGAGATTTTTTCTCAAATTATATTGATGTTTTGAATTTTTATTATTGCTAATGTTTTGTTACGTAGTAAAGTTTTTTCAAAATTTTGAAAAAACTCGTTAATTTTAGGAACTTTTTTCATTTTTTTGAAACCTTCATTTTATTCATAACATAATTAAAAATAGAGCCACACTTTTTTTCTGTATAATAACTTTTACTTTCCGTATTTATCTTTCACTATATTGAAGTAATATAATTTATTCTTTTTTCAATAACTTCTTGCCAAATCATGTCTTTTCCACTTTTTAGTGCATTCATCATCTTTATAATATCTTCATCTACCAATGGTATAATTAATCCCTGTTGATCTCTATATGTATCTTTGCACCTTGCTAAGAATAAATCGATATTTTCAATATTTCTGCAAGTAATAATTCCTACTTTTCCTCTATTTACTGAAAATCTTCCTATCATTTGATCTAATTCTGGATTTTTTACATCTCTACTATAATTTTTGCATTCAACAAAAATATATGGACATGGAATTTGAAATTGATTTGGAATTCTAAAGAATATACCTTTCTCTGCACAATTTGTATATTTTATATCTATCCTTTTTCTTCCTTCATTAATCTCATATTCTTTAACAGGATTGCACAAATATGGATAAAATATTAACTCTAAAATTCCCATTATAATATTGTGATACTCACTTGCTTTATCAGGTCCAGTATCAATATTAATTAAGTTTGTTTCAAGATACTCTATTATTCCATTTACATCTTGATCTGTTAATTCTTCATTTTTTATAACTTTAATATCATTAATTGTATTAGATTTAAAGTTTTTAAAAATTTCATAATGTTTCTTTGTAAAATCAGCTAACCAGTCTTTGTCTATTTCTTCTTCTTTTTTAATTTCTTCTTCAATACTTTTCTTTGTTACATATTTAGTTTTATCCTTTACTCTTTCTTTTACCAAATGTGTTTGCAATCTTAAATGCTCATTCTGCATAAAATTTAATACAAAATGCTGTTTATATTTTTGAGAAGTATACTCCTGTGAAAAAGAAACTAATCTTTTGGGCACTAATATTTTCTTTTCACCTTCAATAACTAATATTTTCCTATACTCTTGTTGCCAACTACAACTTGCACTATCCCAGTAATATCCAGAAACCACATTTTCTTGCATATTAATATCCCATAAGTTACATTGTTCTTCAGTATAATCCAATAAATGTTTTCTTACAATATTGATCACCATATCAGATATTTTGTCTTTATCTATTCCCTTTACAAATATTCTAAAATCTTCTATATCTTCCATTACACCACTCTTTACTGCTTTGCTCTCTATTAAACTCTTAAAAATAGATTTTGTATCAGATGGTCCAATTCCTTTTCCTCTTGGTTTGCCTTTAGATAGTCCTAGACATACCTCGTTTGGTTCTCCTAAATATAAAAAAATTTCTTTTGCCTCATCAATCCTATTCTCCCTTAATAACATCAATAAATATTCAAAAAAACTTTTTATAGTTTCATTGCATTTTTCTGCAAAAGGATATTCTGACTTTGAAATATAATATGGATCCAAAAATAATGGTGTATCTGTTTGTTCATCTACATCAACAAAATCTAGTTCAAACTGAGATTTACCCAAATTAAATCTTTCTGATATTTTCATATAATCCCTCTTTTTCTATTTTATATCTATATTTTTGAAACAATATCAAAATTCGTCTTTTATTATCAAAAATCAAAATAATTCTGTAATTATTAATTACATATTACTTTGCTTTTCTTTGGTATAATATTTGATTATTCATATCTATATTTTTCGCTATCTTCAGCAACCATTAAATCAGTATAATTTTCATCTTCATCAATAGGATAAACTATGCCTTCATTTTGATTTAATCTCTTCTTTAAATAATCTGATAATTTTTTATCTGTACAATAAATATAACCTCCTTTTTGTCCTCTAGTCATTAATGTTCTATATGTATTTTTTATTATTTCATCTGCTATCTTCTCAGCCCTATCAACATCTTTTTTGTATATTTTATATATACCCTTTATGGATTGGTCAGTTTTGGCTCTTTCTGTAACATCTGTAATTATTTTATTATCCTCATATCTTAAATCATTACCTATAATTACACCTACATAGTCAAATTCTAGTCCTTGACAAGTATGTATACATCCTACTTCATTTACTAAATTAGGATCAATTGCCAATGTTTGGCTATTACCTAAATTCCAACTCATTGCAAAATTATATTCTGGAATTGTTATATCGAATACATCTGATTTATTTTTTCCATCTTTTATCCAATTCCAGTAATATCCTGCTAGTAATCTAGCTTTATTATTGATTTTATTTTTTTCAAAAATCATATCTCTTACTTCATTAGGATTATCACATATCTTAATATCATAATCCAAATCAAAGCCCTCATTATTAGCTGTTTTTCTTATACCTAGTACATCGTCCAACCATGCAATATATCCATCTGATCCATTACATCTAAATTGTGATTCTAATTCCATTACTTCTGATTCTGCATTTGTTTGTCCAATATACTTTTGTATTTCTTCAACACTTCCAATATCTTTTAAAGTTACCCTTTGAGATTCATCTATAAAAAATATTGAAAATTTAGAAGCTTTTATAATTTCTTTTATTTGATTTTCTCCTAAATTTTGAAACATTCCTGATTTTGCGTTTAATCTATGTGCTTCATCAATAATTAATACATCAAATTCATTTTCAGATGATTCAACAAAAGAACCTGATCCTTTAAACAAATTATTAATCCTTGTCTTTCTGAAATCTCCACTTAATTTTGTTGCATATACATTTCTTGGAGCCGCATTCTTTGTTACATATGAGCAAACCATATTTTCATTTGTTAATTTTACTAACAAGTTAATCGCTAATACTGATTTTCCTGTACCTGGTCCCCCTTTAACAATTAATACTCTTTTATTTCCGTCTCTATATGATTTTCTAGCCATATCTAGTGCTGTTTCATATACAATTTTTTGATCATCTATCATTACAAATTCTTCATTACCTTTTAACATACTTGATAATGCATCTTGTAATGATTTAGATGGTCTAATTTTTCCATTCTCAATCATATATAAAGTTTCTTTGTCATCACCATATTTAATATACTTATTTATAAAATCTCTTAACTTTTCAACATCGCCCTTTATAAATGCTGGTGCTTTTTCTAAATAAGTTTTATAATCATCAGATAACAAAGTTGGTGGTGTAACTGCTAAATAATTATGCAAATATGCACATGGATGTAAGTCAATTTGTCTATCTTGTACAGTTTCGTTGTAGTCTTCTATTGTTGTTGCATATGACCATGCTTGATATGATGGATGTGCTACTTCTCTTAATGCATGTCCAGTAACTGATTTTACAATTCCGTCTTTTCCACTTACAATATCTGCCTCAGTCCATTGCTTTAATTCAACTATAATAGCAGTATTTTTTAATTTTCCATCTTTCCCTGTTATTATAAAATCCACTCTTTTTGATGTATTAGGTATTTTGAACTCAATTGCTATTCCTACATTTCCAGGAATATTATTGTCTATTAAAACCTTCATCATATATTGCATAGAGTTATTCCGGGCATTTCTTTCAGATTTAGATGTATGATATCCCATTTTTTCATAAAATTTTCTATCTATGTTTTCTTCAATCCTATCTTGTACAACATCTTCCACAAATAGTTGCTTTGTCGCTTCGTATACTATCATAATAATTGCCCCCAACTTAATTATAATACTTCATATGCTATTATGCAGCTTTTATCAACATTATCAGCACCACATTCTTCACATATAACTTCTTCATTTTTAATTAGATATGTATTTATTATCCTTTCTCTACCACATCTACAACATCTCAAAAAAACATGTTTTTTTAAGATGTTTTCTTTTTCAAGTGTATCTAATACGGCATATACAAGATCCTTATTTACTCTAAATGGCCAATAAATATCATCGCATGGATAAATACATTCTCCTCTATCAAATTTACCTAAATTATATATTATTTTTTCCATATATAATTTATTATCTAAATTAATGAGTTTATATTTATTTAAAATTTCTTCAATTTTTTCTTTTTGCATATATTCCTCTTTCTCAATCATTAAATTTTTCGTCTTTATAAAATGCTATCGATCAAAAAACTATATGATGTATTATTGCTTTTTCATGAAATTTATCCCATAACTCAAGTTTTTCTATTGCTTCTTTTAAATTCATATAATATTCTCTTAGTCCTTTGTTATTTTCATCATTAATCATTTTATCTAAATACTGTATTCTTTCTTCTTTTAGTTTTTCATATTCTTTTCTGCTGATATAAATTTCAGGCCTTTTATTTTTTACTCTTAATATATATCCATTCTTTTCTAAGAATTTTATTTTTTTTGATATTGCATTTCTTGCAACGCATAGATTTAAATATGCGTCTTTAACAGTAAGATATTCTTCATTGCCTATTTTTATATATGTTATATACATCACACTTTCTATAATTTATTATATTTTGTACTAACTCCTTTAGCTTTCTCCACAGGATATTTCTTCCTTGTTTTATCTAACTTTTTTAATATAATTTCTTCAGGATTTACATTTAGTTTCATAGCCATTTGAATGCAATAAGTAAAAACATCTGCTAATTCTTCGCATACTTCTTCTTTATTATAATTTTCACTATCCCATTGAAAACATTCTAATAATTCCCCTGATTCAATTGCAATTGACTTGGCAAGATTTTCTGGAGAATGAAATTGATCCCAATCTCTTTCTTCATTGAATTGTTTTATTTCTTGTATTAGCTTATTCATTTTTCTACCTCCTCCAAATAAATTTTCTCCTAAATTCCATTTTTTACAAATATATCACAAAATCTTAATTTTCTCAACAAAATGCTCTTTTTTTCTACAAAAAATAGAAGTATTTCTACTTCTATTCTTTTACATAGTTAATTTTTAATTTTTCACCCTCAAACCAGCAAGCAATTAAAATACTGTTTCTTTCATCTATTTTCGTATATTTTTCTCTTCCTAAAGAATTCAGTTCCTTATCTATTCTAATAAACCAAACTAAAATCTCATTATCTTCATTCAATTTTTTATTTAGTTTTTTTGCATCAGCAACTAATATATCATGATGGTCTTCCCAACTTTTATTATTTTTCTCATATATAGCTACTGTTTTATCATTATTCTTATATTCAAATTCTATATTGTTATTTATATTTAACATATTTCTAATTTTTCTACTTGGTATTTTATAATGAATTTCGTTAAATTCTGTATGTACATTATATGCAGCTTCATATGTTTTATCAATTTTATATCTATTTATAGAATTTTCTAATAAAGAAATATTCGTAAAACTTCTATCTTTTATATCGTTCCAATCAAAATTAATTATTTCGAATGGTGTTATAGATCCATCTGCGTTAGTATATTCAGAAAATTCGTCTGGATTATTTAATATTCTATATAGTTTTTTCTGTTTATTATTAATATTATCGTGTAAATATTTAATATCATTTTTATTAATTATTCCTGATGAAATCCACATCGTAAATTCTATATTATTCCTTATATCTGTAAAGCAATCATATCTATTCAATACTAAATACTTATCTTTTATAGTAATCCATTTATTTAGATTAATATTTAAATCTTCCGATTTAATCCATCTAGTAATATCTTCAATGTTTAAAACTCCTATATTTTCAAAAACATCTTCCTGTATAAAATCATCTTGTAATGCATCCTTACCATTATTTTTTTGTTCATATTCAGTAATTGGATTTAAAACATCATCAATCTCAAAATAATTATAATCCTTTGTAGCTTCTGTTTTATTTATTAATATATGATCAGCTAAGTATCCCATAATTTTATTTCTAAAACACCATATATATTTTTCAACAAAAGACATCACAGAGCTTCTAGCTCCATGTGTTGCATGATAATACCTGCCTCTTATTTCTGAATCAATTTTATCTTTTCCGTAGAAATCTAATTCATTCCAACCACATTCTAGTAAATATTGATATGCTGCAGAAATAATAAATTCAGATTCACTTAAATCATATTTTTGAATTTTCTTTCCTTCTCTTTTTAAAAATTCTATCTTTTTTGAGTTAAACATATCTTTTTCTTTTACTCTTAGCTTTTCTTCAGTATTTTCTCTATCTTCCAAAATATTGTCTAAAGTATCTTCAACTCCTTTTTCTTCATCATATAACTTTCCTTCAGAATAATTTAACAAAATTCTATTTTCCAAAGTATAATTTTCAAAACTATTAAGTGCCTCTAAGAATTCACTATTTCCTTCAAAAAACTTTTTATATTTTATCAATTCATCTTTAGAAAAAATATCTTGCAAATTTACTTCATTATCCTCTTCATTAAAATAATCATGATTTTCAAAAAATCTATAACTTATATGATCACATAATACATACCTTGCTAAGTCATAATCAATTGCACTATAACCACTCATTCTAGTTCCTTCTTCAGCTGCCTTTAAATTTAGTTTTATTGTTTTATTACAATTATATGGTGATAAATACTTTTTTAATTGTTTTTGGTTAATTATATGCAATTTAAAAGCTAGCTCAGCAATATCTCTAATATATGTTCTTATCTGGAAATCATAAGTTTTAATATTACCACTTAAGAAGAAATTTTTTTCTATTATATTCAATATATCTCTCACAATATTATAATCTTTTGTTTTATAACATAAACACATAGCAATTCCATAAATCTGTTCTAATAGTTGTATATCATTAATTTCACCAATTTTATTTAATAATAATATAAATTCATGGGGGCATAAAATTGCCCAATTCATAAGTTGATTTCTATAAAAATACAATCTCATATTATCAACACCAGTTAATAACCATACATATATTAACGGCAAACCGTTATATTTATCATCTTTATTTAAAAAATAAATTGGATTTTCATTATTTATTATTATATCCTGAGTAATTTTTATTTTGTCACATCTTAATAATTCTGGCAAAGACCATATTTTATCTCTACTTGCCATATCTATATATTTTAACAAAATTTCATTTAATGTTTCTGCTCCCAATGGATGATTTGGTATTCTAGAACAAGGTATAATGATATTATTTAATATCATCCTCATATTATTAGGACTTACTAACATCAACTCACATACTCTATCTTTTATAGGTATAGTTTTTAAGGGATTTACATTTACTATTGCATAATAAGTAGCTTCTTTTAACATATATGGTTCTATATCTAGTTTCTTTATATCTGGTAAAAATATTTGATTTTCTTCAAAAAGAATTAATGCACATAATTTTAAAACAGCAAGATTTATCTTCTTATTAATTTCGTCAAATTTTTCATCTATAATATCCCTTGATAATTTTCTAGCTATTATGTAGTCAATAACTGGTTGCATTCCTTTATAATATACTTCCTTTTTTATCCCTAAATCCATTTCTTTAGTTTCAACATATAATAATCCATATTTTTGCATACTTTCTATTATTTTTACTTTTTTTGAATCATCAATTAACATCAATTCATCATCATTATTCATTAACTGTATAATGTCTTTTTTATATATTTTAGTATTCATATATAAAAATTCAGCAATAATTTTTGCACTTCTATTAAGTACATCCCTACAAATAATATCTGAATTATTTATTAAAAATTCCTCGTTCATTTTATCCAACTTTATTTTAAATAGTTGAACTAAATTGATGTTTAATCCGTTTAGGGTATCTATTTTTTTATTTTGATATAATTCTGTAAATGACTTTAAAACTAATGGATTATTCAAATATGTCTTTATATTAATAGAATTACTAAATTTGATATTATACTCTAACATATATTTATCAAACATCTCATTAGCATCATATCCTGGGTTATAATCAAAATTTAATACTCTATAATTTTCTAAAGTTTCTAATTTTTTAAATGCATATTTTCTACCTATAAAGCAAAATCTAAAATTTTTATATTTCTTTGTTAATTCATTTGTTTCAAGCTGTTTTTCATACCAATATTGATAATCTGAATGTTCATCTATGCCATCTATGCAAATTAAAACTTTTTTATTAATCATTATATCGCTATCAGGTAAAATATATTGATTTCTATTTGCTAATAATTCTAATGAAGAAAATATTTCTTCTTCAGACCATGTTTCAGAAAGCCCTAATTCTTTAGTTAAAATTTCTTTCCATGAACTTCTACTTTTAACATCAGATGCCCTTATTAATATGGCAATATTATTTTTTCTCAATTCATTTTCTACTTGGTTTACTACACTATGTGTTTTTCCTGTTCCAAAATCGCCTATAATTAATAAATTTTTCTTGAAATAATCTTCTTCACACTCTTTTAAAAATTGATTAACATTAATATTTTCTATTATTTCTATATTTTGTTTCATTTTATTGTAATGCATTGACATTGTTTTTTTTTCTAAATTATAAAACCATTCAGTATCAAGATAAAATTTTTTATTTCTAATAATTAGTTCGTTATTTTCATTTCTTAAATATTTAATTATATCTAATAAGTATAAATTAATATCTTCTATTTTCTCAGATTGCTCGTTATATATTTCTTTTAATTTTTCTTTTTCATCAGTATTTAAAATTTCTAAATATTTTTCAAATATTAATAAATACTCTTTTAACTCCTCTATTATTTTATTTGCTTTTTTAATTTTATCTTTTACAATATCGGTCTGAATCAGAGCCAACTTACTCTTTCTCGTTCCGATTTTGATGATATTTTTCATCTTATTCCTCCACTCGTATAATAAGTTTGTAAGTAAGAGAAATCACTTACAGACTTATTTCTTTTTATGGTATAGAGGTAAGGACATCTAAGAGGAATTCCCCTCATCCCTATTCCCATCTATACAGTCAATTGTTGCTGATTTCTCAACTTGTCACTAATCAGATTTGCTCCCATGTCACAGATCTACTAAGTTTTGTCTTTAATTTCCAGCCTGAAATAGCCCTAAAAGCATCTTAGGCTGGAAATTAAGGCAAACCCAAAAGTTTATCAAAATTCAGCAATCCATCTATATCAGTTAAGGCATCATAAATATTATCCCCTCTATTTTCTAATTCTGAAAAACATTCCAGCATAATATTAGTAATTCGCTCCTCATAACGAACTACAGTTTTCTCCAACATCTTGTTAAACTCTTTTTCATTTCCTTCAAAATAAAGTCCTGCATAGTTACGCAAAAATCCAATCCTTATTGATGTCGATGCTTCAAATGACTTCTCTGTTACATACATATGTTGCATAGCTAACAATTGTAGATTCATCATTTCCAAAAACAAAGCCTTTCCCGCCAAAAGTTTACGGTTTAAACTATTCGGGTAATTCTCTGAAACATATGAAAAAGTTAGTGCATATGCAATAGCGTCTGCAAAACATTCTTCCAATATTTCATTGTTTTCATTAACAAGATACCTTTGCTCACGAATTAATTCAACATACTCTTTTGATTTGAATTTTTTTTCATATTCTTCATACAAATCACATAAAATAGCCTTAATATTTTCTAAAAACTGAGTCCACTCTGCATCAGGATTAATGTTTAATATATTTTCGTTATTTTTACGTCCTAACACTTTATAAATCCAATGTCCTAATTCATGTCCAATAACATATCGTTTCTGAATGTCTATGATAAAATCCAACTCCACTTGTTTTTCAATGTTCACATCAAATGATCCCAGAGCAATTTTATTCATTCCATAATATGATACTAAAACCTTGTTATTTTCTAACACTGCATCTTCCGCAAATAACTCATATGAAAGCTTCCAAATATCATGTGCAGACTCCCCATCATCAAGGTAAAGTGCATCAAGTAATCGATTAATCTGATTTAAATGACAATCATATAAGATATAATACTTATAACTATTTTCGTAAAGCCTTACCGGCAAAACTGTGCTGTATTTATTATAAGTATCACATATAATAAATGAAGGCATAAATTCTTCAACATATTGATTTATAATTGCAGACAAACAATCGTTAAATAAAACCCTTAATCTGGTTTCCTCAGATTCTGATAATTCACTGGTATATACACTGCATCTTGAACTCTTAATAAATTTTACAACATTCTCATCAATATTCATAATAGTACTATTTTCCTGATAATAAATCGCTTAATACTTTTTGAGCTTTCTCTTCCTGTTTCTGCTCAATAAGTTCCTTTGCTATTTTCAGTGCCTTTTCTTCATCACCTTCAACCTCAAAGCCATTATCTGAAACCTTTATTTTAATCTTTTTTCTATTTTTTATTAATTCAATGATAATCAGCGTAACCCCCGAAATAGCATAAGGAGCCAGTTCAACTCCTATCTGAACCACAGTATTAAGCTCACTGCTAAACGACTTTGGATTATCAATTACAATACACATATCGGCTAATTCACCGATACGATCAACATACTTTATATCCTCTTTTTCCATTTCAAAAATAATCATATTGATACACACTCCTTTACTATTTGAGCTATAATATTTGTCAGCATCTCACTGTAGAACTCACTGGGATAGGGACAAATATTGATACATGAGCCTTTGACCACCAGACGTTCCCCATGATGTTGGAAGAAAAGGGATACTTTGCTTTTTCCGGAAAAGGGTGCTCTGAATTTCCGAAACTTCATAAGCATTTAAGTTCAAATTATCATCCGAAAACTACCAAAAAACACTTTCATATCCATTATTAATCCTATATTCTGGCAGTATATACCATCTAGTTTAGCTTTATCCGGGATTTCTAATTTGTCGCGACCATTTATCTGTGCCAGACCGGTAAGACCTGGTTTCACATTATTCGCATGATATTTATCTCTTTCTGATATCAGCACATCCTGATTCCACAAAGCCGGCCGAGGTCCTACCACACTCATATTTCCAATAAAAATATCCCAGAGCTGAGGCAGTTCATCAAGGCTATATTTACGAAGAAACCTTCCTGTCTTTGTAAGATACTGTTCCGGATTATTCAACATATGAGTAGGTATATCATGAGATGCATCCATTTTCATAGAACGAAATTTGTGTAGTTCAAAATACTGTTTATTCTGTCCGATACGTTTTTGTGTAAAAAGAACCGTCCCCGGATCTTCTGCTTTTATTACCAATGCAATTAAGCCCATGAGCGGACTCAATATTACAAGTCCGCCAAATGATAACAATATATCTATTACTCTTTTTGCATATTTCTCATACCAGGAAGGACTATACTCTGAAACACCTGTAACATCAAGATGACCTCTCATGCCATCTGCATTTTCTTTTTCCATGGTATTCTCTATAAAAACAACAGTTTTACCTTCCAGTGGATTTTTCTGTTCCGGTTGATCTTCATACACAGATTCCAATTTGCTCTTTTTCACAATAATATGTAACACGCCAAAAACAATAACCATAATACACGTTATTCGTTTCACTATCTTTTTATTGCCAAACACTTTTTTCCCCATTTCCAAACAATGCCGAGAATATTCAGACCTCAATTCAGGCATCATACAACTTCCCCATATATCCTCTTCATATATTCATGGACAATGCCTATATCAAATTGTTTCATAGTTTCAATATTCGTTTCTCCCATTCCTGTATCAGAAGCGTTCATAATTCTTCTCATACCGTTGGCAAAACCAGATACATCATGACAATCATACAAATAACCACCCCTGCCATCTTCAATTAAATCTGTATTCCCTCTGATTCTGCTGCATACCACCGGAAGCCCAACCGTCATAGCCTCCATCAATGCAACCGGCAGTCCTTCCTGCAGACTTGGAAATACAAATGCATCTGCTACTTGCAGTATTTCCTTCACATCCGCTCTATATCCAAGGAAGAAAATCCTATTCTGCAGACCAAGCTTTAATACAAGTTTCTTTAGTTTTGCTTCCAGTTCACCCAAGCCAACAATCAAATACCTGGCTCCCGGTTCTTCTATTTCTGCAAAAGCACGGATGGCAACCTCATGATTCTTTCTTACAGATAACTCGCCTGCACTCATAAAAACGAAATTATCCGATGTAAGTCCCAGTTCATGCCTTTTAGCCGCCGGATCTATTAGCATATTTCTTAATTGTTCTGTACGCACGCCAACTCCCGGCACATGTTCAATTTTTTTTGCGTTAAATTTCTGTGCAATTTTATAATCTTCCTGATTGATCGTAATAATCACATCCGTAAACTTCGCACAGATTTTTTCTGCCGGATAAAAGAAGAGCCATGCTTTCCAGTCTGCACCTTTAAAAAAGTGAAATCCATGGGCTGTATATATAATTTTTGTTCCAAACTCATTTCTCGACTTCCTGCAGGCCAGACGACAGATTACACCTCCAATCGGTGAATGACAATGTATAATCCTGTTCTTCTCAGTCAATTCCCGTATCATATGATATGATGTACAGATTTTCTCTATCTTATCCAACTTTCTCGGAATCGGGATATGATACACACCAATCCCTCTGTTCACCAGTTCCTGTCTGTATTCCTCTACTCTCTCCTGACTTGTAGTAGACCCGGATTCAAAATTAGCTGCCACATCCACATCATATCCCAATTCCAGAAGAATATAGATATTATCCATATTAAATAAGTCATGCATCGAAGCTACCGATGCCACCATTAATGCTCTCGGTTTTATCATACCAGTCTTACACCTTTGTAAACTGCTTTCTTTTTCGATATGATATGACATTGGCCATAACTCCCAACACACATCCAAG
>ERZ773210.2293-NODE-2293-length-16024-cov-3.360261_pt1 | contig 16024 bp, 23 predicted proteins | sample MGYA00580528_ERZ773210 | MGnify/ENA primary metagenome ERZ773210 (study PRJEB29015, sample SAMEA2737769) | human gut metagenome | biome: human gut; feature: human-associated habitat; material: faeces | place: China | collected 2012 ...
TTCACTTACTAAGTAGTCAAAATACACTGATTTACGATAATCAGTAGCAACGGTTAAATTTTTTCTAAATCTATGAACTGAAATATATGTGAAATCAATAGATTTAGAAGAAATTAATCGTATAAAAAAATTTAACACTTTTAGGGATTATAGGAAATTTATTAAGAGAGTTGAGGAGGTTAAAGATGAAAGATTTTATTTTGTTTTTGGTTAGAATGAAATTAAGATTAAGAAAAGGTCAACGGTTCAAATTTAAGAATCAATCCAACAAAGAAGAAACATTTGTAATTGATGATAAAGTTCTCAAGATAACAAAAGTGAAGATAGGAAGAAATGATAGAATTGTACCATTCATTGATAGGTCTAATTTATCTTTGAACTTTCTACTATCTGATGAAGCAAAAGATATGATCATAAGATTATAGGGTAATTTTTTCTGTAAAATGTAGATATTATTACACCAATTATTTTTTTAGGAAAGGTCATGATAAAATGAACGGTTCGTTTTTGGCAGGTGTATTATCGACAATCATAGTTGAGATTTATTTGTTTGTTGGAATAATGGCATATTATAATTACAAGAGGAAGAAATAAAGGAGAGGATTTGAATGCACATTGCAATTCATAAATTAGAAGTATTAAAAACTGAAATTCGTATGTATAAAAAAATGCTTCAAGAACGTGAAATACTCGTTGAGGAATATAACAAACCTTTACAGGAGATGCAGGATGAATTAGCGGAAGTAAAAGAACAATTGAAAAACGTTAGATCTCCTGCAGGTAATAGTCTTAGTGGCTATGTGCAAGAAAAGGATAGTAAGTATAATTCTTTGATTACAAAAAAAGATGAATTACCAAAAGAAATTGCTAATTATATTCAAGAGAATGAGAAAGAATACTTAGCTGATTTAGAATTCTGGAATGTGCGTATTGAAAATGCAGAATACTATCTAAATAAAATGGATCCTCTTGATAGAAAATTTATTGAGGATTTCTATTACAACCGTACAAAAGATGAGTGTAAAAAGCGTTACAGCATCACCAGTAACAAAACTCTTTACGGGAGAGTTGATAGGATTTTAGAAAATTTATTAGAAAAATAATAAAAAATTGTGCTCATGGGGAAGATTCCCTTTAAATTTTGTGTTATTATGATAATGCAAGGTTTATGAAAAAGCCTACATGATGTCGATAAATTTATACAAAAGAGATAGTTCGTCTATCTCTTTTTTTGTTGTAAAGGAGAATTGATATGACACAACCGCTAAAACCACATCATCATATCCACTTTAGAGAAGAGACAACTGAATTTTATATACATAATCAAAAGTATAAAAGGATTAAGTATTCTTGCTATGTTCCTAACTGTCACCATTGTTATTACAGAACTGTTAAGTGTAAAGATAATGGCTAGAGAATTTGCTAAGAAGTTTTATCATTCAAAAGCATGGGAGCTTGCAAGGAATAGTATTTACCAACGTGACATGGGATTGTGTCAAAAGTGTTTGATTGAAAAGAATGAAACAGTTCCTGGAGAGGAAGTACATCATAAGATATTCTTAAGACCATCAAATATCAATGATCCTAACATTACATTAAATCCCGACAATCTAATTCTACTTTGTAAGGATTGTCATATCGGTATTCATAAAGCTACAACACATAAGAAACGTAAGAGGATTGTTATGAACGGAACATACATTGATGAACAAGGACAATTACAAAAGCAAAAGATAATCATAGTACATGGAGCACCAGCGAGTGGAAAGACATCATATGTTAAAGAGCACATGAATAAAGGTGACATGGTTGTTGATTTAGATTTGATTAAGGAATCAATAAGCATGTGTGATAAACGAGATACTCCTGATACATTGCTAGATACAGCTAATGAAATCAAAGAGTTATTGTATCGTTTGATTGAAGAAAGAAAAGTAGATGCCAAAACTGTTTGGGTAATAGGCATGTTACCAACAAGAAAGCAACGCAATGAACTAGCTTCAAGACTGCACGCTGATGAGGTGGTTCATATCGAAGCAAGCATTGATGAATGTATTGAGCGAATGCTCAAAGATGAAACGCGAGCCGACAAAGAAAAGCAAATGCAGATTATAGACAGCTACTTCGGTTACTACCAAGCCCCCCTCTCAAAATGAGTGGTGATAGATCCTAAAGGACCGATGGAGGCAAGCTCTTTATAACGCACAAAGTCGCACGTAGGGGGGTGTAGGTAAGTTTTGAAAGGAGATGACAAATTTTGGGAAAAGAAAAAGAGAAAAAGACAAAAGAAAGAAGGACTTCAAATTCAAAATACGAAAAAATGAGTCATGATGAACGTATTGAGTTTCAAAGGAAAAAGCTTAATCGACAATTTTCTTCTCTTGATAAAAAAACAAAGAATATTGTCACACCTTTAATTCAAAACGCTGCTTTCATGATCGTAACTCTTGAAGAACTACAAATTAAGATTTCGCAAGAGGGAATTACAATTAAATATCAAAACGGTGCCAATCAATGGGGAAAGAAAAAGTCACCAGAAGCAGAAATGTATAACACGATGGTCAAGAATTTAACATCTATCATCAAACAGCTTACTGAACTTGTTCCAAAGGATATTGGTGTTCCTAAAAATGATGACTTTGATGACTTCTTGCAAACGAATATGTAGGTATGGTTAGAAAAACAAAACGTAGAATCATCTATCCGTTAGCATACAATCCTATACTTGAATATTTTGAAAAAATGAAGTCTGGGGAGATAAGAGTATGCAAGAAAATCTATGCGGTCTATGAAGAACTGGATAGATTGATTCATGATACCAACAGTGAATGGGAATACTCCCCAAAAAAAGCCAATCATGCTCTGGAATTTATTGAAAATTATTGCAAACATTCCAAAGGCAAAATGGGTGGGAAGCCATTTATCATGGAATTGTGGCAAAAGGCATTGGTTGCAGCAACCTTTGGTATTATTCATAAAATTGATGAAACAAGAAAATATAGAGAAGTCATTTTAATTGTTCCAAGAAAGAATGGTAAATCAACACTTGCAAGTGCCATTGGTTTATATCTTCAAATCGCGGATAACGAACCAGGTGCTGAAATTTATGCAGTTGCTACCAAAAAAGAACAGGCTAAATTGATATGGACTGAAGCTAAACGTATGGTTAATAAATCACCAGTATTGAGAAAACGTTTGAAACCTCTCGTTGGAGAAATTAAAGGAGATTTTAATGATTCATTTTTCAAACCTGTTGCTTCTGATTCGGATAGTTTAGACGGTTTGAACGTACACGGTGGATTGCTAGATGAAATTCATGCTTGGAAAGACAAAAATTTATATGATGTTATTGTGGATGGTACATCAGCACGTGAACAACCGCTTATTTTAATTACTTCAACCGCAGGAACTGTAAGAGAATCTGTTTATGACATGAAGTATGAAGAAGCAACGAAAATTCTTAATGGTTATAAGGATCATATGTATGTTGATGAAACCGTTCTTCCGATTATTTATGAATTGAATAACCGAAATGATTGGAAAAATGAAGAAACATGGATTGAAGCCAATCCAGGATTAGGAACAATCAAGAGAATCGAACAGCTTCGTACAAAAGTCAACAAAGCTAAGGCAAATGAACAGCTTGTTAAGAACTTATTATGCAAGGACTTTAATATTAGAGAAACAAATACCATGGCATGGCTAACATTTGATGATTTAAACAATGAAGCAACATACGATATCTTTGAATTGAAGCCTGATTATGGGGTTGGTGGTTGTGATATGTCACAAACAACCGACCTAACGTGTGCAACCGTATTGTTCATGGTTAAAGATGACCCAACAATCTATGTTATGCAGATGTATTTCTTACCAGCGGATCTATTGGATGAAAAAGTTGAAAATGATGGAATACGCTATGATTTATGGCTAGACATGGGATTGTTAAGGCTCTGTGAAGGCAATCGAATAAACACAGCGGATGTCGTTCGTTGGTTTGAAGAAGTGCGTGATGAATATGGAATATATGTAAACTGGACAGGTTATGATAGTTGGTCTTCTGATTTATTTGTTCACACAATGAAAAATACCTTTGGTAAGGAATCTGTTGAACCTATTCCACAAACGAAAAAGATTCTATCTGATCCAATGCATTCTATGAAATCAGATTTACAATCGAATAAGATAAATTATAACAATAATCCAATGCTCAAATGGTGTCTATCCAACACCTCAATTGAAGTTGATAAATATGGCAATATTCAGCCATGTAAATTAAGAAATAAAAAACTTAAAATCGATGGAACAGCATCATTTTTAGATGCTTATGTGTGTCTTGAAAGACACAAGGAAGAATATATGAGTTTAGTTAACTAGAAGGGAGGTGTAAGATGATGGGATTCTTTAAAAGAAAAAATCAAACGATTGAAAGAGTCAAGTTAGTTCAGCAAAAGACAGCTAACTATTTTTCTTTTGATGGAAAACTGTTTAAAAGTGATATCGTAAGAGGATGTATTCGCCCTGATGTCAAAGCAGTTGGTAAAGCAGTTGTTAAACATATTAGAAATTACAACGGGGATTTGAAAATCAATCCTGAACCGTACATGCGGTTTTTACTGATGCAACCTAATCCGTGGATGACAATGCAACAACTACTTGAACAAGTGGCCAGTCAGTATTTTCTAAATAACAACGCATTTGTCCTGATCAATAGAGATGAAAATGATTTGCCGTATGAACTTTATCCAATAAATGCAGTAAATGTAGAAGCTATTTTTAATGAAAATGGCTTTTTATTTTACCGTTTTTTAATGAAAAATGGGCATTATTACACGTTTAATGCACTAAATGTTATTCATTTAAAGAATGATGTTTATGACAATGATATCTTTGGAAAGAGTTCATCTGATGCTTTGATGTCCATTATGGAAATTGTTAGTACAACGGACCAAGGAATTGTCAATGCTATTAAAAACAGTGGTGTTATTCGTTGGCTGTTGAAATTTAATCTGTCTTTAAAAGAGGAAGATTTGAAAAAGAATACAAAGGCATTCGTTGACAACTTTTTAAAAATCAATGTGGATGATGACTCTGCAGGTGTTGCTGCAACTGATAACAAAGCAGATGCAAAACAAATTGAACCAAAAGATTATGTACCTAATGCACTTCAAATGAAACAGTCGATTGAACGTATCTATTCTTATTTCAATACAAATGAAAAAATCGTTCATTCAAGCTTCACTGAAGACGAATGGGCAAGCTATTATGCTGCTAAAATTGAACCGTTTTTAAAACAGCTAGGTGACACATTCACAATGAAACTTTTTACACGTAAAGAGATTGCTTTTGGAAACTATATTTACTATGAAGCATCAAATGTTCAGTACGCATCGCTATCAACAAAATTAAGCTTCGTACAAATGGTTGATAGAGGTTCAATGGTTCCAGATGAATGGCGTGCATTATTCTTGATGGCTCCTATTCCAGGAGGAGATAAACCAATTAGACGACTTGATACTCAACAGGTCGGTGAAGATGGAAAAACAAAGAAGGAAGGAGGTGATGAATAATGCCGAAAATTATTGATGTAAGAGGGCCACTTATCTCTAATGATTTGAAATGGATCTATGACTGGTTCGAAATGGATGCAACATGTCCTAGAGACATTGCAGTTGCGTTAGAGAAAGCTCTGGAAACACAGGACAGTTTGATTTTAAGAATCAACTCCCCAGGTGGTTATGTCAATGTTGGTGCTGATATTTATGAAGCTATTAGAAGTAGTGATGTAGAAGTTGAAGCACGTATCGTTGGGGATTGTTGTTCGGCTGCAACTTATATTGCGTGTGCTTCAAACAAAGCAACCATGTCACCACTAGGTCAATACATGATCCATAGAAGTATGGTAAGTGGTGTTGATGGTAACGTTAATGATTTTTCTTCTATTGTTGAATCCCTAACAGAAACGGATAAGGCAATTGCAAATGCCTATGCTTTAAAAACAGGAATGTCGCAAGAAGAAATTATTAAATTAATGGATAAAACAACGTGGATGAACGCTGATACTGCTTTAAGTTATGGCTTCATCGATGAAATTTTATTTACTGATGTCAAAACCTCGGGCGGTACACCAGTCAATTTAGCTCAAATCAATGCAGTTGAAAATCATCTGATTGATGAAAACATCATTCAAGAAATGATGAAAAATAAATCAAATATTCTAGGTCAGCAAAAGGCTGACTTTTTTAATGTTCAAAAGGCGAAAGCTAGATTAAATCTATTACAATTAGGAGGAAATATTGATGAATAAAGAACAGTATTTAGAAAAAAGAAATGAATTAATGACACATGCACAAAACTTAATCAATGAAGGAAAAATTGATGAAGCAAACAAAACAATGGATTCAATTAAAGAATTAGATGTTAAATTTGAAGACATTGCAAAAGCTACAGCAAACATGAATGCTTTAAAAGATAACATTGCTGTACCAGTAAATGTTAAAAATATGTTTACTGGTGAAGGTGAAGTGGTAGATCAAACAAACATTCAAACTCAATTAACACCAGAACAAATTACAGAAAAAGAAAACAAGGAATATCGTAATGCGTTCTTCAACCATTTAATGGGTAGAGAATTAACTAATGATCAATCAACTGTTTTTGATAAAATGAATGCTACTTTAACTGCAGGTAGTACTGCTGTTGTAATTCCAACAACAACTGCTGCTAAAATTTGGAGAAAAGTTGGAGAATTATATCCTTTCTACAATGATGTAACTAAATTAAATATCAAAGGAAATTATCAATTAGTATTTGAAGATACATCATCAAATTCTGGTTTTTATGAAGAATCAGAATCAACTGATGATGGAGAAGAAACATTTGGAACATATCTATTGAGCGGATGTGAGTTATCACGTTGCATTCCAGTTTCATGGAAGTTAAAAGAAATGTCTATTGATGATTTTGAAGATTACATCATTGAAAAAATGGCCAAAAAAATGGGTGCTGGTTTAGCTTATGGTGTAATGAATGGAAAAGGTAAAAAAACACCTTCTACCAGTGAAAAAGACGAACCTTATGGTGTTATCACTGCCTTAGGAAAAGAAGATTCAACACCTCAAATCGTTGAATATACTACAGCGCCAACTTATGCTGATTTAACTAACTTATTCTCTAAAATTAAAAGTGGTTATGTTAAAACAGTTTATGCAAACAATGCTTTTATTTGGAAGGTATTAGCAAATGTAGTAAACAAAAACGGAACACCTTATTTCATTCCTGACACATCGGCAGGTGGTGTAGGTCGCATGTTTGGTGCCATTGTAAAAGAAGATGATTCAGTACCTGATGATGGTATGATTCTTGCTGATGCTACTCAATATCTTGTTAACTTCAATAAGGAAATTACTTTAGACACTGAAGATAGAAAAAAAGCTAGAGAAACCGATTATATTGGTTATGCTATCGTTGATGGTTCTCCAGTAACAAATAAAGCCTTTGCATATTTAAAAAAAAAGTAGTTAATGCAGGGCAAACTGATCCAAATACTCAATCTGGTGATAATTCTAATAAAAAAGCAGTAGAAAATGCTGAAAATGAGGATAAATAATGGATGATCTAATTGAAAAATGCCTAATTAACGCACGAATTTCAACAAAAAATGAGATGATCAAGGAGCAAATGCAAGATTTAATTCTTGCTTGCCTCGTTGACATGAAATCAAAAGGTGTTGAAAAGGCTCCTGATGAGATTCCAGATGATTTGAATTTGATGGATCCTTTAATTTTGCAAAGTATCAAGCTTTATACAAAATCTAGTATCAATACTGCTTCTAAAGATTCACAAAGGTTGATGGATCTATATATATCTTTAAGAGATTCTATGTCGCTGATGGGAGAATATAAAAATGAAGTCAATTGATTGTGTCTTAGGTAGAAAAGTAGAAAGCATAGATGAGGAGACGGGTAATGATACAACAACCATTCAATGGGATGATCATTATACTTTCTGTGAGTTTCAAAGTATTTCTAACAGAGAATTTTATCAAGCGCAAAGTACAGGTTTAAAGCCTGAAATGACATTAAAGTTATCTTCATTTGATTATCAAAATGAGTCATACGTTAAGTATGAAGATGAAGTCTATACTGTTTTGAAAACAAATCTTATTAAAGATAACACCGATGAAATTCTATTAACACTAACAAGAGGTATTAAAGATGTCAGTGCCTAAAAGTATTGTTAAAATCAAAAAAGGAGAAGTCACTTATACTTCCAGTGTTGATAGATGTGCTTATACGATTCAGGAATTATGTAGAGCTGCTTTGAGAGATACTGCAAAATTTGTATGTGCAAAATTTAGACAAAACTATTATGCAACATTTAGAAGAAGAACAGGTCGAGTAGGAAGATTTACCCAATATTGGGTAAGAAAAAGAGATATGGATCTACAAGTTGGTCTAAAACCTAATGGGTTTTATGGAGGCTTTCAAGAATTGGGAGGTTCCAAATCAGATAAGCTTGCTTTATTAACTAAAAGTGTAGAAGAAAATATCCCTAAAATCGTAGAAATACAATCTAAATATTTAAGTGCCCTAGAAGATGAAGCTAGGGCATTATCTTTAATTGATGAAAAAGAAATGGAGGGAGAATAGATGAACAAAGAGCTGTTAGAAAAATTCATTAAATCTAATATTTCTTTAGAAGAAATTCCAAAAGTATTTAATGATAGAGCTTTGCGTGATGCCGAATATCCTTACATTGTTTTAAATTCATCAAAAGGAAATACAACTAATTATCCTAGAGTCGATATTGAATTAGAAATCGATATTTGGGATAAACAATCAAATTTTTCAAGTGTCAATAAGATTGCGGATGTGATTCAAAATGCTTTGGATAGACAAAGTTTTACAGATGATCATATCGTTGGAACTTATTATCTTAATACAAGAAATAACATGGATGATGAGGATAAGACATTGAAACGTAATCACATGACATTTGATGTTGAAATTTATTTCAAGGAGGAATAATCGTGAAAAGAAATGCAACACCAACAAATATTATTTTTGGCGAAGGGGTTGTTTCAATTGATGGAAAACCAATTGGATTAACTAAAGACGGTGCGAAATTCACCGTAGAATATACTTATCGTGCAATTGAAGCCGATGGAGATAAAAAGAAGGTCAAGGGTAGAATTGTTAAAGATTCTGCAGTTGCTAAATTAGAAGTCAATCATTTAGAGGTTCTTACTGATCTTGCAAAATTACATCCAGGATTGAATGTAGATACTACAACTAAAGAAGGTTATACGATCATCCGTGGAACTAATGGAATTGATGATGAAAATGATTATCATAAAGTAAGTTTCAAAGGAAAAACAAAAGATGGCCGTGAATGTGAAGTTGCAATTGATGAAGCTATCAATCTTGAAAACCTTGAATGGGAATTTAAAGATAAAAATGAAGTTGTTGATAAAGCAACATTTGAAGGTGTTGAAGATGAAGAAGATGATGGAACTGATGAAGGATGGTCTATCACATATAAAACAGAGGCAGGTAAATAGATATGAGAAAAGCAAATATGAATGATCTATTCCAAATTGCAAGATTAGTTACAAAATTAGGTATTAAAGATGATATCTTTGAGGCGCAAAAAGGGAAAGAAGATGTTGAACAAATCGGATTTGATGTTATTTTTAAAATCTTTGAAAAAGCAACTACTGAAGATATTCAAAATGAAATCTATGAAATTCTTTCAGCACCTTTTGAAATTCCAAAAGAAGATATCGGTAGATTAGAGCCTGATAAACTTATTGAAATGTGCAGTAAATGTTTCAATTTAACAACAGTAATAAATTTTATCAAACGAGTACAGCCGATGATTCAAGCATAGAGGATGTGCTCGATTTAATTTTAAAAAGATATTCTGATGTCAATTTCATCATGAGTATGGAGCACACAGAGGGATTCAATCTTGTTCTTAAAGCGTTAGAAAATGATGCAAAAGAAAGATTGTTCAATCAATGGCTTCATGACGATGCTCGATATGAAAAGAGTTTTGATGATTATTATCAGTCATTCATTCCATATCAAAAAACTACACCTGATGAAAGACGCAGAATTCTAGAAAAATATGGAGGTGATGCAATTGGAAGTATTTAAATTATTTGGTTCAATCCTGATTGATAATACTGCTGCCAATAACTCACTCAAAAAAACTGATGAACAAGCCACCTCATCAGGAAACAAAATGGTTTCTATGTTCAAAAAAATCGGTGGTGCTTTGATTGCTGGATTTTCTATCCAAAAAATTAAGGAATTTGGAGCTGAATGTACAGAAGCGTATAAAGTTCAAGCGGAAGCTGAAAAAAAGCTAGAAACTGTTATGAAACAAAGAATGGGCGCAAGTGACAAATCTATTCAATCAGTTAAGGATTTTGCTTCGGCACAACAGAAACTTGGAGTTGTTGGTGACGAAGTTCAATTAGCTGGTGCTCAACAACTGGCTACATTCTTAAAAACGGATGGTGCTTTAAAAACATTGATTCCAGCAATGAATAACCTCGCAGTTCAACAAAACGGAGTCAATGTATCTAGCGGTAATATGGTTTCTCTTGGTAACCTTATGGGTAAAGTTATGAATGGATCTACAAGTGCTTTAAAAAAAGTAGGTATTTCATTCAGTGAAGCTGAAGAAAAAGTATTGAAATATGGTACTGAAGAGGAACGAGCCGCCATGCTTGCTCAGGTTATTACTAACAATGTTGGTAATATGAATGAAGAAATTGCAAAAACCGATGATGGTAAGCAACAACAGTATAAAAATAGACTCGGTGATATAAAAGAAGTTATTGGACAAAAACTGATCCCACTTCAAACAGCATATTATGGTATTTTAGCCCAAGTTGGAACATTTCTTGCTAACATACTACTTCCTGTTATTGATACAGTCAGTTCAATGTTTGGTAAGTTTACAAATTCAATCACTTCTAATACGGATGTATCGAAGAAATTCAATGATTTATGGAACGCCTATGGTATTCCTATTTTTAATGCTCTAAAACAGGCAGGCTTAACACTTTACAATAGTTTCAATATTGTATGGCCGTCTATTCAGAAGCTTATTTCAAATATGTTTGATGCTTTTAGCTTAATTTGGAATGGGGTAGGAGTTCCTATTTTTTCATTCATTTCATTCTGTGTTGTACAACTCTTTGGTATTTTCAACCAGTATTTTCCTGTTGTTGCTAACATTGTAAAGGATGCCTTTGATATCATTAATAGGGCATATACTAATATTTTTAAACCAATTATTGATGTTATTGTGATTCTTGTACGTAATGTTTTACTTCCAATTTGGACTGTTCAATTCGGTATATTCAGTGGAACAGTTAAAGCTGCTTTTGAATATGTTTCAAGATTATGGAATGGAACATTAAAACCTATACTGAATGGAATCATTGATTTTATTACAGGTGTTTTCTCAGGTAATTGGTCGCAAGCATTTAATGGTTTGAAATCAATTGCACAGGGAATTTTTGAAGGAATTAAAACAGTTATCACTGCTCCAATTGAAAAAGCAAAGAATATTATTAGCGGTATCATTGATTCAATTAAGGGGTTCTTTAATTTTAAAATCACGTGGCCAAAGATTCCACTTCCTCATTTTGCTGTAAAACCAAAGGGTTGGGAGATTGGAGATCTATTAAAAGGTAAGATTCCTTCTCTTGGAATCGATTGGTACGCGAAAGCCATGGATGATGGTATGGTTTTAGAAAAACCTACAATTTTTGGCGCTGCTGGAGGTAAACTTCTGGGAGCAGGAGAAGCTGGAAGTGAAACTGTTGTTGGAACAAAATCTCTTATGAACATGATCAATGAAGCTTCCAACAATGGAAATAAAGAATTATTGCAGGTATTACATCAAATTAAAGACTATTTGGCTGATGAAGATAGATGGTATCGTATCATGTTGAAAGCTTTAGCAGATGGTTCTTTAGCAATTATTCTTGATGGGCGTGAAGTGATTAGAAAATATGCGTGAGAATTTAATACATGTAAACAGTAGAAATGAAGTCTTAGATTTCAAAAAACTGGGTACTCTTGTTAATTATAATGAGTTACGTGATTATGAATGGTCATATTCTTCTGAAAATAACGTTATTACAGGCTTTACAAAGGGAATAGTCAAGAAAACTATTCCTTTTGTTTTTTTCACAAACGAAGATAAGGCCGATGAAATTAAAAATAAATTCTATGAGCATTTTGATGTGGATGTTTTAAGCGAAGAACCAGGCTATTTTAAAATTGGAGATTATAAATACTATTGCTATCTTACAAAGTCAAAGAAAACCAATTATCTGATTGATAAACGTTATCTAGAGTTAAGCGTTGAAGTCACAACTGATAGAGCTGAATGGATCAATGAGAAAACTTTAAATTTAATTATGTATAGTGATAAAAAAAGTCACTCCAAAGAGAAAAAGTACATCTATAGTTATCCTTATATCTATTCAAATCAAAAAGGTGTCGTACAAGTCAACAATGACTCATTCATTTCATGTGATTTTATTTTAAGAATATATGGGCCGTGTTCTAATCCTTTTGTAAAAATTGGTCAAGTTATTTATCAGGTTAATTCAACATTAACAAATGATGAATATTTAGAAATCAATACAAAAGAAAGAACGATTTTTGCATATTCAAAATATGGAGAAAAAAGAGATCTGTTTCATTTTAGAGGAAAAGAAAGAAGCAATTTCTTTGAAAAGTTTCCTTCAGGAACAAGTACGGTTGCATGGAATGGTATGTTCAAAGCTGAATTGATTATCTATGAAACACGAGGTGAGCCTAAATGGATCTAGATTTTATTTATACTGATTCGAACTATATTGAACAAGGGTATTTAAAAAATTCGTCACTTGATATAGAGGTTGGAAAATACGGAGATGCAACAAATGATTATCAGTTAGAAGTATCCGTTTCTTCATGGGATAGAAAATTTGACAAAGGTTCATTGTTCTTTTCTAACGAGAGTGAATTTGGTGGAATCGTTGAAGGTAAAAAAGTGGATACATCTAAAAATACTATTACCTTTAAAGGTAAGACATTTAGAGGTGTTTTAGAAAAAGAATATGTTCAGCCACCCAATGGACAAGCGTATTTCAATGCAAATGGAGAAGCAAATACTCTTATCAACACATTGATAAAAGATAGATTTGGTTCTCTTTTTTGTGTAGATAATATTGGGTTGAGTGACATCACAGTTAATTATCAAATAAGGGATATCAATTTACTAGAAGCATTGGAAAAAATGCTTTTAAAAGCGGATATTCCTTCAAGATTGGATATCAACTTTTATGATGGTCAAGTTCATTTACAAGCCATTCCAATTGTTGATTTGAGTGAATTATTACAGTATGACAATTCATATGGAGTTACTATGATTGCTGAAACACCAGCTAATTCTTATAATCATATTTTGTGTTTGGGAAAAGGAGAATTAACAGAAAGATTAAGAGTCAATCTATATCTTCAAAATGATTCTTCCTGGTCGACAAGTGAAAATAGTAAATTTAAAGGATTATCGAGAAAAACATATCTTTATAACAATACGACGGAAGAGGACACATCTAAATTAATTGAAAGTGGAATAGATTCTTGTGAAAAAGCAAATGGAACTGAAAGTATTTCAGTTAATTTCACGACTGATGAAGCTTCTCTTTTTGATATTGTTGGAGCAAAAGAAGAAATTACAGGATTGTCATTTAAACAACCAATTACTAAAAAGATTTTAAAAGCTACTATTACGAGTAGTATCACAACAGCAAAATTTGAGTACAAGGTAGGTGATTAGATGTTAGAAAGTATTACATTAGATCAATCAGAAGTAAGTGCTGAAATTGATGCGTATATTCATCATGTGTGTTTTGGCAAACAAGGTGTTTTTGAATACGGTGAGCAATTACGCTGTGAGATCGTAAACAATAATCTTTTGAAAATCTATGATGGTCTTTTCATCAATCAAGGACGTTTTAACAGAATTGTTCCAGGAACATATGAAGAAGTCAAAATAGCAAATGGTGTTGTTGATTCAACACGTTACGACCTCATTGTTTCGCATTTTGAAACTGATGGAATCAATGAAACACATGATATAAGAGTCATTCAGGGTGATGATGAGGGAAATATCCCATCGCTCCAAACGGGTGATACATTCAATGGAGCAACCGTTAATGAATTACTTTTATATACGATTAAACTTGATGGAATCAACATTGAAAGCGTAACAAAAGGATTTGATACGATTTCACAGTTAAAAAAATACATGTCGGTAGTATCAAAAGGTGACGGATATGTAGAAGTGGAATTCGATACAGATTAATTAAGGAGGTAAAAACATGAATTTATTTGAATTAACCCACACCCGCACATGTGCGGGGGGGGGTACAAAAACCGCAACAAAAAAACTTCAAGATTGGAGGACAATGTAGTCCTTCTTTCAATGAAGGGTGGTGTCAAGCTAGATAGCAATAAGACACGTGATAGATTATGAAACAACAACTTGTAACTGTTGAAATGTTAAAAAAATTTGGAGAAGTTCAGGAAACAACAGGATCAACAAAAGGAGAATTAGGAACTGAAATAGGATTATGTGGTTTAACTTTAGAAAAAGGATATGTGTATGAGGTTACTACAGTAGTCAGTCAAAGTACTTCTAATCAAAATGCAATTAACAATAACATAAAAGGTACGAATTGTTCTGTTAGAGGACGAGTAACAGTTGGTTATGCTGGTTCTGGTGGAGGTGTATCAAATAGCGCAATTGTTATAGCTAATCAAAACAATGCAAGCGTTTTATGCACGACTTATATTTATGATAATTCGGTTATCTATAATGGTTATATTAGAGCAAGAAAAATCGGGATTGTATAATCTATCACATATGCTATTCAGCGTTTGCTATGCATGAAAAATTAATGACATTATATGAAAAGAATATTTTGAAAGAATTATATTATAGTGATACTTATTATTTTAAAATTGATAAAGCGTATATTAAAAACGGGATGGTTTATATCCATGGCTTATTTTTAAATACGTTATCTACAGAGCCATACACATGTAATTTTATTCCAAAAAAATATGCTCCAAAGGATGATGAAATTTTAAAAATATCATATCCAGCAAAAGAAGATATTGGAAAAGTGACAGCAAAATGGATTACACGCAGTGGTAATTTAGAAATATGGCTTAATGAAAAATTATCATATAATATACATTTTCAAATAACATATCCTTTAAATATTTAGACACCACATACATTAAAAAATGTATGAAAACTAAGTTATTAGAAAGTGATTATGCAAATAAAACATTTGCAGATAAAAATGTTTTAGGTCTACAACAATATGCACCTTTATCTACAAATGCGTTACAAATAGATATTAAAAGTGGTAGTTGGAATGGAAAAGTGGAAGCAATTAGAACAGGTGATGTTTCTAAAGTTCAAAATTTCTTTATCAAAAGCGGAACTGTTGTAGCTTTGAAAAGACAGTATATTATTTCACAAGGTCATGCTTATGTTGATATAGACATGGTCTATCCGTTCCCATATACAAAATGGAGAAATGTCTATAACAACGGCTGGGGTGGATGGAAATTGGTGTTTGGTGATGTAGATATGAACAGTAAATTATTAGATAAAAGCAAAATTATATAAAGAAGGGATGAAAGAAAATGGATCTAAGTTTTATTACAAGTTATTTTGTTCCAGTTGTAATGGCTGGATGTTTAGCAACAGGATATGTTGTTAAAAAATGGATTAAGGATGTAGACAACAAATACATTCCTACAATCGTATTTGCTTTAGGTGCAATTTTAAATTGCATCGTTATGAAAAATATTACTGTAGAAACAGTAGTAGGTGGTGCTATTTGTGGTTTGGCATCCACTGGACTTCATCAAGCTTTTACTCGCTTGATTGAAAATAAAGAAAATTAGAGGTGCGTTATGCAAGAAATTTT
>ERZ773210.2295-NODE-2295-length-16011-cov-4.841188_pt1 | contig 16011 bp, 16 predicted proteins | sample MGYA00580528_ERZ773210 | MGnify/ENA primary metagenome ERZ773210 (study PRJEB29015, sample SAMEA2737769) | human gut metagenome | biome: human gut; feature: human-associated habitat; material: faeces | place: China | collected 2012 ...
CGCAGCCGCCGGAGCGGTGCTTAAGCCGTCAGGCGGGAATTGTGCGGTATTGCCTGAAGTCAAAATAAATCCAACATACTGTCAAGATAGATTTCTTCCCGCACACGCAGCTGGTATTCGGGTTTGGTGAGGTAGTAGAGCAAAAATTCCAGCACGATGGCGCTGCCCAGGCCGCGGCCTTCGATTTTGAAATTGGTGAAGCCCTGGGGAAGATAGCGCGTCAGGATGTCCTCGGTACTGATAAAACTGGGGCTTTCCATGGCGCGGGAAAAGCGGTAGCCCTGCGCAGCATCAGGGGCGGTGCAGCGGTGTTCAGGAGTGTCCAAGCCTAAGTTGCGGCGACTGACGGCTTCGTAGCAGACTTTGCGGTCGCGGCAGCCGACCCAGCAGCACTCGTTGCAGAGAAATTCCAGCTTGTCCCGCTGGTCTTGGGGCAGGGTGGCGAGCCGGTCAAAGGCTTTATTCAGGCGAAAATCCGGCACCACATAGCGGAAATCCTCCCGCGCGGTTTCCTGTGCCAACTGCGAAAACTCCGTAAGCACCTTGGTGGTCGACGACACAAAATAGAAACTAGGGTACGTTCGTTTTAAATAGTCCAGCAGCAGTTCTGAGTGGACAATGACGCCGCTTTGTGGTGTGTCGCATGCGGCAAATAACCGGCAAAGTTTATTGCAGGTTGGGTCGGACAGATGTTCCGGCTGCAGTAGAGAGTTGCTGAACGTCAACCTGGCCGAGATGCCGTATTCCTGTGCCAGTGCCAGCGCATCCTGTGGGCGGACATCCCCGCCGCCGACACGTCCGCCGCCCCACAGGCAATCGGCTGGCGCACCGTAAAGCGAGGCAATATCGCACCAGGGGTAAAACCAATCGCGATGTGTACAGTACAGTGGTAGAAACACGCGGTACAACACATAAAATTCAAACAACCCAGGCAGATGATACTGCGCGATACGATCCATGGCTCAACCTCCTCTCTTTTTGAAATATTATAACAGGAGACGGAATACTTTGCAATTCTGGGGCAAATGGCAGGAAACAAGAGATCCGACGCTTCACACAGGCGGGTACGCCTGCCCAGTTAAGAATCGGCTGTCCTTTCTATAAAAATCATTGTATTTGTAAGTGAAACAACTGCGCAAACCAAACTTTCGTAAGAATTGCCCAAAAAGCCTTGCACTTTTTGCATAGTCTGCTATAATGGCACTATCATCACAGAACACGAACGGGACAAAGGGGTCGCGTACTTGTAAAAGTACAGCGGCCCCTTTCCGTTACGCACAAAGGCGTGCAGCACTTTACATCGGTGCCGCGCGCCTTTTGTTTTGGATGGTGGGAGAGTTCCCTGTAGAACAGGAAAAGAACAGAAAGAGAGGGGCACACAATGAAAAAGCGTAATCGAGTTCTTGCACTTACTATGGCAGCTGCCATGTCGGCCAGCCTGTTAGCAGGCTGCGGTTCCAGCACCCAGCAGGGTGGGGCGGCTGCTTCCAGTGAGGCCTTGGCCAGCACCACCGCCGCAGCGGATGGCGAGGAAGATAACATCATTCGTGTGGGCGTTGTCTGCTCCATGACCGGCGGCTCCGCCATCTACGGTGAGGGCGCACAGAACGCCATTGATATGGCCGTTGAGGAGATCAACGGCGGGGACTCCGGCTATAAGATCGAAATCGTCAACGGCGGTAAGGTCGCTGACGATGCCAAGGACGCCAAGCAGGCGATGAATGCCTACAACAAGGTCATGGCGGATTCGCCCGAGGCCATCGTCGGCAGCTTCTTCTCCTCGGTCACGCTGCCCATGGCAGAGCAGGCCTCCAAGGACGGTATGCTGCTTCTGGCGACCGGCGCAACCAACGCCGATGTCACCTTAAAAGGCGACACCATCTTCCGCAACTGCTTCATCGACCCGTATCAGGGCAAGATGGCGGCGCTGTTTGCCAAGGATAAGGGCTTTACCAAGGTGGCCGTCATCTACGCCAAGGACGATGACTACTCCAACGGCCTGAAGGATGCATTTATTGAAAACTGCGGGGCAAACGGCATTGAAGTTGCCTACACCGGTGAGTGCATGACCACCGACACCGATTATTCTTCGCAGGCGGCACAGGCCGTGGCCAGCGGTGCAGAGCTTTTGTATTATCCCTGCTTCCTCGACACCGTTCCGCTGCTGGTTGGTGCAGCCCGCAATGCAGGCTTCACCGGTGCCATCATGGGCGGTGACGGCTGGGATGGTTCCGACACGACCGGTCTTGCCGCACAGTTTGAGGATTGCTACTTTACGAACCACTACTCCAGCGAGGATACAGCCCCGGCTGTCCAGAACTTCGTGCAGAAGTACACGGAAAAGTACGGCACCGAAAGCCTGAACGCCTGTGCAGCGCTGTATTATGACGCTATGTACATGCTGGTGCAGGCCGCCGAGAATGCAGGCGGCACCGACACGGCCAGCCTTGTCAAGGGCATGACCGGCATGAGCTTTACCGGTGTCGGCGGCGATATCACGCTGGACGAGAACGGCGACGCTATCAAGAGCATTGCCGTCAACACCTTCGTGGACGGCGCGGTCAAGTGGACTGAAACGCTTGGCTCGGACGGCGCGGTCGTTTCCAAGGCAGACTAAAAGAGAATATATCGCACCTCGGCGGGGGAAAACCACCCCCGCCCCTGTGTGTTTAGAAAAGGGGAATGGACCACAATGACTTTCTCACTGTTTTTTCAAAGTTTGATAAACGGTCTGAACCAGGGCGCGATCTACGCACTGATTGCCCTGGGCTACACAATGGTTTACGGCATCATCCGCATGATCAACTTCGCCCATGGTGATTTTATCATGATCGGTGCCTACACACTGTTTTATACCATCCCGCTTATGGTCAACGCGGGTATGCCCGTCTGGCTGGCGGTCATCATCGCCATTGCGGTCTGTGCCGTGGTCGGCGTGCTGGTCGAGATTTTGGCTTACCGCCCGGTGCGCAAGGCCGGCCCTATGTCCGCCCTGATTACGGCCCTGGCCATGAGCATCTTTTTGGAAAATCTGGCCATGGTGCTGTTCGGCGCCAAGCCCCATAACGTGCAGGCCATCTTCAGCCTACCCACCATCACGGTCGGCACTGTGGCGCTGCCGTTGAACGTGCTGCTCACCATCGCCATCGGCCTGGGCATCATGATCGCCTTGCAGCTTTTTGTTAAGAAAACCAAGCTCGGCAAAGCGATGCGCGCTGTGCCGCAGGATAAGGACGCGTCCACTCTCGTGGGCATCAACGTCAACAAGATCATCACCACAACGTTTGCCATCGGTTCCGGTCTGGCAGCGGTGGCGGCGCTTATGTACTGCGCCACCTATCCCCGCGTCACCAACGATATGGGTTCGATGATGGGCATGAAAGCCTTCATTGCAGCCGTCCTCGGCGGCATCGGCATCATCCCCGGTGCGATGCTGGGCGGTATCCTGATTGGTCTGATTGAGATTTTTGTCAAGCTGTTTGCCCCCGGTTGGTACGAGGCTGTGACCTACGGGACCCTGATCGTCATCCTGCTGGTCAAACCTTCCGGCATCCTGGGCAAGAACGTCGGCGAGAAAGTGTAAGGGAGCGTGAACAAGATGACGAAACGACGGCTGGCCTCCTATGGCCTGAACTTGGTTGGCGTCGCGCTGCTGTATGCGCTGATCACGCTGGCATTTACCTTTAACGCTTTTGGCAAAAGCACTACCTACATCCAGGGCATCTGCACCACCGCCTGCTATACCATTATCATGGTCACGTCGTTGAACCTGGTGGTTGGCTTTATGGGCGAATTCTCGATGGGCCACGCGGGCTTTGTCTCGGTGGGGGCCTATGTTTCCGCTATCGTTTCCGGTGCGTTGGCCGGGCATGGCCTGTCGGACTTGGCGTTGCTGCTGGTCGCTATTTTGGCGGGCGGCCTGGCCGCCGGCATCATGGGCGTGGCCGTCGGCATCCCGGCGCTGCGCCTGCGGGGCGACTACCTCGCCATCGTCACAATGGCTTTTGCCGAGATCATCCGCGTCTGCTTCTGCAACTTTTCCATCACCGGCGGCGGCAAAACGATGAGCGGCATCCTCAAGCTTTCTACCTTTGACCGTGCGTTCTGGATCATGGTCGTCTGCGTGACCGTCATGTTCCTGTTTGTACGCAGCCGCTTCGGCCGCACCGTGCAGGCCATCCGCGAGGATTATATCGCGGCCTCGGCCTCCGGTATCAACGTCACCTATTATAAGGTTCTTACCTTCGCCATTTCGGCCTTCTTCGCAGGCATTGGCGGCGGCGTTTACGCCCATTACATGACCGCCATGATCCCCACCAACTTCAACTTTAACTATTCGGCAGAGCTGCTCTCCGAGGTCATCATCGGCGGCACCGGCTCGCTGACTGGCTCCATCATCGGCGCGGCGTTCCTGTCCAGTCTGCCGGAGCTGATGCGTGATTTCTCCACCTACCGCATGCTGGCCTACTCGATCGTGCTGGTGCTGGTCATGCTCTTCCGTCCCGGCGGTATCTTTGGCCGGTGGGAGTTCAGCCTGAACCGCCTGCTGGACGGTATCCTTCACCCCAAAGAAAAAGCTGCGAAAGGAGCGTGACCCTCTATGGCAGCACCCGTATTGAAAGCGCAACACCTGAGCATCCAGTTCGGCGGCTTAAAAGCCGTGGATGATTTTAATATGGAAATCGGAGAGTCCGAGCTGGTCGGGCTCATCGGTCCCAACGGCGCCGGCAAGACTACCGTGTTCAACCTTATCACTGGCGTCTACAAGCCTACCGAGGGCTCGTTTTACCTTTGTGGCGAGCGGATGGACGGCAAAAAGACCTACCAGATCGTCCATGCAGGCATTGCCCGCACCTTCCAGAACATTCGCCTGTTCAAAAAAATGACGGTCATCGAGAATGTCAAGACCGCCATGCAGGCCCACACCACCTACAGCCTGACCGATGCCATCTTCCGCACCAAAAAGTACTGGCGGCAGGAGGCCGAGATCACTGAGCGGGCCAAAGAACTGCTCAAAGTCGTCCACCTTTCCGGCAAGGAAGACCTGGAGGCCGACAACCTGCCCTATGGTGAGCAGCGCCGCCTGGAGATCGCCCGTGCGCTGGCCACCGATATGAAGCTGCTGCTCCTCGATGAACCGGCAGCGGGCATGAACCCCACCGAGACCGAGGAACTGCTGGAGATCATCAACTACATCCGCAATGAATTTAAAGTGTCCGTCCTGCTGATCGAGCATGATATGAGCCTGGTCATGAAGATCTGTGAGCGCATCCAAGTGCTGGATTTCGGCACCACCATCGCCTCCGGCACACCGGAGCAGATCGCCAACGACCCCCATGTCATCGAGGCTTATCTGGGAAAGGACGAGCCGGAGGAGGCCGCCAATGCTTGAGATCAAAGACCTGCATGTCAACTACGGTGCCGTCCACGCACTGAACGGCGTATCCATGACGGTAAACGACGGAAAGATCGTCTCCCTCATCGGTGCCAACGGCGCGGGCAAAACCACCACGCTGCGCACCATCACCGGGCTGGAAAAGGCCGCCAGCGGGTCCATCACCTTTGATGGCCACGACCTGCGCAAGACCGAACCCAGCAAGATCATTACGCTAAAGCTGGCGCATGTGCCGGAAGGACGGCACATCTTCCCCCAGATGACGGTGGAAGAGAATCTGGAGATGGGAGCTTTCACGGATCCTGCCGATATGGCCAAAACGATGGCCGATGTCTACGAGCGCTTCCCCCGCTTGAAAGAGCGCAAACGCCAGCTGGCAGGCACCCTTTCCGGCGGTGAGCAGCAGATGCTGGCCGTGGGCCGCGCCCTGATGGGAGAGCCCAAGATGATTCTGATGGATGAGCCGTCTATGGGCCTGTCCCCGCTGCTTGTCAAGGAGATTTTCGAGATCATCAAGGAAGTCAACAAACAGGGCATCACGATCCTGTTGGTGGAGCAGAACGCTAAAATGGCGCTGGCCATCTCGGACCGCGCCTACGTGTTGGAGACCGGCACCATCACCATCGAAGGCGATGCCCAGCAACTGCTGAATGATCCCCGTGTGAAAAAGGCCTACCTGGGCCAGTAAAGGAGGGCACGCCATGTATCCGAATTATCCCTACTTCGCCGTGGCCATCACCCGCACCTGCGGGTCGGGCGGCGGCAGTTACATCGGCAAAAAGCTGGCAAAGGATTTTGACATTGATCTCTACGACCGCAAGCTGCTGCGCCTGGCAGCCGAGGACAGCGGCATCAACGAAAAGATCTTTGCCGCCGCCGATGAAAACACCAGGAAAACGCTGCTCTACCGTGTGTCCCAGCATGTCTACGACGGCAGCTTTATCCCACCGGAGAGCGGCAACTTCATCAGCGACCAAAACCTGTTCAACTACCAGGCCAAGGTCCTGCGGGAACTGCTGAACGAGGAAAGCTATATCTGTGTAGGCCGCGCGGCAGACTTTGTACTGAAGGATAAGCCCAATGTCCTCACCGTCTACATCGATGCCCCTTACGAGGACCGCATCGACCGGGAGATGAAGCGCCAGGGCATCGGCCGCAGCCAGGCCATCCGCTACATCGACAAGCTGGACCACTACCGGGAGAGCTACTACAAATATCACACCGGCCGCCAGTGGAAGCGGGTAGAAAACTACGACCTCTGCTTGGACAGCGCCGCCATTGGGCTGGACAACTGCGTAGAGGTCATCAAAAAAGTCATCGAGCTGAAATTTGGGGTGAAATGCCCGCAGTAAAACTTGGGAAAACGCCCGCTATCATAAAACAGGGGAGGAAAGAGTTATGGAAGCACTTGCATATTACGATGGAAAGATCGGCACGCCGGAAGAATTGATGGTCCCGTTCAACGACCGCGTACATTTCTTTGGCGATGGCGTCTATGATGCCACCGTCGGTGCCAATGGCAAGGTGTACCTGATGCAGGACCACCTCGACCGCTTCTACACCAGTGCCAAGGCGCTGGATATTCACATCCCGATGCCGAAAGAGGAACTGGGCAAGCTGCTGACCGACCTGCTGGCCAAGGTGGATGGCACCACCCACTTCGTCTACTGGCAGGTCACCCGCGGCGTTGAGACCCGCAACCACGTCTACGCCGAGGATCTGCCCGGCAAGCTGTGGGTGTCCATCCGACCCAACCGCCTGAACGATCCCGATGTGCCCATCAAGCTGGACACCGCCGAAGACACCCGTTTTTATCACTGCAACATCAAAACGCTGAACCTGCTGCCCAGCGTAGTTGCCGCCCAGCACGCCAAGCGCATCGGCGTACAGGAGACCGTGTTCCATCGTGGCGACATCGTGACCGAGTGCGCTCACTCCAATGTGTCTATCCTGAAAGATGGTGTCTTCTACTCCCACCCCAACGATGAGTTCATCCTGCGGGGCATCGCCAAGACCCACATGATCCAGGCATGCTACCGGCTGGGCATCACGGTCATGGAAAAGTGCTTTACGTTGGACGATTTGAAAAACGCTGATGAAATTATCGTGACCTCCTCCTCCAACTTCTGCTTGCATGCCTGCGAGGTGGATGGTCAGCCTGCAGGTAGCAAGGACCCCGCCATGCTCAAGGCCATCCAGGACGAGGTACTGCGCGAGTACTTTGCCTACACCGGAAAAACCACCGTGGTAGATTGAACAGGGGGTGGACCGCATGACCCGCGATGAACTGGAAAAACGCAACGTAGGCGAAAACCTCGATGCGCTGATGAACCTCGACCCCCGCGGCTACGGTGTCTGCCGCATTTTGTATGCAGGCAGCCGCGCCTTCACTGGCGAGCCGCTGACGATGCACGCCGCCCAGGTGTTGTGCGACAGCGTAAAAGAAAACGACTTGGTGTACATTTTGGTTGGATTTGTTCTGCTGCCACACCGTGTGCCGGAGATGGACGGCACAGTCAGCGCCATGCTGCTGGCCCGCGCACTGGTCATGGCATTCAACGCCAAGCCGGTCATCGTCTGCCCCAGCGACAGTGTGCAGGCCATTGAAAAGTGCGCCGCCGTGGTGGGCCTGCATATTTACGAAGACCTAGACACCGTGCAGGAATTGCCACTGAGCATGGGCGTGGTGGCCTTTACTAAGGATAAGGCCGCCGCCTCCGCCCAGGCCGCCGAGCTGGCCGCCCGTAAACCTGCGGCGGTCGTCTCGGTGGAAGCCAGCGGTGCCAACACTTTGGGCGTTTACCACAATGCCGTGGGCAAGGATGTGACCGAGATGCAGGCCAAGAGTGAAGCCCTCTGGGATCTGCTGCGTACCCAGGGCGTGCCAAACATTGCCATTGGCGATCTGGGCAACGAGATCGGCATGGGCACCATTGCTGACCATATCAAAAAGTACGTGCCTTTTACCGACAAAGGCGAGTGCCAGTGCGGCTGCGGCGGGGGCATTTTAAGCGCCACCAAAGCCGATAACATCATCACGGCCACCTGTTCTGACTGGGGATGCTACGGGTTGATGGCGGCGCTGGCGTACCTTAAAAAGGATATGGAGATTCTGCACCATGAGGAGATGGAATCCGAAGTGATGCGGGTGGCTGCGCGCAATGGTTTTATCGATATGACCGGCTCGCTGCTGCCGGGCATCGACGGTTTCAGCACCCGGATGAATGTGGGCATCGTCAGTTTGATGCGCCAGTGCACGGCCTACGCGGTGCGGTTCTCCCACAACTCGGATCACTGGTTCGGCCCGGTGCTGGCAAAGCATTTCTTTGATTGATTTCGCGGAAAGGGGGCGGCGGCCATGCTGCCGTTTACGGTACACCCGGTGGGGGACAGCGCCCTGCTGGCAGTTTTTACGCAGCGCATTGCGCCGGAGATCGGCGCGGCCGTGGCGGCGCTGAACACCCGCGTTCTGTCCGCCAACATCTCCGGCGTGGACGAGACCGTGCCCGCCTTTGCCTCGCTGATGGTCACCTACGACCCATTGGTGACCGACTATGATGCCGTGGCCGCCGCCATGCAAAAGTTGGCCGATGTCCCTGATGCGGACAGCACCGCCGAGAACGGCAAGCTTGTCACGATCCCTGTCTGCTATGGCGGCGAGTTTGGCCCCGACCTGCCCTTTGTGGCCCGGCACGCGGGTCTGACCGAGCAGGAGGTCATTGCCCTGCACACCGGGCGGGATTACCGCATTTATATGCTGGGCTTTCTGCCCGGCTTCCCGTATCTGGGCGGGCTGGATGAACGGCTGTTTACCCCGCGGTTGGGTACGCCGCGCACAGCGATCCCTGCTGGATCAGTGGGGATCGGCGGCGAACAGACCGGCATCTATCCCATTGCCAGCCCGGGCGGCTGGCAGCTCATCGGCCGCACGCCGCTCAAACTGTTTGACCCGGCTGCGGGCACGCTGCCCTATGCGACGGGCGACCGCATCCGGTTTACGCCCATCACAAAAGCAGAATTTAATGCCCTGGCGCAAAAGGAGGGGGCGGTATGAGCCTGAAAGTGCTGGACCCCGGTCCGCTGACTACCGTGCAGGACGCAGGCCGCACCGGCTATGCCGCCAAAGGCTATCGCGTCTGCGGCGCGGCGGACAGCTACGCCTACCGTTTGGGTAACATGCTGATCGGCAACACACCGGGCGCGGCGGTGCTGGAATGTACCCTGCGGGGCGCAGCCCTGCAATTTGAAACCGACACCGTTTTTGCCTTAACCGGGGCCGTAAGCCCTGCCGCGCTGGACGGTGTACCCGTGCCGTACTACGCACCGCTGTTTGCCAAAGCGGGCAGTACGCTGCAAATGGGCATGGCATCCACCGGCCTGCGCAGTTATCTTGCCGTGGGCGGCGGCATAGCCACCCTGCCGGTGCTGGGCAGCCGCGCCACCGATTTGAAATGCTGCATCGGCGGGTTGGATGGCCGCAAGCTGACCAAAGGAGATACCCTGCCTACCGGGCTGTGTGATACGACGGCCATATGGCAAAAAATCATCACCCGCCATCTGGACCGCCCCTTGCAAGATACGTGTATCACCACCGCCCTGCATCCCGTGCGCACACTTGGTACGCAAACTTTTCCGTTGCTGCGCACCGTGCCCGGCCCGCAGGATGCCGCTTTTACCTCCGCTGGCCTGCACATCTTTACCCATAGTGTGTACCAGCTGACTCCTAACTGTGACCGCATGGCCTGCAAGCTGGCCGGGCCTGCCATCGAGATGAAACACGGCGCGGACATCCTGTCCGACGGCATCGCGGCAGGCTCGGTACAAATTTCTGCCGACAGCCAACCCATTGTGATGCTGACCGACCACCAGACCACCGGCGGTTACGCCAAGATTGCCACCGTCATCTCGGCCGATCTGCCCGTACTGGCCCAGCTGCGCCCGGGGCAGGCGGTGGCCTTTGCTTTCGTCTCCCCCGCCCAGGCTGTCCGAGCCGCCCGCCGGCAGGCAGCAATTTTACAGCAAATTGCCGCGCGCCTACTATAAATAAAGAGGTGTATCCCCATGACCTATTCCGCCGCCACCCCCGCCGAGGCCCGCGCCCTGATTCGCACGGGCCAGCTCACGGCCCCCACCACCGGCTACTGCGATGGCTACGCTCAGGGAAATCTGGTGGTGCTGCCTAAAGCGCTAGCGTGGGACTTCCTGCTGTTTTGCCAGCGCAACCCCAAGGCCTGCCCGCTGCTGGAAGTGGCCGATGCCGGGCAGCGTAGCTTTTCCCAGTTTGCGCCGGGCAGCGATATTGCCCGCGACATCCCGCGCTACCGCATTTACCGAAACGGCGAGCTGGCCGAGGAAACTACCAATGTGACGCACTATTTTGAAGAACGGAACGATTTGGTCAGTTTCCTTATCGGGTGCAGCTTCTCTTTTGAGTCGGCGCTTCTCGAAGCTGACATCCCCGTGCGCCAGATCGAAGAGGGCGTCAACGTACCTATGTACAATACGAACATTCCCTGCACACCGGCGGGGGTGTTCAGCGGCAATATGGTGGTCAGCATGCGGCCTATTCCGTATGCCCAGGTGCCCGCAGCGGTGGCCATCACGGCGGGCATGCCCCGCGTCCACGGCGCGCCAGTTCAAATTGGTACGCCCGAAGCCATCGGCATCACCGACCTGGCTCACCCGGACTATGGCGACGCCGTCACAATCCGCCCTGGAGAGACGCCGGTGTTCTGGCCCTGCGGAGTCACGCCCCAGGCAGTGGTCATGCACTCCAAACCGGCGTTTTGCATCACCCACGCGCCGGGACACATGTTTATCACCGATGTCAAAAATACCGCGCTGAAATTTTAAAGGGGGCTTTACAATGCCGTCCATTGATTTGAACTGTGATCTGGGCGAAAGCTTTGGTGCCTACACCATCGGCATGGATGCCGAGATTCTGCCCTACATTACCTCGGCCAACATTGCCTGCGGTTTTCACGCAGGCGACCCGTCCGTCATGCAAAAAAGCGTGTTGCTGTGCAAAAAGTATGGTGTGCAGGTGGGTGCCCATCCCGGCCTGCCGGATCTGCAGGGCTTCGGCCGCCGCAAAATGGCGATTTCGCCCGCCGAGGCGGAAGCGGACGTGATGTACCAAATCGGCGCACTAAAGGCCTTCTGCGAAGTAGCCGGTGTGCCGCTGCACCACGTCAAACCCCATGGTGCGCTGTACAATATGGCCGCCAAGGACCCTGCGCTGGCCGCGGCCATCTGCCGTGCGGTGCAGGCCGCGGCCCCCGGTGCGGTGCTGCTGGCGCTCTCCGGCAGTGAGATGGTCAAGGCCGCCCACGCCATCGGTTTGCCCGTGGCCAGCGAGGTGTTCGCTGACCGCGGCTATAAGCCGGACGGCACCCTCGTGCCCCGCGGAACCCCTGGTGCAATGATTACGGACGAGGACACCGCCATTGCGCGGGTGCTGCAAATGGCCAAACAGGGTACCGTCCAGGCAGACGATGGCAGCACGGTGGCGCTGCAGGCCGATTCCGTCTGTGTCCATGGCGATGGCCCCAAGGCTCTGGCCTTTGTGCAAAAGATCTCCGCCGCCCTGCCCGCCGCTGGGGTAGAGATTAAAGCGTTTTAATATATTCTAACACTTTGCGCCGGTCTGCACAGGCCGACGCTTTTCTTTTTATCCGTTATGCCCTTGCACTTCCCCGCGCATTGTGTTATACTTGCTACCGTAAAATTGAATACGACAGCAGGTGCCTTTTGATGCCGCATTTTGCGCATAGAAAAGGGTAAAAGGGAAGCAGGTGAAAATCCCGCACGATCTCGTCACTGTGATAAGGGAGCCTGCCGCCAGGGTGCTTTTGCATCGGTCACTGGGTGTTTACCCGGGAAGGCGGCGGTGGGCGTTGATCTTTCAGCCAGGAAATCTGCCCGCTGCCGGGTACGGGGGCAAACGCCCCAGATCACGAGGAATTGGTTGTACCGTAAAGAACCTGTTAAAAGCACGGGGCCTTTTGTGTTGCCATTCTGCATGCAAAAGGCCTCGTTTTTTAGTGGGCCCATTCTGGTGTATGCCTTTTTGTGTCTGCGGCCGTCCTGCCCCGTACCGCCCATCGGTTATATAAGAAAGGAAGCAGAACGCATGAGAAGAATCAACTGGAAAAAGCCCGCCGCTGTGGCAGCTGCCCTGGCCCTGTCCACCGCACTGCTGGCTGGCTGTGGCAGCACCGCCGCTTCTTCTGACAGCGTGGCCGAAAGCACCGCCGTCAGCGAGAGCACCGCAGAGGAAGCCGAAGAAGGAGATGCTGACGAGGTGGCCGCAAAGAACTGCGCAGACCTGATCGACGCCATCTACGTGCAGGAGCGCACCGATGACACCGACGCCCAGTGCGAAGCCGCTAAGGCTGCCTGGGATGCCCTGACCGACACCCAGAAGAAAATGGTCGAGGGTGAGAACGCTGACCCTGAGTACTTCGGCCGCGACACCGGCGACGCCAGCAAGGACGCCCCCCGCAACGAAGATGAAATCGGCGAGAACGAGCTGCTGGTCGTCAGCTTTGGCACCTCTTTCAACGGCAGCCGCGCGGCCGACATCAAGGGCATCGAGGATGCTCTGCAGGCCGCTAACCCGGATTGGTCCGTCCGCCGCGCCTTCACTGCCCAGATCATCATCAACCATGTCCAGGCCCGTGACGGCGAGAAGATCGACAACATGGAGCAGGCCCTCGACCGCGCTGTTGCCAACGGTGTCAAGAACCTGGTCGTCCAGCCCACCCATTTGATGCACGGCGCCGAGTACGACGAGATGTGCGAAGCCATCGACGAATACAAGGATAAGTTCGAGAGCGTTTCCATCGCCGAGCCCCTGCTGGGCGAGGTTGGCGCTGATGCCACCGTCATCAACGAGGATAAGGAAGCCGTAGCCACCGCCATCACCACCGAGGCCGTCAAGACCGCCGGTTATGAGGATGCCGCGGCTGCTGCCGCCGATGGCACCGCTTTCGTGTTCATGGGCCATGGCACTTCCCACACCGCCAAGGTCAGCTACAGCCAGATGCAGACCACCATGGAGACCCTGGGCTATGACAACGTCTTCATCGGCACCGTTGAGGGTGAGCCGGAGGATACCGCCTGTGAGGCTGTCATCGAGAAAGTCAAGGAAGCTGGTTATACCAAGGTCGTCCTGCGCCCGCTGATGGTCGTTGCCGGTGACCACGCCAACAACGATATGGCCGGTGCGGACGAGGATTCTTGGCTGAGCCAGTTCAACGCCGCTGGCTGCTTTGACAGCGTCGACACCCAGATCGCCGGTCTGGGCGAGATTGCTGACATCCAGCAGATCTACGTTAATCACACCAAGGCCGCCATGGATGCCCTGAACGGCTGATTTATGTAACATTCTGCCCGAAGGGGAAAGCCTTCGGGCAGTTTTTGGTTTTGCTTACCCTTAATGCATGCATTTATAGGGGCCGATGCTCGTATTGGCCCGGTGCCGATATTGCCCTTGCAGTATACGTTGTAAACTTAATAAAATTAATGAAATAAGGTAGGAAAGTACACATGAAAAAGTTCCAGATCGTATCCCTGACCCTGGCCGCTGCTGCTGGCAGGCTGCGGCGCATCCGAATCCGCCGCTGCCAGCGGGAGCACCAGCGAGGCCGTCTCCACCGTTGAGACCGCCCCTGCTGAAAGTGAGAGCGAGAGCGAAGCCCCCGCCGCCGAGGCTGCCCTGCCGGACGACATCTACACCGCAGACTTTAACACCGACAGCAGCATGTTCCACGTCAACGAAGCCTGCAATGGCAAGGGCACCCTGACCGTGGAAAACGGCGAAATGACAATGCACGTCAGCCTGCAGTCCCAGAAGATCGTCAACCTGTATCTGGGTATGGCTGCTGACGCCCCTGACCATGAGGACGAATGGCTGCAGCCCACCATCGATACCGTGACCTACTCCGACGGCACCAGCGACGAAGTTTACGGCTTTGACATCCCTGTCGCGGCTGTGGACACCGACTTCCAGCTGGCTATCCTGGGCACCAAGGGTACCTGGTACGACCATGTTGTCAGCATGTCCAACGCTGTGCCCGCTGTCGATGGCGGCGATGCCGCTGCGGCGGAAGTCCCTGCCGACGGCACCTACACCTGCGCTGTCACGCTGGAGGGCGGCAGCGGCCGCGCTGCTGTGGACAGCCCCGCTGCCCTGACCGTAGTCGACGGTGCCATGACCGCCACCATCGTGTGGAGCAGCCCCAACTATGACTACATGCTCATCGACGGCGAAAAGTACCTGCCCACCAACACTGAGGGCAACTCCACCTTTGAGATCCCCGTGGCCGCGCTGGACACTGCCCTGGCTGTCACCGCCGACACCGTTGCAATGAGCACCCCCCATGAGATCGATTACACCTTGACCTTTGACAGCACCACGCTGGCCGCTGCCGAATGAAGCGGCTTATAATGCTGGCCACCCTGCCCGCGCTGCTGCTGGCAGGGTGCGCGGCCCAGCCAGCGGCCTCCGGCACGGAGACGCTGACCGTCACCGGCAGCTACCCCTTGCAGTACGCCCAGCAATTCACCATTGACGAGTGCGAGGGCGGCTACTACCTCATTACCATCGATGGTACACGCTATCTGGTCGTGCCTGAGGGTGAGAACGCGCCAGCCGAGCTGGACGCGGACATTACCGTATTACAGCAGCCTATCGAGAGTATTTACCTCGTGTCCTCCTCCGCCATGGACCCCATCATCAGTATCGATGGGCTGGATACGGTGGCGCTTTCCGGCACACAGGCCGATAACTGGTATCTGGATGCAGCCAAAACCGCCATGGAAAACGGCCAGATCGCCTACGCGGGCAAGTACAGTGCGCCCGATTATGAGACGATTCTTGCCGCCAACTGCGGCCTGGCCATCGAAAACACGATGATCTACCACACGCCCGAAGTGAAGGAACAGCTGGAAAAATTCGGGGTGCCGGTGCTGGTGGAGCGCTCCAGCTACGAGAGTGGCCCCCTGGCCCGGATGGAGTGGGTCAAGCTGTACGGCGTGCTGCTGGGCAAGACTGACGAGGCCGAGCAGGTCTTTGACGACGCTGTGCAGCGCATTGCACCGCTGGAAAATGAATCCGCCACCGGCAAAACCGTGGCGTTCTTCTCCATCACCTCCAATAATCTGGCCACTGTGCGCAAGGGCGGCGATTATGTCGCCAAAATGATCGAGATGGCGGGCGGCGACTATGTCTTCTCCGACCTGACGGACAGCGGCAACAACCTGGCCACCGTCAACATCTCGCTGGAGGATTTCTACGCCGGGGCCAAGGACGCCGATGTGCTGATCTACAACAGCACCATCGAGGGCGAGATCCGCACGATGGACGAGTTGATCGCCAAATACCCGCTGCTGGCGCAGTTCAAGGCCGTGCAGCAGGGCAACGTCTGGTGCACCGCGCAAAGCCTTTTCCAGCAAAGCATGGAGATGCCCGACCTGATCCTGGACATGAATAAAGTCTTTACCGAGGGCACGCCCGACGACAGTGAATTGAAATTTTTGACGAAAATCACCTGATACCTACCCCAAATGCCGCTTGCCCAACACTGTAGGGGCCGATGCCTGCATCGGCCCCC
>ERZ773210.2300-NODE-2300-length-15990-cov-3.016818_pt1 | contig 15990 bp, 12 predicted proteins | sample MGYA00580528_ERZ773210 | MGnify/ENA primary metagenome ERZ773210 (study PRJEB29015, sample SAMEA2737769) | human gut metagenome | biome: human gut; feature: human-associated habitat; material: faeces | place: China | collected 2012 ...
TTTGCTGCATCGTTTATCATCTTAAAAAGCTGCTCATGTTCTTTATCTATTGCTTCTATTCCAATAAGACAATCCTTAGTAAATGTATACATACTTATTATCTCCTATTCTGTTGTTTTTTATAATTTTATCCATTATAATCCATAAAGAAACATGTCGCAATAACAATTTTGTACCAGAAAGGCCGGTAAAATATTATGTATGAAAATATGATTGCAATAACTAACAGACATCTTTGTGATGAATTTTCTTATTTTGAACAATTACAATTTATCGCATCGCTTCACCCAAAGGCAATAGTTCTCCGTGAAAAGGACTTATCACCGGAAGAATATGCGGAACTTGCCGGGAAAGCAATTGAAATATGCAATAATGAAAATGTAATGCTTATTCTTCACAATTTTTATGATGTTGCAATAAAATGTAATCACCCATTTATTCATCTCCCACTGCACATATTATCAGAACTTGACAAGCAGAAAGGCTCATTTTTTAAAATAAAAGGTACTTCCGTTCACTCTGTTGAAGACATGCTTCTTGCAAAAAAACTTGGTGCAGATTATGCATTTGCCGGTAATATTTACGAGACCGACTGCAAAAAGGGTCTTGCAGGAAGAGGACTTGATTTTCTAAAAAGTGTTGTTGAAATTGCAGATTTTCCTGTCTATGCGATAGGAGGAATAACGGCAGCACGTATGCCTGAAATTCTTCAGGCAGGTGCTGCCGGTGGATGTATGATGTCTGGTTTTATGAAAATGACACCGTAATAATGTTATTTATTGTACTTTTTTATCTTCGCCATCTGCGAAAACTTTTCTGAATCCATAAGGGAAAGTGAATCAATAAGACTAATATGATATGTGCCAAGTCCTCTGGAATCATCAGCCAGTTCGCCACTTATACCAAGCACTGCTGCTGCAAGCACACAAGCCGTAAGTGCATCTGTAACAGACATAAATACTGCTGTTATACAATTAAGTATACATCCTGTACCAGTTACATCTGCCATTCTGGATGAACCATTTGAAATATGATAAACTTCTTTTCCATCGCTTATAATATCTGTCTCACCGCTTGCCATAACAACACAGCCATTAGCAGCTGCATAATTCTTAACAATATAAGACATCTCTTCTATTGACTTTGGATTGGCTGAATCAACCTTATCCTTATCTGACACATCTATTCCAGATGAGGCATCAAATCCCATTCCACATACCGCCTTTATCTCTGATACATTTCCCTTGATAACTGCCGGTCTGCACTGTGTAATATATTTCTTTGCAAGGTCTGCACGCATTTTACTGCATGTAACACCAACCAGGTCAATTACTGATGAAATACCGGCTTTGCATGCTGCTTTACCGGAAATCATAATTGACTCCGCTCTTGCATCAGTAATATTAGCAAGACTTACTGCAAGTGATTTTGACATTAATGTTATATTTTCCACTTCCAGCGGATGTTCTGCCATAATAGGCTTTGCTCCAAGTGCAAGCACTGCATTGGCACAGTCATTAATTGCAATCGGGCTTGTAATACAATGAATAAGCGGACTTTGGCTGTCAATTTTTCCTTTTACATCATTCCATTTATTATACATAAGATTCTTTTGATTCCTTCTTTGGTTTCTTCACGAACCAGAATACCACAGCTGCTATAATAAATACAGCAAAAACTATGTATTTTATAATTGAAACAAAACCTGTCGGATTTGTTACAAAATTATTTACAATTACAACTGTTGCAAGATATCCGATAAATCCAAGACATGCTATGCCAATTGCATCATTTGTGACAACATCTGAACCTTCATATACATTTGAACCAAGTGCTGTCTGGAATTTTGATAAAAGCTTTGCTTTCTGAAGCTGCTTTAAGAAAATAAATGCAATACTTCCTCCGATAAGTGTTCCTGCGATAAATGAAGGAACATAGAAAAACCATGTAAGACCTGTTTTTCCCCAGAATAATGTCATTACAGGATAAGAAACTATTGCACCGATGATACCTGTTCCTATTACTTCTCCTAAAAATGCACATATAAGCTTACCCTTTGAAAGACGGTAAAGCATACCTGAAAAAAATGCACCGAATATCGCTCCTGTAAGTGCAAGTGGCGGAATTCCCATAAATGCCATACGGATAATTCCGATTGCAAGTGCACAGATAAATGCATACCATGGTCCGAGCATAACAGCACATGTTACATTAATAAAATGTGCCATAGGACACATTCCCTCTACTCGAAGAATCGGTGAAATTACTACGCCGATTGCCACCATCATAGCAAGGAAAATAAGCTTTGTTAATTTTTGACTTTTGTTCATGTTTCTCCTCTTTTCCGCTGTATAGACGTATACCGGCTATGAGAAATACGCTTTGCAAATTGAAAAAGGATACGCCTTGCGACGTATCCTTAATATCTTCTATAATTTGTTCAGCTTATATGCAAACCATATCTTTTTATAATATGTCTGCTGATTATAATTCACTCATAATATAGAACTTCCAGATATAACGATTACGCCAAAAACAGCTATTAAAATTATTGGCGGTCGATGCTCACATGCATCCTCTCAATCCGAAACACGGACTCCCATCGCTATACTTTCCATACACAGTACCAGGGCGCTCCCCCTCGTACCATACCTGTATTTTCAAATACACATACAAAAAGTTCTTTTATTATTATACGAATTCATTCTGTTTTGTCAAGCCTGATTACTCAGCTGTGCTGAATAATGCTGTTGAAAGATATCTGTCACCTGAATCCGGAAGAAGTGCAACAATAGCCTTTCCTTTATTTTCAGGTCTCTTGGCTAAAATGTCTGCTGCCTTTAATGCGGCACCTGATGAAATACCTACAAGTATTCCTTCGCTTCTTGCAAATGTTCTTCCTTCTTCAAATGCATCATCATTTTCAATTGTAATAACTTCATCATATACCTTTGTATTCAATACCTTTGGAACAAATCCGGCACCTATTCCCTGAATCTTGTGTGCTCCAGGTGTTCCCTTTGAAAGAACCGGGCTTGTTGCAGGTTCTACAGCAACAATCTTAATATCAGGATTCTTTGACTTCAAGTATTCGCCGACACCTGTAACTGTTCCGCCTGTACCAACACCGGCAACGAATATATCAACTTTTCCATCTGTCTGTTCCCATATTTCAGGACCTGTTGTTGCCTTGTGTACTGCTGGGTTAGCAGGGTTATCAAACTGTCCCAGAATAACAGCTCCCGGAATTGACTCTTTGAGCTCTTCTGCCTTTGCAATAGCACCTTTCATTCCCTTAGAACCTTCTGTAAGTACAAGTTCTGCACCATATGCTGCCAGAAGATTTCTTCTCTCAACACTCATTGTATCAGGAAGTGTAAGAATTGCTCTGTAACCTTTTGCTACAGCTACTGCTGCAAGACCGATACCTGTATTTCCTGAAGTTGGCTCAATAATTGTAGCCCCCGGCTTTAATTCACCCTTCTTTTCTGCATCTTCAATCATTGCAAGTGCTACTCTGTCCTTAACTGAACCCGCCGGGTTAAGATATTCAAGCTTAACTAATATATCCGCATCAGTTGCACCTGCCTTGGCTGCATATCTTGATGCTCTTAAAAGAGGGGTTTTACCGATTAATTCCAAACTGCTCTCAACTATTTTACTCATATCAAATCCTCCTTGTTTTTGCGAAGCAAAAATGCGACTGCCCTTGCAGGAGCAGAGGATTTTAGCCTCCTTGTTTTTGCGAAGCAAACAAGAAAAACAAAGTTTTTCTTGTTATCGCGGTATTCGCCAAGGTTTTAAGCAAGCTTAAACTTTGGCTCATTACTCGCGTAAATCCGACTCCCATAATAGGCATAGGATTTTAGCCTCCTTGTTTTTATTCCTACTGTTTTAGTATGATTGCTATGTTTTGAATTATATTCCCTCTATTCCTAGTTGTCAAGTAGGTTTTTGATATTTTTTTATTCTCTTATTTAAAACGAGCCACTTGTATTTCTATACTTACCATAATACCACATTTTATACACACTGTATCTGTCATTTGAACAGTCAAGCAAGGCATTAAGTTTATCTTCTCCACGCATACCGCCATTCATTGCCGAGACACGGAATGTAACTTTAATATATGGTCTGCCGTCACACATTACCAACTCTTTGTCGCATGATTCTATGTCCAGCTTTAACATTTCAGATTTTTTGATATTCTTGACATTATAAAATTTGTTATTATACCACTTTTCTATTATTGATGTCATATCAGCCTTCACATCATCTGTAATTAATTCTTTTGCATCCGAATTGCCATTATATATGCTTATAACTTTTGATAATGTTTCATCAACAGCTCCCGACATATCAATTTTGCTATCATACAATGGCTCTTCTTCCCATATATACTTCGATTCCGATTTTGACGGCACATTATCATTATCGGTCCGTGACTGCATCTGTGACTCATTCTGTGAATTATTGCCGGCTGGTTTATTATCATTACCACTTGTGCACCCTGTCACCATAAACATTGCAAGACATATAATAAATATTAATTTTTTCATGATACCCTCCATTTTCTCAGAGCAATAATATAAATAACCAGCCCTGATATAATCATCATAACAGGCATAACAAACATTCCTATGCCTCCTGCAAACCTTATATAATACCTGTTAAAATCAACCGGTATTACAACAGAAAGATAATACATAAATGGAACTTTCAATATATAAAGAACGTGTGGCAATAAAATTACCACGGAAAGTGCAACTGACCTCTTATAATCCATAAAAAATGAAATTCCCAATACCATAAATCCTATGACAATAAACATTATCAGCCTTATAATCTGACACAATGCCATATACCCACGGATTGAAACTTTTAGTGGAAATGCTGCAAACGTAATAAGGCTTTGAACCGGTGCATTTATATTGTTAAATGTATATAAAGATACTTCATTAGTGTAATTAAAAGCTAATGATATCCCCCATATTACAACTGCTGTCAATGCCACTTTCACAGTCTTATTAATCCATGTAATATTCCTCTTTTTTGATGTTCTCGAAAGTACATACATTCCACATTTTCTTTCATATGAAAAATCCCCGGCAGTCATCAGTATAATTGCAATTATACAAATAAGATTAATGCTCTCCTGATTATTATAATTACGCTCTCCCAGAATATCATTATAAGTATCCGGCTTTACAATAACTGCATTGATAGATTTTTCATTGCTGATTTTTCTTACATGTTCAACAGTTGAAACCATGACAGCATATGCACTTTCCATATCTGAAACAGACTTTTTCTGGTTATATGTAAGATTTTCAATCTTTTTTAATTCATCTATATTATTTTTTAAAGCAGATATATATGTATCACATTCTTCATCAGGTATCCGCCCCGAAAATTCATCATAAAAGTTTACAAGATACAAATTGTTGTTACTATAATTAACGCCTCTGTATATCTTACAATTTGCAAACAGATATATTGCCAGAATAAGAATTATAAATCCTTTCTGAATTATAAATGACTTATAAAATTCCATAAAAACCGAATTGGTTCTGCCAAAAATCTGCTGCCATAATTCTCTTAATCTCTGATATACTTTATCTAAAAATCCCTGTTTCCGGTCCGGATAGATATAATATCCCATTAAAAGCATGCCACAAAAACCAATACATGCAATAACTGCCGTCAACACAAATGTTGTCCCCGCTATATCGGCAATAAATCCCGTATATCCCCAATTTTCATATATAAAATACGAATATTGCGGTATTATCACATTAATAATATTTACATAATGTAATATACAAAGTGCACTATTCTTTTCAATATTGTTATATAAAAGATATTCACACAAAAATATTGCAAGAATAACAACCATTGCAATCTTATAATTCTTAAACATACTCACAAACAAATACGAAATTAAACCAAAAGATATCATTGCAACAGCGAATATCGCACAATACATGATAAAAAACTGCCATATGCTTATTTTTAGCGGAAACATTGAAAACATCTGTGAACTTTGTATCGTAACATTCAGATACCTGATGCCTCCGTACATATAAAGAAACATTCCGTATATTAATGTATTAAAAATATATGAACATATAAAACTGAACAGACACAATATTCCACATCTTTTTAATATAAGATTGACTCTTCCGCAGGATGATGCATGTGTAAGATAAATCATGCGGTTATCACGCTCATCCACAAAAATAACAACGAGCATTATAATCATTATGGCAAATATAACAGAGCCTTCCTTAAAATCCATGAATTTCTCAATCGCTGCGGTATTTGCCGGAGTAACATCCATATCCGCCAGTTTTTTTATGTCTTTTGCATATTTTTTTGCATTTAATCTTCCGAAATTATCCTCGTCGGCATACAGGCTGCTATTTAATATCTTTTCATATCCTGCCATATCCGTTACTTTGCTTTTATAATTTTGTGCATATTCTATTTTATCTTTTAAGACTGCCCTTGCCTGACGTATATACTGTGCTTCTTCGTTATCTTCAAGTTTCACCGAAAACACAGACTTATAAGCTTCGTCCTGTGACATTTTATTAAGATTGCTTATATATTCATCAGTCAGGCTGCTATAATAATCATATGCCTTTTTATCATTATCATTGTTTGTTTTAAAAATGCACATGCCTGCAGCTATAACCAATATAACAATAACAATGCCCCAAATTTTACGAAAAACTCTTACAATTTCCATATACCACACCTCACTCCCCATATATAAAACTAAGGTGTAACATTAATAATCTTACAATTTCCTGTTCCTATATCTTTCTTGTCAATAACAGCATAAGAATATGTTGTAACAGTTTTTTGCTGTCCTCTTAACTTTTCAACACATTCTTTATATTTTTTTATATTCTGTTCTGAAAATTCAACCCCTGTTTTAGAATATCCTTCTACAGCAAACAACATATATCTGCTGTCTCCGTTAAAAAAATCAAACTGTAATCCATTCCCCTCTGTTCCCACTTGATTTTCTTTTGCATACTCGTCATTTGTTGTGAATTCTATAACGTCAACAATATTTCCTTTTGTATCCAATATATCAAGTTTGTTTTTTAATTCTTTATTTTTTCTATTTTCGACAATAGAAAAATCAACACGTTCAAGAATATAAATATACTTATCATCAATTCCGAGAAAGTCTATATACGCTTCCTTTTTCCCTGTGTCCTGTGATAAATCAATAACAAATATCTCTTCATTATCTTTTGAAACTGTATTCATCTTATTAAGTATATATGAATCTTCTGTCAGTGAAATAAAATACATATTTCCCGATTCATCAATATATGCACCATTATTCCAATCATCAGCCTCGCCTCTGAAAATACTTCCGTCTGACATGTAATCGTAAACTTTTGACACATTATTGTCATTAATATCTATACTCTCAAGTACATAATCATTTGTAACATCTGTAATGCCGCTTACAAGTTTTACATATACCTTTTCGCCAACAGGATACAATGTAATTGTCTCTCTTATACCATATACAGTCGAATATTCTTTTATAAACTGTGGCTGTGTATTTGTGCCAACCTGTACGTAATACAGATACTGCGTCTTTTCGGAAGTTAAAATATAATACAGCTTTCCGTGGCTGAAACATGCTCTCTGCCTGCTGCTTACAACAGACATTCCATTAACCGAAAGTACCGCTTCTGTCTTTTTGTCACGTCCGGTTTTGTCATATGAAACAAGCAGGTCTTTCTCATCTGTTCTTTCAATCATATAAAGACGGTTATTATAATATCATAAACCTCCGGTTACTCTGCTTTTATCAGACACATATGCATCACAATCCTGCGAATTATGTTCACAATTAAGCTTAGTACAAAGAGGCATAACACTCTTATTAACCATATCAAAATAATACAAAAATCTTTCAGAGCCTGTAGATATTGCAGCATCACCTATAAAATAATACCCGCTTGGTGATGCCGCACTGCTATTACTCATATAATACTGAGGTGCATCATTATCAAACACGTAATCACTGTATTCATAATCAACATTTTCAGACGATCTGCCTTTATTTGAACAGCCAACAAATATCATTACCGCAAATGCCGGTATTAAATAAAAAAGCTTCCTGTATCTTTTCATATATTTCCCTCACCATACATTAATTAAATTAATAATCACTATCTTCTATTATCTTTCTGTACTTCCCAAAAATATTATAAATATTCTTCCTCTTTGACTGACTTACAGGAAGAACAGCTCCGTCCATTAACTCAACATGATTATAGCTTGTATTTTTTATGTATTTACAATTTACCAGATAAGACTGATGTGTCCTCACAAATGGCACTTTATTCAAATCAGCTTCTATATCACTAAGTTTGCCATAAAACTCAATTTTTTCATTGTCTGTTTTTACCATGCATATTTTTCTTTTATCGCTGAAAAAATACTTTATTTCATCGGTCATTATATTCTTTATACTTTTATTTGAAATATAATTAAATATGTAGTCATCATTTTTTATCGTCTCAGTCATCCCCGCCACCTATATAATGTACCTCTCAAATAACATATACTCACGAATTTGATTTCAACTTTTTTTGTTAGAAAATTTAAAATCTTTACTTATATTTAACACTTTTCGACATGTTTTTGCAATACTTTTTGAATAAATTGCAAGCTAATTGTAATAATCAATCAGTTTGCGGTCTTTTTTTTACAATTTTCTTTATTGCAACTACAAATGCATCAACAAGAAAGATTGCAATCGCAATCGCTCCAGCTGCACCTATCGTATATACGAGACTTGATAATGCACCATCCATGTCTGACAGAAACAGATTATAAACGGTCTGATACATTCCTGCTCCCGGAACAATAGTAAGAATTGCGGGAATAAGCATCGTCGTAACCGGTGTCTTTAATATTCTTGCAAGTATATGTGAAGCAACAGCAAGTACCAGCCCTGATACAAAAGTTGCCGTAAGCATTGTTGAAATTCTGTCTATATATAAGTAAACTGCCCAGCCTGCCATTCCAAGAACACCATTTATAAAAAGGCACTTTTTAGGTGCTTCATTTATCACTGAAAAACTGATAATTGCACAAAAGGCAAATATACACTGCATAATCATCTCACAACACCTCCCATTATAAGAAATCCGACATATACACCAAGTGCAATCATTGCTGCACGGACAAATGATTCAAGAATTTTGGCATTTCCAGCCGCATAATCTCCATGAAGTGTATCACGTATAGCATTGGTTATTGCGGCTCCGGGAACAAGAACCATTATTGCACCAACAATAACATGATTAAGGTGAAGCTGCGGATTAAATCTTACAAAAAGCGATGCAATAACCGAAATAATCACGGAAGAAATCAAATCCTGTATCAAATCATTAAATTCAGTTACTTTTCCAATATGCAGCCATCCGACAAGACATAGCCCCACTATTCCTGTATAGAACATGTCTTGCCAGTTTCCTCCAAACATACCTGTAAAAAAAGCAACTCCAAGAATTATACATATATCTTTAAGCCACCATGGATATACATTTCTTTTCAGGTGTTTTATCTGATAAAAAGCCTCCTCAAGCGTAATTTCACCTTTATAAAACTTTCTTGAAATATCATTGACGCTTGCTATCATATTAAGATTAGTTGTGCTTTTATTTACACGACGTACAACTGTAAGTGCGTCAATATCAGGGTCATCAAGAGAAATCATAAATCCAGTCGAAATAACAAACGCCTGTGTTGTTTTAAGTCCTGACACTTTGAGAATATAATTTATTGTCTCTTCAACCCTGTAAATTTCAGCACCATTTTCAAGCATTACCGTTCCTGCCAGTGCCGCCGTATCTATCAGTAATTTGTAATCCATATTTTCCATTAATTTCATCCTCTATTCTAAGCAGCCTGTTATACTTTGCGACTCTCTCACTTCTGCTTGGTGCCCCGCATTTTATCTGGCCTGCATTAAGGCCTACAGCAAGGTCTGCAATAGTCGTATCTTCTGTCTCACCCGAACGATGCGATATAATCGCTTTATATCCGGCTTTGTGAGCCATCTTTACAGCTTCAATTGTCTCAGACACGGTTCCAATCTGATTAAGCTTGATAAGAATTGCATTGGCACATCCGCTCTCTATTCCTTTTTTTAACCTCTCAGTATTGGTGACAAATAAATCATCTCCTACAAGCTGACATTTGTGTGCAAGCCTGTTTGTAAGCATTTTCCAGCCTTCCCAGTCCTCTTCGTCTAGTGCATCTTCAATAGATATAACCGGATATCTGTCAACTATCTGCTCCCAGTGTATAACAAGTTCTTCAGAAGTAAAAGTATTTTTTGACTTCGGAAGCTCATATTCTCCACACACACTTCCCTTCCATTCGCTTGCTGCCGCATCAATTGCAAGTGCAAAGTCTTTTCCCGGAATATATCCGGCTTTTTCTATTGCATTTACAATATAAGACAATGCCTCTTCATCGCTTACAAGGTCAGGTGCAAATCCTCCCTCGTCTCCAACTGCTGTCGAATACCCGTCTTTTTTTAATATACTCTTCAAAGTGTGAAATACTTCAGCACACATACGAAGCCCTTCCCTGAAATTCCCGGCACCAACAGGCATTATCATAAATTCCTGCACATCAAGCGTATTATCCGCATGTGCACCACCGTTTAATATGTTCATCATAGGTACAGGCATAGTATCAGCTGCAATTCCACCAAACAGTCTGTAAAGAGGAATCTTTAATGACGCAGCCGCAGCATGTGATGCTGCTATAGACACCGCAAGTATCGCATTGGCACCAAGTTTTGACTTATCTTTTGTTCCGTCAGCTTTTATCATTGCTGCATCAATGGCATAAATATCACCAGATTCCATGCCCTTTAATGTGTCGTTAATAACTGTATTAACATTTTTTACAGCATTAAGAACACCTTTTCCCATATACCTTTTTTTATCATTATCTCTTAATTCCAGTGCCTCGTATATACCTGTTGATGCACCGCTCGGTGATATACCATATCCGACACTTCCATCCGATAATTTTACACACGCTTCAACAGTCGGATTTCCTCTTGAATCCAATACTTCTCTTGCAGTAACTTCTTCAATAATGCTTCTGGATTTCATATATGCACTCCTTAATTAACTGTTTTAATATGATTTTTCAAAAGCATTATTCCCCAAAAAATCATTTATTAAACAGTGCATATTATTTTTAATCTAGTTCTGCTTTTCCTGTATATAATTCGTAATATCTTCCTTTCATTTCAAGAAGCTGCTCATGTGTTCCCCGTTCTATAATTTCTCCATTCTCAAGAACCATAATGGCATCCGCATTTCTTATAGTAGACAATCTATGTGCAATTACAAATGTAGTTCTGTCTGACATAAGTCTGTCCATTCCATCCTGAATCTGACGCTCTGTAATTGTATCAACGGAACTTGTCGCCTCATCCATTATAAGCACCGGTGCCTTGGATAATGCCGCACGGGCAATATTAAGAAGCTGCCTCTGGCCCTGACTGAGATTAGAGCCGTCTCCCTCCAGCACTGTATCATATCCTTCTGACAAATGACGTATAAAGTAATCAGCATTGGCGGTCTTTGCTGCCGCTATAACCTCCTCATCAGATGCATCAAGCCTTCCATATCTTATATTCTCCATGACTGTTCCCGTAAAAAGATGTGTGTCCTGAAGTACAAGTGCTATATTCTTACGCAGTTCTTCCATATTTAATGTTCTTATATCCCTGCCGTCAAGCGTAATCCCACCGTCCCATATTTCATAAAATCTTGTCAGCAGATTAGTTATTGTTGTCTTTCCTGCTCCTGTTGAACCTACAAAAGCAATCTTTTGTCCCTTTTTCGCAACAAGACTTATATGTTTCAGTACAGGAGTATCTTTTCTATATCCGAATGTAACATCATCCATGACAATCTCACCTTTCACATTGTCAGGAATATCACCCGTTACATCTTCCACTTCCATATCACATATATCAAACACTCTCTCTGCACCGGCAAGTGCAGAAAATATTGTATTCATCTGCATTGTAATCTCATTAATCGGTCTTGAAAACTGTCTTGCATAAGTTACAAATATCGTAAGTCCTCCTATGTCAAAGCCTTTAAGCACACATAAAATACCGCCAATCATAGCTGTAAGCGAATAATTGACCTGTCCGAGATTTCCTACAACAGGTCCCATAATTCCACCAAAAAACTGTGCTTTTATCTGCTTGTCTTTCAAGTCATAATTATATTTTCTAAAATCTTCCACTGCCTGTTTTTCATGGCAGAAAACCTTGACAACTCTCTGTCCGCTTATTGTCTCCTCTATGCACCCGTTTAGGGCACCGAGCGACTTCTGCTGTGCCGCATAATACTTCCTGCTTCGTGACACAAGAAATCTGCCGGAATAAATAATAACAGGTGACATGACAAATGTTATTAATGAAAGCCATATATTGGTATATATCATCATCGCAAATGTTCCAACGAGCGTCATTATTCCGGAAAACAGCTGTACTGCCGTGTTGTTTAACATCTCACCTACAACATCAACGTCATTAGTATACCTGCTCATCAGATCGCCCTTGCTGTTCATATCAAAAAATGATACCGGAAGCTTCTGCATATGTACGAATAAATCACGTCTTATAGCAAGCATTGCTCTCTGCGACACTTTTAACATAAGTCTTGCCTGGAAATATGTTGCCAGAACTCCCAGAAGATAAACCGATGCCATAACAACGAGTGCCATCGCCAGACTCTTTATACCACCATTTTCATTAAATCCTATAATATAATTATTAATCACAGGTCTTAACATATACGATACCGCAAGCGTACTGGCTGTACTCGCGAGAACACAACACAATGCACCAGCCAGCTGCAGTTTTGTCTCTTTCATATAAGAAAAAAGACGGATTATCGTATTTTTAGTATTCTTGGGTCTTTCTTTCTTTTTTCCCATAGACCCGCCGGTTCCTTTCATGGCTCCGGTAACTCCGCCCATTGGTGGCATATTACCCCACCTCCTTACTTATCTGGATATCAAATATTTCCTTATATAAAGGACATGTCTTTAAAAGTTCTTCATGTGTTCCAAATCCCTTTACACATCCATTATCCATGACAAGAATCTGGGAATCACGCCCTTTATATAATTCTTCCGTATCAGAAGGTGTCAGTGCTGTGTCATACCAAGGAAGATCACCGTATTTTCTTACTTTATTAAAATAATCCATGCACTTGAAGAACAAGATTTCTCCGGCGTATTGTTGCTTCACAATTTCTGTTTCCGGTGATTTCTCATAATTCATTAGAAACTCGTTGCATGCACGAATATTCTCCCACTTCCAATCAGACCCTTCATCAGAAGCATTTTTTACAGCTATCTGATGTCCGAAGCTTACATCATTCTTTTCCCAAGGAAGAATATTGTCCGAGTTCCAGTCGTCTTCCAACATCGAATTGTACCCTTTAGGGGCACCATGACCGTTAATCAACTTTGGATAAAAGTCATTGCAATATTGTTCTAAAGCATTGGCATTGGCAGATTCAAAGAATTTTCCGGTTTCAATGATATCTTCCGGGGTCCTGTCCAGAAAATCGCATCCCTGCATAAAGAATGCCGCTACCCCTAGTCCTAGTATAATTATTTTTTTCATAATAAACAGATTTTAAAAAGTTAAGTTAATACCAAATGAGAAGGTCCGACTAAACGGATAAGCCTTACCATCGGAAGTAAGATTACCCACCAATTTATTGTCTTTGGAGTTGGACTGACGTGTACTGACAATATCCGGATCCAGATACTTAAATAGCTTAGTCCCTACCCATAAATTCTGGCCACTTGCAAATACTTTCAATTGCTCGATTCCAACTGTAGATATCCACGCTTTAGGTATTGTATAACTGATTGTTAAATCCTTCAAACGAATATATGCACCATTCTGCAAGTATTTTGTTTGGGTTTGCTTACTCCTGCCACTATAACTTGGAAGCGGGTAATAGGCATTGGTATTATTCTCACTCCAAGAATTATCAACATGGTAATCATTAACAGCAGATTGCCATACGTTGCTATTACTCGGAAATCCCCAAAACACCGGGCTGTCAATCCATAAATCTCTTTTAGCTATCCCTTCAAAAAAGACACGCACATCGAATCCCTTCCAGGAAGCACTGGCATTGATATTGAAAGAATAACGGGGAGTGGTGTTACCTATCACTTTCTGGTCACCTGTATTATAGATAGTCTTGGCAGATGTAATACCTTCCACTCCATCCAAATCTTTATAACGTATGTCACCTACTTTCCAAGTCTTTGATATATCTCCCTGAATAGTAGCCATTCTCTGAGCTTCTGCTTCGTCCTGAATGAATCCATCAGTTACATACCCCCATATTTCTCCGATTCGCTTACCTTCATAGTAATTATTCAAAGCTCCTTCCGGATTATCGAATTTTGTAATAGTTGAATAACTGTCTGCAAGTCCTACACCGATAGAATACATTAACGGACTGCCTCCGACATTATTAATCTTATCATTCCAAGAAACAGATAATTCCCAACCATTCGTCCGCATATTCGCCAAATTTTCTTTACCACCGGAACTTCCCAATACGGCCGGATAGGTTTTAGAAATCACCATATCGTTTGTATTACGGATATAGTAATCGAATGAAGCATTTAAACGGTTATTCAACATAGCGATATCCAGACCGAAGTTGGTAGTTGTTACCTTTTCCCAAGTAATATTGGTACTTGCCAATGTCGGTGCTTTCAATCCGGATATAACTTTTCCACCCATTACATAAGATAAAGTTTCATTATCCAGATAACCTAAATAGTCAAAATTTCCGTTTGTTACCTGATTGCCTAGTGTTCCGATAGAAGCGCGAAGCTTTACATTATCAAAAAGGTTGCGTGCAGGTTCAAAAAACTTTTCTTCCGACAGTCTCCAACCAACAGACACAGAAGGGAAAAATCCCCATTGTGAACCGCTTTTATATTTGGAAGAACCATCATAACGTCCATTCACTTCCAACAGATATCGGCCTAAATAGTCATAATTCAAGCGGAAGAACATGCCTTGTACAGCCCAGACCGTTGCATCTTCTCCTATAGACTGCAAAGTAGTAGCAAGGTCACTGACCGGAGTATTGTTGTCGTACAGTCCTGAAACTTTTGTCTTCAAAGCTGTTATTTTTTTACTTTCCTGATTATATCCGGCCATGACACCGAAAGAGTGCTGCTTGATAGTTTTCTTATATTCAGCCCAGAGGTTTAAAGCTTGATAAGTGTCATTGTACTTATCATTATTTACCCCATTTGAACTTCCTTGCGGAATACTTGTACCATCCGGTTGTGATTGATACAAAATATTTTGATGCTTTTTCTGTTGCTTAAAAAACTTATTTCCTGTATAATCCCCTTTAATGGACAAACCTTTTATCGGAGTAATATTGAATGCTCCCGTATACCAAAAGTCATCGGAAGAAGTAATATCACGTCCTGCTTGAGCCATGATTCCTGCAATATTATAGTTGAAGTTAGAACCGGCCACAGCTGCAAAATTTCCATCCGGCAGATAAACCGGAATAAAAGGAAAAGCACGATAAACTTCATGATAAGGACTACTTCCCATATAATCGTATGTATTCGGAATGTCCGACTCGTTACGGTTATACTTAGTCCGGAAGGTGATTTCCAACCAGTTTGTCAATTGAGAAGTAAAATTGAAAGACATATTGATACGTTTATAAGTATCATCTCCAAATGCAAATAATCCATCTTGTCCTTTGTATCCGATAGAAGCATAATATGAATTTTTCTCAGTTCCTCCGCTGATACTGGCATTATGTTGCTGCATGAAAGCAGATTTCTTATAGAACTCCTCGAACCAGTTTGTATTAGCAGCATACGCCCACTGGC
>ERZ773210.2307-NODE-2307-length-15910-cov-4.351813_pt1 | contig 15910 bp, 14 predicted proteins | sample MGYA00580528_ERZ773210 | MGnify/ENA primary metagenome ERZ773210 (study PRJEB29015, sample SAMEA2737769) | human gut metagenome | biome: human gut; feature: human-associated habitat; material: faeces | place: China | collected 2012 ...
CGGTACGTGTCCGGGCGTCGAATTATTTGGCGTGGATGTTGATAAACTCCGTTCTCAGCTTGGAATAAAGGATCTTCTGGCTGCTGTAGAGGCCGAAATAGCCCGAGAGCATATAGGCGACGCCGCACGCGAGCGCGAAATACACGAGCTGCCCCGCACCGAACAGCTCGATGCTGAGGATGACCGAGGCGATCGGACAGTTGACCGCGCCGCAAAACACGCACACGAGCCCGAGCGCCGCGGCAAACCCCGTCGGGATGCCGAGCAGACTGCCGAGCACGCAACCGAGCGTTGCGCCGATGAAAAACGTCGGCACGACCTCGCCGCCCTTGAAGCCGCTGCCGATGGTGACGGCGGTGAACAGCAGCTTCCAGAAAAACGCGTCGGGCGCCGCCTGTCCGCCCTCGATGGCGCGGGTGATGACGTCCATGCCGGCGCCGTTGTAGTCCCCCGTGCCGACGAGCAGCGACAGCACGATCACGATCCCGCCGCCCGCGGCGATGCGCAGCCACGTGTTCGGGATGCGGCTGGAAAACAGCCGCTCCGTGCCGTGCATGGTCACGCAAAAGAGGATGCTCATCAGCGAGCACACGGCAGCGAGCGCCGCCACGCGCAGCAGCAGAAGCTTCGGCGCGGCCGCGAATGCAAACGTGAACTGCGTCGGCGCGATGCCGAAGGCGTTGGCGATGGCGAGCGCAGCAAGCGAGGCGACGATGCACGGCACGAGCGCGGAATAGTAAAACACGCCCACGCTGATGACCTCGAGCGCGAAAATGGTCGCGGTCAGCGGCGTGCCGAACAGTGCAGAGAACACGGCGCTCATGCCGCAGAGCGTGGCGATGCGCATATCCTTTTCATCGAGGTGGAACAGCTGCCCGACGTAGCAGCCGAGGCTGCCGCCGATCTGCAGCGCCGCGCCCTCACGACCGGCGCTGCCGCCGAACAGATGCGTGATGACGGTCGACAGATAGATCGCCGGCACGAGCAGCAGCGGTACCTTGTCGCCAAAGTGAATGGCGTCGATGATGGCGTTGGTGTTCTTGTTTTCCATTTTGGTCAGGCGGTAAATGGCCGCGATCAGCAAGCCGCCCACAGGCAGCAGCCACAGCAGCCACGGGTGCGCGGCGCGAAACGTCGCCGCCCAGTTCACGCTCAGGTGAAAGGCCGAGCCGACCAGCCCGCCGATGCCGCCGGTCACGCCCGCGATAACGAGCCATTTGAGGAACGTGCAGATGAATTCCCACATGGTGCGCGCCTCGCGTTCGGCCTCTTTTTTCATATCGTCCACAGCAAAAGTATCCTTTTTATGCGTATTTGCGCCGCAAATCGGCGCGAACAAAGATACTATACAACAGAATCTGCGGAAATTCCACCGCCGGAGGCACAGAATTTACGGAAATTGTACCGCCGGACTTGATTTTTTCCGCGGGATTGGTTATAATCATGCGTGCGTTCGTAAAATGCACATATATGGATAGGTATCGAAGTGGTCATAACGGCCCTGACTCGAAATTTTTGGAAGCTCCGGCCGTTTCGTCCGCTGAAAATGTCCGCCGCACAGGGCTTTGCGCGGGTTCGGATTTCACAATTTCATATCGTTCTTGCGTGTTTTTCTTGCATTCTTCCGGAGCAGGGATTACACTTGAGGTATACGGAGAGTTGTCCGAGAGGTCGAAGGTGCGACACTCGAAATGTCGTGTTCCCAAAAGGAACCTAGGGTTCGAATCCCTAACTCTCCGCCAAAAACCCAGTCATATCAAGGCTTTTGCCCATATGACTGGGCTTTTCTTTTCTCTCAAGGTCACATCGGCGTACATGATTTTCGGCAAGAGCTCAGGTGTGCCAGCCGGTTTGCCTTGTGTCCGGCAGGGTCAGGATATTGTCCATCACATTTGCCGAGGTGATCTTGGACTTGTAATCCAAATGGCTGTAAATATTCGCCGTCGTGCCAATATCGCTGTGACCCAGCCACTCCTGGATTTGCTTCAGAGGCACATCGTTCGCCAAAAGCAGTGAGGCACAGCTGTGTCTAAGGTCGTGAAAGCGAATGTGCCGCAGACCGTTCTGCTCCAGCAGCTTGCTGAAATTGGCGGTAACGCTTCTGGGGTTGAAGATATTGCCCATGGCATCCACAAAAACATAACCGTCATACTTTTTGCTGTAGCAATTTCCGCATACCCGCCGATTTTCCTTTTGCTGCTCCCTCAGCGCCAGCAGCTTTTCCCGGATATTGCTGACCAGCGGCAGGGAGCGCAGGCTGGATTTCGTCTTGGCGCGGTCTGCGCAGACGATTTCACTTTTGCCGTCTATCTTTGCGTTGGTTACGATGTGCTTAATGGTGATGGTGTCCCGCTCAAAGTCGATGGCGTCCCATTTCAGCCCCAGTGCCTCGCTGCGGCGCAGGCCGTAAAAGGCGGTCATCTGAATCAGCAGGGAGTACGGATGATCCTTGGACGCTTCCAGCAGCCTCTCCAGCTCCTCCTGCCGGTAATAGTCCGCAATGTACCGCTGCTTCTTGGGGCGCTCCACCTTGTCGGCGGGGTTGAAGGGAATCAGGTCCATTTTGACGGCGTATTTCAGCGCCTTGTGGATATTGGCGTGATAGTGGATCACCGTACCGGGCGACACGGTTTTCAGCTCATGCAGATAAAAGCTCTGAATGTGCTTGGCTTGGATTCCGTCCAGCGTCAGTCCGGTGTTTCGGAAATACGGTGCGATCTTTCCCTTTACCATCTGCGTGTAAGAGGAAAAGGTGGTCTTTTCCACCGAGCTGCGGATAATCTCCAGCCACAGCTCCATGTAGTCGGCAAACAGCATATCAGAGGAGATGTCCTCGTTCTCCTTGCTCACAACCGGCGGGACAAAGCTCTTGCGGGTGTCCAGCAGCAGCTTCTCGGCGCAGCGCTTGTTTCCCTTTGCGGGAAGTCCTGTGGGAATCCACGGCTGCCTGCGTTTGCCGTTGGCGTCCGTGTAATTCAGCACCATGTAGTAATTGTCGTTTTTTATTTGCAGGTGTCCTGCTATCATAAACTCTACCTCCTTTGCGGATAGCACATGAACGGGCACCCTTTCGGACCGTTTTTATTATACGCCCGGCGGGAATGCCCGTCCAATGTGCCATACAGGTTCAAATCCCGGCTACGCCGCCGGCTGCGGATTTCCCGCCGAGAGTGCGTAGCGGATCACATTGATTTTCGGTACGCGGTATGCATTGCCGATTTTCATACCGGGGATGTCGCCGTCGCCGATCAGCGCATAGGCCAGATGACGGCTGATGCCCAGCATCGCCTGCACCTGCGCCACATTTACAATGTCGGGGTAGTCCGTGAACATCACCTCGTATAGGGTCTGAATTTCGATTTTAGTCATCGGCACCACCTCCATCGTCACCAAGCACATGTGCGAGAAGCATATCAAGCTCTTCTTCTGTGTTCACCGGCGAGAGGCTGACAATACCCTCTTCGTTTTCATCCTCACCGAAGGGAGTGCCGCCTTCGCATACGATATTATCCAGTTTTTCCGAAATAGCATGGATTACATAGTGAACCTCTTCCTGAGAGAGAATAAACACAAGCTCGTGTCCGCACTCATCATCAAAGGTTGCCACAAGCTTATCGTCGCTGCGGTCAATACCGTTATCAGCATCGATGAGGAATTCAAGGAAAAGATCCTCAACAAAGAGGCAACCCGCCTCGGAAAAATCTGCGACCATACGGTCAAGCTCCTGTTTTCTGCTTTCGCTCAAACGGTTAAAATCAAAATTAGCTTTCATAATTTAATCTCCTTTCACCGAGCGTCCCGGTCTTTGTGCTGCCGCGCCAAGTGTTTGTTATAAAAGTCCATGGCCTTGACAAGTGTCTCGGTCATCTGCTTCACGGAGGTGTCCGGGCGGAAAAAGCTGCGAAGCTTGTCTACCGGCACCTTCACATATTCCACCTGATTGCCCTTAACCTCGGACAGAAGCTGCAGCACCGCGTCATCCGTGAGAGTCTGCGCCTCGCTCATGCGCCGCAGCCGCCGGGCCTGAGACAAGGACGGCGTTACCTCATCGCTGTCCATCACGGAGAAGAGCATCTCCTGCTCGGACGGCTGCAAATAGGACAGCTCCACCGCCGGAGTCAGGGCGATCTTGCCCTCGTCCACCAGCTTCAGGATGTCGGGGATCAGGTGGGTGAGTCGGATGTAGCGTTGGATTTGGTTGCGGCTGTCGCTGCTGTTTTGTGCAAGCAGTTCGTCTGTTCTCAACTTCGTCCCAAGTTGGGACGAAGTTCCCTGATGTTTCAAAGCATCGTATTTCATCTTGTACGCAAAGGCCTTTTCCGACGGCAGGATATGCTCTCTTTGCAGGTTGCTGTCCACCATGGTGATAACAGCCTCCTCGTCTGTCAGGTCACGGATAATCACCGGCATGGTGCCCATCCCCAGCGCCTTGCACGCTGCCAGCCGCCGGTGGCCTGAGATCAGCTCATAGCCGCCGTCAGGCAGCGGCCTTGCCAGTGCCGGAGAGAGCACGCCGGCATCGGCAATGCTCCGCATGAGCTGCGCCATTTCCTCGTCCTCCTTCACCTTAAAGGGGTGATTTCGAAAGGGTGTGAGGTCAGCCAGCGGGATTGCCTCTACCTTTGGCTTTTTCGCATCAAGCCGTTCCTCCGTGCTCATAAAAAGCTCCTCATACCCGGTCAGCCCCAAATCAATCGATCGGTCGTTCTTCATCGAATCCTTCCTTTCATCGTATAATCGTCTTGTCCTCTTGGGACGGTTGCTGATTTCGCAGCACCTGCTTTTCCCGCGGGGATAGGTAGGGGTCGTTTTCCACCCACGCATCCAATTCACACGCCAAGAGGGCTTTCAGCTTTGGGTTATCCTCAATCATGTTATAGGCGGTTTGCTTTTGCTTCCGAAGCCGGGAAAGCTCTGCGGTGCAGGCGGCGCAGGACTTTTTCAGCTCGACCCTCTCCGCAGGATCGGCGCAGCCTCGCTGCTTATTACGGATTTTGCTGCGTGCAGCGGATATTGCATCCATCTCCCTGTCCATTCGTGCAAGAAACCTCTGCACATCCTCCGGCGTGTCCAAATGCTCCCGACACACCAGCGTTATCTCAGCGGTGAAGCGATCCAGCCTGCGGCAAGCCTCCCGGCACTCCGCTGACAAGGGCTGCCGATACTCCTTTTCGTACAGCGGCGCAACACCCAGCACGATTGCCACGCAGCGGAAAAAGCTCAAATACCCGGTGACGCGGGGCAAATGCAGATAGAAATCCCGCTGCCGGTAATATTCTTCCGTCGGCGGATTTTTTCTGGCATATTCCCGTGTGTAGGGCCTCATGAATTCAAAATAGCGCCGGGTCACACGGATGTCCCGCTGGTTCTCCAGCAGCCTGTCCTGCAGCGCCTCCTTGTCATATTCGGCTCCCAGCCGGAAGGTGCGCATACACTTTTTAGCGCTTAGAGAGCGGATGGTGGCGTACCTGCGGTAGGGATCGCACACGAACACATAGTCCTTCTTCCGCAGCACGGCACTCAGCTCCGTCCAGCTGCTCGACATCGTCAGCGCCTCGTCCAGCGCCCGCCGCATAAGGTTGTATCGGGTGGGCTCGTCGTTCTTTTCGGCAAAGTAGACCGACCGCGCCGTTTTATGCCGTTGGGGATTTTTCACCACCGACAGGCCATGCTCCTTGCAGATACGGTCGGACATATCCCGCAGCTTGTAGTAGACCTCGTATTTTGCCTCCAGCTTTTTGCCCGTCCACATATTCACCGGATTCACAACAAAGTGGTTGTGATAAGTGCCGGTGTTGAAGTGGGTGGCAACAAGCACCTGCCGGTCGTTCCCCCAAAGCCGCCGCGCCGTCTCCACGCCGATGCGATGGCATTCCTCCGCCGTAACCTCACCGGTCTTGAAGGACTGGTAGGCGTGGTAGGCCACATTGCCGCCGGCTTTGCCGAAGCGCCTCTGCACGGCAGCCATCTCCCTTGCGGCAGACTCCGCCCTGCAGCCAATTCCGGTGACGGCGTATTGCTGCTCCCCCTCATCCAGGTTTTTTTCTTTGTCGGCAGCATACAGCAGCACCTGCTCCATGTCGCTCAGCTTGGTCTTGCTGGGGTTGGTGCAGTAGTCCACCACACGGCTGACGCTGTCATGGATCGCCCAGATCTTTGTCACCGCCATCGGCATCCTCCTTCCCGTGATAGGCGCGCAGAAGCAGGCTCTCGATCTCGGTCAGGGCCTCGTCAAAGTCCCTCATGGCAAGCTCGTAGCGGACGGTATCGTGGAGCGTCGTCAGCTTCTGATACGCCAGCATCAGCTCCCGGCGCGGAGCCTCTCTTACCGCTGCGCCGGTTCCCAAGCTTCGGAGATATTCCGACATATTCATGCCGCATTTCTTTGCCTTTCTGCGAATGGTATTCTTCTCGGTTTTATAGACTCGCACATTGATTTCCTCTGTTCGATTCCGCATAGATATCACATCCTTTCAGCGGGGTTACAGGGGCGCGCCCCTTTCGTATCGGCAGATACGGGGGATTTGGGTGCCGCAGGGCTACACAAATCCCATGCTCGTTATCCTTACGGATAAAAAAGCGGTGTATAGCCCCGCACCCCTTAAAGCGGCAATTCCTCATCGTCCTCCGCCTCCTCCCATGACACAGATGACGCTTGTGACGATGCTTGGGGAAGCCGGAAGGTTCCGTCATTCTGTTTCCGCAGTGACGCAAGTCTCTCGCTCCCGGAGGAACCGTCATGACCGTCAGCGCCGTCATGCAGCTCCAAAAGCACCAACCGGGCAGCCGCCGTTTTACGATACTCGCAGGTGATTCCCAGGGGCAGCAGCACATCGCTGTAATGACGGGTCAGATGCTTGCTGGCGAGGTTGGGCTTCAGCTCCGTATTACCTACGGCGGCAAGCAGCTGGGACACCGTGCCCCGAAACCGCCTATGCGCCAAGAGAAAATCCGCCACCTGAAAAACAAAGTCCGGGATGCGTTCCTTTCGCAAATCCTTGGCGCTGAGCGCCTCGGTAATCTCCCATCGGACGCCCCGCATCTGCATTTTCAGCTTTTTCTCCTCCACATCCCGGCCTGTAATGCAGAGGGTGGCGCAATCGCCGAAGCGGTCATCCTTGCGGAGAATCATCCCCGTATCCGCCACGCCCAAAATGCCTGTGGAGCCGGTCATGTCGTTGAAGATATTGCTGCTGTCCCGCTCCTTTCGGGTGTGATGGACAACGAAGATGCAAATGCCGTGGTCATCGGCGAGCTTTTTCAGGCCGGACAGATCCTTGTAGTCCTGGGCATAGGCATTGACCTTTGCGGAAGCATTGTCCCGCACCATTTGGAGGGTATCGATGAATATCAGGCCCGTGGAGGGAAATTCCCGCAGAGCCTCCTCGATCTGCCCCTCCAGCTCCGCGCCCAGCTGCCCGCAGGAAAAGCCGAAGCGGAGATTCTCCGGCGGAGAATCCGTCAGCTCCTGCATACGCTGCTGAACGCGCCATTCCCGGTCCTCCAAGGCCAGATATACCACATCGGTTTTTCTGGTGGGTAGCCCCCACACTGCCTCGCCGCGGCTGATTTGCAGGCACAGCCACAGTACCATCCAGCTCTTGCCGATCTTGGAGTCACCCGCTAAAATGGCGAGCCCGTCGGAGAGAACACCGTCGATGAGCATTTTGGGGTGGGCAAGAGGTTTGTAATACAGGGTATCGGCATCGATCAGTTGTAGCTTGTTCATGTGTTTCACCTTCTTTCTTTCGCTGGTAATTGTGTTTTTTGGTTTGGCGCCGTATTTCCGATATCGTTTTTTATATGCCTGCCCCGGGGTCTCCGCGGCGTTGCCGTGCTCGCTCTTTTGCGGTCGTCGCACAGTCATATCTGTCTCGGTAACGGCTATTCAGTTATCGAGGTACACGGGGGAAGCTTAGAAGCTCCTCTCACTTTCCCTTTGCCGAATTTTTTTCGGATTTTCCCGCTGCTTTTCAAAATTTTTTCTTTTGAGCTGGTAAATTATAAAAAGCCGAGCTTGTGCAGAGCTTTTTCAAAGTTCCCCTCACTTGGTAGGCAGTGAGAAGGCCGAAAAATTAACCCCCCTGAAAAATTTTTTGTTTTGGCTCCAAATCGGAGCCATTTTCCTATGCAGGACTGCTCGTGGCTCCGAAATGGAGCCATTTTTCGTCTATGGCATCAAAATTGATGCCATGTCCATTCCGGATTTCATCGGTGTGGCAGCAAAATTGATGCCATAAAAATAAGCGCCTGCCTCTTTTCAGAAGCAGACGCTCGTTTTTCGTATTCCTTTTTTACCGTAGCAGCCGGATCAGCAGCTCATTGATATCCTCGGTGGGCTTGCCGCTTGCTACCAGCTTGTTCCGAAAGGACAACAGGGCCTTTGTCAGCAGCCGTCGCTCGCCGGCGCAGAGTGCTAACACTCGATTTCTTCTATACTTGAACATCACCACACCTCAGCAATAAACCAGCTCAGAAAGGACAACTTCCTCCGCACGGCTGCAGATGCTGTTCATCCGTCCCACCCATTCCATTTGATTCTCGGTCTTCAGCCGCTCAGTGACACCTTCGGCTTTCTTCATCTGTTCGACCAGCTGATCAAACATTTCTTGTGCAGTGTCGCCGATTTCCTTGAGATGCTCGTCCAGTTTGCCGGTCAGCAGCATCCCCGTGTAGATGCCGTCTCTGTACTCGCGCAGATACCGCCTGCGCTTTTCTGCAAATCTGTTGTACATATTCTTCCTCCTTTCTATCTTTCTGTTTGGGCTTATTTTGTATATGCTTTGTTGATTATAGGTTGTTCTTTGTATGTAATTATATATTTCAAGAGGCGTAGTAACAACAAGCATCGCAGGCAGATGGAGAAGTTTGAGCAGGAGAAAGAACGTGAAGTTTATCATGCAAAGATTGACTTTTTTACGAATGTAGCTCATGAAATACGTACACCGTTGACATTGATTAAAGGTCCGTTGGAAAATATCATACTGAAAAAACAAGTGGATGCTGAAACCCGTGAAGACTTGAACGTCATGAAACAGAACACGGAACGATTACTCAATCTGACCAATCAGCTACTTGACTTCCGCAAGACGGAAAGCCAGGGATTCCGGTTGAACTTTGCAAAATGCAATATAACAGAGGTCTTGAAGGAAACTCATGTACGTTTCACTTCTCTTGCAAAACAGAAAGGGTTGGAATTTACCTTACAGGTACCAGAAAAAGATTTCTATGCCCATGTTAATCAGGAAGCATTTACGAAGATCATCAGCAACTTGTTGAACAATGGAATGAAATATGCCGAGAGTTATGTACATGTAATGCTGGAAATACCCGAAACTGATGATGATAATCTATTCCGTATTCGCACAGTAAACGATGGAGTAATCATTCCTGATGAAATGAAAGAGGAGATTTTTAAACCTTTTGTTCGTTTCAATGAGCAAGAGGATGGAAAGGTGACTACTGGCACTGGAATCGGTTTGGCACTCTCTCGCTCGTTGGCTGAATTACATCAGGGAACTTTGGCTATGGAGACAGGAGAAGAAAGTAACATTTTCTGTCTGACTTTACCGGTCGTTCAGGATATGACAATCACTTTAACCCCAGAGGCGGAGGTGGAAATTGATAGGGTAAACGAAATCCCTGCCGAACAGGCGGGAAGGAAAGATAACCGTCCCACTGTGCTGGTAGTAGAAGATAATCCTGATATGCTTACTTTTGTTGTTCGTCAATTGTCGAGAGATTATACAGTGTTGACAGCTACTAATGGTGCAGAAGCATTGAAGGTGCTTGATGGTAACTATGTGAATCTGGTGATAAGTGATGTTGTGATGCCCGTGATGGATGGTTTCGAATTGTGTAAGACGATTAAGTCGGATTTGAATTACAGCCATATTCCGGTTATCCTGCTGACTGCCAAGACCAATATACAATCAAAGATAGAGGGGATGGAACTGGGAGCAGATGCTTATATTGAAAAACCTTTCTCTGTAGAATATCTACAAGCGTGTGCTTCTAACCTTATTCAGAATAGAGAGAAACTGCGTCAAGCTTTTGCGGAGTCTCCTTTTATAGCTGCTAATACAATGGCTTTAACAAAAGCTGATGAGGAATTTATCAAAAGGTTGAACGAAGTAATTCAGATTAATTATGCCAATCCTGAATTTAGCATGGATGACATGGCAGATAACCTGAATATGAGCAGGTCTAACTTTTATCGGAAAATAAAGGGAGTGTTGGATTTGAGTCCGAATGAGTTCTTACGCCTGGAGCGTTTGAAAAAGGCAGCTCAATTGTTGAAAGAGGGAGAAAACCGGGTGAATGAAATCTGCTACATGGTGGGATTTAATTCTCCGTCTTACTTTGCTAAATGTTTCCAAAAGCAATTTGGGGTATTGCCTAAGGATTTTGTTAATTCGAAAGAAGAGTAGATTATATATAGAGTTGTATTTCACTCTATATCATCTGTTATATTGAGGATTTATAATTTATAAGTGTGAAAATTTTAATAATACGATAAGATATGATGACCAGACAAAAGACTTTGTGGTTTACACTATTACTAATTGGATTGTATACCAGTTTTCTGAATGCCAGTGAGATAACGAGATGGGTGATTACTTCACCTGACAGTATTTGCTGGAGAGTGAATGGTGTGCATAATGACCATATTGAAATGAGTGGACTGAAAGTTTCAACAGTATTGCGCTATGGTGTTAATGAAGCTGGTGAATGGGTGATTGACCGGAATATGGTTTTACCTACTTTTCGTACTATCCCTAATGATACCCATGGTAGTTTGCAGCATCATTTTAATGGAGACTGGGCACATTTATGCCTTGTAAATGGCCAGCCGTTAGTAGGTGAAAAGGTAGAGACTGTATCGCTGAATGGAATTATGACTGTAAAGAGTGTATATGCTACTAGAGGGATTTCGTTGACACGTACACTTTTTCCTTCCACGTCACAACCGGCCTTCTGTGAGAAATATGAGTTGGAGAATACGACAGATCACCCACAGACAGTTCAGCTCCCATCGACCACTCTTTCTTATTATACTGATGAGGCAAAAGGAGTGGAAGGCAGTTATACATTAACGGCTACCCTTTCTTCTCCGGTAAAAGATGGTACTTATCTACTGAAAGCCGGAGAAAAGGCCTGGTTTCAGGTAATCTATGCAGGATATAAGAAACATGATCAGGAGTTGGCGTTGGATGTTAATAATGAACTTCTGGCACGTCGGAGATTTTTGAGTCAGATACAGGGTAACCTTGTGTTAGAGACTCCGAGTGACGTAATCAATACTATGTTTTCTTTTGCCAAGATACGTGGTTCGGAAAGCATATTTGATACTAAAGGCGGATATATGCAGAGCCCAGGTGGAGAAGCTTATTACGCTGCTGTTTGGGCGAATGATCAGGCCGAATATATCAATCCATTTTTTCCATATTTAGGTTATCAAGCCGGAAACCGTTCGGCTATGGATTCATTCGGGTTGTTTATGCGCTATATGAATGATGAGTATAAACCTTTACCTTCATCTATAATTGCAGAAGGGATTGATTGTTTTGGTGTTGCGGGTGATCGTGGTGATGTAGCAATGGTTGGCTATGGCGCAGCACGTTATGCTTTGGCATCCGGTAATTGTAATGAGGCTGAAAAATTGTGGCCGCTGATTGAATGGTGTCTGGAATATTGTCATCGCCAGCTGAATGCGGATGGGGTGGTAAAATCTGATTCTGATGAACTTGAAAATCGTTTTCGGAAAAGCCAATCTATGTACATCTTCATTATATTATGATGCCTTGGTTTCAGCTGCTTATTTGGGAAAGGCACTGAAAAAAGAACATAAACAGATAAAGTCTTATCAGGATAGGGCTGCTGAACTTTATAAGAATATTGATGCATATTTTGCCCGTAATGTAGAGGGGTATGACACCTATCGTTATTATGATGGTAATACAGTGCTGCGTTCATGGATTTGCATTCCTCTGACTATGGGTATTTATGATCAGGCGAAAGGTACTGTGGAGGCTCTATTCTCTGATAAACTGTGGATGGAGAATGGGTTGTTAACTCAATCGGGTACTTCTACTTATTGGGATCGTTCTACACTCTATGCTTTCCGGGGGGCTTACTCTTGTGGTGCCAGAGATATAGCTACTGAATATTTGGATAAATACTCTGCTACTCGTTTGTTGGGTGATCATGTTCCTTACGCAGTGGAAGCGTGGCCGGAGGGAAACCAAAGGCATTTATCCACAGAAAGTGCTTTGTATTGTCGCATTATGACCGAGGGGTTGTTCGGTATCCGTCCCATTGCATTGGATGCTTTTATGATGACACCGCAGCTACCGGAAAGTTGGAATACGATGTCATTGAAACGTATCTGTGCATTTGGTTCCATATTCGATATTGAGGTGAAGCGCGATAAAGATGACAAACTGTTGGTTCTGATAAAAAAGGATCATAAGATTGTAAAAAGAAGTAAGATTACGAATGGAAAACCGATTGAAGTACGTATTTAAATAAGATAAAATAATCTGTCTTTTGATTTAAGCCAATTTTGGTAACAAAATTGGCTTAAATATTATTTTTAGTACGCTTTTGGTTTATTTGTCACATCATTTGGTCAGGTTATTTCCTAATGATTGGCAGATACGCCCTATTTTTGTGTCGGATGTCATTAACAAATTAAATATCTTATTTTTTATATGAGAAATCTATTTATCGTATTTTATTGTCTGGTATCAGCTCTTACTATTAAGGCAAATGGACAGGATAGTTTGTGGAAGATACAGACAACTGATTATCACGGAACTTATTACGGGGCAACAGTTGCCAATGGGGGGATTGGTATCCTGCCGTGGAAAGAACCGTTTTCTATTCGCCATGTCATGCTAAACCATGTTTTTGATTCTGCTACTCCTCAAGATGTGAGTCGTGTTTTACGAGGAATCAATCCATTCAATTTGCAGATGCAAATTAATGGACAGACTGTAAATGGTGATAATATTTCGAGATGGGAACAGTGTATAGATATGAAAGAGGCTACCCATAATACGCACTTCACTTGTGATGGAAAAGCGGATGTATCTTATAGCATCTGTGCTCTAAGAAATTTACCTTATGCAGGACTGGTTCGTGTGGAGGTTGTGGCACTGGGGGATATGTATTTGACAGTGTCAAATCCTATTGAGATACCTGATGAGTATAAAAACATAGGTTCGAAACTGGTCAATGTGAATGTTAATGGGAATGATATAAAAATAGTGCGTACTTGGGCTTTATCAAAATACCGCGAACAAAAAGTTTCAGCTTCTTCCGCATTTATTTATGATAAGAATTCCAGTGTGCAGCAACAATATAATGGGAGTGGTCAGATTTCTATTTCATTAAAGAAAGGAGAGAAATTCTTTTTTACTTTATTAGGTGCTGTTTGTACCGGACGTGATTTTATAGATCCATACAATGAGTCAGACCGTGAAGTGATTTATGGTGCGAAAGAGGGATTGACGCGTCTGATGGATGGGCATCGGAAACTCTGGAACGAGATGTGGAAAGGTGATATTGTGATTGAGGGGGATGATGAAGCACAGCGTACTGTGCGTTTTGCACTTTATAATCTGTATTCCAATGCACGCAAAGGAAGTCGGTTGAGTATACCTCCTTTTGGACTTTCTTCACAGGGATATAATGGGCATATTTTCTGGGATACCGAATTTTGGATGTATCCGCCTATGCTCTTTATGAATCAGGGCATTGCACGAACAATGATGGATTATCGTACAGATAGGCTGGAAGCTGCTTGCCAGAAAGCATTAAGTTATGGATATGATGGGGCTATGTTTCCTTGGGAAAGTGATGATGCAGGAGAAGAAGCGTGTCCGACTTGGGCGTTGACTGGTCCTTTTGAACATCATATCACAGCTGATATCGCCATTGCGGCCTGGAATTATTACTGTATGAGTGGCGATCAGCGATGGTTGCGTGAAGAAGGATTCCCTTTAATGGAGAAAGTGGCAGAATTTTGGGTAAGTCGTGTAGAAAAGAATGACGATGGTTCTTATTCGATTCGTAATGTGGTTTGTGCCGATGAATACGCAGAGGGTGATGATAATGCCTTCACGAACGGTACTGTTATACGCGCATTACAGGATGCTGCTAAAGCTGCTTCCATATGTGGGCTTAAAGCTCCAGTAATTTGGAAGGAAATAGCAGCAAAGTTGCGCATCCCCAAATTTGAAAATGGAGTGACTATGGAGTATGATGGTTATAATGGACAGGTTATCAAGCAGGCGGATGCTAATTTACTGGTATATCCATTGAACCTGATTACCCGTCCGGAAGAAATTCGTAAGGATTTGGAGTATTATGAGGGAAAGATTGACAAAGGAGGCCCCGCAATGTCATTCTCTGTATTGGCTTTGCAATATGCACGCCTTGGTGAAGGGGATAAGGCTTATGAATTATTTGTGCAAAGCTTCCGTCCCAACCAGCTACCTCCGTTCGGTGTACTTTCTGAAGGTGCAGGAGGTACTAATCCTTATTTCTCAACTGGTGCGGGAGGACTTTTGCAGGCTGTAATCAATGGCTTTTGTGGTTTGGAAATTACAGATAGCGGTATTAAACAATTGCCTTCGAAATTGCCAGGACATTGGAAGAAGTTGGTAGTTAAAGGAGTCGGACCGGATGGTAAAACATATGTCCGGCTTCAGAAATGAGTTCAATTTTTTCGGTTGCGTAAATAAGAGTCAGAAGATGTATACTTTGGGAGGGAAATTGAGACTGGAATTTCATTTATTGACCTGTTTTTAATATCCTAAGCTGGTAGAATTCCATACTTTTGTTGCGTATCACACAGGCTACAAAATATTAGCTGTTGCTCAAGTTTGAAAATGAATTATTAGTGTATTAACAGAACCAGTATTTATTTTATTACTGATTCATTTAATTGAATTTACATGAATTTAAAATGCTTATTTTGTGGAATACTTATTGGGTTATATGTTGAGGCTGTTGAAGCCGTCAATTATACTCCAGAAAAGATTTCAGCATCTATTTCCTTAAAAGTACCGGGAAATGAATCGGAAAAATACTCGCTGGATATGCGGCAGTTGAAGAATGACTGTTCATCTTATCTGTTGGAACCTTCCAAAGGTATTCCGATGGTAATAACTCAGAGAATGGAGGATATGAATGGTAAGTTACGTATCAATGTCAGTCTAACTGCATTAGAGGATGTTTATTTTAATTTTAGCGAGCAGTTGTCAACCGGTTTTAATCATGATGATTGCCAGTTCTATATGCCGGGGTTCTGGTATCGTCGCAATCTGCGATCTCCTAAGGAAGCACCTTCATTTCATACATCAGACAGCTGGTTGGTGCGTGAGGATAGATTGAGTGCTCCTCTTACAGGTATTTATTCAGAAAAGGAAAAAAGCTTTGTGACGGTGAGTCGTATAGACAATTTTGCTAATGAGGTTTTGTCTACTCATCGAGAGGGAGAAATCATTCTTTCAGGTAAAACTTCAATAGGTTTTACTGGATTCGAAAATCAGAATGGAGTGGCAACACTTTCTTTCGGTTTTCCTTACCGTGAAGCACCTAAAAGCTATATTCGAAAATTAACATTGGCTCCGGCGGTAGAGGCTTTTCAGTCTCTGAGAAAAGGAGAAACAATGTTACTGACATGGGAGATCTTGGAGAATATCAACGCAGGTATTGATGCCGCTTTCTTAGACTCCCGCTTAGGATTCTCTTTCGACTACTTCGTGAAGATGAACAATAATATGTTGATCCCCGTAACTTATCCCAGTATGCTAGGGGCAACTCCCCCGGATACGAACTCGGGCAAATTGCGTACGAATGGCTTCGAGCTTACCTTAAACTGGACGGACAAAATCGGTAA
>ERZ773210.2309-NODE-2309-length-15890-cov-12.746258_pt1 | contig 15890 bp, 10 predicted proteins | sample MGYA00580528_ERZ773210 | MGnify/ENA primary metagenome ERZ773210 (study PRJEB29015, sample SAMEA2737769) | human gut metagenome | biome: human gut; feature: human-associated habitat; material: faeces | place: China | collected 2012 ...
AACACAACCCGCTACGGGGGAGACTTACCCGAAATCTGATTTATTCAACAAAGCCCCGGTTCTGCTATCGAACGTAGGAGGATCAGCGTTTCAATAGCGAGTGATTCATGCAACATCATCTGTCCTGCCGGTGGGAATGTTACGCCAGATAGCGTTTCGGTTATTGCCTTCAGCTCATCGCGCAGTGAGCCAAAATCCGCATCTGAAGCACGGTCAAAAAGGTAATCCAGTTTGCGATTTACGTCGCTCAGCTGGTTGGTAACTATTTTCAACCCGGACTCCAGATCACCTGGGCCAGCTTCAAGGCAGCGCCGCAGATACTCTGACCGATTACCACCTGAAACCAGGTCTATATAGGCCAAAAGTTCATCTGATACTTTTGCGGTTATTGTTGGCATTCAGTCCTCACTTTGTGCATTTTTTAAACGAAAAAAGGGTGTCTAATACGGTGAAATCATAGTATTACCAAAGTAATAAATAAAAAATGTTTTAAATCAGTAAGTTAGATTAGATTTGTAATACCTGGGTAATACCGCAGCATGGTTAAATTTGGTTTTTTTTCTTTTAAATCAGTGAGATAGCGTGATTTATCACGCTGCGTTAGGTGTATAGCAGGTTAAGGGATAAAAAATCATCTTTTTTTGGTAGGGCGATCTCCGTAAGTTAAGGGTCATTTGGCTAAAAAGCGTCCTATTCTTTGATGGTCATGCTTGCATGACCATCTGAGCAACCAAAAACTACAGATAAACTACAAAAAACGCTTTGCCTTAGTGTTGTAAGACTACAAATAGACTACAATAAAACTACAAAGAAACTACAAAAAACGTGACAGACTACAAATAGACTACAAGAAAACTACAGATAAACTACAAAACTAGATTGACCCCTTCTTACGAGTGTTGTAGAGTCATTTTCATACAACGGAGGGGGTTATGAATAAACCAGCAGATCTGAAACCCCGCAACTTATCGGCTGCTGTCAGATTGCGCCTAAATGAAATCGAGAACTGGCTGGACAGAGGGCTAACGCGGCATGAAATTGCTGAAATCCTCGACAGCGAATACAGCTTTTCGGTAACAGCCAAAGGGCTTGAGATGGCACTGTATAGAACGCGGCAAAACCGAAAAAATGTATTGCACAATACACATGATAAGAGTAGCGCGAAGGGTGCAGCGGAAAGTGTATTGCACAATACACAACCGTCTGAGCCTGAAGCGCAGGAAAGTGAAAAAGCAGAGAGTCCCGGCATTATTGATAAAGAATTCTTCAATAAAATCGGTGAGAATTTCGACCCTAAGAAGTTCAACAAAAAATTCTGAGGTGATTTATGAAAGTAGCGGTAATTAATTACAGTGGCAGTGTTCGTAAAACCTTAATTTCATCTTACCTGTTAGCCCCGCGCCTGACTGGTGCAAAGTTCTATGCGGTAGAGACTATCAACCAGTCTGCTTCCGATCTGGGTATTGAAAATGTGACCAGTTTTAAAGGTGACGACTTCTCACGTTTGATTGAGGGGTAATGACTCCAACTTACTGGTAGTGTTTTATGTTCAGATAATGTCCAATGACTTTGTCATGCAGTTCTCCCTTCACACTGGAGCACCTCAAAACCACCATCATACACTAAATCAGCAAGTTGGTAGCATTACCCAGAACTGGACAGAATAGGCTGTATGTCTAACTTCTGGCCACAGATATAATCGAGCCAGCAGTGCTCGCCGCAGCCGAGCGACAGGGCGAAGCCCCGAGTGAGCGAGGAAGCACCATGGAACAGTACTCATAAATTCTGCATACGCTCAATGCCTGCAAAATCACCTCCCATAGGGGTTATCCACTTATCCACGGGGATATTTTTATAAGATCTTTTTAAATAGTTGTTAGATTTTTATTTTTAGAATGCCCACAGGCCTTTATCCATGCGGGTTCCAGAGAGGGATCTGTGACAAAACGCCCTTTCAGTGTGACAAATCACCCTCAAATAGCCGCCATTTCTGTGACAAGTTGCCCTTAACCCTGTGACAAATTGCCCTCAGGAAGCGTTGCTTTTCACAAAGTTATCCATCCCTGTTGACTCTGTTTTATGAAGTGTGACAATCTTAAAGTCTGTCACACTTCACATGGACCTGTCATGGCGGAAATAGCGGTTATAAACCATAAAAAACGTAAAAATAGCCCGCGGATTGTCCAGTCAAACGAGCTGACTGAGGCGGCATATAGTCTCTCCAGGGATCAAAAGCGTATGCTGTATCTGTTCGTTGACCAGATCAGAAAATCCGACGGCTCCCTGCAGGAACATGACGGCATCTGCGAAATTCACGTTGCTAAATACGCTGAAACATTCGGGCTGACCTCCGCTGAAGCCAGTAAGGATATACGACAGGCTTTAAAAGGTTTTGCGGGTAGGGAAGTGGTTTTCTATCGCCCTGAAGAGGATGCCGGCGATGAAAAAGGGTATGAATCCTTTCCCTGGTTTATTAAACGTGCGCACAGCCCATCCAGAGGGCTTTACAGCGTACATATCAACCCATATCTGATTCCCTTCTTCATCGGGTTACAGAACCGGTTTACGCAGTTCCGGCTCAGTGAAACAAAAGAGATTACCAATCCGTACGCCATGCGTTTATACGAATCTCTGTGCCAGTACCGTAAACCTGATGGCTCAGGTGTCGTGTCCCTGAAAATCGACTGGATCATGGAACGCTACCAGCTACCTCAAAGTTACCAGCGTATGCCGGACTTTCGCCGCCGTTTCCTGCAGGCAAGTGTTGACGAGATCAACAGCCGGACACCAATGCGCCTTTCTTACATCGAGAAAAAGAAAGGCCGCCAGACGACGCATATCGTATTTTCCTTCCGTGATATAACCTCCATGACGATTGAATAGTTGAGGGCTATCTGTCACAGATTTAAGGGTGGTTCGTCACATTTGATCTGGAAAGTTGAGGGTGATTTGTCACAGTTTTGCTGTTCCCTCCCTGGCATCCTGCGCTTACTCATAGTTTTTTTGGCTGTAACCGGTAGTGGAGCCAGAATTGAGGGCAATTTGTCACCCTATCCTGAGGGTAGTTTGTCACACTAGATTTTCTCCCTCTTCCCGGGTAATGGTGCCAACTTACTGATTTAGTGTATGATGGTGTTTTTGAGGTGCTCCAGTGGCTTCTGTTTCTATCAGCTGTCCCTCCTGCTCAGCTACTGAAGGCGTGGTGCGTAACGGTAAAAGTACTGCCGGACATCAGCGCTATCTCTGCTCTCACTGCCGTAAAACATGGCAACTACAGTTCACTTACACCGCCTCTCAACCCGGTACACACCAGAAAATTATTGATATGGCCATGAATGGCGTCGGATGTCGCGCCAGTGCACGCATTATGGGCGTTGGCCTCAACACGATTTTACGACACTTAAAAAACTCAGGCCGCAGTCGGTAACCTCGCGCATACAACCGGGCAGTGATGTGATTGTCTGCGCGGAAATGGACGAACAGTGGGGTTACGTCGGCGCTAAATCACGCCAGCGCTGGTTGTTTTACGCGTATGACAGGATACGGAGGACGGTTGTTGCACACGTCTTCGGTGAACGTACTATGGCCACGCTGGAGCATCTTCTGAGCCTGCCGTCGGACTTTCAGGGCGCGTGGTTCCTTTTAAACACCAGCTCTGTATCTCTTTTAAAGATCCTTTAATAAATTCTGTAAACCCATAACCTGTTCATCGCCTGCATTGTGGACCGGCTCGGGAGAATGCCCGCCCTTGCAGCGACCAGACGGTCGCGCCGGTTCGGCAACACCAGAGAGAGCTTCCATCGCTTCGCGACGGGCCCCGACCGGAGAACTGCATTAGTTACAGCATTCATAATGATGTTCATCATAAAACCGGCGCCGGTTTGCCAGCCAGGAGCCCCTCCCCACCACTGAAAAGCGCCGCCGCCCCCGGCCAAAGGCCGGGGAACACCATCGCTTATAATGATGGGTGTTGTAACTAACCTTCTTCATCGCTTTAGGTGGAGCTGCGGTGAGTTTCTGAGTACACGCTCGTAAGCGGCCCTGACGGCCCGCTAACGCGGAGATACGCCACGGCTACGGCTTACGCCTTGCCGGGACCACTCCGACCGCGTACAGAGGCATCTGAGACGTTTTTAGCGGGTATAGCTTTGCAGCTACCGTGTTAAGTTCCCTGGTGTCGCTGAGATAGTTGATGAACATCCCCCTAAGCGTCAGCAGCAAGCTGCCGCCGCTAAGGCCCCGGAAATCACGCCCTTTACGTCGTAAACGCCGTAAAGCCCGCTCACCGGGGTTAAAAGGGATTACTTTGACTTCTTCATTGCTGTTAGCGGGTTAAGGCTAATCAGGGCAGGGGGTAGGGTGGCAGAATTTATAGCCCGGCAACCGGCTACGCCGGGCTTTCGGCGCCATTTGACTCCACAGACACATGTAACCTCATCTGGCGCCTCCATGCCGCTGACGCGGCATCCAGAAGTTTCCCGATGCTGTAAGTCTTAACGTCTGCTTTGTGCCAAAAGCGGAAGTAACTAACAGCAGTCTGTGTGAAAATACGGGGAGCAGGTTAAAGGTGCCTGGCCGTTGTTGAGGTGGAGTTGCAGGGCCGCACCTTCTATATCCTAGAAGTCGATACATCTGACGGTGTTTGTTCTCTATCAACTTTGCTATTACGGCTGAAGTCGCCTCTGGATTGGCCCAAGCAGCTTACGCTGTTGGCAGAAGAGTTAACCCAGAAATCACTGCACTGGCCAAATCAGCGGTTAAAAATGCTCTGCGGCAAGGATGGCTATTCCGGCATTCCTCACCCGCAGACCAAATCCGTGGATAAGGGCAAGTTGCATGAGGAGTCGATAGAGCACTGGGCGGCAAGATTTCACAGTTGGATGACATCAATCTAACGTATTGAAGAGATTTAATACAAGACGAACTATGTCTACGTTTGAGGCTTTATATCTTGTTGTTATAGTAAAGATGGTGCATGATTGTAATCAATTTGATGATAACAATAGCGCTATATGGATCACATCACTACATTCTCCTTTCATTTCATAGCTGCGGCACATGATTAGTTCTCCCTCTAAACGGGTCGAGGATTTGAGCCTTGCCCAGCGCGAGCGGCTGGCCTACATCGACTTCCAGCTCTACTTCTTCGGTGATATTGGGCGCCCAGACCTGATTGAGCGCTTCGGTGTGGCGCCGGCAGGGGCAACTCGCGATCTGGCTCTTTACCGGGAAATCGCACCGCAGAACATTGAATTCGATGGTAGCAACAAGATCTACCGCATAGGCAAGGCGTTTGTTCCAATTTTCGAGCACTCGACGCAACGTGTTTTGTCGACACTCGCGCTTGGGTTTGGAGATGGTGTGAACGTCGACTCGCGGCCGCTGCTGCCATGCGAGTCTCCAGTGGCTTTGAGCTGCCCACGGATGGATGTGCTGGCCCCAATCTGCCGGGCTATCCACGCCAAGCGGCCAGTAGCCATCCGCTACCACTCAATGAGCAGCGGTGAGACCGAGCGGATCATTGTGCCCTTTGCGCTGGTCGATACCGGCCTGCGCTGGCACGTCCGAGCTTTTGATCGCAAGAGTGGCGAGTTCCGCGACTTCGTTGTCACCCGCATTGAAGCGCCTATCCTGCTTGATGAAGAACCCAAGGCTAACGAGCGTTCGGACAACGACATTCAGTGGACTCGGATCGTGGAGTTGGACTTAGTGCCTCATCCGCGCTTTGCGCGTCCCGAGGTCATCAAGATGGACTACGGGATGACCAACGGGTCGATCAAGATGCGCGTGCGGGCTGCTGTTGCGGGCTACATGCTGCTGCACTGGAGCGTGGACTGCTCGCCTGACCATCGCCTCAAAGAAGAACAGTATCGCCTATGGCTTAGCGATCCGCTGGTGCTGTACGGAGTCGAGAGCGCCAAGCTGGCTCCAGGATACCAAGCCCTGAGCAGTTCCAAGGGATCATAGGAAAGAGGAAAACAATGGCCAAGACACTTGAAGCCCACGACAAACTGATCCGCGAGATCTTCGAAGGCAGCTACCAGTTCGAGATTCCGGACTACCAGCGTCCCTATGCCTGGACAACCGAGCAGGCCACAGAGCTGTTCGATGATCTGCACTCGGCGATGCTGGATGCGCGTGTCTCCGGTGCAACCAGCCAATACTTCCTCGGCAGTATCGTTCTGATCAAGAACGACCGAGAGCCCAAATCGTCGGTGGTCGATGGCCAGCAGCGCCTGTCGACGCTGACGATGCTGTTTGCAGTGCTGCGCGAGGCCATGCCGCACGCAGCCGACGACATCACCGATTTCCTCTACAAGAAGGGCAAGGTCAGCCTCGGCGAGAAAAATGAATACCGCCTGACCGCCCGCGAGGAGGATGTCGACTTCTTTCGCACCAACATTCAAGAGCCGGGCGGCATCGCACAGTTGGTCACTAGCACCGACAAGCTGGAAGACAGCCGACTTCGATACCGCGAAAACGCCATGCTGCTGCTTGCCAAAGCCAAGGCGCTACCGCCCGCCGATCTGATCGCACTGTGGCAGTTCCTGGCCAACAACTGCTCGCTGGTTGTTATCTCCACGCCCGATCTTGAAGCTGCCTACCGCATCTTTTCCGTGCTCAATAATCGGGGGCTTGACCTCGCGCCTATCGACATCATCAAGGCGCAGGTTCTGGGCCTAATCCGCACCACGGCAGGCGACATTAAGAGTCGGGTCTATGCCAAGGAGTGGAGTCGCATCGAAACCTCACTGGGCCGTGACGCCTTTGGTGATCTGTTCGGTCACATCCGTAGCATCTATGCGAAGAAGAAGCAGAAGTACATTTTGGTCAAGGAATTCCAAGAGCACGTCACCGAGTACAATAACCCTATCGCCCTGATCGACTCCGTCATCAAACCTTATGCAGAAGTATGGGACTTCGTGCGCGACGCTGACTTTGAGGCGACCGAGCACGCCGAGACGATCAACGAGCACCTGTTCTGGCTCAACCGCGTGGACTTTAAGGACTGGGTACCCCCGGCACTGGTGTATTTCAAGCGATTCCGGCAAAAACCAAAATTGCTCGCAGAATTCTTCGAATCACTAGAACGCCTTACCTATTTCATGTTGGTCACAAAGGTGGGTATCAACGAACGCATCGAAACCTACGCTGCGCTCATTAAAGACATCGAGTCCACAGCCTTCGACGGCGCTCTAGTCACCTTGGGCACTCTGGCACTTACAGACAAACAGAAGCGAGATTTCGTGGCTGCTCTCGACGGAGATATCTACCGTAACCTGCCCAAAGCCCGCATGGCACTGGTTTTACGTCTCGAATCTCTGGTTCGAGCCCCTGGAGTGCAGCTGCAAAACGCCGTGTCGCTGGAGCATGTGCTGCCGCAAAACCCGCCTGACGGTTCGGACTGGATCAAGTGGTTCCCGGATGAAGACGAGCGAGATTGCTGGACGCACCGTTTGGCCAATCTAGTTCCGCTGGATAGGAACAAGAACTCATCTGCCAGCAACTACGACTTTTCCAAGAAGAAGGATGCCTACTTCAGGGGTAAGGGCAAGGCGTCTCCCTTCGTGCTAACGCAGGAAGTTAGGTCAGAAAACGAGTGGACACCCAACCTTCTGGCTGAGCGTCAGAAACGCCTGATGGGAGAACTCAAAAATCATTGGAAACTCGCCGTCACCACAGACAATGCCAGCGCCTCAGCGGCGAATTAAGGTAAGTATCGATGCATAAGAAGCAACAACAAGACCAAAGCCAGATCAAGTGGATTTCCGATTTCATCTGGAACATTGCCGATGACCGCTTGCGCGACGTCTATGTACGCGGCAAGTACCGCGACGTGATCCTGCCCTTCACCGTACTGCGACGGCTTGATGCCGTGCTAGAGACGACGAAGGATGCTGTGCTAGAGCGCAAGAAGCTCCTTGATGCCCATAAAGTGGTCGAGCAGGACGGCGCTCTGCGTATGGCAGCAGGCCAAGCCTTCTACAACGTATCGGAATTTACTCTGGCCAAGCTCAAGGCCAGTGCCGCAGGCCAGCGGCTGCGTGATGATTTTATTGCGTATCTGGATGGATTTTCGCCCAACGTCCAGGAAATCCTCACCAAGTTCAGTTTTCACAACCAGATCCAGAAGTTGGTGGATTCGCACGTTCTGGGCTATTTGATAGAAGATTTCCTCGACCCGGAGGTCAATCTCTCGCCGTTGCCGGTTAAGGATGCCGACGGCCGCATCAAGCTGCCGCCGCTGGACAACCATGGCATGGGCACGGTGTTCGAAGAGCTGATCCGCCGCTTTAACGAAGACAACAACGAAGAGGCTGGTGAGCACTTCACACCGCGCGATGTGGTGAAGCTCATGGCCAAGCTACTGTTCCTGCCTGTGGCCGAGCGCATCGAGTCTAGCACCTATTCGCTCTACGATGGCTCCTGTGGCACAGGTGGCATGCTCACAGTGGCCGAGGAATCGCTATATGAGCTGGCCGAACAGCACGGTAAAGAGGTATCAATCCACCTGTTCGGGCAAGAAATCAGCGACGAAACCTACGCTATCTGCAAGGCAGATCTGCTCTTGAAGGGCGAAGGTGAGGGGGCCGAGAACATCGTCGGTGGCGCTGATAAATCCACTCTGTCTGCCGACCAGTTCCGTTCGCGCGAATTTGATTTCATGATCTCCAACCCGCCCTACGGCAAGAGTTGGAAGACCGATCTGGAGCGCATGGGGGGCAAGAAGGAATTCAATGACCCGCGCTTCATTGTCAGCCACGGGGGCAATGCCGAATTCAAGCTCCTGACTCGCTCCAGTGACGGACAGCTCATGTTCCAGGTGAACAAGCTGCAAAAGATGAAACACCACACGCCGTTGGGCAGCCGCATCGCGTTGGTTCATAACGGCTCCGCATTGTTCACCGGCGATGCAGGCCAGGGCGAGAGTAACATCCGCCGTTGGGTACTGGAGAACGACTGGCTGGAGGCCATCATCGCCCTGCCGCTCAACATTTTCTACAACACCGGCATCGCCACCTACATCTGGGTGTTGGCCAACAAGAAAGCCGAAGCGCGTCGTGACAAAGTGCAGTTGATCGATGCAAGTGGCTGGTTCCAGCCACTGCGCCGCAATCTCGGCAAGAAGAACTGTGAACTCTCGGATGGAGACATCCAACGAATTATCGACCTCTACCTCGGCGAGGCGCAGGAAACCGCCGAGTCGAAATGGTTTGACACTCAGGACTTCGGTTACTGGAAGATCACCGTCGAGCGCCCGCTGCGCCTGAAAAGCCAGCTCTCCGACGAGCGAATCGAACCTCTGCGTTTTGCCACCGGCGACGAGGCGATACGCACCGAGATCTACGCCACCCACGGCGAGGCGCTCTATACCGATTTCGCCAAGCTCAAGCCGACCATCGAGGCATGGCTGAAAGGCGAGGACGAGAACGAAGAGGACGAGAACGAAGACAGCGGCGATGACAGCGAGACTCCCGCCGCGCGTAAGGCCGTGCCCGCCAAGCGCCGCAAGAAGCTGCTCGACGCATCGACGTGGCTGCGCGACAAGGCGCTGATGGTGGTTGCGCAACGGGTGCAAAAAGCTCTAGGTAGCACCGTGTTCGATGACCACAATGAATTCCGTACCCGCTTCGATACTGCCCTGAAGGCACAGGGTGACAAGCTCGGAGCGCCGGAGAAGAAAGCCATCTACAAAGCTGTGAGCTGGCGTGACGAAACGGCCCCGCCAGTCATTGCCAAACGCAGCAAACTCAAGACGAGCGACTTCTTTGAACCCGGCTTCGATGGCGCGTACCTGGAGACCGTGGGCAAGGATCGGTTCATGGTCGAGTACGAACCCGACAGCGAGCTGCGCGATACTGAGCAGGTCCCGCTGAAGGAGCTGGGTGGTATCGATGCGTTTTTCGAGCGTGAAGTGCTGCCGCATGCGCCGGACGCCTGGATCGCTACCGACAAGACCCAGATCGGTTATGAGATATCGTTTGCCCGCTACTTCTACAAGCCAGCACCACTGCGCACGCTGGAAGATATTCGAGCCGACATCCTCGCGCTGGAGCAGCAGAGCGAAGGGTTGCTGCACAAGATCGTGGGGGGCGCGTAATGACAGTGGCGAGTGTGTACCCGAACTACCGACGGCCGAAAATGCGCTGGTTGCCTGCTGTGCCGGAACACTGGAACGAGCAACGTGCCAAGACATTCTTCCGCGAGGTGGATGAGCGCTCGAAGACCGGACAGGAGGAACTGCTGTCGGTGTCTCACCTCACCGGCGTTACCCCGCGCAGCCAAAAGAAGGTCACGATGTTCAAGGCTGCGAGCTACGTTGGCTCCAAGCTGTGCCGCCCTGGCGACATCGTCATCAACACGCTGTGGGCGTGGATGGCGGCGCTTGGTGCGAGCAAGCACGAGGGCATCGTCAGTCCCGCCTATGGTGTGTATCGCCCGCATCACGCCGATAGCTTCAATCCGGCGTATCTCGACTACCTGTTGCGCACCCGCGCCTACGTGGCCGAATACATCGGACGCTCGACCGGCATCCGATCCTCGCGCCTGCGCCTGTACCCGAATCAGTTCCTCGACATTGCGCTGATCCAGCCCCCGCGCCCTGAGCAGGACCAAATCGTCGCTTACCTGCGCGCTCAGGATGCGCACATGGCCCGCTTCATCAAGACCAAGCGCGATCTGATCAAGCTGCTCACCGAACAGAAGCTGCGAATTATCGACCACGCTGTCACGCGCGGCCTTGATTCATCGGTGGCTCTGAAGCCGTCCGGCATCGAATGGCTGGGTGAGGTACCGGAGCACTGGGAAGTGCAAAGGCTGAAGAACGTGGCCAACGTGGTCTTGGGCAAGATGCTGACCACGGAAGCCAAGGCTGGCGATGGGGATTTCAAGCCCTACCTGCGCTCCACGAATGTGCAGTGGATTAAGCCCGATGTGCGCGACGTAAAGGAAATGTGGGTAGCCAAAGCTGAGATGGCGCAGCTCCGCGTCCGCAAGGGTGACTTGCTGGTCAGCGAAGGCGGAGAAGTTGGTCGGGCCTGCATGTGGAACGATGAACTGCCGGAGTGCTACATCCAGAACTCTGTGCATCGGGTTGCGGCCAAGCCGATGATGCTGCCGGAATTCCTGTTTCACCAGTTTTTCACCTATGGCAAGCGTGGCGGTTTCAATGCCATCGTGAACCGCGTCAGCATCGCGCACCTGACGCGCGAAAAGCTCGTGACGATTCCGTTCACCGTCCCTCCCATCGAAGAACAAAAAGCCATCTGCCGGTGGATCAGCGACGAATGCCAGCCGCTGGACGACGCCATCGCCCGTACCGAAGAAGAAATCAAGCTGATCCGCGAATACCGCGACCGCCTGATTGCCGATGTGGTCACAGGCCAAGTGGACGTGCGGGGCTGGCAGCCCGGCCCGGACGACGTGGTGGACGACACGGCGCTGGCTGCGCTCGGCGATGACCCAGATGATGTGACCGAGGAGGAGGATGGCGATGGCGAAAACTGACACCAGTGAGCGCTGGTTCGAGGCGCGCGTGGTACGCAGCTTGACCGGTGTGCCGCAGCCCGAGTACAGCCATGAGCTGGCTCCCACGGACTTCGCCGCCACCCACAACGGCTACGTGCAGGGCAAGCCCACTGACTACAACCGCGACGTGGCGCTGGATGTGACACAGCTGCTCGCCTTCTTGCAATCCACCCAGCCCAAGGCAGTAGACACGCTGGAACTGGCGGCGGACGGCATCAAGCGCACTCAGTTCCTGCACCGGTTGCAAGGTGAGATCACCAAGCGCGGTGTGGTGGATGTGCTTCGCAAGGGGGTTAGCCACGGCCCCGTACACGTCGATCTCTACAAGCTGCTACCCACGCCGGGCAACGCAGCAGCAGCAGACGCCTTCGGCAAGAACATCTTCAGCGTTACCCGACAGGTACGCTACAGCAACGAATCCGGCAACGAGTTAGACTTGGCCATCTTCATCAACGGTCTGCCGGTGCTGACTTTCGAGTTGAAGAACTCGCTGACCAAGCAGACCCTGGCCGACGCCATCGTCCAGTACCAGACCACGCGCAGCCCGCAGGAGCTGCTGTTCCAGTTGGGGCGTTGTGTGGCGCACATTGCAGTGGATGATGTGGAGGCTGCGTTCTGTACCGAGCTGAAGGGCAAGGCCTCGTGGTTCCTGCCATTTAACCAGGGCTGGAACAGCGGCGCTGGCAACCCACCCAATCCGGATGGTCTGAAGACTGATTACCTATGGAAGCAGGTGCTGACTCGCGAGTCGCTGGCCAACATCATCGAGAGCTACGCGCAGGTGGTAGAAGAGGAAGAAGTGGACGCTGGCGGCAAGAAACGCAAGAAGCGCAAGCAGATCTTCCCACGCTTCCATCAGTTGCGCACGGTGCGAGCCCTTCTGCGCCGCGCCCATGCGGATGGGGTGGGTAATCGTTACCTAATCCAGCATTCGGCAGGAAGCGGCAAGAGCAACACCATTGCCTGGCTGGCGCACCAGTTGGTGGAGCTGCGCCGCAAGGACGATCCGCTGACGGTGCAGTTCGACTCCATCATCGTCATCACCGACCGGCGTGCGTTGGACACACAGATCGCCCGCACCATCAAGGGTTATGACCATGTGGCGGCGATCTTCGGCCACTCCGACAACGCGCAGGAGCTGCGCGAGTATCTGCGCCGGGGCAAGAAGATCATCGTCACCACGGTGCAGAAATTCCCGTTCATCCTCGATGAGCTGGGCGACCTCTCAGGCAAGAGCTTCGCGCTGTTGATCGACGAGGCGCATTCCAGCCAAGGCGGCAAGACCACGGCGCGGATGCACGAAGCCCTCGGCGGCAAGGTTGCTGCGGAGGAGTTCGAGGAGGACAGCACGCAGGATGCAGTCAACGCGGAAATCGAGAAGCGTATTGCCTCGCGCAAACTGTTGGCCAACGCCAGCTACTTCGCGTTCACTGCCACACCTAAGAACAAGACGTTGGAGTTGTTCGGCGAGAAGACCCTGGTCGGTGACAAGGTGCAGTCCCGCTCGCCCGAAGAACTGACCTACACCACCAAGCAGGCGATCCAGGAGAAGTTCATCCTCGACGTGGTGGAGAACTACACCACCTACGACAGCTTCTATCAAGTGGCTAAGACAGTGGCGGACGATCCGGAGTTCGATAAGGTGAAGGCGCTGAAGAAGATCCGCCACTACGTCGAGTCGCACGACAAGGCCATCCGCCGCAAGGCCGAGATCATGGTCGATCACTTCATCGCACAGGTTGTGGGTAAGCAGAAAATTGGCGGCAAAGCGCGGGCCATGATCGTGTGCAACGGCGTTGAGCGGGCCATCGACTACTGGCGCGAGGTGTCGGATTACCTCACACAGATCAAGAGCCCGTACAAAGCTATCGTGGCATATTCGGGTGATTTCGAGATTGGTGGTCAGAAGAAGACCGAGGCCGATCTCAATGGGTTTCCAAGTAAGGACATTCCGGCAAATCTCAAGCAAGACCCGTATCGCTTCCTCATCGTTGCTAACAAGTTTGTCACCGGCTTCGATGAGCCCTTGCTGCACACTATGTATGTGGACAAGCCACTGGCGGGCGTTCTGGCGGTGCAGACCCTGTCACGTCTGAACCGGGCTCATCCGCAAAAGCACGACACTTTCGTGCTCGACTTTGCTGACAACGCCGAGGCGGTGAAGGCAGCGTTCCAGGACTATTATCGCGCTACCATCCAGACTGGAGAAACCGACGCCAACAAACTGCACGACCTAAAGGCTGAACTCGACGGGCAGCAGGTGTATAGCTGGCAACAGGTGGAAGAATTGGTGACCTTGTACTTGAGTGGCGAAGACAGGGACAAACTCGACCCCATCCTCGATGTGTGCGTGGCCGAATACACCGACAAGCTCGGCGAGGACGATCAGGTCAAGTTTAAGGGTAAAGCCAAGGCCTTCGTGCGCAGCTACGGCTTTCTTGCTGCGATTCTGAGCTACGGCCACCCGACGTGGGAGAAGCTCTCGATCTTCCTGAATTTCCTCATCCCCAAGCTGCCAGCACCCAAAGAGGAAGATCTCTCCAGAGGGGTGCTGGAGACTATCGACATGGACAGCTACAGGGTGGAGGCCAAAGCGGCGCTGAAGATGGCAATGGCCGACGCCGACGCCACGGTCGAGCCAGTGCCGCCGGGCGGCGGTGGCGGCAAGGGCGAGGCAGACATCGACAAACTTTCCGCGATCATCAAGACCTTCAACGACCTGTTCGGCAACATCGAGTGGAAGGACGAGGACAAAATCCGCAAGGTCCTCACCGAGGAAATCCCTGCGCGAGTAGCGCAGGACAAGGCTTACCAGAATGCGCAGGCGAACTCCGACAAGCAGAACGCCAAGTTGGAGCACGACAAGGCGCTCAACCGCGTGGTGCTTGAGCTGCTTTCCGACCACACCGAGTTGTTCAAGCAGTTCAGCGACAACTCCAACTTCAAGCGCTGGCTGACGGACACAGTGTTCGATGCGACCTACCAGCGGGGCGCGGTGCCGCCGAAAGCACCGCCGCAGACTGGGGCGTCGGCATGAGAAGGTGCTGGTGCGGGAGGGTGCGATGATCTTGCCCCTCCATTTCCGGACAGCTTTTGTATCTTAAGTTAACGATGCCCGCTGCCGCCGGTATTCCCTCGGAGAGTGGTATCCCAGCGCACTATGCGGGTGGTTTTCATTATAGTGATTGAACGCCGCTGCAAGGCTCTGTAGCGCTGTTCTCACATCCGGTTTGGGCATGAACGCGATGTAATCTTCCTTCATCGTTTTCACGAACCGTTCAGCCATACCATTGCTCTGTGGGCTGCTCACCGCTGTTGTGCAGGGCTCCAGATTCAGCTCTACGGCGAACCTCCGCGTTTCATACGCCGTATACGCTGAACCGTTGTCCGTCAGCCACTGCACCGGTGTGTCCGGTAACCTGTCACCGAAGCGCTTTTCCACCGACCTCAGCATCACATCCTGCACCGTCGAACTGTCGTAGCCTCCCGTGCTCGCTGCCCAGTCTATGGCCTCTCTGTCACAGCAGTCCAGCGAGAACGTGACCCGCAGTTTTTCACCGTTGTCGCAGTTGAACTCGAAGCCGTCTGAACGGGGTCAGTTTGGATATAGAGAATTATTGTACGGTAAGCCTGTTTTTTGAACAGACTTACCTATAGCAATAGGGTGTACTCCCGCGCTATACGGCATTTTCAGAGGTTTGACCTTAATCGGATAACCTAAATGCGATACTGCAAGAGCGACAACTTAAAAGCGATAGCCACTGACGCAAAATCAACCCCTTACGAACCAAGATTGGTTAAATAATGCGCTTAACGTACAAAAATTTCCGATCTCCAAACTGACCCCTTGATGGCATACGAATGAAAAACGGGTATGCCCTGATGTCGGCTAATACGGTGCAGGCTATTAGCCGTTATATTGCATCGCTGGATGAGCAAATGCGGGACAGGCTCAGACAGGAGTTACGCATCGGATTGCACTCAGATACTGAAGTCACTATACCAGGAGTACCTGAAGATCAGTTTGTGTCTCAGGCTCTCTGCTCTGCCTTACCTGTCGCGTATAACTCATCTCCCCGGGAAGACTGGGCTCCTTTTGCATCGCTGGTACTGGAAGCCAGTTACGAAGCAACGTTGCTGGCAGGTGTTCTGAACTACCGGCTTACAGGCAATCCGAGAGTATATGTGACTATGGTCGGAGGCGGAGCATTTGGTAATGAAACTGGCTGGATAATTTCTGCTCTCAGGCGTGCCTTATATCTGGTCAGCCATCATAATCTGGAGGTGATGTTTGTAAGCTACCGACGGCTTTGTTGAATAAATCAGATTTCGGGTAAGTCTCCCCCGTAGCGGGTTGTGTT
>ERZ773210.2317-NODE-2317-length-15842-cov-7.989105_pt1 | contig 15842 bp, 13 predicted proteins | sample MGYA00580528_ERZ773210 | MGnify/ENA primary metagenome ERZ773210 (study PRJEB29015, sample SAMEA2737769) | human gut metagenome | biome: human gut; feature: human-associated habitat; material: faeces | place: China | collected 2012 ...
ATTGCTTACCATTTCTAACCACTGGTGTCTTAATCACCTGCGGATTTTCAAGAACCTTGTCAAGCTTATCATCAGCTGCAATATACTTTATAAGAGCAATCAAATCCTTGTCCTTGCCATCCCAGTTGACCATGTTATCCAATCCGCCATTTGTCTGTGCTACAGAGTTGAATTCACCTTTACTCATACCTGTTGATATAGGAATTATACATGGAATATTTGAATTTTTCCACCAGCTCATACCCGATTTCATAGGTCTGAATCTCTGTCTGTTCATGATACAGGTTCAGGAAATTGTTATCATTTCCAGCCGTATTCAGCAGAAAGTCATCAATGACCAGCAGCTTCTCCTGAATTCTGTTGGAACAGGTCTTTAAGAAAAACTGGTTGGATGCAATCAGTTCTTTTCGCATTTGCCGGATGGCGATGGCACTGATACTCATCAACAGAATCGACATGATACAGAAAATAAGTAGAATATATAAGATTATGGTCTTGCAAAGGGAATGTTTTGATTTTCTCATGGACAGCTTCCTCCCACACTGTAGCTCAGGCTGTTTGGTTGGTGGTAGTATATCAGATTCTTTTGGGAAAAGCCATTCCAGTATTATTTTTACTTTCTAAGATTCTTAATGTCATGTATAATTGAGGAAGAAAGTACGCAAAATAATACGCAAGTAAAGGAGGTATTTATGGACAATTACACACCACCATTTACCATTACAAACAGTATTCTCTCCTATGTTGCATCTATTTCCGAGAAACTTGGATGTATTACAAGAAACCAGGTAAGGGGTTCCATGAACGCATCGTAGTTCATTACGCTGTCCCACTGTTTACCGTCCAACCAGTCTACAGGGCTTCCGTAGTGTTCTGCCAGAATGACGGCATTCGGATTTGCTCACATGAACTGTCATCAGATTGACTGATTTTCTGTCATCAGCCAGCCCCACCAAATGCCCCTCTCACCAAAGTGCATGACTGCTATGTAATAAGTTCGGAAAGGATTTTTGCAGCCTGACACAATTTTCTGTTTTATAATCTCCGTCATCGTAAAAACATCTACCTCATCTGTATATGAAATGAGGCAGATAAATAATTTATGACTTAGATTTTTACATATCCTGTAGCCGGACCTGAACCGACCTTCGCAATGTACTCACTCTTAACTAAATCTGCCAGAGTGCGTTCCACCGTGGTTTTGCTTATATCAGGGTGAGCATCCATAATTTCTTTCTTTGTGATTTTACCAACTTTCTGATCAATCATCGCTTTAATTCTTTCGGGCTTAGAAAGAGTGCGGTTCTTTAAATGTTCTACACGGCTTTCAAATTCATTATATGCTTTCAACATGATACCCAGATAATACTTAACAAAAGGCTCATAGCTGTTCTCATTTTCATGCCATCCTGTCGAACTTGCCTGCAATGCTTCATAGTAAGTTTCCTTTGTTTTTTCAATCAACATTTCCATGCTGACATATTTTCCTACAATATATCCTGCCTTATAGTACAAAAGAAGCGACAGTAAACGGCTCATGCGTCCATTTCCGTCATTGAAAGGGTGGATACAGAGGAAATCCAGAATAAACATAGGTATCAAAAGTAATCTATCAATTTTATCAGTATTCCATGCTTCTAAAAACTGTCTGCACAATTCATCCATAGCTTCCGCAGTCTGAAAGGCAGGAACCGGAATAAACCTTGCTTTCTGGTGACCTTCTGCATCTGTTTCTGCAATTACATTATCAGCATTTTTATATTCTCCACCGGAACCGGCGTAGGAATACAAATCACGATGAAGCTGCAAAATAATATTAGGTCTGGGCACAATATACTCATAGCTTTCGTGGATTGTAGAAAGCACCTCTCGGTAACCTGAGATTTCCTGCTCAGATCGGTTTCTTGGTTCTGCCTTTTGGCTGACCAATTCTTCCAATCTCTTATCTGTTGTATAAATACCCTCAATACGGTTAGAAGCACCTGTACTTTGAATCAAAGCGACTTCAAGAAGGGTTTTCAATTCATCAATATTAGCTTCCAAAAATAGCTCTTGCTTACCTTTGTGCTCATGAATTTTTCCGATCATCTGCACAATTTCAGGAGTAAGCAACTTTTCTGGCTCTTTTATATAATCAAAAGCTCTCATGTTATCTACCTCATTTCAGAATTATCTGCCTCATTTTACTCTAAAATGACGTAGATTTCAATGGGATGAGGCAGATAAATTTTCCAGTCACTATGACTGAAATAATAGTATGCACACCTACCACACAGAATATTCAAGAGGTCGCTTTCAAAAACACAAAATATTTTATTTCTTGAAAGCAGATGCTATGTAAAGGCAATCCGAAGATTGCCCCAGGCATCAAGCCTATCCTTTTTTACACAGGTTCATTATCATCTTCATCAACGGAGCTATCTGCATCATCGTCCTCAAACTCCGGATCGTACCCATCGTCCACATAATCAGCATCCGAGTCCGGCTTTGCCGCTTCCTGTTCCTTCTTCTTTTCCTGGACATTCTTAAATACGAAGAATACATTCAATGATTATGAAATCATAAAAATCTCTCAACTTCTCTACCATAGATTTAAGTATCAGTTCCATAATGTGCACAGATATTACGCACATAAGAAATGCTCTCTAACCAACTTTCCAAATATGTATAACCAATTCCAAAGCTTTTTGCTACCACCTTCTTATCTACGTTCTTCATGTTCTTATAGAACTTTGAGAGTGTTCCAAAGCTAAACACCTCTACTAATGCATAAATAGGAAGTTCACCGCCCTCATAGTTATCTCTGAAATTTCTTACAAATGGAGCTTTTGAATTTCTACCAACCTCTTCTTTAATATCTTCTATAAACGTCTTATGGTATTCTTCATCAGCAAAATTTTCTGCTTCCTTATAACCTAGTACGCCGTATGTCTCTGCGAAATAGTTAGCAATCCTACATCAAACATTTACCTCTATTTTTTTAATTTCAGCAAATGTAATCTGTCTGAAGTTCGCATTAAACAAATATAGTTCTACTATTTGCTCATCAATCGTCATAGGCGGTTGATGTTGCTTCAGTTCCCCCATATATTTTCTCCTTAAAATTAAAAGACCCAACGTGGTCCGCATCGTTGAGAGGCGTGTTGGGTTCTGTTATTTTTAGTATATTCTATATGTTGTAAAAATACAATGATTATTTCAAATTACTTAAACTTTTTCTTATACCCGCAGTCGCAATAAGATCCGCCGGAAGCCAGGGTGTATTCCCTGACAAAATTGGTGACACCGCCCGCCTCGCTCATAGTGTAGTCAAACTGGCACATGGCAGGGATCAGCTCAGTAAGTCCCAGTTCCTTCATAAGGGTACAGATTCCGCAGGTCGTAAATCTTGCCTCGTAGCCGCTGCCATCCTCCCTCTAAAATGTAATTTGCATATTCTGTCCCTATTCCCCGGCATCCCTCGCCTTGCTGTGCTTGTGTCTCTTGCGCACTTCTCTGGCGTGATCTCTGCGGGCCGCAATAGCTTCTGCCTCTTCCTTAGGAATCAGCTTCGTGGTCTTGACGATATATACGCCGCCATCATATGCCTTGCGTACCCGGATCTTGCCCTTGAGATAGCCGTGCTTCTCGCAATAAGCCACGCAGTAATAATGCCTGCCGTTAGCGCTGAACCATTTGATCTTCTTGCGAAGGTTACGATGGCAGAGATAACATTTGCTGGACACGACTTCCTTATCTGCGAAAGCTTCTGTCTTGTCCTTGAATTCCCTGGAAATATATTTTACATAGGTATCAAACTGCGCTTTCACCTCGTCCCTACGGTCCTTCGGAGGACAGAAGGTATCGTAGGACAGATTCACCACTACCTCCGGGTGCTCCTCCAGTATCCGGATCAGGATCTTTGCCGTATAGTAGGCATCACTGAACGCCCGGTGGAAGGGAATATCCTTCTCAATATGCAGGTAATCAATGGCATATTCCAGATTTCTGCGGATCTTGCGCTCCTCATAGGCAATGGCGAACAGCTTCTGCACATCCAGATAGGGCAGCGGTCCCGGTGCCAGAAGCGGCATCTCATAATATGCCATATTCCGCTGTAACTCCGTCAGATCCAGCGTGCCCCAGGTACAGAACAGATACTCCTCCTGTCCGCACCATCTGACAAAATCTCCTCCGACCTCCGGGAACGGCCTTCCACGCTCCAGCTCCTGCATCTGAATATGGATCAGTTTGCTGGTGATCTTGTGCATCTCATGGTAGACCTGTGGCTTGATCAGTTCATTGAATTCGCTGACCATGACACGTTCTTTATTCAGTTTGATGGCACCGATCTCTATGATTTCAAAAGGCAGCTTCTCCACAGCATCCTCTTTACCGGTGTTACTCTGATTCCATTCCAGATCCAGAACGATATATTCCATACGTTCCTCCATATTTTGTAACTATTAACAGGGGTTATAAATGTCTTACAGTCTTGGCAGGGCGATATCCAATACCTCTTCATGCCAGCAGTGGTCTCCCTCTCTGACATCGTGGATCGGGTATTCCTCTTTTCCGTACAGACTGTAAGCCTTCCGCACAATATCTAACTGCTCCGTCACATTCATCAGTCCTCTGGGACCGTTCAGATGGTCATCCCGGCAGGACTGGACCGCCAGCGGTCTCGGCGCAATGAGCGATGCAATATCTCCCATATCAAAGTGTTCCCACAGATGGGGAACATAATTACAGCTGCAATTACCGTTGAGCAATAACAATGCGTCACGATACCCATAGAGATATCCGCTGATGATACATTTTTTCACACGATCATCCAAAGCAGAGACCCACAGCGTCTGCATACCACCGCCGGAAAATCCCATGACTCCCAAGTCCTCAGTATCCCATTCGCCACGTTCATATACATAATCGATCAGCCGGGAAGCATCCCAGGTACACATACCTGCCACGGTCTCTCCCAAAGGCTCCGCCATATGTGCCAGATGAAAACAGGTACTGGTCAGGAAGGATTTCTCATCCGTTCCTTTCTGCAATGCCTCATCCCTGCGCTCTCCGAAGCCTCTGCAGTCCGGACAGATTGCCACATAACCACGCTTCGCCAGCTGCATACCGTAATCATAATGGTAGAATTCGATCATCCGTTTTACCGCGGGAATATCATCACGGCCTGCCACGCTGAATTTACCTGCGCCCTGATGCCCCGGAAGGGCAAGAAAACATTTCTGCTTCCCTTCGTTCTGCTTCGGCGGGATCAGTATATACATAGGCATATACACTTCCGGCTCTACCTGAAGGATCACTTTTTCCCGACGAATGCCGTTCTCCAGCTCCACGACTTCTTCCACGCGGGGGTCCAGATCACAGGTCTCCATATATTTCCATCCCAGAAGCTCTTTCAAAGTCTCTCTGGAAGTCTCTTTCCAACTTTCCCATTCCTCTCTGGTGGATCCGGTGAAAGCATCCTGTCTTGCATAGTTATCGAATTTCTTCTGCATTCCCTTCAGGCTTCCGTAGAAGTGAGGGATCTGAACGATCGTATCTGCCTGTTCCATGACTGCTCCTTGCGTTTTCATTTTCTCTTATTGCTATTCTTACCATTCTCTGCCTTGTGCGTGCAGTCCGTCTTCCACATCTCCTGCAAAAAGGCTCTCCAGCCAGGTATGCGCCAGTTCAACCCAGGAGGTGCATTCCTCCTGTACGGCTCTGCCATCGTTAGTCTCTGTCAGCTTATTCGCCAGTGCCAGCCCGTGCGCTCCCTTTTCATACATATGGAATTCCGTGGGCACTCCGGCTCTGCGGAGAGCGCTGACGAACAGCAGGGAATTTTCCACCGGTACCGACTGATCCGCAAAGGTATGCCAGATGAAGGTCTTCGGCACTTTATTTGTTACCTGTTTCTCCAGGGACAGCTTCTCTCCCAGCTCCTCCTGTCTGCTGCCCAACAGATTCTCAAAAGATCCTCTGTGGGCAAACTCTCCGGAAGTGATGACCGGATAGCATAACAGCAGTCCGTCCGGACGCAACAGCTCATGCTCGGACGCGGAAAGTCCCTGGCTCTCTGCCAGAAAATCTTCATCCCAGAACACCCCAAGGCTGGCTGCCAGGTGTCCTCCCGCAGAACAGCCTTCCACTACGATCTTGTGGGGATCGATATGCCACTCTTTCGCGTGCTCCCGCAGGAACTTGATGCTGTAAGCCAGTTCCTTTAAGGAAGTAGGATATTCCGCAGGGGCGCAGGAATAGCGCAGCACTGCCGCATGATATCCCATCGCCAGGAATTTCAGTGCCATGGGCTCCGCCTCTCTGTCGGAGGTTCTGGTATAGCCGCCTCCCGGGCACAACAGGATCAGAGGTCTGTCGTTAATTGCCATTGCCTCCGAATACTCCTGAATATAGGTAACTAAATGTGCTCCCGGCAGGGAACCCTCCTGATGCAGTTCAAATGTATTATAGATCATCTTTTTCCTCATTTCCGAGCATTATCATTGAAAAATAAGGCGCAGACCATGTAGCAATACTACCGGCCTGCGTCTTCATCTGCCTTATTAATATTTTCATAACTATTCAGAACCCCATTCGCAAAACGCTCCTATGGAGCTTCTTTTTTGCTCATGTGGTTACTTCGCCCTATAAATATCATAAAATATTCTTACGAATGCCAGCATTCGACGAATATTTGACGATATTTACATAGCTCTGAATAGTTACATATTATCTTAGTATGCTCTTCCCCAGTATACCATCTTTTTCGCAGGTTTTCCACAACATACGCAGGTATCTGCGATCTGTTCCTGTTCAAAAGGCATGCAGCGGCTGGTAACAGCAAGCTTTTCCTTGATCTTGTCTTCGCATTCCTGACATCCGCACCACATAGCCTTGACAAATCCGGACTTTTCGTTGAAGATCTGCTCGAACTCTTCCATGTTATGTGCCACATAAGTATGGCTGTCGCGATGTGCTCTTGCTCTCTCCAGCATTTCCTTCTGCATGGTCTCCAGGATCTCGGCTGCCTTGGTCTCCAGATCCTCCAGAGCTACCTCGGTCTTCTCTCTGGTATCACGGCGGCAGATCACACACTTGCCTGCCTCGATATCCTTAGGCCCGATCTCCACACGAATCGGATAACCTCTCATCTCAGCCTCTGCGAACTTGAAGCCGGGGGTCTTGTCACTGTCATCTACCTTGACACGGAAATTCTTCGCCAGGCGGTCTCTCAGCTCATACGCCTTGTCGAGAACGCCTTCCTTTTTCTGCATAACGGGTACAATGCAGATCTGGATGGGTGCCACACGGGGAGGGATCACCAGACCTTCGTTATCACCGTGTACCATGATCAGTGCTCCGATCAGACGGGTGGTCATACCCCAGGAGGTCTGATGTACATATTTTAAAGTATTGTCCTTGTCTGCGAACTGGATGCCAAAAGCCTTGGCGAAACCGTCACCGAAGTTATGGCTGGTACCGGACTGCAGTGCCTTGCCGTCATGCATCAGCGCTTCTACCGTATAGGTTGCAACTGCACCTGCGAATTTCTCCTTCTCGGTCTTCTGTCCCTTGATCGCGGGGATAGCCAGAACCTCCTCCAGGAACTTCGCATATACATTCAGCATCTGCAGAGTTCTCTCCTGAGATTCTTCTGCAGTAGCATGTGCGGTATGTCCTTCCTGCCACAGGAACTCTCTGGAACGCAGGAAAGGTCTGGTCTCCTTCTCCCAACGTACCACGGAACACCACTGATTGTATACCTTAGGCAGATCTCTGTAGGAATGGATGTCATTCTTATAGAAATCACAGAACAGGGTCTCTGAAGTAGGTCTGACACAGAGTCTCTCAGGAAGCTCATTCAATCCTCCCTGGGTAACCCATGCAACTTCGGGTGCGAAACCTTCTACATGATCCTTCTCCTTGTCCAACAGGGACTCAGGAATGAACATGGGAAGATATACATTCTGTACTCCGACTGCTTTGAATCGTGCATCCAGCTCCTTCTGGATCAGCTCCCAGATCGCATAGCCTGCGGGCTTAATTACCATACATCCTTTTACGCTGGTGTAATCACACAGCTCTGCTTTCTTCACTACATCGGTATACCACTGGGCGAAATCTTCTTCCATGGAAGTGATCGCTTCTACCATTTTCTTGTCTGCCATTTTCTCTCTCCTTTTCTTTTTCTGAAAATAAACTGCTCATACGATCTACGGAAACGAAAAACGCCGGGTCATCGCTCCCGAAAAAGGGACCGATCACTCGGCGGTACCACCCTGATTGATACAAATATGTATCCTGCTCTGTCACCGTTAACGCCGGTTCTACGCTGTGCTTCGCCGCTTCCAGGTACATTGCGTCTCGCACAGGACTCCAAGGGAGGTTTCCGATCCTCTGTCATAAGGGGTTCCCAGCCGCACGTCACCGTGTCCTTCCCCTCTCTCTGGGATGCTTTCCGATCGTACTGATCCTTTTCATCGTCATTGTCGTATGCAAGTAATTGTAGTGCATGCTTCCGGGATTTGTCAAGGTCTATCTGCTAATAAGAAGATACCTGCCGGAGCTGCATAAAATAAAAGCAGATAATAACGCACCAGGGATATGGGACCCAGAAAGACCGTAAGGCACAGTGCCAGAACCAGCAGCCAGCTGTTCCATATCTCTGCCCTCCGCCGCCGGATGCCGTAGAAAAACAGGATCACTGCCAGCCAGAAATAGGTGCCGATTGCAAACAACGCACGGATCACCGGAATTTTCTGGTAATAATATTCCAGCGATATCTTACGATAAAATTCTGTCAGCCGGGAACTGATCGTCTTCATTTCCAGTACATTTCTTCCCTCGAAATCAAAGTAATAAATATCACCGTCCGGATCATCCACAACCGATGTCCCCGGATACCAGGCCTGATACGTATTATCCAGAAAGGCTCTCAGATAACATCCCGGATACTGCCATCCTTTTCGGAACCATAGTCTCAGATACTCCCACTTATTTTGAAGAAGTTCTTTATTATTCACATAATTTTTGATCCGGTCTGCCAGAAACGGATTATATTGTGACCACTGTTCTCTGTCCATGATCTGATCCAGCAGCTGCAATTCCTCACTGTCAAACGCCGCTTCTCCCTTATCTGTATATACCCTTGCAATCTGCTGGAGCGGTACACACAGAGCCTCTACCGCGGAACCTTTTTCCGCATGGAGCAGAGTTTCCATTCCCACAGACAATAGCATGGTCAGCAGAATCGTTCCCGCAAACAGTGAAATGATCTTTCTTTTCTGCTTTTTACAGAAAACCGCGCACAACACCAGATAAAGAAAAACCGCATAAATTACATTTTTCCGATACAGCGCTCCCACGATCAGGCTGCACGATAATGCTGCGATTTTCTCTTTCTTCCGAAAAAATCCCTCCGTATTCTCATACAATTCATACAACAGGTGAAATGCAATAAAAAGTGCCAGAGAGCATACCACATCCTTGGTCGTACTGACGGAAAACAAGGCAATCGTCGGCAGAAAAGCATAAAAACAAAATCCGACTCCCAACAGCCATTTTCTATTCAATCGCCGATACCAGAAATCCAGACTGTAGGAAAAGGCCGCCGCACAAAGTATCATCTGGAAGCAGGAGTGAAGAAATACTGCCTTCTCCATCGTCCCGAAAATCCGGTATCCTATCGTGATAACGCCTCCCATGACCAACGTGCTGAGTAACGAATGGTGTGTATTATACGGTACCTCCGGATACATCACCTGAGGCACCTGCCCGTAAATATCATAATTATAAAATCCGGGATCATTGGAAAGGAGCACCGGCAGCCAGGCTATCAACAATCCTGCAAAAATCAAAAATATTCTCTTTCCGATACCTTTCCCGATACCGTCCTCCTGAACTGCCTTGTCTCTCCCTGCATGCACAAACAGCCATCGCAGCATCTGTCCAAAAAGTAATGTCTCTGCTATCCACCACAAAATCCAGCCTGCCATAGGGACCTGTTCCAGCCACGACTGCATCGTTCTATGTACGGAAGTATGGTATTCTATACTGATCCGGCATCCCACTGTCTGACAGGCTGCCAGTAATATCGCCGGTATTCCTACCGCAAATCTGTCAGTCCAGTCCAAGTCTCTCCCTGATGCTGTCCGCTGCAATATTCCAGTCACCCATTTCTTCATATGCGGCATCCATCTTCTCCTTTTCTCTGGCAGCTCGCTCCGTATCTCCGGTCTGAAGAAATGCCTTATACATGGACGCCGCCTCAAAATATCTCGCCACACCATAGCATTCCTTTTTCGTTCCGGACAGCAAGCCGCCGTACACCATATCCTCATGATAATTTACTACTAAATAAGCATAATTTTCACTCTGTACATTATTCTCCATCCAGTTGGTCTTCGCAGGACGGGAAAAGGCGTCATTTAATTGCCGGAACATATGAATGGTTCCCCAAAACAATATCAGGCACAGGGCTATGATCACAAGATTCATCACAAGCAGCGCGCCTCTCTGCTTCTGTGCCTGTTTCAGCTTACTCTTCAGATTTACCATAACCCATCACCTCGCCTTTTTCTTCCAGGAATAAGATTTTTTGTGCATTTGACATCGTACCGAAATTCTCTGCCTCTTCCGGGGTCATGCCAAAATAGGTCTGCAGCAGTGCCTTTTCATTCTCTTCCATCCGGAGAATGGCTTCCTTCTGCTCCTCCGGCAGTTCCCGATATTGTTTTGCCCTATAATCATTATCCACAGGATGCAGAATCCTTTCCAGCTGCTCGTAATAATCCGAAATATTTTCATACAGACCGGGAAGTATGGATACATTGCCGGAGTTGATCGTAACTGCCTTCATCAGACTTTCATAAAAGTAACGATACGCTCCGCTGGCTTCCATGAGCAGCTGATATTTTTCATAATTATTATTACTGCTATAAGGCCGGATGTAATGCCTGTCGCAAAAAGCTGATAAACCTATGTAATCCTCATCTTCCAGATATTGTTCCATCTGTTTCATATAGCTGCTCTGCCGGATCCCTGCATCAAACTGCAGCAAGCCTCTGTGGATGCTCCAGCTACGTGCAGATACTACAAACACCACCACACACAGGATCACCAGCACTGTGATGATTATCATATGTGACATGATCTCCGTATTTTTCTCCGCCACTTCATAGACATCACTTTTGGTATCCTCAAAGTTGCTCTTGTAATGCTCCATGTCTTTGACATGCTGTGCGGCTTCTTCATTCGGTCTTCCGCAATGCGGACAATATGCCTGCTCCAATGTCAGATTGCCCCCGCAATATTTACATTTCATCATTGCTTTTATGATCCTTTCCTATTCGTTATGCTTCTTAATGTATTCCTCGCAATCCTCATATCTGGGATAACCGTAATTATTTCGCAGACTATCCTCGAATTTTTTCTCTTCTTCTGCGGTAAACGTATAACGGTCTGCCAGACTGTTCAGGGTTGCTTCCACATAAGGACGGATATACTCCCTGTCTTTCTCCGTCAGAATGACCTCGCTGTAGTCCAGTCCCCGCATCATCCAATAATCATCCAGCAGCAATGCCTGCTGATACTCATTCAAAGTCTCTCCACTCTGCTCCAGTGCCAGATATTCCCTCGCATCCCGACAGCTCATGAGCCAGCGGAAAATACCACTGTGTTCCCATCGGTCTATGGTTCTGTTCTCTTCGACAGCCTGCTCATAAAAATCCATCAGTGCTTCCAGATCCTTCTCCTGATAGAGACGGTCCAGTATCGGAAAGTTCTCTTTTTCCCACAGATAATCCGCTCTGGCATCCCTGGGTTCTATATACTGCACCCGGAACACAATTACCGCAAGTATCGCTGCCAATGCCGCCAATAAGATCAGAAGCTTAATCACAAATTTCTGTTTCTTTTTCAGTTTTTTCTTCAGTTCCTTCTCCGGTACCTGCTCTAACTGCTGCATATCCTGCCGCATACCTTCCAGTTTCCCCAGATATTCCGCTTCGGCACCCTTGTAATTCAGGCTTCCGCAATAGGGACACTTCGGAAGGGTATCCTCGAATTCTGCACCACAGGAACTACAGATGATCTTTTTTACTTCCGTATCTGCCATGATAGGCTTCTCTCCTTGATCCGGGCTTCCCGCCCTGCTTACTCATGTTTGTTTTCCCCGCAACCGGTGAATTTATATTCATCATACAACACTAAAACGCATCTCGCAATCTGGAATCACTTTTTTACATATTTGCATATCTTGAGGTTTTTGTCGCTTTCCTGTAAAATAGACTCAGTTGGAGGATCTGCCTGCAGTTCATCATCTGCGGGCTGCTGAAAGGAATATATTTTGATATGTACGAGAACAGTTTTCTGGATCCGGCCTATATCACACCGGAAGAACAACAAATCTTAGACGGCGACATTGCCGTTCAGAAGAATCTCTACACCAGCAAACAGGATTTTGTGGTGGAGAGCAATAAATTTTTAGAGCATTCCGAGGATGATATTACGCTGCGGCGCCATACCAGATTTGTGGATTTTCCAAAGCATAAGCATGACTATGTGGAGATCTTTTATTGTCTCTCCGGTTCTGTCACACATGTCATAAATGAAGAAGAGATCTGTCTCCGCCCCGGGGAACTTCTATTTATGAACCAACATATTGAACATGCGGTAATAGCCTGCGGCCAGGAAGATCTGGGCATTAACATCATCATCCGCCCCGCCTATTTCCAGAATATCCTGACTTTGATCAACAAGGATAATATTCTGGCGGATTTTATCATCAATGCGCTGGAAGGTGACAGTTGTGTCGGTCAGTATCTGTACTTTACCGTCTCCGACAATCCCTGCATCCAGAACCTCATCCACAATGCGGTCTTCCTTCTGTTACAGCAGCCTCAGAACTGGCATAAGCTCTCGGAACACACCTTTGCCCTGCTGTTCATGCATATCTTAAGCAATGCGGAAAATATTTTATTAGACCAGAAAGATGAGCAGAGCAATGTCCTGATGGTGGTGGTACGCAGATACCTGGTGGAGCATTATGATACCGGAACTCTTCACGAACTGGCTGCACAGATCGGGTACACCCCCTCTTCCCTGAGCCGTATGATCAAAAAATATTCCGGCACTACCTTTAAGGAAATACAAACACGGCAGCGTATGCGGGTCGCTATGAATCAGCTGTCCCACACCGCGCTGCCGGTGTCTGAGATTGCCCTGTCTGTAGGCTATGAGAATCAGAACTTCTTCTACAAACAGTTCAAAAAAATGTATGATATGACACCTAACGAGGCGCGTTTAAAATCGCGCCGATAACGTCAGGCATTCAAGATATAACGGTTCGAGGCTCCTTCGTGTGTCCCTCGGATCGTTATTTTTCATATAAGAATTCTTCCGGAAGGGTCACACCGAAGTCCTTTGCCAGATGGCGAAAATCATCGGGGGTAATGGTCTGTCTCTTATTCGGCTGCATGGACAACATCTTCACCAGAATTTCTGCGGATTTTTCTACGGTATGCATCAGACCGAAGGTCAGGTCGAAGTCTTTGCCTGCGGCAAAGGTTCCATGATGTGCCCAGATGGCCAGATCGTATTTCTTCATCAGTTCGGAGGTAGCTACTGCGATCTCTCTGCCGCCCGGTACCATCCAGGGCACTACGCCCACACCATCCGGGAATACTACGGGGCACTCGGTTGCCATCTCCCACAGTTCTCTGGTGAATACCTTATCCTCCAGAGGAAGCACGAAGGTCAGCGCAATGATATTGGTGGTATGTGCATGATATACCACACGGTAGTCGGGATCCTGCAGCTTCTTCACTTCCAGATTCATCAGGTGGCTGGGGAGCTCGGAGGTAGGTCTGCCCCCGTTTACCAGACCCCATACGATACGGTAATTCTCACCCTTGTCGTCAAGTTCGATCATGCAGATAGAATCTTCCGGCTTAATGCTGACATTACGAAAATATTTGCCACTGCCGGTCACCAGGAAATACTCTCCTGCCAGTGCGGGAACTGTGGTGCCGATGGGCTGGAACTCCTTCGGCTCAAAGTTCTCCTTTACCAGTTCTACCTCTTCCGGCTTCACACGGTAAGACAGGTTGCCGCCGTTACGTTCATGCCAGCCTTGCTGCCAGCCGTCATCTGCCATTCTGATAAATCCCTGTACAAATTCTGCATCTAAAAATTTCATGATAATACCTAGCCTTTCCATTGCCTGTGAACTCCGCCCACAGGCATATTGTTTTTAAATCATAAACATTCGTAACTATTGCGAATTTCATTCGCAAAATTGCTCTTTCAGAGCTTGCTTTTTGCTCCTGTGGTTACTGCGCCATATTTACACAAGTGCCCTTACCGTGTGATCACATCTACCGGTACGTTCAGTATTTTAGCAACCTTTAAAATGGTGTCAATATGTCTGCCGGCAGCTGCTGCCATATGATGGGTAGGGCCTGCCTCGCTCCAACGGTTCACGAACTCTCTGCAGGGGATTGAGAATTTGGTACGCATATTGGTGTCACCGAAAGTGAAGATCGGGCCGGGCTGATTCTCGCCTTCTGCCACAACGAACTTGAAGTTGCCGTCCTTATCCTGCGTGATAGCCAGATAGGTCACAGGGCCTACGGGAGGATAGAACTGAGTCAGATATCCGCCGCCTACCTTGCCGTGGAATACCTTAACGATCTTCATGGTGGGCTTATGTGCCAGAGAGATATCCGCATCGCCGGATCCGGAATGACCGATGATGCAGATATCCTCGTTGAAATCAATAGAGTACATCTCGGACAACTGTCCCATACCGGAGATCGTCTTCAGAATGGACATTGCCATGGCAACTTTCATATCACCTTCTACGGCACATGCGGTACCTTGCTTGATCAGCATGGAAAATGCAGGGATCAGCATGGAATCCAGTTTACCGGCTACTCCCTGTGCCTTACCGGCATAATGGGAGGCGATCATGCTTAAGTCTTCATCCTTCGCCCACTGCTCGAAAGCAAGCACATGCTTTGCCATATCCAGAATATCTTCGTCATCTGCGGTAGCGCCACCCTCTACTTCGAAGGTATCGATGATGTCCTGTGCCTTCGCCTTAATAGCTTCGGTATCGGTAATATCGTCTGCAATAGCCCACATATCTTCCCAGTCAAACTGCTTGGTATATAAGCCCATGCGGTTGTAAAGATTGGTCTCGTCGATATAAAGATCCATCATGCCCGGATACGGACGACCGATCTGGGCGATATTGGTATCACGAAATCTACGTCTTACCTGTGCTGCGGTACACCACTCAGCAATCTGCTTTTCCACCTCAGGATCGCCGCCCTCAACAACACCTGTGATAACGGCATGTCTCTTTCCTGCACGCTCCAAGTCTGCAACCATTTCACCAACAGCGCCGCAGGCGTAAAGTTCGCCCAGCCAGGTGGCTGTATCTGTATTGGCATAGTCCGGTGCTTTTTTCTTCTGCACATTGACCAGTACGACCGGCACATTCAGATCACGAATCGCCGGAAGCATATTGTAGCTGGTCGCATAGGTAAGCATCTGTAAGAGAACAAGATCAACATCTGCTGCGCGGAACTTGTCTCCGGCTGCCATGGCTGCCTCTTTTGTTGTGACAATGCCGCCGTCTACCAGTTCGACACTGTCCGGTATGGTCTTTTTAAAATCTGCAAACTGTCCTTCAAATTCAGGGACCAGTGATGGGAACTGTGGCAAATAGGCTCCCAATGCGATGGCAAATACACCAACTCTTGCTTTTGTTTCAACTAACATGTTCTTTGCCTCTTTTAACCTTTCGTCTCATTTTTTATGGCTCATATTGTTTGATTTCGAAGGAATGGAAAATA
>ERZ773210.2320-NODE-2320-length-15822-cov-3.503266_pt1 | contig 15822 bp, 11 predicted proteins | sample MGYA00580528_ERZ773210 | MGnify/ENA primary metagenome ERZ773210 (study PRJEB29015, sample SAMEA2737769) | human gut metagenome | biome: human gut; feature: human-associated habitat; material: faeces | place: China | collected 2012 ...
ATGCACGATATACATCTGATACGCTCACTGACAAATCAAATATTTCACTCTATCACTGCATAAAGTCTAAATAGAAACACGACCTAAATCTTAAGAGCGGGGGTATAAATTTAGAGTACCCTATTCTTGGGTTGGGGTATATAATAAGAAACTCCAAACCGTATTAGTGGTCTGGAGTTTTATTCTTATTCAATCAAAGCCTTGATAGCCTTCTTGGTTCTTGTTCTCCTTAGTTGGCTTAATCCAAGATGCTGATATCCCTGTTCTAATATTGGGTCTCTCTTCATAAGGCTTTCCAACTCCTGCCGCTCGTTATCAGTCAGAGCGGATTTCTCCTTCAAGTCACAGAAGCGTTTGAGCCTGTCTCTGAATTGGGGAGTGGTAAGTATGCCTTTGATAATATTCTCGTCTGCAATGTTCCATTCATACGTCTGGACTATTGCCATGCCCAACTGTCTGTAGCCTTCCTGCAATGCTTCTGCCGACCTGTACACTATACGTGTAGTCCAGTGTTGGTAGAGTTTTAACTGGGCAACCATGTCATTGACTTCATACCTGTCACCCTTCTTGATGATATATGTATCAGCCCCCAATTTCTTAAGTTCATCGTCCTGCTGTTTCCTTGCAACTTCCCCTAACTTGCTCTCATTCAAAACCTGTACCCGTTCCTCTGCCGCTGCAAGCTCCTTAGCTATCTTCTGCTTCATTTCGTCAAACGGAAGGTAGTAGTTCATAACCTTTGGATTAAAGATATGGACTATCTTGTTTCTGAACGGATTGGATTTGGTTCTGATACGTCCTGCAATCTGGGGAATATCCATGTCAATGCTGATTAGGGTATGCTTGTTATAACCGTTGCTGACAATGAAGCATATTGCCGTTTCAGAATAATAATCCACTCCTTCAAACGCCTTACAGGTTACAAATGTAAACCGTTTGGCGGGAGCTGTTGAACTGGAAATCTCAAAACCTTCCAGTTTGTAATGGTTCTTCTCATCATCCGCACATATAATTCTGCAATCATCATTAGTCAGTCTGGCTTCTTCAAGTATCTCCTTAATCTCTCTTACGCTATTAACAAAGAAGTAAGCTTCTTCACTCTTAATCCCGTCCAGTACAAAGTAACCGTTGTCTTTATAATGCCTTATAATCTTGGCAGCCGTACTGCTTGAACTTTTACATGGATAGGGATAGACTGTAATCTCATCCACTGTCTTCCAGTCAGCCACGTACTCTGTCATTTCAGCAAAGACTTTGGGCTTGAACAGTTCTGGGATAGGGGTTGCGGTCAGGAAGCAATGGGATTTGAAGCATTTGAAGTTCTCTATGATTTGATTTATCACCATTGTCCTAAACCCGTACTGTTTTAACAGGTTGTGGTACTCATCCACAAGTATTTTAAATTCCAGTGGATTGATAACAGGAATCAACTTGTCAACCTTGTCATAAGTGCAGATTATCTTCTTCACTCCGTCCTTATCAAGAAACTTCCTTAACTTGATTTGCAATGTCTTAGTGAAACTGCCATACAAGCCGAACAGTCTGTTATTAATAGGACTTACGCCTGCTTGAATCTGTGACCTCTTCCAAGTAATGTCCTTACCATTCTTATCCTTAGGTGGATAACACTTATTAATTACTAACTCTGTCGTAGGTACGGCTATAATGTAATTCTCGTCATTGGTAAGTGCTATCGTAGTAGCACCACATCCTGTCTTCACCTTGTTGAAGATACAGTTCTCTGGGAAGTCCTCCATAATGAGGAAGCCGTCCCGCTCTTGAATTTCTAACTTTACCATAAGTTATCTTTTGTGATTTTAAATATGTTACCTGTGCCCCTAATTATTGGACTTTAAATAATCCTAAACTCTGAATATTGGGGTAACTGACCGTTTTATATAGGGATAATTCACCACTCTTTGGAGATTCCAACTTTATCCCCACTTCTGCTTGGTGATTGGAAAACAGCTACCTGTCACCTCAATAATCAGACTTTAAGTTACTCTCAGCTTCATTTATTAGGGTAACCCGTATTATTATATAATGGAAATTCACCACTCTGGAAGAATCTGGAGTAGAAGAGCCTACCTGTCACATAGGCTCTTTACATGGTTAGACTTCTTCCGCTTCCAGATAAGGAATGTCCTCTGTGTCATCATTGGCGGTCACTTCCTTGCTGTCTTTAATTGAGATGACAGTAGTAGGGCGATTGTACCGTTCTCTTATCTTCTCAAACTGTTCCATTACTAAATTCTCGTCCAGATTTCCGTGTGTATTGAACATTGCCGCCTTGTCGTTCTGTGTAATGGACTGGAATATCTTGACAGCTTCCTTGACGTCTCCTGTAATTGTCTTGATATTATTGAATTGGTTACTTAAGTATCTCTTGGCAATATCCTTGTCATCAAAGCCTTTATCCTTGCAGATTTGGATGAACTTGTTACCTATCTCCATGTTATAGGCTGGAATGATAGGCTTCTTCACCTTCTTCCCCTTCTCATCCTTACCAGAGCATAATAAAGAGAAGTCAGACTTTGATATAGCGTTATTATTGCCACAAAAGATAAGGTTCAGTGTTGAGATTGGATAACCGTCTGGGTTCTTCTCGCTCTTTATTAATTCGTTGTACCGTTGCAGAAATTCATTGTCTGGGTTAATATTGGCTGCACCACGCACATAGTCTGGGGTAGTCCATTCCTTCTTGGTAATATTAATCTCGTTGATATATTCTGCAATAGTTTCATTCCCTTGCAGTTCAACTTCAATGGCGGGTACATTTATTGCTTCCTCTCCGTTCTCCGCTGCCCATTCATTATAGAGGGATGCGGCAATGGTTCTGTGCTGACCGTCCAATACAAGGAAGTATTTGGCTGCATCTTCTGGATTTATATCCTGTCCGTTAATGTCAACCAGACGAATGTCACCTGTTGTGATTACATCTTCTGCCTTAACGACCTGTACCATTTCTGCCTTTCTATAACCCTTGACCTTCATCATGGCTAATATCTTCTCTACATTGCCCAAGTTGATGGCACGGTTAATACCTTTAGCAAAAGCTACGTTTCTTACTTCATTATTTGCAACAATTTTAACTTCTAAATAGATCTTCTTCATAATTGTTTAAATTTAAATTAATAATTAATTGGTGCAATCTTCAACTTGGCGCCTTATTGTTTCTGATTACATTGCAAAGGTGAGGAATAGTCGGAAGGTGTGTTATAAAGAATAGAAGGCGATTTGAAGTGCATTCTTTAGATGTAAGAATATCAGCGAATTAGCTAATTTAAAGACATAAAAATAACTACCACGTGATTACATGGTAGTCTGTAAGGATTGGTGGATTATTAATTACCAGAGATGTTCTGTAGATTGATTATTGGGTGAGAAATTGTAGTCTTCTGTCTGTTTGGTCTTCCATTGCGGTTTATAGCCTTGTTTCACCAAATAGGCTATTGCTGCATTGGTGTAGTTCTCATCATTATTGAAACTGCCTGCTTCAAATAATAATTCCATGTAGTCTAAAGTCATACGTATCTGTTCACTCTTGGTCTTTATTGAGGAATATCTTTGTAACAGGTGGAATGTACCGTATATGATTAGATTATGAACTGCATTATTGGCTTTCCTGCCCTTCTTCTGTGAATATACTTCCTTCAATTCCTGTTGGGCTTCTTCCAAACTGTTTACTCCTAAATAGATGTGAAGGTAGTTATCCAATAAATCACTCAGCCAATAGCAAGAGTTATCAAGAGTAATCTTCTTAACTCCGTTATCAATGGTTATAGGACTGAATACCCTTAGCTCCTTCTTCTTGGAAGGTGAGTATCTCTTGGTATTCAGCAACTCATATAGCTTTAGCATTTCTGGACGGACTTGTTCCAGATAAGGCAGTGTGTTCTCTGATATGACAACTTCTGTGTAAAGTTCACCATTCTTATACTTCTCATATATGGCAGCTACAACAAGCAAACTTATTCCAATTACTCCGTCGTTGTCAGTTTCACCATGCTTCTGCAATAAATCAATCAGCCGTTCCAATAAATTATCACTTGGCAGAGTGATAAGTATATTGTGTTCTGAATCCATAATGAAGCTACTTGGATTAAACGCCTTACTGGTAGAAGTCGATTTGGGAGCATACCGTTTATAATCAAATACTCCGTTATCTACTGCGATAGTGTTTAGAAATAAATAGTCTGTCATGTAGTTCTTACAAATATCTTCACTGATTCCGTTGGGATATTCATGGTAGTAAGTAGCTGACAGTTCATTCTCAAACATGGCACGCTTATAGCCAAAGTATTCCGTGAGTATGGGTTCTATCTTCTTTAATTCTGGAATTGGTAGTATGTAATCTCTCATATCGCTTCTTAATATTAGTGCTGTAAAGTTAACAAGAATAATCCCACCTGCAATAATTGCAAGTGGGATTAATTGAATGTACTATAATAAGTTCTTCATTGCATCATCTATCTGTTCGTTATCGAAACTATCCAAATAAAATTGCGTAGTTGATAAACTCGTATGCCCTAATGCTTCACTTATAATAGCAACATTGACTCCAGAACGTTTCAACACTGTGGCGAAAGAATGGCGGGCAACATAGGTCGTCAATGGAATATTTAACCCTAAAAAGCTACCAATCTTCTTAAGATTCCTATTAACTCCTTTAGTAACCTTACGGATTCTATCATATTGTTGTATCTCCGTTATATGAAATTTCTTATCTAATATTGGGAATATATAATCACTAAGAGAATAACCTTCATTCTTATACTTATTAATTATTTCAATAGTCTGAGGCAATAATCTAAATGTAATACCTTGCCCAGTCTTATGGCGTTTAAAACATATTCTATCATCTATAATATTAGAATAGGTTAAATACGCCATATCTATCATATTAATTCCACACCCAAGATAACTAAACACAAACAAATCTTTACTCAAATATAGTAATGGGCTATAGTAAGTAGTAATATTACTTAAATCCAGTGCCAAGACTTTAGCCATTTCCGACTTGCTGATAGCACGTTTAGTCGTCTTCTTATTAAAATGCGAAACCTTAAACTTCTTAAACGGATAATATTTCTCATCTACAATATCATCCTCTATCGCTTTATTATAGACAGCTCTTAGCGTCCTAAACCGAATCCCCATAGTATTATCAGAATTACCTCGTTCTCTTAAGAATCGTTCATACCGTTTCAACCAAGCAACATCAATATCAGTAAAAGGAATACACAGATTTACAGCGAAGGCCTTCAATGAATTATAGCAATGCGTATAAGATTTAGCATTTCCTAAACGCTTCTCATTAATCATTAATTCTATAATATTCCGTATATATGTATCAACATCTGATTTATTCTCTTTCTTCTCAACTTTACTTATCAAAGTTTGAGGAGTGAAACTCTTACCTAAAGCTCTTAATTCAAATATCAAGTTTAAATATTTCTGCTTCTCTTGAGATACAATCTTTAAAAGCCATTCGTAGTTAGGGTGGCTTCTCTTAGGTTCCTCTTTATTATAATTCCATAAACTATCCAGAACAGACAAACCCAAAGATTTATAAGCCCTCTCCTTCCCTTGAGTTATTCGTATCATTAATGGATATTCACCATTAGATAACTTCTTAGATTTAAAACAAACAATACTTACAGTAGCATCCATATAAGATAATTATTTATTATCAAGATATGGTTTACACTACGGTTTACACCAACAGTAAATTATCCTCATAAATCATTAGTCCAAACTAACAATGCGCAAGACACACCAAACGCTAAGCCATTAATTATAAATAAGTTATATAGCGAAGCTGGTAGCTTTCAAAGGCGTCAGCCTTTGGAAGACGCAGATTCATAATCATGAGGTCCCCGGTTCAATCCCGGGTCCCGCTACTTGATAAGAATAAGGCATTTGGGAGGCTTCCACTTCTGGGTGCCTTTTTCTTTTTATCTCTTCGCGAAATCATTGTGAAATCTTCAATTACATTTCTACCAGAAGCCAACGTTGAACAATAAAAATAGCCTCAACTTACAAAAAATTGAGGCTATCGAAATATCATTTAAAAAGTTTTTCTATTCCCATTCTATAGTCGCATTAGGTTTCGGCGACATATCATAACAAACGCGATTTACATTCTTCACTTCTTTCAGAATACGGTCTGTTATCTTCATCAGGATAGGCCAATCAATCGGCTCAATAGTAGCCGTCATAGCATCCACCGTATTGACAGCGCGAATAATAACCGGCCAATCAAAAGAACGAGCATTATCACGTACACCCACAGATTTAAAATCAGGCACTACTGTAAAGTATTGCCATACTTTTTTATCCAGTCCGGCAAGTTGGAACTCCTCACGCAGAATGGCATCGGATTCACGCACTGCCTCCAAACGATCACGTGTAATAGCACCTAAACAACGTACACCCAAACCAGGTCCAGGGAACGGTTGACGGTAAACCATTTCATAAGGTAAACCTAACTCCAAGCCACAAGCACGAACTTCATCTTTAAATAATTGGCGCAATGGTTCTACAAGTTGGAATTTTAAATCTTCGGGCAAACCACCTACATTATGGTGAGATTTCACCATTTTAGCAGTTTTCGTTCCGCTTTCCACAATATCCGGATAAATAGTACCTTGACCTAAGAAATCAATACCGTTCAGCTTACGCGCTTCTTCTTCGAACACACGAATAAACTCGCCACCAATAATTTTACGTTTCTGCTCCGGATCTTCTACACCAGCCAACTTATTCAGAAAACGATCGGTTACATCTACATACACAAGATTTGCCTTCAACTGGTTGCTGAATACCTCAACCACATCTTCAGACTCTCCCTTACGCATCAAACCATGATTAACATGTACGCATACCAGATTGTTACCAATAGCTTTCAGAAGTAAAGCAGCTACCACAGAGCTATCAACTCCACCCGACAGGGCCAACAATACTTTCTTATCGCCCACCTGACGCTTAATCAATTCTATCTGGTCATTGACAAAGTTCTTCATGTTCCAGTTAGCTTCAGCTTTACAAGTATCGAAAACAAAAGACTTTACTGCAGCCTTTATAGCCTCGATATCATCTGTAAATTCTGCCAACTTCACTTCACAAGTTGCTTTATCATGCCCTGCAGCCATGACAGGAATTCCCAAAGTATAGATAGCCGGATTTATATCAATAGCAACGCCATCGATTACATTATTCGGGCCACCATTGATAATAATACCCTTTACATTGGGCAATGCTTTCAGTTCTTCTACTGTGATATCGTGAGGATAAATCTCACTATAAACTCCTAATGCACGGATGGCGCGAGCCAATACCGTATTCTCATGACTACCCAAGTCAAGGATAACAATCATATCCTGCTTCATCTGATTTTGGTTGTTTTTAAGTTATTGTATTGTTATTATTCACTATCATTTTTCAAACGGTCTGCAAATATAAAGATTTTTAGAGAGACTATAATGCATTGATTCTCTAAAGTTTCAGAACAGAGTAACGTTTTTTGCTGTAATATTATTCCAAATAAAAAAATGATGTTACAAACAGGCAGCAAGAACAATATTTTATAAAATAAGGAAAGGGCTATTTCTCTATAACAACATTATTATTGTTGTATGAACTAAAGAAAAAAGTAGCATTCACAAACACTATAGGGTTTGAAAGGCTGCTTTTATCCTAGATATTTTATACATTTGCTGCATAAAACATAATATTTCACCATGAACGAAGAGAAAAGTTCCTTTATAAAAGGTATAAATGAGCAACGCCCAACCGCTTATCATCAGCTTTATAATGAATATTATAAAGCATTGGTGTTGTATGCCATCAACTTTCTCTCTTCCCAACAAGCTGCCGAAGATATTGTACAGGATCTTTTTGCAACTATGTGGGAAAAGAAAATGAGATTCTTATCATTGCCTTCTTTCCGAACTTATCTTTATAATTCTATACGAAATGCCTCTCTTAATTATTTAAAACATCAGAATGTAGAATCTCTCTATCTTGAACGCTTGGCAAGCACTTATCGAGAAATCACAGAAGAAGAAGATACCAATGAAGAAGAAGTATACCGACTACTATTTCGTGCTATCGATAAATTGCCAGCACGCTGCCGGGAAATATTCCTATTGCATATGGATGGAAAAAAGAATGAAGAAATAGCTACTGTACTAGGAATTTCGATCGAAACAGTAAAGACACAAAAGAAAAGAGCTATACAATCTATCAAAGAACAGATGGGCACATGCTACTTCTTGCTCCCCTTATGTGACATTTTGTATAGTTCGAAGTTTTTTTCGTAATCAAAATAATCTTTTTTAGAAAGTTTGTACCTCTTTTTAATCTTCATGTTGTCTTATTAACAAATGATAAGACAATAGATATATGAAAATAAAATCTGGTACAGAAGAATTAATAGCCAAATATCTGTTCGGTGATATTACAGAGCACGAGAAAAAACAACTTGACAATTGGATCAAGACCTCTCCACAACACGAAGAGTTTTTCAATCGTTTACGAACAAGCGCATCGTTTCGTAAGCGTTACGAGGCATATACACAGATTAACTCACACCAGGCATGGAAACATTTCAAAAAGAAATATTACCAAGTATCAGTCACATCAATTCTCCTAAAATATGCAGCTATTTTAATATTACCTATAATAATAACAGCAGGAGGATGGTACTTTTATACTGCTTCTGAAAAACAAATATCTGACAATCTAGCCTTAGGAGATGCCATACAGCCAGGAATTCCTAAAGCGACATTAATTTTAGCCGGGAATGACAAGCAATCACTTACTCCAACATATCCAACACCAGTTAAAGTTAATCATTCCACAACTGCTATAGCTCAAAATGGTGCGCTCATCTATCCATCAACACCCAATATAAATATAGATATACCTCAAAAACAGCAGCCTGAAACAGTAGAAAAAAACACATTAACAACTGAACAAGGAAACGAATTCAGAGTAACCTTTGAAGATGGAACAACCGTACACCTCAATTATAATACAGAAATACGGTATCCTGTAAGGTTTAGTAAGTCTAAACGCATGGTTTATCTAAAAGGGGAAGCCTATTTTAAAATAGCCAAAGATACTCGTCCTTTCTACGTTGTCACTGACCAAGGAATAATCAAACAGTATGGTACAGAATTTAATGTTAATACATTCGCCTCTGGACGAACAGAAGTCGCATTAGTGAAAGGGAGTATCAGTATTATTCCTCAAGGAAGTACACAAGAACAACTCATAGAGCCGGGCCAATTGGCACACATTGAACAGAAAGGTAACAATATATCTATATACAATGTAGACCTCACTCCCTACATAGCATGGAATGAAGGACGACTTATTTTCGAAAATCGTACTTTAGAAAATATTGTCGAAATTCTAGAACATTGGTATAATGTTAATATTTCCTTTGGCACTTCCGAGCTTAAACAACTGCGATTTACTGGTAATATGGATCGTTATGCCACAATCAGCCCGATATTAAAAGCAATAGCACGTACTACGAATTTACAAATAAAGATAAAAGGAAGAGAGATTTTAATCACAGACAATTAATTACTAATTAAACAAGAAGAAAGAATGAGAAAGACAAAAAGTAGAGAAAGAATCCGAATACTTTCTCTGGTAGTAGTATTATTACTATTACCCACAATGATGTTTGCCATTCCAGAAAGTGGCAAAAAAGTAACTTTAAATCTGGAATCTGTCACTGTCAAAGAATTTTTCGATGCTTTAAGACAACAAACCGGATTAAGCTTTGTCTACAATACAGAACAGACAAAGTCACTGAAACCCATCACTATCCATGTAAAAGATGAAACTGTGGATAACGTACTACGTACTGTTCTTAATGGTACAGGGCTTACTTATAGTATGGAAAGAGATATTGTTACCATCTCTAAAGTGGAACAACAAGGGGATAAACGTTCCGCAACCGGTATTGTATCAGATGAAGAAGGATCCCCCCTGCCTGGTGTTAATGTTGTGATTAGTGATCTTCAACGATTTGCCATAACCGACAACAATGGTAAATATAATATAGAGATTCCAACTAATACCGCATGTACTATCACCTTTTCATATATCGGAATGTCTACTCAACAAGTGATGATTAATAGTGGTCGGAATGATGTACGAAAAAATATTACTCTAAAAAGTGATACTAAATTAGATGAGGTTATCGTTACTGGAATTTATACTCGTAAAGCGGAAAGTTTTACTGGAGCAGCAACTACTATTTCGAGCAAAGATCTGATGCGTGTCGGAAATCAGAATGTGTTCCAGAGCTTGAAAAATCTGGATCCTACAATATACATTGCAGATAATTTTGATATGGGCTCCAATCCCAACAGTGTTCCGGATATGTCAATGCGTGGAACTTCCAGTTTTCCAACGACAGAAAGCAGTTCTTTGCGCAGCAACTATCAAAATCAACCCAATCAACCTTTATTCATTCTTGATGGTTTTGAAACAACTGCTGAAACAATAATGGACATGGACATGAACCGAATTGAAAGCATTACAATTTTAAAAGACGCCTCAGCAAAAGCTCTCTACGGTTCTAAAGCAGCCAATGGTGTAATTGTTATTGAAACAAAACGTTTAACCGGAAATCAACAGCGTATTACGTATAATGGTAGTATTTCTTTGGAAATGCCAGATTTAACCAGTTATGACCTTTGTAATGCATTTGAAAAATTGGAAGCAGAACGTTTAGACGGAGTATATACAAGTAGTAGCGCCAATACACAAATCCAATTAGATCAATTATATAATGGACGACGAAAACTTGCATTAGAAGGATTAGATACATACTGGTTATCCAAGCCACTTCACACTGGCATAGGACATAAACATAACCTAAATATAGAATTAGGCGATTCCCAAAATTTACGTGCAATCTTAGACCTTACTTATAATCAGATTACTGGGGTTAAGAAGGGATCTGACCGCCGCAATATATCGGGTGATATAAATTTATCATACAGACATAACAAACTATTACTAAAGAATATCCTATCAATCATATCTAACAAAAGTAATGAGTCCCCTTATGGAGAATTTAGCGAATATTCCAGAATGAATCCATATTGGCAAGCAACTGATGAAAATGGGAAAGTACTACGTTGGGCAGAGTACAATGATGATTTAAAAGTGGCAAATCCATTATATGATGCCACTATCGGTACCAGTTTCACCAGTAGTTACCTAGAATTCACCAACAACTTTTATACAGAATGGTTATTTCACCCTGATTGGAAAGCAACTATACGTTTGGGAGTTTCACAAAAACGAAATAATTCGGATGATTTCTATCCAGCCCAACATTCCATGTTTGCTACTTACACCTCACAGGATGAAATAATACGCCGTGGGCAGTATATAATGGAAAATGGGAAATCGAGTTCGCTGTCTGGAGACTTCAATATAAATTATAACAAAATGATCAAGAAACATACAATCTTTGCCAATGCTGGTTTCTTTTTATCAGAGGATCAATATTCAGCTTACCAACATACGGCCGAAGGTTTTTCAAACTCCAGTAATGCAGACATAACATTTGCCAAACAATATTTGGCTGGAACAACCCCTAAAGGAAGCTCATCTATTAATCGTGAAGCAAGCTTTTTATTAGCTGCATCTTACGATTATGACAACAGATACTTAGCAGATGCAACCATACGTGAGAGTGCCTCTTCCTTATATGGTTCGGATAACCGATGGGCTAATAGCTGGTCATTCGGGTTAGGCTGGAATTTACACAACGAAGTATTTATGAAAGATATATCTTGGATCAAACAACTGAAATTACGTGCCTCTGTCGGATTGACAGGAAACCAAAATTTCAATACTAGTGCAGCCATAGCTACTTATCAATATTATTCAGGAATCACCTATGGAGGAACAACAAATCCTATGACAGGAGCCTACTTGAATAACCTTCCTAACTCAAAATTAAAATGGGAACAAAAAAAAGATTATAATGTGGGCGCAGATATAAGAGTTGCCGGGCTTACACTAAAATTTGATTACTATTCTGCTGATACAAAAAATATGCTAACCGATGTAAGCATCCCTACTTCCACTGGGTTCAGCAGTATAAAAGACAATCTAGGACTAGTACGTAACTCGGGTATTGAACTCAATGCAAATTATACTATATGGCAAGGACCAGAAGGTTTCGTCAATCTATATGGTACTTTTGTTTATAACAAAAACAAAATTATTCGTTTATCCGACAGCATGCGCGCATATAATGAAAAAATGCAGAAAATGGCAGAAGAAGCAAATCAGTCTGCCCCTGTATTGATGTATCAAGACGGAATGTCAATGAATACAATATGGGCAGTGCCCTCTGCTGGAATTGATCCTCAAACAGGACAAGAAGTATATATTAAAAAAGATGGAAGCTATACTTATGTTTACTCTTCAAATGATATGGTTCCAGCCGGTGATTCCAGTCCTAAATACCGCGGCACAGGAGGATTTACAGCTGAATATAAAGGAATCGGAATTAGCGCAACACTCAGCTACTTAGCAGGTTGTCAATTTTATAATTCCACATTAGTAGACCGAGTAGAAAACGCAGATATTGACTATAATGTAGACAGACGTCTATTGGAAGGGCGATGGACTACATACGGTCAACAAACACAATATAAGAAGTTTGATTCTGCAACAACAACTCGTGCAACAACTCGTTTTGTACAAGACCGCCGTGAGTTATCTATCTCGGCCATTAGTGCTTATTATGAATTTCCACGTTCTATCTACCAAAAATTATATATGCAACGTCTACGGCTAGCATTCAATATGAACGACATCACAACATTTTCATCAATAAAAGTAGAACGAGGATTAAACTATCCATTTGCACGAACAATGTCATTCTCATTAACTGCAACATTCTAAATTATTCAATATGAAAAAGTATATATATATTATCCTCATTTATATGACAAGCCTTATCGCTAGCTCTTGTAGTGACTGGTTTGATGTAACCGCACCATCAGAAATACGCAAAGATGATCATTTTAGTTCTGTTACCGGCTTTCAACAATCTCTAATAGGTTGTTATATCGGAATGACTGATGATGCACTCTATGGTACAAACCTCTCTGGTTTGCAACAGAAATTATGGCACACCAATTCAATCCTTATGTAAATTCAACAAATATAGGTTTAGCGTATTGGCTACAATCTTTCAATTATACAAATACTTACACAACTCCGACAGTTGAAGAGATCTGGGAGAAAGCGTATAATGTGATAGTCAATGTTAATGACGAACTAGCCAATATAGAAGAAAAGAAAGAAATACTTGACGACCTCAACTACCATATTATTAAAGGAGAATTATTAGCCATTCGAGCTTATATACATTTTGATCTATTACGACTTTATGGTTATGGTAACTGGAGTCAACGAGATACAGAGCTTGATGAGAAACGAACCATACCTTATGCTACCGAAGTTTCCAAGGACCCAGCTCCCCAATATAGTGGTGCAGAAACAATCAAATTACTACTAAACGATTTAAATGAAGCAGCTGCTTTACTGAAAGACTACGATCCTATTACTAAAACCAAAGCTGCTTCTTTCTACCAAGAATATAACGAAGAAGGCTTTTTTAATGAGCGTACTCTCCGTATGAACTACTATGCTGTAAAGGCATTACAGGCACGAGTATATTTATGGAGAGGAAAAAATGAAGATATCGTCAATGCGTTATCAGCAGCTAATGAAATCATCACAGCATTAGAAAATAATATTGCAATCAATGAAATGTATACTTATTGCAATTTCCTGACTCCAGAAACTGTCAACAAATCTTGTACTTCTATGAGTCGTGAGAATATTTTTGGATTAAATGTGTCTGACGTTGCTTCACGAATTGTTAATTATATCAAACCATATTATCTCGACAGTGAAAATACACCTATGTATTTACTCACAACAGATGCTATGAGTTTATACGAAAATTCTGCAACGGATATACGCTTAACAACATTAATGGAGCCAAACACTAACGCCCAAAACACAGGATATACACCATTGAAAGTTTATCAATCTGATCTTGCTAATGATTACAAGAACAAAATATCCATGATTCGTATTCCTGAAATCTACTATATCGCGGCAGAATGTTATGTCAAACAAAATAATCCCAATCTGCCACTCGCTCTTAACTGTTTGAACACTGTGCGTGAAAAAAGAGGATTATACACACCTTTGGAGGATTTAGATGCCGAACAAATTTTAGTAGAAATTCAAAAAGAATATCATAAGGAATTTCTGTCAGAAGGAGTTATGTTTTACTATTATAAAAGAACTGGAACTAAAACCATTCCTAACTATACAGAAGACATGGAGGATGCACAATATGTACTTCCTTATCCAGAATTTGAAATCCAATCCGGACGAGTTCAATAACTTATAAACTACAGAATATGATGAAAAAAATAAATTATATAATTGGAATGATAGTAATTGGCATCTTTCTCAGTTGTGAGAACGAAGCCATTCCCTATTATAATAGCGAAAACGATGCAGTGCGTTTCAGCAATAAAAACAGTGATGGATATGGTGGCGATGGAATAGTATATCAAAGTTATTCATTCGTCTCCAATCCTTTGGATGAATATGTGATATATGATATACCTGTAATACTAATTGGTAATACTAGTGATAAAGACAGAACTGTCAACTATACAATAGATACAGAAAAGAGTACAGCAACAGAAGGATCCTATGAGCTAATGGAAGGAATAATCCCCGCCAATCACAACGAAGGATATATAAGGATTAAATTATATAATGTAACTGGAGATAAGACGTATGAACTACGAATATCTATTCAATCTTCTGACGAATTAGAAAAAGGTCCCTCACTATATTTAAATGCAGCTTTGTCATGGAGTAATTCAATACCCACTCCTCCTAACACATATACTAGAATAACATATAATATGTTAATACAAAGCCCATTATCTTTTTCGTCTTCTAGTATTAGCTATTACAGTCCTAATGCGCTTAAAACCATAATAGCTGCTTTCAACTGGAATGATTGGGATAATCCGGATGCACATCCCGAATATCCGGCTGCATATAAAAGATATTTCACGCAGGCCAATTATAAGTATCTACCTCACTATATTCTATTAAATGTTGAACAAAGCTATTCTAGTTTTGCAACTCAACTAGGAAAATACATAGAAGAATATAATAGCACACATGACACACCACTATTACATGATGCAGGTACCTTATTGGGTCAACCAATTGAAGCTCGTAAATATTAACATAAAATAAAGAAGTATGAAAAAATATATATTTATTAGTCCTCTATTGCTATGTCTACTCAGTTTATATTCTTGCTATGACGATAGTAGTACATTAGCAACTAACAATATAGGCAATATTACTTTTACAGAAAAACAGAGTGAACTTTATGTAGGAAGCATGGAAGAATTAACATTGATACCTGACATTCAAATTGCCGAAGGTACCAATACAGATGCATTAACTTATGAATGGGCTCTAACAGAAACTCCTGTCACTTCCTCCTCTTCCTATAATTTTGAATATGAAATTATCAGTACAGATCCTCAATTAAACTATATCGTAGAACGTCCGGTATCTACCTCACCATACACTCTATTATTAACTATAACAGATACTGTTCATGATAATCTGCAATATACTAAATATTGGAAAATATATGTACAAAGCACTTTTCTTGATGGATTATTAATCAGTGACACACAAAATGGTACAACA
>ERZ773210.2322-NODE-2322-length-15818-cov-4.232253_pt1 | contig 15818 bp, 5 predicted proteins | sample MGYA00580528_ERZ773210 | MGnify/ENA primary metagenome ERZ773210 (study PRJEB29015, sample SAMEA2737769) | human gut metagenome | biome: human gut; feature: human-associated habitat; material: faeces | place: China | collected 2012 ...
GTGCAGGTGATTTTACTGACTCGGATAATGTAACAGCTGTAGAAAATCCAGGTTCATCTGATGTTGATGCGATTCCTGACATGGGTAATGCGGTAAACGATGAGATGAGTTTTTCTCCTGAAGAATTCGATAACAGCGGAGAGTTCAATGACACTGAAGATGAGTTTACTTCGGAACAGACAGATGATGATTTCTTTTCGGATGAAAAGGAAATGCCTTCTGTCCAGGAGGGGGACACGTTGGTTGCAAATGCAGGTCAGGGAATAACAGCTGGTACTTCCACCTATTCCTCAAGGTCTTCCTTTGGCCGGAGAAAGGCTCTTTCCCAGCTTCAGGGTATGGGAATCAACAGCGGTTCTTACAGCTGGAACTGGGCAAATCCTGAATACACTTCCTATTATACAGATGAGTCAGGAAATCTTCACATTGTTGCCTGGAAAGATCAGACTTTATATGATGCTGTCTGCAATTCCGATCTTAATGTTACCAATGTAACAACAGTAAAGCTTCCGCTTCCATTGTGGGGAGGGTTCTACGCTGCACCCGATGGGAATTTTTATGTTGCAGTAGGACAGAAAAATCTGAATGAAGACAACAGCATAACTGCTGTCCGGATCCTCAAATACAGCCGTGCCTGGAAACTGCTTGGTGCAACGGACATTGGCGGCGGATACACAAATATGTTTGAAGGAATCTACATTCCTTTTGATGCTGCTTCCCTGCGCATGACCCAGACTGATTCTACCCTGATCGTACACACAGGACGGGAAATGTATGGGATGGAAGGGATACATCATCAGAGTAATATCACTTTTGTCATTAACACTCAGGATATGACGCTTATTAATTCAGATATGCCTTATTGCAGCCATTCCTTTAATCAGTTTGTTGTAAATGACGGCTCTCATGTGTATTTTCTGGATCATGGGGATGCTTATTACAGAGGTCTGATCCTGTCTTCCTTCTCCGCATATTCCGGCGGATATATCGCTCAGGATCGTGCGGTAAATATCTTTCCTTTTATGGGGGCTACAGGTGATAATTATACCGGATGCGAGGTAACCGGATTTTCTCTGGCAGGAAATAATCTGATCACAGTAGGCAAGTCTGTTCCCCATGGTTTTGCTGTGAATGGACAGACCGGATATGAGAATCTTAACAAAAATATCTTTATGATAATCACAGATAAGAACAGTATGGCTTCCAGATTTATCTGGCTCACTCAGTATTCACCGTCAGGAGCAGAAATAACTCTGACAGAACCAAAACTTATCCCCGTAGGAAATAATCAGTACGCAGTCCTTTTCTCAGAGGAAACCTCCAACCAGAGCGTTCTGCATTATCTCCTTATGGATATGTCCGGAAACGTAATATTATCCAAGTTATACAAGAATGTAACGATCCAGACGGATTCCCAGCCGATCTTATGGGGACGTAATATTGTATGGGTATCCGGAAATTATGATAATGGCAACTATGACAGTTCCCGCACATACCTGTATGAAATCCCTGTAGTAACAATTCCACTTAATGGAATTGCTCTGAACCAGACAAATCTGACAATTGACGAAGGCAATACACAAAAACTCACACCTTCCTTTACACCATCTAACTCTGATGATGTAAAAGATGTGGTCTGGACAAGCAGTAATCCTGGGGTTGCGTCTGTCTCAGAGGATGGAACCATTCAGGGGAACGGTTATGGTCAGGCAGTAATCACTGCTTCTGCCGGAGATTTTCAGACCCAGTGTCAGGTGACGGTAAAGGTATCTGAGAACAACACACCACTGACAAAACCTGTGCTGAAACTTTCCCAGAAATCTGCAGATCAAATACATTTAACCTGGAAAAAGGTTCCGGGTGCCAAAGGATACCAGATTTACTGCAAGACAGATTCCCAGTCTTCTTATAAGCGGATAAAAACCCTGAAAACAGGAGCTGTCAGTTTCGATGCAGCTGTAGTACCGGGAGTAACCTATTCATTTAAAGTCCGTGCTTATGGAACCAACGCAAGTGGAAAAAACAAATATTCTAAATTTTCAGCGGTGAAATCAAGAAAAGCTGCTGTCCCGACTCCTTCTAAAGTTTCATGTAAAATGAGTAACGGTGGTACAGAGGTTTCCTGGAAAAAAGTAGCCGGTGCTTCCGGATATGTAATTCATCGCAATGGTTCTGCAACCAAAACAGTGAAGTCCTCTGTCTCAACCTGGAAAGACACAAAGGCTTATGATTCCCAGACAGGTATGTACTGGGTTTATAATTATTATGTAAAAGCATTTAAGACAGTAAACGGTAAGCGAATATACAGTAAGCCCACAAAAACAGTAAATCTTTACTCGTAAATTATAAAACTACAAAAAGCACTATCACTTTGGTAAATAAAGTATAAAACAGGGCAGTCTCATCGGCATAATTTTTGCCGGGAGGCTGCCCTGAGTATTTTGTCTTATTTCACTTCTACTAATTCAATCTTGAAGTTAAGTTCTTTTCCTGCCATTTCGTGGTTTGCATCAAATGTGATGTTTTTTTCATCTTTAGCTGTCACTTTAACAGGGAATGGCTGACCGAACTGGTTTGACAGGTATACCTGCTGGCCAACTGTCAGGTCTTCGGAACCTGGGAGCTGGGCGATTTCCATAGTGAAGATGGCGTTTGGATCTGCCATACCGTATGCTTCTTCAGGCATAAGGTGAACATCAATAATCTGTCCAACTTCCATGTCAGCTACAGCAGCGTCAAATCCTCTGATCATCTGTCCTGCGCCGCAGATGAATTCCAGCGGCTCGCCACGATCATAGGAGGAATCAAACTGTGTTCCGTCATTGAAAGTTCCTCTGTAATGTGTGCGGCAGGTTTTTCCTACATTGCGTCCTGTAAGCGGAGGCTGTGATCCTCCACATCCACCGCATCCACCACCACAGCTGTCTCCACAGGAGTGTCCCTCCTCATGACTGCCACAGGAATGACCTTCTTCATGATGGTGATGGTCGCAGTTAGCTCCGGAAGACACTAATTCGCCTTTTAAATAGCTTTCAACTGCCTGGTCAGTATTTCCCTGGGCCCCGGCGCATAATTCGATTCCTGCCTCTGTGAGAGCTGTCTGAGCACCGCCGCCGATACCACCGCAGATCAGAACATTTACACCCTGCTCAGCAAGCAGACCTGCAAGTGCTCCATGTCCTGTACCGTTAGAACCGATCACTTCGCTGGAAACTATTTTGTTGTCTTCCACTTCATAAACTTTAAAAAACTCTGTTTTTCCAAAATGCTGAAAAATCTCTCCATTATCGTATGTTACTGCAATTTTCATTTGAAAAATCCTCCAAATTATTTTTTATACCCATTCAGTCCAGTATAAACTGTCTGTGCCACAAAAGCAAGGCTATTTGATCAGGTAATTCTCAATTCCATTTGCAATTCCCCGTACCATTTTTTTCTGATAAGAATTCTGCTGCATACGGCGGTCTTCGGAAGGATTACTCATATATCCCATCTCGATAATCGTTGTCGGAACTTTACTCCAGTTATTTCCGGTCATAGAGTCTGTTTCCCAGACGTATTCTTTTCTGCATCCTGTAGCTGATACATATGCATTGAGCACAGCTTCAGAAAGAGCTTTGTTTTTTCTGTACATAGATGAAATATAAGGACTGTTTCTGGTTGTACAGATAGTCAGTGCTCCACTGATAGAGGAATTATCACTTCCATTGGCATGGATACGGATATACGCATCTGCTTTTGCCTTATTTGCCACTTTTGCACGGTCAATACAGCTGAGAGCTACTTTACTGTTGGTTCTGGTCATTATTACCTTAAACCCTCTTTTCTGAAGAAGAGTTCTTAGCTGAAGGCCAATGCTCAGGTTAAGCTTATATTCCTCCACACCTGTAGCAACACCCTGGGTTCCGGAAGTATCTTTCTCCTTCAGCTGACTGGAACCAGGCCCAAGAGGTTCATAACCACCGGCAACGACAGCAGAATGCCCCGGATCCAGTACAACAACAGGAGTCCAGACCCCTTTACTGTTGATCTTTCGTCCATTTACAGTCTGATTGATACGCATTCTTCCGGTCTGTTTGCCAAAATATCTGAAACGATTATGAATACGGTGCCACCCTGTAAGCATAGCACCGTCTGCGGCAAAACAGTAATAATACTTGCCGATTTTGTGCAGGTCTGTCAGCTTTTTGCCATTCTTATAATAGTATTTTTTTCCACCGAAGGTTTTCCATCCGGTGAAAGTACTGCTGACAGATGCTGCCTGGACATCTGTAAAATCTACAGCAGGTAAAGCTGTGACCAGGAGAAGAATGCACAAGAGCCAGATAAAACATGATTTTCTTTTCTTCATACATGACTTCCTTTCATATAGGATATTTTAAGTGATGGTTCTGTATGTTGATTATATCATGTATTTGTCTGGGAGTGTGGAAAAAAGCACATAAAAAGAAAGACTCCGGTCGTAATGACCGGAGTCTTTCTTTTTAGGAATCTGTATTAATTACCCAAATGGATTATTTAACTTTAGCAGTTTCCAGATTTGACCACTTACTGAATACTTTATTATCGTTTTCAGAAGCTGTTCTGTTCCAGGAATGTACTCCTGCATAATATGTTCCTGCAGGAACGTTCTTGAATACAGCTTTGCATACACCTGGTTTAACATTTAATTTTTTGTATTTTCCATACTGATATGGACGTGTCTCTCCGTGTTCTTTCTTGGAACCTTTTCCGAGAACTACGTCATATCCTGTAGAGTTAGCAGATTCTTTATATGTTACTGTGATTGTAGAACCTTTTGTCTTAACACTGAGAATTTCTGGTGTATCTGGTGTGATTGCTGTTACAGGAAATGGGTAACTGTTAGACCATTCGCCAAATACTTTCTTACCATTCTCGTCGCGTGTCCATGCATGGCAGTATGCATAGTAAGTTCCCTGTGGAACATATTTGAAGTTAGCTGTTGTCTGAACCTGATTCTTAACAACATCGATACGTGCATCTTTATCAGAAGGATCTTTGGATGTGGAGATTACATAATCATATCCAGATGCGCCTTCTGCTTCATCAGAAAGGATAACAGTTGCCTTGTTTCCAGTAACTTTTACATTACTGATAACCGGAGCACCTACAAATGTATCATTTACATCTGTAGTAATAGTACCTGTATAGTTCTTGTTACCCTCTGTAGCTGTTACTGTAACTTTACCATCTTTAATCTCAGATGTGTATTCTGTAGATGGAACAACCACATTTCCGTTTCTTACAGTTACTGTCTTACCATCAGATGTTACATTTGCGTTCTTGAAGTCGAATTTGTCGATACCATATACTAAATATTTTCCAGTCGCATCTTTGTCGAACCATACAGTGTTATATTCACCAAGACCTTTAATAGAGAATCTGATGTTCTTTTCTGTAGTTGCATTGATTGCTTTTTCTGTATCATCAATTACAATCTTGTAATCTACACCTTCAACAAGAGTTTTGTTTCCTTTTACGATTGTAACGTTTGGTTTTACAACTAAACCACTTGCATAGGTTCCGTTACTTACTGTAACATTTTTTGCTGTAAAGGTTGCTCCCTCAATATCGAATTCATAAAGGGTTCCTTCAAAAATATTGTCAATCTTAGTTCCATCTTCGAGGGTTACAGATGCAGTACCAACATAATTGCCTTTTCCTGTTACACATACATATGCAGTTCCTGAAGAAGTGTTGTCAATATAGGTGATCTCATAATCTTTACCTGCTGTCAGCTTCTTTGTTGCAGTAAATTTTGTTTTTGCAAATGTTATTGGAGAGCCAGTATATTCCTGTGCTTCAACATATCCCTTAATACCCATATAAGGAGAACTATAATCATTAGAAATTTTTGTACCATTCTCATCATATACAGCTAATGTACCTGTTACAGTTTCACCTTTAATTTCAAATGTAACTTCTTTTACACCATCAAAATTCTTCTTGCCATTAGTATTAGGGGTAAGTGTTAATTTACCAGCTGTTTTACCAGCATTAATGTTTTCTCCCCAAGTTGGTTTAAACTGAGAGGAAACATCAACTTTTCCTAATTTAACAGTATAAGTAAGTCCTGTTCTGCTATTATCCCAAGCTTCTCCATCATATTTGATATCTGCTTTACTTCCAGACTTTGTATAAGAAATTTCAACAGCAATATCCTCAGCTTTAGCTTTTACAATCTGGAATTCTTTTCTAATCTCAGATCCTTCACGATATCCACTTGTTGCTGTAGCTGTAATAATAGCAGTAGCTGTACCGACATTAATACCATTTAAAATTTTAACAGTATAATCTTTGCCTTCTTTAAGAGTCTTGTTTCCAGATTTTACTGTAATAACTGGTTTAATGCTATCACCTGTATAAACATATTCTGTCTTATCAAAAGTAACGTCAGCACCTGCAATTGTTTTTGCAACAACTGGAACGTATGCAGTTACTACATTTTTCTTTGTTATTACTTTTACACCATTGATTGTAGATGTCTGTGAAGCTGCAACGTCATAATTTGTGTTTTTTAATGTAGCAGTAACTTTTACATACTGACCTACAGTATTTGGATCATCATTTGGCTGAAGTTTATCAGCTGTATCATTTCCTGTATTGTTTGCTACAAATTCATAAGCGCAATCGTAATCTGTACCATCTACTAATGTAAATGTTTTTTCAGTTTTATTTAAATCTGTTTTATCATTTTTAGCTGTAATATTAAGACCGATAGCATCTTTATAAGACTCTGCTGTTGCGCCTTCTACATATTCAACACCTTTTACAGTATCTTTTACTGCTGTTTTAACATCAGTTGTTTTAGCATCATTAGTAACAGTTACGTCTGCTGGATTAATCTTAAAGTAGAATGTCTTGCTACATCCTTCATAATCGGAACCAGCTTTTCCAGCAACGGTGATACTTGCTACGCTGCCTTTTACAGATGCATTTTTATTATTTGCATATGTAATTGTAAAGGAGTTGCTGTCAGACTCATTTGATGTTCCATCTGGCAGGAAACTTCCTAATTGTTTTTCTGTAAAAGTAATATCTTCGCCAGTATATTCAACTTTGCTTGTTGCTTTCCATGCATCATCTGCACTTGTTTCCAATCCCAGAGTAGTACCATTAGCAAATTTTGCAGCACTTGCATCAAAGTTTTTCTTTGTTACTACTAAATCTGCATATACTGTATTTGTTACACTTGCAGGGTCAGTACTATCTAAAGACTTAATAATAATTGCTTCTTTATATGTTCCGACTGCAGCATATTTGGCAACATCCTCTTTTAAGCTAACGCTGACTTTGTTTCCTAATTTATCTGCTGTGATAGACTTTCCGTCAGCACCTGTTAAAGTGATTCGGCTTGGATTAACATGGAATCCTGCTTTCATGTCAGCTACTTTATATGTAACATTTAACTTAGCGGTTCCTTTACTTAAATCACGAGTTTTAATATTAACCTTATTATCTGTAAATTTGATAACTGGATCAGCACTTAAATCAAAATTACCGGTTTTATTTAAAGCAGCTGCATCAAAAGTAACTTCGATACCGTTTTCGCCAATACTACTTCCGTCAGTTTCAACTTTTTTTACAGGCAATGTAATATCAGTGTCTTTGATTTTAACAGAAACAGCATCTTTATCTAATTCAATAGGAGATCCTGTATATTCACCAGCCTCTTTATTATTTACGGTAACATCTTTCTCAAGCCATTTTGAAGAGAGATCTTTCTGTTTAACAATGTCATATGTTCCAGTAATAGTTCCTGCATATCCTGTTTCTTCTGCTTTAGCTGCTTTTAATGTACCTGTAACAGTTACAGTGCCAACTTTAGAACCATCGCATCCAGACCAGCTCCAGTCAAAATCATCTTTATCAATGCCAGTAGGAAGCCCGGTTACCGTTGTAGGAACTTTCTGAGCGTCTGTAGCCTGTCCTGTATATGCATAACCTGCTCCACCATCATCAAAAGACATTTTAACATTCGTAAAACTATTTGCTTGAACAATGCCTAAATCAATAGTTTTGATAGTAATATCTTTTTTTCCTTTTTCATAAAAACGAACAGATAATTGTTTTCCAACATCTGAAGATGTAAGCGTCATTGTTGCCTTTATAATATCAGCGGCATCTTTTTCATTTCCAGTTCTATCAACGCCATCTTCCTGCCATACAAAGCATAATTTACCAGATGTAATATTATTTCCATCTTCATCCTTGATAGTTCCAGTGAATAATTTCTGTGAATTACCAACAGATGGGTTTTTTGTAAACTTTAATTCTGAAAAATCAAATCTGGCACCTTCTGTAACATCTTTTGCAGAAGTCATATCTTCTGAGTTATCTTCAACAATCGGCGTTTCTGTAGCATTATCAGAAAATGCTTCCGTAGCCGGAGCTTCAGTAGCTACAGCGGCATCAGAACCATCACTGAACTCAGCAGCCCATACCGGCACATTAGAAGTAGCAAGCATTGCAACAACAAGTGACATACTTAATGTCTTTTTTGCCATGCCCTTCTTTGTGTTTTTAATCTTTGTCATGATTATAGTTCCCCTTTCCTTAATATAACTATTTCTTTTTGGGTAAAGATTCCTAGACATAATCTGTCTGTTATGGTTAATAATAGTGCTTTCACCACTTTTTGTCAAGTGTAATGCTCAAGAATTTTACGATTTTTTTAAATTTCATACACTTCAAAAGCATTTATTTTCCTTGATTTTTCATGCTAAAAATCTATAATTTGTTACAAATATGGTGAGTTGTTCGTTCTAATCACAAGATGATGTATCAACCCCTGTATGGTCAGATGGCAGAGAACCATCTATAATTCTCTGCCATTCTCTCATCTTATAACTGTTGTTCTTTCTTTATTCTTTCAATCTGCTCAATCGGCATCTGTGTATCTGCAGCGATTTCTTCCAATGTACTTTTGCCTCTTTTCAGCATACAGATTACTATTTTTTCTTTCGTCTCTGTTTTTACTTCTTCTTTTACTTCTTCCTTTACTTCTTCTTTTACTTCCGCTTTTACTTCTTCTTTCACGTCTTGCCTTATTTCATTTATCAGCTTATCTGTTTTCAGCTCTAATACTTCTCCGCCCATGGCTCGATCAACTCCCTTCTTTGTTTTTTCTGAATCTGAGAAAATGTAGTCTGCAATTTTTAGGATTACTTCCACAAGGTAACGATGCAGTGCTTCTTTTCCGTTTTCAAGCAGACTTTCTTCCAGTCTTCTGGATATTGTCACATATTCATCCAGCAATTTCTGAAGTTTTTCTGGATCTTTCTCTATATCTTCTCTGCTTTTTTCATATCTTATGACATAAAATGGCAGGAGAAAGAGCAGTTTCTTCTGAAAGATTACATCCTGTGTATATCTTTCTATGTAAATAGCCGGCAGTTCATATTTTATTACCCGCCCGTCTGGCATGATAATATCCATTCCGAGAGTATCTTTTCTGCCTTTTCCACGTAAATATAATACACAGGAATGAGGAAAATATATTTTGTACCGTCCATTCTCAATCTGCTTTGTTTCCAGACTGACAGCAAAATCATATTCTATCATTCGGATTACCATTTCTGCATCTCCGGTACTCTGACATTCTATATGATAGATCTTATCTGCTATTTTCAACCGGGAATCTGTAATCTTTTCTCCGTTCTTTGTCTGGTGTTCGTTTCTCTGCTGCTCAACTGCTATATCTGCGGGATAATTTGTGCCAAATACCTCGTTGATCAGTGGAACCACAAGCTCTGGCATTTTCTCCAGCATTGTTCTGAAAACATTATCAAATATGGTGTTATTTGCCATCTGATACACCTTTCCTGGCTGTTAGTTATCGTTCGCTTTTGTATTTTGATCATGTTTTCGGATGTATTCTTATTTCCAGATGCTTCGCATCTATGAAATTTTATCTTTTGTGCAAAGTGTTTTTGTTTTAGATCACCCTCTTTGCACTCTGTTTTGTATTTTCTATTGTAACAGATGCCTTCTCATTTTTCCAGTCAAATCTCTGCTCTTAAGAACTTTTTGTTCTTTTGCATTATATGTCTGTACACAAAATTTCCCGTACAAATGGATTAATATATTATGCCACTACTGCAACAAAAAGCCCCTGCAATACAGTCCTGATAACTGTACTGCCAGGGGCTTTATTTTTATTCAGAAGCAATTACTTCTATAGATATAGCATATTATTTCTTTCTGACAATAACCTTATCCAGATGCCAGATATCATCTACATATTCCTGGATAGTTCTGTCGGATGTGAACTTGCCGCTGCATGCTGTGTTGAGGAGTGCTTTCTTAGCCCAGCCTTTTTCGTCTCTGTATGCTGCTTCTACGCGTTTCTGTGCGTCTGCATAGGAACGGAAGTCTGCGAGGATGAAGTAGCGGTCTGCTCTGTCTGTGTTCTTTGTGTTGAGAAGTGAATCGTACAGGTCACGGAAGAGTTCTGTATCATTGGAGAAGGTTCCGTTGATGAGCTGCATCAGTACCTGACGGATTTCTTCGTCTGTGTTGTAGATTACGTTTGGATCGTATCCGCCGTTGTTTTCGTAGTTGATTACTTCGTCGGAGCTTAAGCCGAAGATGAATGCGTTTTCTGCGCCAACTTCTTCTACGATCTCTACGTTAGCACCGTCCATTGTTCCAAGTGTAGGAGCACCGTTGAGCATGAACTTCATGTTACCTGTACCGGATGCTTCTTTACTTGCTGTGGAGATCTGCTCGGAAACGTCTGCAGCTGCAAAGATCCACTCAGCGTTGGATACTCTGTAGTTTTCGATGAATACAACTTTGATCTTGCCGTTGATGGAAGCGTCGTTGTTTACTACGTCTGCTACGGAGTTGATGAGTTTGATGATCTTCTTGGCTGTTGCGTAACCTGCGGATGCTTTCGCACCGAAGATGAATGTTCTTGGATAGAATTCCATTTCCGGATGCATCTTGATCTGGTTGTACAGATAGATAACATGCAGGATGTTCAGGAGCTGACGTTTGTACTCGTGAAGTCTCTTAACCTGTACATCGAAGATGGAGTGCGGGTCTACTTCTACGCCATTGTGCTCGAGGATGTATTTTGCAAGACGCTCTTTGTTCTTGAACTTGATGTTCATGAATTCCTGGAGTGCTTTTTCATCATCTGCGTAAACTGCCAGTTTCTTCAACTGAGGAAGGTCTGTGATCCAGTCCGGTCCGATATGCTCTGTGATCCAGTCTGCAAGGAGTGGATTTGCGTGGAGCAGGAAACGTCTCTGAGTGATACCGTTTGTCTTGTTATTGAATTTCTCAGGCATCATTTCATAGAAGTCTTTTAATTCCTGGTTCTTCAGGATTTCTGTATGAAGGCGTGCAACACCGTTTACAGAGTAGCCTGCAACGATTGCAAGATGAGCCATTTTTACCTGTCCATCATAGAGGATTGCCATTTTCTTGATCTTGTCATAGTTTCCAGGATATTTTTCCTGAATCTCAAGAACGAAACGACGGTTGATCTCTTCGATGATCTGGTATACACGCGGAAGCAGTCTGGAGAAGAGCTCGATCGGCCATTTCTCAAGTGCTTCGGACATGATAGTATGGTTTGTGTAAGCAACAGATTTTCTTGTTACTTCCCATGCTTCATCCCATCCGAGTCCTTCTTCATCCATGAGGATACGCATTAACTCTGCTACTGCTACAGTTGGATGTGTATCATTCATCTGGAAGGTTACTTTTTCATATAATTTATGGATATCGTCATGTTTCTTTTTGTATTTGGCAATTGCTGCCTGGAGGCTTGCAGATACAAAGAAGTACTGCTGTTTCAGTCTCAGCTCTTTACCTGCATAGTGGTTGTCGTTCGGGTAAAGGACTTCTACGATATTGCGGGCAAGGTTCTCCTGCTCTACAGCTTTCTTGTAATCACCCTTGTCAAAGGAATCAAGCTCGAAGTCTACGATCGGCTCTGCATCCCAGATACGAAGTGTATTTACTACATCATTGTCATATCCTGTGATCGGCATATCATAAGGAATGGCTTTTACTGCCTGATATCCTTCATGGATAAATTTGTTTCCGCCCTTTTCAGGATCGTACTCTACTCTTACATATCCGCCGAAGTGTACTTCCTTGGCATATTCCGGACGACGCAGTTCGAATGGATAGCCGTTCTTTAACCAGTTATCCGGTACCTCGATCTGATAACCGTTCTGGATTTTCTGTTTGAACATTCCGTAGTGGTAACGGATTCCGCAGCCATATGCTGCGTAATTTAAAGTTGCGAGAGAATCAAGGAAGCATGCAGCCAGTCTTCCCAGACCACCGTTTCCAAGTGCCGGATCCGGTTCCTGATCTTCGATACAGTTAAGGTCAAATCCCAGCTCTTCGAGAGCTTCTTTTACTTCACCGTAAGCGCAAAGGTTGATCAGGTTGTTTCCGAGAGCACGTCCCATCAGGAATTCCATGGACATATAGTATACGATCTTCGGATCCTGTTCGTCATAAGCTTTCTGTGTTGCAAGCCAGTTATCAATGATAACGTCTTTTACAGAGTAGCTTACTGCCTGGAAAATCTGCTCCTGTGTAGCTTCTTCAATTGTTTTTCGATAGAGGAATTTTACGTTGTCTTTTACGCTTTTCTTGAATGCCTCTTTCTTGAACATTTCGTTTGTCATTTCATACCTCCCGTAATGGTTTCACTGTTCACTTTATTCTCAGCAATACACCTTGCGGATATTGCCGGTGAACCTCTTCATTCCGTCAACTCTTCTGTTTTCTCATATCAGAGAAATTGGGGGCAAAGAATCTCCGCCTCCAATTTCCTCTCTGAAATCAGACTGTCAAGGATAATGATACTCTTTTTTCGACAGTCTGTCATGTGTATAATTGCCGAATTTTATAACATTTTTTTGTTATCGTGCATTGCGAAAGTAGTATATTTCCTGTGAAATACCTGTAACTTATCATTACCTTGTCAGTAATTGACCGAATGTTGTCAATTACAGTTTCTTAACACCCATAGTTACTGCTTCTTTGTTGATGTTCCACTCTTTCACATAACCATCGGTCTCGCCAAGTACCATTTCGTCTGCAAGTACTTCTGACTTGATCTCATCTTCGTGTGCTTTCATGACATCCTGGATCTTGTCGTTTCCGTGAGCGTATACTACGATCTTGTCCATAACTTCGAAGCCGGCTTCCTTACGCATGGTCTGGATCTTGCTGATGATCTCACGTACGAATCCCTCTTCGATCAGTTCAGGTGTCAGGTTTGTATCAAGGACTACGGATGTTTCACCGTCAGATTCGGATACATAGCCTTCTGTCTGTGCTGTTTCAATAAGAAGGTCTTCTTCTGTAAGCTCTACATCGTTTCCGTTGATATCCAGTTTCAGGACACCGTTGGTTCTCAGTTCGTTCATTGCTGCTGTTCCATTGATGTTTGTGAGAGCCTGTCTGATTCCTCCAAGGAGTTTACCGTATTTCGGTCCTACTGTACGAAGCTGTGGTTTGAAGCTGTAGGAGATAAAGGATTCTACATCATCTGCGAATTTTACTTCTTTGACATTCAGTTCATCTGCGATGATGTCAGTGTAGAATTCACTCATTTTCTTCTCAGCTTTTACATACATGGTTCCGATCGGCTGACGGTTCTTGATGTTTGCTGTATTTCTGCAGGCACGTCCCAGAACTACGATCTCCAGAAGCTCTTTCATATCTGCTTCCAGATCTTTGTCGATCCATGCTTCGTTTACAGTTGGGAAGTCGCAGAGATGGATACTCTCCGGAGCATCTTTATCTACGCTTCTTACCAGATTCTGATAGATGTCTTCTGTCATGAACGGGATCATCGGAGCTGCTGTCTTGGCGATGGTTACCAGTGCATGGTACAGAGTCATGTAAGCATTGATCTTATCCTGCTCCATTCCCTTTGCCCAGAAACGTTCACGACTTCTTCTTACATACCAGTTACTCATCTCATCTACGAATTCCTGAAGTGCTCTTGCTGCTTCCGGGATCTTGTAGTTTGCCAGATCATTGTCTACAGCCTGAACAGTTGTGTTTAATCTGCTGAGCAGCCATTTGTCCATTACAGGAAGCTGGTCATAGTTCAGTTCATATTTGGTCGGGTCGAAGTTGTCGATGTCTGCATATAATACGAAGAATGCGTAAGTATTCCACAGTGTGCTCATGAATTTACGCTGTCCTTCCACAACTGCCTTGCCATGGAAACGGTTCGGAAGCCATGGAGCACTGTTGATGTAGAAGTACCATCTGATGGCATCTGCGCCGTATTTGTTCAGTGCATCGAATGGATCAACTGCATTTCCTTTGGACTTACTCATCTTCTGTCCGTTCTCATCCTGAACATGTCCCAGAACGATTACGTTCTTGTATGGTGCTTTGTTGAAGAGCAGTGTGGATTCTGCAAGGAGTGAGTAGAACCATCCACGGGTTTGGTCTACTGCCTCGGAGATAAAGTTTGCAGGGAACTGCTGCTCAAATAATTCTTTGTTTTCAAATGGATAATGATGCTGTGCGAAAGGCATTGCTCCTGAGTCGAACCAGCAGTCAATAACCTCCGGTACACGATGCATTTCTCCACCGCACTCCGGACACTTCAGTGTGATCTCATCGATGTATGGGCGGTGAAGCTCTACTGTCTTGGCTCTCTCATCACCGCTCATCTCGAATAATTCCTGACGGCTTCCGATGGAATGCATATGTCCGCATTCACACTGCCAGATGTTCAGTGGTGTTCCCCAGTAACGGTTACGGCTGATACCCCAGTCCTGAACGTTTTCAAGCCAGTCGCCGAAACGTCCTTTACCGATGCTCTCAGGGATCCAGTTGATTGTATTGTTATTTCTGATCAGGTCATCCTTAACTGCTGTCATCTTGATGAACCAGGATTCTCTTGCATAGTAGATCAGTGGTGTGTCACATCTCCAGCAGTGTGGATAATCATGCTCGAATTTCGGAGCATCGAAGAGCTTGCCTTCTTTGTCCAGATCTGTGAGGACCATAGGATCTGCTTTCTTTACGAAAACGCCTGCGTATGGTGTCTCTTTTGTCAGGTTACCCTGTCCGTCTACGAACTGTACGAATGGCAGTTCATAGTTACGTCCGATTCTGCTGTCGTCTTCACCGAATGCAGGTGCGATGTGAACGATACCTGTACCATCACTCATAGTAACGTAGTTATCACAGGTTACGAAATGAGCTTTCTTTTTCTGTTTTGCTGCTGCCTCTCCTGTGCATGCAAAGAGTGGCTCATATGCTTTGTATTCCAGGTCTGTTCCCTTGTATGTTTCCAGAACCTCATAAGCCTTCTCACCTTCTTCTTTGGCAAGCTTGCCAAGGACTTTGTCAAGGAGTGCTTCTGCCATATAATAGGTATATCCGTCTGCTGCCTTTACTTTGCAGTAAGTCTCATCCGGGTTTACGCAGAGTGCAACGTTGGACGGCAGTGTCCACGGTGTTGTTGTCCATGCAAGGAAGTATGCGTCTTCACCGATCACCTTGAATCTTACAACTGCAGAACGCTCTTTTACAGTTTTGTATCCCTGGGATACTTCCTGTGCAGAAAGCGGAGTACCACAACGAGGACAGTAAGGAACGATCTTGAAGCCTTTGTACAGAAGCTTCTTATTCCAGATTTCTTTCAGTGCCCACCATTCGGATTCAATATAGTCATCATAGTAAGTTACATATGGATGTTCCATGTCAGCCCAGAAACCAACTGTGGATGAGAAATCCTCCCACATTCCTTTGTATTTCCAGACGCTTTCCTTACACTGCTTAATAAATGGCTC